>ERZ1292640.4373-Hain-H43-02um-R1-4373-length-10762-cov-9_pt1 | contig 10762 bp, 9 predicted proteins | sample MGYA00564404_ERZ1292640 | MGnify/ENA primary metagenome ERZ1292640 (study PRJEB36523, sample SAMEA6512636) | groundwater metagenome | collected 2019-01-08 | study: AquaDiva: Metagenomics assemblies of 32 groundwater samples | reverse complement strand
TGTAATACCACGAAAATCGAAAAATACCTCTCCAGGATTTCCGGGCCGCTTTTAGACAGGATTGACATTCATATTGAAGTACCGGCGATAAAATATAAAGACCTTACTTCGGAATCTCCCGCCGAGCCGTCTTCATTGATCAAACAAAGAGTGGCTAAAGCCCGCCGGATACAACAGGAACGTTTTAAAAATGAAGGGATATTTACTAACGCGCATATGACAACCAGACAAATAAAAAAATATTGCCTTCTTAGCAAAGACTCCTCAAGCCTCCTAAAGTGCGCGATTGAAGAGCTGGGTTTTTCAGCGAGGGCGTATGACAAAATCTTAAAAGTAGGCCGCACTATCGCGGATTTGGCGGAATCCGAAAACATCCTTACCGAACACATATCAGAAGCAATCCAATACCGTTCATTAGACCGGCGAATCTGGGCGTAAAACCAAATGCCTAAACAACCTTTATTGTTTGCGGGCGCGATAAATCGCGCCCCTACAATGTAACAAGCCTAGTTTTACAAATTTATATTCTCTATCTGGCGGCGGCTGTTTTCATCAAACTCAATATAGAGTTCGTATTTTTGGGCCGGGGCCTGGACGACCCTCTCGATCATTCCGCTGCAAACCAAGGTTTTACTTTTCCCCGAAGCTAAAAGCAGTTTGACCTGTATTTCGCTTCCCTTGCGTAAGAAATCGTTGGTTCTGCACAAAAGCCCAAACAAGCTCATATCGACAAATTCGGCCAAACAAAGCATATCGGCCTTTATTAATTCAACACAGCCGTTTATTTTAAACCGGCGAAACCTCCGGCGTTCGATAAAAGCGCTGGTATCTTTGCCTTCCTTGATGTGAATTTCCTTCCATTGCTTGCCGTATTTTTGAACCCAATCAACGGCCGCGCTGGCAAAGCCGATTTCTGTGCCTGCCTTCTGGCTTTCTATCCATTTGTGCTTGCGGATTTCCGCGAGCGCTCTGGGATCCTTGAAAAAAGAATATTTTTGCGGCATTTAATACCTCCAAAAATTAGCTGACCCTAATTAAAAAACTTTCGAAAAGTTTAAAATCCAAATTATAGCAAAATATTGCTTCTTGTCAATAAGATAAAACTTTACTATTCTTCTGAAAAGAGTTATAAAATAAGTAACAGTTCAGCTTCCGGAAATAACCGTGTCATTGCGAGGAGCTATGGTTGACATGCAGCGACGAAGCAATCTTTTCCGCCTACGTGCTTCGCACTACGGCGGATCCGCCGTAGCAAGAATTGCGCAGGCGGAAAAGATTGCTTCGCTCCCTTCGGTCGCTCGCAATGACACTCGTCGTCAACTTCCAAGAGCTGAACTGTTACTAAAATAAAGCCATGAAGATAAAATCTTTTTTTCCGCCATTAATCTTAATAGCCGCGGGCACGGCGATGGCGGCCTTAAGCTGGAATAAATGGGCAGACATCTTTGTCGACTTCGGCAGAGAATTATACATCCCCTGGCAGATAAACAAAGGATGCATCCTTTACAAAGATATCGCCCATTTATGCGGAGCATTTTCGCAATATCTAAATGCCCTGCTCTTTAAAATATTCGGCGCCTCCCTCAGAACCCTTGTTTTCTTTAACCTTTGCCTTATCGCTTTGCTTACTTTTCTAATATACAGAATATTCCATAAAATCACTGATAGGCTTACCGCGACTGTAACCGCCCTTACCTTCTTATTGCTCTTCGCCTTCTCGCAATATGTTGGCATCGCCAATTATAATTTTGTCTGCCCCTATTCGCATGAAACAGCCCACGGCGTTATACTTTCTTTCCTGGCAATATACCTATTCATGATTTATCTTACACAAGGACGCTCGCTATGGCTTGGCCTCATTGGCATTATATTAGGGATAGTATTTCTTACCCGGGCAGAAATATTCGCGGCAGTTTTTCCGGCGGTATTCTGCGGATTATTCTGGGCGGCTATTATAAAAAAGCCGCCTTTTAAACAAATCTTTAAATTGTTCGGGATTTTTTTTCTGGGGTTTTCTTTGCCCATACTCGGCTTCCTGATATATTTCTGGCAGCATATGCCTTTTGCTGGCGCCCTAAGCGCGGTTTTAAATAATTACCGGATTATCTTTTCAAGTTCCCTGGCCTTGAATCCTTTTGCCCGGCGGGGTTTCGGTTTTGACGCGCCGCTTGAGAATTTTAACAAACTCTTATTTTTCTCAATTTGGTACCTCTCAATAACCGCCCTCCTATTATTTGTAAGCTGGCTGATAAACCGCCTAAAAAATAAAAAGGCGCGGATAGCCATCTCTATACTGTCATTCCTTGCGATTATTAAGCTATCCGCCGTCGCGTATAATAAGATTTCATGGCTGGATATCTTCAGGCCGCTTCCCTTGATAATGTTTACACTAAGCATTTATCTGTTCTTTCGCGTATTAAGATTACGCAAGGATTATCAACAAGCCAGAAATTTTATTGTGGCGTTTGTTTTAACTCTATTCGGTTTTTTCCTCCTATTTAAAATGATTTTAAATACCCGCGTATATCATTACGGATTCACGCTAGCCCTGCCCGCGTCACTTTTACTAGCGGCTATTTTTGTTTATTACCTTCCTCTTTTGTCTAAAAGATTATCAGCCAATGCGGGGTGGACACGCTGGGCAGGATTACTGTTGATCGGGCTATGCCTGTTTCATTATCTTAATCTATCCAGATGGATATATAGTTTTAAAACATACCCTGTTGGTTCAGGCAGCAATATGATGCTTAGTTTCAACCCCCAAGTTTCAGATATGGGCGTAGTAATGAACGACGCCATTAAAAAAATTGAGGAAATTACCAAGGAAGGCGAAACCTTTATCGTTGCTCCGGAAGGCATAATGTTAAACTATTTAACAGGCCACAGGTACCCTTCTAGTTTCTATGATTTCACTCCCTCAACGATAGAGATGTTTGGAGAAGATAAAATCCTTGAATCTTTAAGGAAAAACCCTCCGGATTATTTTATTATAACCGAAAAAGATACCACTGAACACGGCGGGCGCTACTTTGGGCAGGATTTTGGCAAAAGAATATTTGAGTGGATTGAAAATAATTACAAACCAGTATACCTCGCAGGCTCTCCCCCTCTAAGCGGGCAAGGCTTTGGCATACTTATATCCAAACGCGTTTCTAAGCAATAGCTACCTGTTATACCTTTTCTTTACGCTGTTCTCTAAAGTCTTATTAATTTCTCCGCCTTCAGGCAGGGCGCCTTGTTCTTCCTGCTTGGCAGGAGCAATTTCCTGGGGAGCTCCCGGAGAACTATAGATATCTTCAGGCTTAGTGCCGCCTTCATAAAAAATTTTGCTTTGGGTTTTATTTATTTTCTTGAGGTATTTGGCAGGATTCTTGCTGAATATTTCGACGCAATAGGGGCCGCAAAAGTTATAAGTTTTATCCAGATATTTCATTGTCTGATGGGTATTTTTATCTATTTGACTGCCACAGACTAAACAAACAGAAGAATCAACTTCAGGGGATTGCGAATATTCGGCGTCTGTCGCGCTTTTCGGCAATAAGCCGCTGGCTAAACAAAGCCTGGCACAGAATAAAAAACTCATCGCCATAAAAACTAAAAATACTTTACGATAAAATTTCATTACTGTTTGGCTTTTTGAAGGATAGACTCAATTCGCTCCACTAACTCTTTATTGTCCGCGGGTTTTGCTATAAAAAAATTTCCGCCTATAATCCCGCTACTATTATCGAGTTCTTTTTTATTGGCTAAGCCGGTAAGAAAAATTATTGGAATGTCTTTTGTCCCTGAGTCTTGACGTATGGCCTCAGCAACCTGAGAGCCATCCATATCCGGCATAGAAAGATCCAAAAGTATCAAATCCGGAGCTTGCGTTTTAGCCAAGACAATGCCCTCCGCGGCTTTAGTCGTGGCTATCGCGTCAAATTTCCTTGTCTTTTCCAACATCGACTTGGTAAACTCGCATATATCATACTCATCGTCTATAACCAGTATTTTTGGTTTATGCCACATGCATACCGCCTTTCTTTTCATCCGCAGGGCCAGAATGGCTTACCGTTATTTTCGTTTATCAAATCGTTTACCACGCCCACTACATGAGCATCATATTTTATGCCGCTGCCAATTTTTAATTCTTCTCTAGCCTTATCTATCCCCAGCGCCCCTCTATACGGACGCAAGCAGGTCATTGATTCCAACACATCGCTTATCGCTAAAATCCGCGACTCGGGCATGATCTGTTCTTCTTTTAATTTCCGGGGATAACCGGTGCCGTCCAGGCGTTCATGATGCTGATAAACTATTTCGGCTAACGAAAAAGGGAATTTGACGTCCTTTATCATTTCATAACAATTTTTAACATGCTCCTGCACAAAGCGGTATTCCAAATCAGTGAGCTTGCCGGGCTTATTCAGAATATCCAAAGGTATGCTTATCTTTCCTATGTCATGCAATTCGCCGGCGAGCCTTATGCCTAAAAGCTTGTTTTCATCATAGCCTAAAACCCTACCGATCTTCTCGGAAATATCCGCGACACTGCGAGTATGGTTATAAGTATACGGATCACGCTGTTCCAAGGCTTTGCCTAAAACCCCTACAGTGTTTATCAGCATTGAAACGCGCTCCTGCTCCATATTGGCGTAAGCAGTCATGTCCCGGGTCATGCCCATTGTCCCGATGATCTCGCCGCTCCTTGAGCGCATCGGGATTTTAGTGGTAATCACCTGATTCCATGTGCCGTTGGGCAAAAGCGTGCGCTCTATTTTTCCGATCAATGGCTTGCCTGTACGCAGGACATAATTATCATCTTCAAACATCTTTTCTGCCTGGGCTTGAGGGAAGAAATCAAAATCCGTCCTGCCGATAATTTTTTCTTCGGGCTCGCTCATCCCCTGCAGGTAAAATTTGTTTACTTTTATAATCCGGTTACTCCTGTCTTTAAAGTATACAGCGTCGGGAATATAATCTAACAACCCCTGCAGATAATCCTTTTCGTACGCCAGCCTTTCCTCATAGCTTTTACGCACAGAGATATCTTCTATGATGCCTTCTATATATTCCTTACCCCTGAAAACAATCCTACAACCGGTAATAGTAGCCCAGACGCTTGAGCCTGTTTTACTCTTCAGCAAGGCCTCAAAGGAATTAACCTTGCCTTCTTTTTTTATGAGATTTAAGAATTTATCTTTATCTTCCCGGGCGCAAAAGATGGATTGGAGTTTGACTTTTTTAAATCGCGGTTTTGAAGAATAACCCAGCATTTTAACTATTGGCTGGTTTACGCAGAGGAATCCTTCGTGCGGGTAAAGGGAATAACGGAAAAGCCCGATGCCGAAATTATCAGCCGCCTTGGCGGTAAGACGAAATTCATTCATATTAGCATAACACAGATAAAAACAAAATCTGTGCTAATCTGTGTCTATGTAGTTTGGCGCGAAATCTGTGATTATCTGTGTTTATTAATTTGAAGGCAGCACCTCTATATCTACTTTCGGCGTAAATAAAGACTTGCCGTCTTTAACTATAAAACCTTTATTGCCTTTTTGCAGTTTTTGCGCGTCTAATTCCTGCTGATGTTTTATTCTAGCAAGAAATTCCTGTACCTTCTGTTCGTGTATTTCTATTTTCACCTGCCTGATGGCCGCCTTAAGCTCATTCAGTGAATGCATCCTTGCCTCAAGCGTGTCCCTCTCCTGGGTTAACGAAGAGACTTTCTGCTCTAGGTCCTGCTTCTCTTGGCGCAATTTTCCATTATCCTCTTGCTCGGTGGATAATTTCTGATTTACAATATTCAATTCATTCTGTGTCTTTTCCAAATTCTCTTTGACCGTAGCAAGCTGTCCTTGCGTGACATCGAGCTCATCCTGCAAATCCTCTTTTTCCTTAATTACCTGGGCCAAGTGGATCTGATTCTCCTTAAGCCGCCCTCTTGTTTCTTTAAGCTCTCCGAATAAAGTGACATACCTCACTATCCCAAAAATAACCGCTGCTGCCGCTAAAATAATTAGCGTTACTTTTACTTTTGAATTCATTTTGCATCTTCAGGTAGCCGTAATTTTACTCCTGAATCCTCCTCTCGAAATTTTTATGACAAAAAATCCCCCTCCGCTTACTTATCTGACCCTTTACAGATGTTCCAATCCGCGCGCCCGCGTGGAGCGCGGCCTTAAAGCATGAATTGGATGTTTGTTGCGATGAAAGCTAAACTACCACAAAACAAAGGCTTTGTCAATGCTTCAACAGGATTTTAATGGGGTTTTAATGTCAAACGTACCAGTAGTACGCACGGGACGCGGCTTTTCATCTTGTACCGTCTAATGTTTCAATCTTAAACCCGCATTTCGGGCAAAAATAAATGCCCCCACCCTTGTGCTTGAATCGCAAGCCGGTATCCTTAACTTGCCCACTCTCATAATATGTTACCAACCGCCCATCGAACAAAACATCCTCCACAAGCCCGCATTTTTTACATTCTATCAAATCGCGCAGTCCGGAGGATATTCCAAGCTTTTCCGCCTGCTTTTGAACGACAGAAAGCTCTCTCGCTATGGCGGAAACGTCTTTCAATAATTTTTGATAACTTTTTTTATCTGACATATCCACAGTTTAATTGTTGTGACGTTGTCACAACAATTACCCACTTACCCAATCCACGCGCCCGCGCGGGGCGCGACGCTTTGAAACTGTAAGATTGCTTAATTCGCCAAAGGTTTTGTGCGGAAGGTTTTACTTAAACAACTTAACTATATCGCTCCAATTCTTCGGTTTATATTTATCCCACCCCTCTTGCTTTACATAGAGCATCTTGTAAACAATCTTCTTTTGCCGAGCATTTGCGTCATCGCACCATTGAACAAGCCTTTTAATCTTTAATGGATCATCAAAATCCTCACGCCCCTTGGTCTCAACGATATACACCGTCTTTTCATCCGTTTTCACAAAAAAGTCCGGGTAATAATTCGCTATCGTTCCATCGGCATTTTTATAGTCTATCTTAAAATGCACTTCGTAATAATTCTTCGCAAACGAAACAACTTCATCATCACCCAATCGTTCAAGGAAATCCGCAAACTCAAGCTCAAACTGGCTGTCTCCGACAATCCTGTTAAATACGCTTTTCTTAGGCACTAAATACGCCCGGTCGTTGACGACAAACGGACGGCTACTACTGACCTTAATATAATTCTTGATTTCAGCATCGCCAACATCCTTCACCGTTAAAGCATTGATTTCATTTTTAAAAGTCTGAATTATTGTCTTTGTAACTTCGATTTCTGAAAGGTTTCTTAAGACATTCTTATCATTAAGGTCAACCTCTGCGTCAAAGAGGTGCGAATAAATAAACTCTTTAACTTTGCCGAACAAAATGTCATAACACCCAAAAAGACGAAGCTCCCGCATAATACTTTGAGCAAAAAAACCGACAACGCTCTGATAGTTCGGCTCAATATTACTTTCCAGAATAGTCGTATGGTGAACCTTTTCTTCAACAACGTGCTTAAAAACAATCTCTCGCTGTTCCTGTTCATTAAACTGCTTCACTTTTAGCTTTGCATGCTTGAATCCTGAGACATTTAAATCAGATAAATTCTTATACTCCCTTTGTATTCTCGGTGTCAAAATCGGAAGCTCAATATCTAACCTTCGAATATCTTTCTTCGGATTGTCATGGTCAACTTCAATGACAGTCGGCGTAACCGCTTTTGTCGTGCTGTCCATCTTTCGCTTTTCTAACTCAACGCCTTCCGCCTTAATTGACTCAACAAAATTCATAAACGCCGGCGTTCCTACAACGCTTACATATTCTTCCACATCTTCCTGGCCAAAAAACATCCGCCTTAAGCCCCGGCCCAGCGTTTGCTCCGGTAAAATGTTTGATGCCGCTACATACGCTCGCAGTCCGACAATCGTAGTCACATTCTTAACATCCCATCCCTCTTTAAGCATTAAAACCGAAACAATCACTTCGTAAGGGCTTTCCAAGCTGTCTATATCGTTGGCTTGTTTGCGTAGCCTATCTAATTCTTCCTTTGCTTTACCGGTTACCTTTTCCGATATATCACCGCTCTTGTTAGTATGAATAGTTAAAACTTTACCATTTAACGCGGAATAATTCTTTTCTAGATACGCCTGTACCTCATCACAGTTCTTTGTATCATCCGTCATAATAAATAAGATAGCTTTTTTCCTTGTTGGTTCAAGCTCTTTAGAAGTCTTTTTCCATTCTTCAATACCAAGATTGATATAATCTTCGTATTTCTCGGTAAATATCGCGCTCTGTTTTTCCTGTAATTTGGCCCGGCTTGCCTGATCTGGGAGAACAGGAGTCTTAACAACACCTTGATGAATTGCCTCAACAAGCGGATAGTCGGAAATCGTCTGCACAAATATCGATCCATTATCATGTTTCGGCGTTGCCGTGCAGTCTATCTGTAAAGAAATCTGCTTACCTTTCTGTTTCAATTTATTATTTATGTCCTGAATAGATGTAAACCATGCCATTTTTGGGTCGTGAATATGGTGGGCTTCATCGTTAAAAACAACGATCTCATCAATTTCTCTTACAACATTACTGAGCTCGACCAAAGATTCGTTTGTTTTTGAAACAGGCTTTTCCCCTAAGAAATAATCCGTCAAATCCCCATCGCTGAAAGACGATTCCTTAACATCGCCTTCATAAACACGGTGTATATTGGTAAGGAAAATATTCCCGGTAGGGGAAATTGCGGTCAAATCATCTTGTAAATGCAAGGTTATTTGAAAATCATCTTGCCAGTTTCTGCCTTCATATCCGTTATCCGGCAAAATAGGGTCCTGATAGAATATCTTTAATCCGTCAAAATCGGTCTTGATACGCTCAAGCACGATAATATTCGGCGTGATTAAAAGAAAATTGCGGGAAAGCCCCGACTCCGGCTCATAGAGCTTATGAAAATACGACCACGCCAGAAGCAAACTCATTACCTTTGTCTTGCCGCTTCCGGTCGCCATCTTAATCACCAGCCGAAGCCAATCCTCATCAAACATATTAGGACTTACGCGCCCCAATGAATCAAATGGCAAAAGGTCATATTTATTTCTGGCCCCGGCAACATCATATAACCAGATAATAGTTTCAACTGACTCGCGCTGGGCAAAATAATACCGAAATGAAAACGCGTTGCCGTCCGCCCCGTAAGCAAGATGCTCTTCTTTGAACCACCAGTTTAAAAGGGCCTTTGATGTTGCGCTCGCCCCCTCGTAGCCCTTATCCCGCCACTCCTTAATACGTTTTCTCAATTCCGGCACAAACGGCGGGAGCAGTTTTTCATAACCTCCCGGCGCGCGCAACGCCTCATCAGCCGGAAACCAGCGAATCTCCGGCTCTAAAATCGCGAATTTATCTTTAGGAAAATCTTTATGCAGCGCCATAATAAACCTTTATTTATATTCTCATTTCTTGTTCTTCTCTGATGGCAATTTCGACTCTAATTCACTTTCCATCTCTTCAACTGTAGGTAATTTTAACGATAGCTTTCCCCTTATTTTCTGAGTCAAAATATAACTACTTATGCCCATCGGTTTTTTAATATCTCTCAAAGAATACTCCGCTTCAATTTTATCTTTATACCTGCACAGTATCAGCCCTATTGACGGATTATCATCCGGACGTTTCAACAAAGAATCAACCGCGGATAAATAAAAATTGAGCTTTCCCGCGTATTCCGGCCTAAATCTTCCAGCCTTTAATTCTATAACCACATAACAACGCAAATCCAAATGATAGAACAAGAGGTCAATAAAATACTCGTTGCCGGATATCTCCAGCCTATACTGCCTGCCCACAAAAGCAAATCCCTTGCCAAGCTCAAGCAAAAAAGACGTTATTTGATTAGTCAGATTCTGTTCAATTTCTCTTTCCTGAGCGGTGTCTCCAAGTTCCAAAAAATCAAATAAATACGGATCCTTAACGGCCTGCCGCGCAAGATCTGATTGAGGCGCCGGTAATGTCCGGGAAAAATTATTTGGAGCTTTGCCTCTTCTATCACAATACCTATTTTCTATCTGCATCTCAAGCACGTCCCTTGACCATCCATTCTGCAGCGCCGCGGAAGCATACGCAAGAGCGGCATCAACTTTGCGCACTTTAGCCAAAATTACACGGTTGTGCCCCCATGGTATTTGTGCCACAGCCTGTGGCACAATTTCGAACTTTGAAGAATAAAACAGATACCACTGCCTTATGGCGTAAAGATTTCTGCGGGAAAAACCCTTCATTTCGGAAAAATCTTTCTTAAGATCAGCCGCCAACCGTTCAACAAGCCCATCACCCCAAGAAGCCTCAGACTGTTTCTTAACTATTTCTTTACCTATATCCCAATAAAGCTCCATAAGCGTCTGCGAAAGCCCCTGAGCAGCTTTTAGACGGGCGGAAATAATTTTCTGCTTTAAATCAGTGAACCATTTTATATAATCGCGCGATATCTTCATATATTCACCTCAATCATTCTTGTCGTGTCATTGCCGAAAATATCAACCACTTTCACGGCAACCTTACGCCGCCCCTTGGAAACTTCTTTTTCGGCTGAAACAAGCTCAAGTTTTCTATCTTTTTTTGTCCTAAACGACTGCCATTCATTCTCAAAAATATACCCGCCGGTCCATTCTTCTTTTTCTTTTCCGGACTTAGAATCAACCAAGCGGATAATCTCTTTTCTGCTATCCATGCTGAAATCAACCGACCAGTAATCAACCCAGTCTGTCCATTTATTCGTCAAAACTTCTT
>ERZ1292640.1270-Hain-H43-02um-R1-1270-length-20878-cov-6_pt1 | contig 10762 bp, 19 predicted proteins | sample MGYA00564404_ERZ1292640 | MGnify/ENA primary metagenome ERZ1292640 (study PRJEB36523, sample SAMEA6512636) | groundwater metagenome | collected 2019-01-08 | study: AquaDiva: Metagenomics assemblies of 32 groundwater samples | reverse complement strand
GTAAATTTATATGGAAGTCAAAGCTAAATTACGCTATTATAGACAATCTCCCAGGAAAGTACGATTAGTAACTAATCTTATTCGTGATTTAGATGTAAAATCGGCTTTAGATCAGTTGCGATTTGCCAACAAACGAGCGGCTGAACCAATCCGCAAACTAATAGAATCAGCCATAGCTAACGCCAAACACAATTTTGAATTAGATCCGAACAATTTATACATAAAACATATTACTGCAGACGATGGCCCGACTTTAAAAAGATGGCGGGCTAGAGCGTTTGGCAAAGCGGCTATGATAAAAAAAAGAACAAGCCATGTCACTGTTATCTTAGATGAGAAAATCCCGAATCAAAAACTAATCCGACCGCTTAGATCAAAAACATCCATAAACACGGTTGATAAACAAAAAACAGATAAAGAAAAAATCAAAACTGTTAAAAAATTATCAGAAATCAAAGAAAAAGACGCAAAAGCTGGCAAGACTGATGAGCTGTTAACTTCTGAAGAGACCAAGCTTCACAAAAAAATTGATAAACAAAAAGGCTTTATGCCAAAAATTTTTAGAAGAAAAGCAGGGTAAAGAATAAGTATGAGCAAAAAAGTCAATCCAATAATATTTCGCATCTCCAATATTAAAAATCCAGCTATCACATGGAGTTCTAGATGGTTTGGAAAGAATAATAATTTTGCTAGATATTTAGAAGAAGATGATGCTATTAGGAAAGCCATCAAAAAAGAAATCAATAATGTTGGCATTAACAAAATCATTATTGAACGATCGGGAAAAAGCAATGTTGAAATTATTCTTCAAGTAGCTAAACCTGGTGTGATTATCGGACGCGGCGGAACTAAAAGCGAACAATTAAAAAAAGAAATTAAAAAAGTAATTGATAAAAATTATAAAATTCAGCTAACAATTAAAGAAATATCTAAAGTCAATCTTTCAGCTGAAATATTAGCCCATGAAGCTAAACAAATGATTGAGCGACGGTTGCCTTTTAGAAGGGCCATGAAAAAAATTCTGGATTTAGGCACAAAAGCTGGAGCATTGGGCGTAAAAATTGTAATGTCCGGCAGGCTTAATGGAGTAGAAATCGCTCGTACTGAAAAAATAAATATAGGAAAAATGCCATTGCAAAATTTAAGAGCTGATATAGATTATGCCAGATGCGCGGCTGCCACCAAATGGGGGCAAGTAGGCATAAAGGTATGGGTATATAAAGGAGAGGTATTTGAAGAAGCGAATAGTAAATAGTTTGTAGTGAATAGTTTATAATTTTCAAACTAAACATGTTATTACCAAAAAAACTAAAACATAGAAAATGGCAAAAAACAGCTGGAAATAGCGGCGGAAGATTTGCTTCAAGAACTAATGAATTAAAATTTGGCACTTTTGGCTTACTGTCTAAAACAGGAAGTTGGATTACCTCAAGACAATTAGAAGCGGCCCGGCGCGCCATGAGAAGATACTTGCAAAAAGGGGGAAAAATTTGGATTCGCATTTTTCCAGACAAACCAGTAACTGCCAAAGGCAATGAAATACCGATGGGCGGCGGGAAAGGTTCATTAGATAGATTCGTTGTGAATATCAAGCCAGGCGCGATTATTTTTGAAATAGATGGAGTTGATAAAAATATAGCTCAAAAAGCCGTAAGACTAGCTTCTTACAAGCTACCAGTTAAAACTAAGTTCATTGCTAAATAATTTTACAAAACATATGGATTTGGAAACCTTAAAAAAAATGCCAATCAATGATCTGCAATCAATGCTAATGCAAAAAAAAGAGGAATTAATGCACATGCGCTTTAAAGTAGATCAGCGCCAATTAAAACATGTTAGACAGATTAGAAATACTAAACAAAATATAGCTCAAATTTTAACTATAATCTCAAACAAAAAACTTCATGGATAAAATAACTAAAAAATTGCATAAAAGACAGCTCATCGGCATAATCATTTCTGATAAAATGGATAAAACTATCGTAGTTAAAGTTGACCGCCTTAAAATTCATCCGAAATACCATAAAAGATATACCGTCTCTAAAAAATATAAAGCGCATGATAAAAATAATGAATATAAAATTGGCGATAAAGTAATAATACAAGAATGCAAACCAATGTCAAAAGATAAAAAATGGAAAGTAATTAAAAAATCTTTATAAATTATGCTTCAACCGCGTTCAATTATACAATCAGCAGACAATAGCGGCGCTAAAAAACTTGGAGTGATCAAAGTCTTGGGCGGCTATAAAAAAAGATATGCCAGAATCGGCGATATTGTAACCTGTTCTGTAAAAGAAGCGACTCCAAGATCCGGGGTTAAACAAGGCCAGGTAGTACATTGCGTAATAGTCAGAACAAGAAAAGAATTAAAACGACCTTCAGGCATCTGTATTAGATTTGACGAAAACGCAGGCATTATCATTGACAAAAACAATAAAGAGCTCAAGGCTACTCGCGTTTTTGGACCAATTCCCAAAGAATTAAAAGATTTAGGCTACAAAAAAATAATTTCCCTAGCGCCAGAAGTTTTATGAAAATTAAAACCAATGATACAGTTAAAATAATAAGTGGTAGCTACCGCGGCAAGACCGGCAAAGTTTTGCAAGTTCTGCCAAAATTAGACAAAGCTAGTATAGAAGGAGTAAACTTATTAATTAAAAATATCAAACCCCGAAAAAAAGGAGATAAAGGTCAAAGAATTAATTTTCCTTCGCCTGTAAATATTTCTAATCTGGCTTTAATTTGTCCTAAATGCAACAAGACCGCTAAAGTGGGCTATAAACGATTGGAAAATAATAAAAAAAGCCGGATATGCAAAAAATGCAAAGAAATAATTGACGGTTAAAACCTATAAATTTACATTCTATGTCATTAAAAGAACATTACTTTAAAAATGTCATACCCGAGATGAAAAAACAGCTAGGATATAAAAATGATCTGGCAGTACCGCGTTTAATTAAAATAGTAATAAATGTGGGTTTAAGCAAGTCGCTGAAAAACAAAGAATTTAAAGAAACAGTGGAGCAAAATTTAAAACTTATCACAGGACAGAAATCTATTATTACCCGCGCTAAAAACGCTATTTCAGGCTTTGGCATCAGAGAAGGCTTGATTATTGGCGAAAAAGTAACCCTGCGAGGACAAAGAATGTACGACTTGACTCATAAAATTATCAATGTAGCGCTACCGCGAATGCGGGACTTCCAAGGGTTAAACCTTAAAAGTCTTGACAAAAAAGGAAATCTAACGATAGGTTTAAAAGAATGCACTGTTTTTCCAGAAATTAATCAGGAAGAAATATCTACAATACACGGATTAGAGATTACTCTAGTAACTAATGCCAGAACAAGAGAAGAGGCTGTAATGTTGTTTAAATTGCTAAAATTTCCTTTTAAATCGTATGGCTAAGAAATCAAAAATAAACAAAGCTAAAAAGAAACCAAAATTCTCCACGCGCATAATACGGAGATGCTGGCGATGCGGCCGCAATCGCGGTTATATGCGTTTCTTTAAATTATGCCGGATATGTCTAAGAGAAAAAGCAGAAAAGGGAGAGATTCCGGGATTGCGCAAATCATCGTGGTAATATTATTAATAATATGCATAGCGATCCAATAGCAGATACATTAACCAAAATAAGAAATGCTCAAGCAGTTCAAAAAGAAACTGTGGAGATTAAGTTTTCTAAAATGAATTTGGCTATTTTAAATATCCTTCAAGAAAATGGCTACATCGAAAAAATAGAAATTGCAGAAGAAAATGTAAAAATCACTGTCTATTTAAAATACAATAAAAAAAACCAGCCTAAAATACAGCACTTAAAACGGATTAGCAAACCCGGCCGGCGCATCTATGCGACTCGCGATAAATTGCCTTTTGTCTTAAACGGCTATGGTTTAGCTATTATATCCACCGTCCACGGGTTAATGACCAACAAACAAGCGCGAGAAAATAATCTGGGAGGCGAAGTGATCTGCGAGGTATTTTAAGCGATATTTTATTAATATGAGCAGAATCGGCAAACAATCCATCAATATTCCCGAAAAAGTTGAAATTAAATTCAATAAAAATGCTATTGCAATCAAGGGGCCGAAAGGAGAAATAAATTTCAACTTGCCATCTGAAATAGAAGTCAATCAACAAGAAAACACATTAACCTTAACTATTAAAAATTTTGACGACTCAAGCCAGCAATCTTTATGGGGTACTTATAACAGACTTATAAATAATGGCATCATTGGAGTAACTCAAGGCTTTAATAAAAAATTAAACATTAGCGGAGTGGGATATCGCGCCAACATAAAGGGCCAAACTTTAATCTTAGAGGTTGGTTTTTCCCATGCTATAGAATATCCTATTCCTATGGACGTAAAAGTTGAAGTGGAAAATAATAATATTATCATAGTATCAGGCACTGATAAGCAAAGGGTCGGACAAACGGCCGCTGAAATCAGAGCTTTTAAAAAACCAGAACCATACAAAGGCAAAGGTATAATTTATGAAGGCGAGGTCATCCGCCGTAAACAAGGCAAACAAGCAGCAGGTTCATCTGAAGGAGGAGGGAAAAAATAAAATATGAACAGAACTCTCCGGCATAAAAGAATTAGAAAAAAAATTAAAGGCACGAAAAGTCGCCCGCGCCTTTCTGTTTTTCGAAGCCTAAAAGGCTTGTACGTGCAACTAATTGATGATGATAAAAAATGCACTCTAACAGCGGCTAATTATAAAGAATTAAAAGACAAATATAAAAATAAATTGGAACAATCCAAACTTTTAGGCGCGCTAATAGCTCAAAAAGCCATGGATAAAAAAATCACTAAAGTCGTTTTTGATCGCGGCGGCTATAAGTATCACGGCCGCATAAAAGCAATGGCAGACGGAGCGCGCGAGGCTGGATTAATATTTTAAAAATTATGAATTATAAAAAGACAAAGCAATCTGATAAAAATATTAAAGAACAGGATGACATGCAGTCTGTTATTTTAGATTTAGCCAGAGTTACACGGGTTCAACGCGGCGGCAAAAGAATGCGTTTTAGAGCTTGCGTGGGAGCAGGGGACAAAAAAGGTAAAATAGGAATAGGCATCGCTAAAGGAGCTGATGTATCTATAGCCGTAGAAAAAGCTACTCGCCGGGCTAAAAAAAATATGATTCAAGTGCCGATTACTGAAGGTGGAACTATTCCTCATACTGTGAATGTTAAATTTAAAGCCGCCAATATCCTTTTTAAACCAGTGATTTCAGGCAGCGGCATTAAAGCCGGCGGCGTTATCAGAATTTTATGCGATCTATCCGGATTAAAAAACATCTCGGCTAAAACTATGGGCACTAAAAACCAAATTACTAATGCTCAAGCTGTTATTAAAGCTTTTGGGCAATTTAAAATATAATGTCTATCAAATTGCACAATCTGCAAAGCGTCATTAAAACAAAGCCTAAAAAAAGGGTGGGGCGAGGCAATGCCAGTGGAAAAGGCACTTATTCCGGCAGAGGCATTAAGGGCCAGCGCGCCCGCGCGGGCGGAAGAGGCGGGCTTAAAAAACGATCTATAATGAGGCAGTTAATTAAGAAAACTCCAAAAATCGGCGGCTTTAAATCGTTAAATCAAAAACGAAAAAGGAAAAAATGAATTTTACTAAAGTTAAACAAATTTGGCAGGCTAAAGATTTACGGCAAGATTTATTTTTTGTTTTAGGCTTATTGTTAGTTTTTAGAATTTTAGCGCATATACCTGTGCCAGGAGTTGACGTAAGCGGATTAAAAGATTATTTTGCCGGAAATCAAATTATGGGATTGCTTAATATTTTTACCGGCGGCGGTTTAAAAAATTTTTCCGTGGTAATGTTAGGAGTCGGGCCTTATATTACAGCCTCTATTATATTTCAGTTATTAACTATGGTTGTGCCCAGAATAGAAGAAATGTCTAAAGAAGGGGAGCGGGGCCAGCATAAAATCAACCAATGGACCAGGTTGGCTACTGTGCCGCTGGCTATGCTGCAAGCTTATGCCACTATGATTTTTTTATCGCGCCAAGGCGGCCCTGGCATAAACCTTTTAGGCGCTTTAAGCCCTATGCAATTAATAACCGCTATTATCAGTATCGCATGCGGCACGGTATTTTTAATGTGGATAGGCGAACTAATCTCTGAGCGCAAAATCGGAAACGGCATATCAATTTTAATTTTTGCCGGCATTGTTTCTTCCTTACCTCAAGCCATACTTCAAGCATGGTCTGATATTTCTGCTAACCCGGGCGCATGGAGCCAATACTTAATATTTCTAATAATTGCTTTAATTACCATAGCCGCGATAGTTTTTATAACAGAAGGACAGAGAAATATCCCCATATCCTATGCCAGACAGGCAATAGGGTCTCGCCTATACGGAGGATCAAAAAGCCACTTGCCTTTGCGAATTAATCAAGCTGGGATGATTCCAATAATCTTTGCCATATCTATTATTCTTTTTCCGTCAGTCATTGCCCAATTTTTTGTCGGCGCAAAGTCGCTTTGGTTGTCGCATGCCTCGCAATTTATTATTGATTTATTTAAAAATCAAGTTTTCTACGGAATATTTTACTTTTTGCTCGTCGTGGGCTTTACTTATTTTTACACGGCCATTATCTTTCAGCCAAATCAAATAGCCGAAAACCTGCAAAAGCAGGGTGGATTTATTCCAGGAGTACGCCCGGGCCGCGAAACAAGCGTCTATCTAAATCGCACTATGAACAGAATTGTTTTGGCTGGCGCTTTGTTTTTAGGTATTATCGCTCTTCTGCCTATCCTGATGCAACAGGCGGCCGGCTTTAGCATGGTTGTCGGCGGCGCTTCTATGCTGATTGTGGTAGGCGTGGTAATTGAGATGGTTAAACAGATTGATTCTCAACTGATTATGCGGCATTATGAGGGCATTTGATGAAATTTCAAATGTCAAAATCCAAATGTCAAATCAATGTCAAAATCCAAAAACTCATAATATTTTAATTTTCGGACCCCAGGGCTCTGGAAAAGGCACGCAGGCACAGATGCTTTCTAAATTGCTGAATATCCCGCATATCTCAACCGGAACTATCTTTCGTCAAATTCAGACAGTTAAAAATTATCTTAATCAAGGAAAATTAGTCCCTGATTCATATGTGAACAAATTAGTTGCTGACCGTCTTAGGCAGATTGATTGCAAAGGCGGTTTTATTTTAGACGGTTATCCGCGCAATAAAGCGCAGGCTGATTTTTTGTTAGAGCAAACTAAGATTGACTATGTGATAGAAATTAAACTGTCTGACGCAGACGGCATCTTTAGAATTGCCAAGCGCCGTATGTGCGCCAAAGGCCATTCTTATCATCCTAAATTCGCTCCGCCTAAAAAAGATGGCATTTGCGATATTGACGGCTTGCCCTTGTTTCAGCGAGATGATGAAACAGAAGAGGCAATAAAAGAAAGGCGGGCGATTTATCATAGCGAAACAGAGCCGCTGATTAAAAATTTGAAAAAGCGCGGCATCAAAATTTTAGAAATTGACGGCAGGCCGGCGATTGAGGAGGTGGGTCAAGAAATCAAAAACAAATTAAATTTTCTTTAATAAATCATGCCTGACCAAACAACCACAATCCAAGAACTCCGCGAACTGGTAAATAAATTCAGAAAAGAGCGAAACTGGACAAAAGCAACGGCTGCTATGTTTGCCAAAGACATTGCTGTAGAAGCAGGGGAGCTTTTAGATCATTTTGTTTGGGATGAAGATGCTTATTTAAAAGACAAAAACATTGCAAAAGAGGTTAAATATGAGTTAGTTGACGTTCTTTACGGCGTGTTAATGATGTCAGAGGCGCTAAAAATTGACCTATCTTCCACGCTCAAAGAGAAACTAAAAATCTTGGCTAAAAAATATCCAGCCGAGCAGTGCCGCAGACACATTTGAGATTTTACATTTGAGTTTTGAGATTCTACAATGATTACCTATAAAACCAATGAGCAGATACAAACAATGCAAAAAGGCGGCGCCATACTCGCCGCTATTTTAAAAAAAACCGCGGAATTGATTAAACCCGGAGCCTCTGCCGCTGATTTAGAACAATTCGCGCAAAAAGAAATCAGCCATGCCGGCGCAAAGCCAGCTTTTTTAAATTACAAAACCAAAAATTCAAATCCATATCCAAATATCTTATGCGTTTCCGTGAATAATGAAGTTGTTCATGCTTTACCTTTAATTAACAAAATATTTCAGGAAGGAGATGTTGTCGGGCTTGACTGCGGCATTTGGTATAAAGATCTATGCGTTGACGCGGCTTTGACTATTGCTTGCGGCAATGTTGACGCTCAATCGCGCAAACTTATAAATACCTGCCGCGAGGCTCTGCAAATAGGCATCAGTAAATGCAGAATTGATAATTATCTTGGCGATATGGGGTTTGCTATTCAAAAATTTGTGGAATCGCAGGATTTTAAAGTAATTAAAACATTAGTCGGCCATGGAGTAGGGTATCAAGTGCACGAAGATCCGCAGGTCCCGAATTTTTTTCCGTTTGATGAAAAAAATCCCAAAAACCGCGGACCTAAATTAAAACAAGGAATGACATTGGCGATAGAGCCAATGATCTCCGTAAGCTCCGAAAAAACCAAAAAAGGCAAAGACGGTTTTGCTTCGATAACTGCTGACTGTTCTCTGTCAGCGCATTTTGAACATACAATAGCAGTGACGAAAAAAGGACCTGTAATTTTGACAAAATAAAGGCTGTCCGCTTGACTTGGGTTATTATTAAATGATAAAATAAAGTAAACATTTAGAATATCATGTAATTATAAAACTTATGTATAAAAGATTGCAAAAATTCCAAAATTTAGGATCAGACAGTTGTTTTTTATGGGGGCCTCGTCAAAGCGGCAAAAGCACGCTCTTGCAAACTGTATTCTCAAACTCTATATATTATGATCTTCTGCTGTCTGATGAATTTGAACGGCTTAATCGAAAACCGTCATTACTTCGAGAAGAACTTCTGGCAAATCATCCCATCGCCCCTGTTATTATTGATGAAGTGCAAAAAATTCCCCAGCTGCTTGATGAAATCCAATGGCTGATTGTAAATCGAAAAATTCAATTCATTCTGTGCGGCTCAAGCGCGCGCAAGCTCAAGCGCGGCACCGGAAATCTCTTAGGAGGTCGTGCTATCAGGTATGAACTTTTTCCTCTGGTATCATCAGAAATTCCCCAATTCAATCTTATGCGAGCGCTTAATAACGGCCTGCTTCCGCTGCATTACCAGACTGATCATCCAGAACTTTTAGGCCGTTCGTATGTCGGAGATTATTTAAAAGAAGAGATTGCCGCCGAAGCTCTTACGCGCAATGTGCCTGCTTTTGCGCGATTTCTTGAGGCAGCGTCGTTTTCTAATGGAGAAGTGGTGAATTTTACCAATATTGCGCGGGAATGCGGTGTAAGCGGCCCGACTGTAAAGGAATATTTTCAAATTTTAGTTGATACGCTTCTCGCGCGTTTTATACCGGCATTTCAGAAAAAACCAAAACGGCGCGTTATTCAGGCGCCAAAGTTTTATCTGTTTGATGTCGGTATCGCAAACGCGCTCCTTAAGAGAAACGCAATTTCCGTTGGAAGCGAAATATTTGGACGAGCATTTGAACATTTTATTTTACAAGAAATCATCGCGCATAGTCATTACTCCGGATTGGAATATCCAGTTTCGTACTGGAGAACCGCGTCTGGATTTGAAGTAGATTTTATTCTTGGCGATCGAAATGTTGCTCTTGAAATAAAGGGCATTCCAGAGGTTCATGCGCATCATTTGCGAAGCATGCGCGCGTTTAAGGATGAATACAGACCTAAAAAGGCGCTTGTCGTATCATTGGATGCAAAGCCACGGTATGTTAATGGCATAATGATTATGCCTTGGAAAACATTTCTTGGCGATTTGTGGGCAGGCGCGATAATCGCTTAATATCTTAAAAGGTGAAAGTTATCCACAGATACTACTCACTTGACACTTTGCACAGGAACTATATAATAAAAATGAAATAAAGTTTAAGTTATTTCTCTTTTTAAAAAGCATCAAAAAATTGTGGTAGAGAGTCGTATTAATTCACTAAACGAGTGAAATTAATATGGCTCCTATTTCCTTTTTTGATGCTTTTTTATTTTAGTATCAATCACCCTGCGGCAAGACCACAGGGAGTGTGTTCTTTAAAAAAATAACTGATAAAAACGTAGGTATTTTCTTCTATTAAGAGGCGATGCGAATTTCTACCACAGCCTATAATAAAAGAAAATGGGAGGGGAAGGGGCAAAATTTTAGTATTTATTTAATTTATTATAATCCAAATGGAGGGACAAAAATCAAAACAACTTACACATACATACACACACAGAGAGAGAGAGAGAGAGAGAGAGAACCGGAGTTTTATTTTGGTGACATTTATAAATTTGTTAAATTTTTAAAAAGCTGATGTTTTTTTCAGTGGTTTTTTGTTTTCCTAAAAAACTTAATTTTTGAGCAATACTTAATAAAAAAGAGTAAAGTAGATAATTTATTTTAAAATCAATAATTTATTTATTTTACTCTGCTCAAATTATCATGAAGAATATCATCAAAGACAAACGTTTACTATTAATAGTAGCGGTTGCAATAGTAATAGTAATAATAGCGGTTTTTTTAACATTGGCGAATTGGTCTAAACCTGAAACAACAGAAGAAACAACAGAGCCAACTTCGGCCGCGCCTATCCAGCAAGAGGAAGTGCTTGGAACAGA
>ERZ1292640.4371-Hain-H43-02um-R1-4371-length-10765-cov-9_pt1 | contig 10765 bp, 6 predicted proteins | sample MGYA00564404_ERZ1292640 | MGnify/ENA primary metagenome ERZ1292640 (study PRJEB36523, sample SAMEA6512636) | groundwater metagenome | collected 2019-01-08 | study: AquaDiva: Metagenomics assemblies of 32 groundwater samples | reverse complement strand
CCATGAACCCCGGCAACGAAGCCGACGAGATCCGCGCGCTCAAACGCATCATGGAGCGCGGTTTCGTCTACCGCGGCCTCAAACCCGTCTACTGGTGTTTTGACTGCGGCTCTTCGCTGGCCGAGTTCGAGATCGAATACGCGGACAAAAAATCGCAAACGCTGGACGTCGGTTTCCAGTGCGACCAGCCCGACAAGCTGGCCGCCGCTTTCGGCCTGACGAGCCTGTCCAAGGACGCTTATGCCGTGATCTGGACAACGACCGCGTGGACCATCCCGGCCAACCAGGCGCTGAACCTGAACCCCGATCTGGACTACGCACTGGTGGACACCGAGCGCGGCATTTTGCTGCTGGCCGCTTCGCTGGTGGACAAGTGCATGGAGCGCTACCAGCTCATCGGCACGGTGCTGGCCACCACGGCCGGCAAACACCTGGCGCTGATCAATTTCAAACATCCGCTGTACGACGTGGATGTTGGTTACCGGCGCCTGAGCCCGGTCTTCCTGGCCGACTACGCGACCGCCGACGACGGTACCGGCATCGTGCACTCCTCGCCGGCCTACGGCGTGGAAGACTTCAACTCCTGCGTGGCCAACGGCATTGCCTACGACGACATCCTGAACCCGGTGCAGGGCAACGGCCGTTACGTCGACGAGCTGCCGCTGTTCGGCGGACTGAACATCTGGAAAGCCGCACCGCTGGTGATCGAGGCCCTGCGCGACGCCGGCCGCCTGTTTGCCACGCATGACATCGTGCACAGCTACCCGCATTGCTGGCGCCACAAGACGCCGGTGATCTACCGCGCCGCCGCCCAGTGGTTTGTGCGCATGGACGAGGGTGAAGGCGTGTTCACCAAGGACAAGGCGCCGCGCACGCTGCGCCAGCTGGCGCTGGCCGCGATCGAGGAAACCAGCTTCTACCCGGAAAACGGCAAGACCCGCCTGCACGACATGATTGCCGGCCGGCCCGACTGGTGCATCAGCCGCCAGCGCAACTGGGGCGTGCCGCTGCCGTTTTTCATCCACACCGCCACCGGCGAGTTGCACCCGCGCACCATGGAAATCATGGACCAGGCCGCCGCCATGGTGGAGGCCGGCGGCATCGAGGCCTGGAGCAAGGCCAGCGCCGAGTCCATCCTGGGCGCCGACGCACCCAACTACATCAAGAGCACCGACATCCTGGACGTCTGGTTCGACTCGGGCACCACGCATTTCCATGTGCTCAAGCGCAGCCACGCCGACCAGTCCGCCTGGCCAGCCGATCTGTACCTCGAAGGCCACGACCAGCACCGCGGCTGGTTCCACTCGTCGCTGCTCACCTCGTGCGCGATGTACGACCACGCGCCCTACAAGGGCCTGCTGACACACGGCTTCACGGTGGACGGCAAGGGCCGCAAGATGAGCAAGAGCGAAGGCAATGTCGTGGCACCGCAGGAGGTGTCGGGCAAGCTGGGCGCCGAAATCATCCGCCTGTGGTGCGCATCGACCGATTACTCGGGCGACCTGGCCATTGACGACAAGATCCTGGCGCGTGTGGTGGACGCCTACCGCCGCATCCGCAACACGCTGCGTTTTCTGCTGGCCAATGTCAGCGACTTCGACCCGGCCAAAGACGCCGTGCCGTTCGAGCAGATGCTGGAAATCGACCGGTACGCACTGAGCCGCGCGGCGCAGCTGCAGGCCGACATCCTGGCGCACTACGAGGTCTACGAATTCCACCCGGTGGTCTCCAAACTGCAGATCTACTGCAGCGAAGACCTGGGGTCCTTCTACCTCGACATCCTGAAAGACCGGCTGTACACCACGGCACCGAAGTCGCTGGCCAGGCGCAGCGCGCAGACCGCGCTGCACCAGATCACGCATGCGATGCTGCGCTGGATGGCGCCTTTCCTGAGCTTCACGGCCGAGGAAGCCTGGACAGTCTTCGGCAGTTCGGAGTCCATCTTCATGGAAACCTATGCCGATCTGGCCGCGGCCGATGAGGCCCTGCTGTCCAAATGGAGCCGCATCCGCGAACTGCGTGACGCGATCAACAAGGACATCGAGGCCCTGCGCGCCGACGGCAAGGTCGGCTCGTCGCTGCAGGCCAAAGTGACCCTGGAAGTCGTGGCCGACGACCACGCGCTGCTGGCCAGCCTGGGCGACGATTTGAAGTTTGTCTTCATCACTTCCGCTATTGATTTGATAGCTGGAAGCGAACAAACCATAAGGGTGGAAGCCAGTTCTTCCGTCAAATGCGAACGCTGCTGGCATTACCGGGACGACGTGGGCCATGACGCGGCGCACCCGACGATCTGCGGGCGTTGCACCAGCAACCTGTTCGGTACAGGGGAAGAAAGGAAGTACGCCTGATGGCCAAAACCACCTTCGGAACCACCTCCGCCAGCCTGCTGCCCTGGCTGGGCCTGGCGCTGATCCTCCTGATTGCCGACCAGTTCACCAAGGTGCTGATCCTGGGGTATTACCAGCTCGGGGACGCGACCTATGTCACCAGCTTTTTCAACGTGGTGCGGGTGCACAACACCGGCGCCGCATTTTCTTTCCTGGCCTCAGCGTCGGGCTGGCAGCGCTGGTTCTTCACCGCCATCGGCATCGCGGCGGCGCTGTTCATCCTGTGGATGCTCAAGTCGCACGCGGGGCAAAAGCTGTTCTCCTTCGCACTGGCCTGCATTCTGGGCGGCGCGGTCGGCAACGTGATTGACCGCACGCTGCACGGCTATGTGGTCGACTTTCTGGACTTCCACTACGCCGGCTGGCATTTTCCGGCCTTCAACGTGGCCGACAGCGCCATCACCGTCGGGGCCATCTGCCTGGTGCTGGACGAACTGCTGCGCGTCCGGAACGCAAAATAAGCATTTCCTGCGACTGCGCGCCACCTGCCAGCGACTGGCGGCGACCGGCAGCGTGGTGAAAAATGGACGGCGCCCGCTTCAATGCGCCAGTTGCAAGCGCACCGGCGTTATAGTGGTCCTCAACACCTATGAAGCATTTGTTGAATTTGCTGGCCGCCATCGCGCTGCTGGTCTGGGGCACCCACCTGGTTCGGACCGGCATCCTGCGCGTGTTCGGGGCCAATTTGCGCCATGTGCTGTCGCGCAGCATAGGCAACCGTTTCACCGCCGCCCTGTCGGGTCTCGGGGTGACCGCGCTGGTGCAGTCGAGCACCGCCACCTCGCTGATTGTTTCCTCCTTTGTCGGCCAGGGGCTGATCGCGCTGCCGCTGGCGCTGGCGGTCATGCTGGGTGCCGACATCGGCACCAGCCTGATGGCCGTGGTGTTCTCGTTTGACCTGTCCTGGCTCTCGCCCCTGTTCATCTTTACCGGCGTGGTGCTCTTCATCTCGCGCCAGTCCACCAATGTCGGACGTTTCGGCCGCATCCTGATCGGCCTGGGGCTGATGCTGCTGGCGCTGCGCCTGGTGACGGACTCGACCGCGGTGCTGACCTCGAACGCGGCCGTCAAGGCCTTGCTGGGCACACTCAGCAGCGACCTGCTGCTGGAGATCACGGTCGGTGCGGTGCTGGCCGTGGTGTCCTACTCCAGCCTGGCCATCGTGCTGCTGACGGCCACCCTGGCAGCCTCGGGCGTGATTCCGCTGGACGTGGCGCTGGGGCTGGTGCTGGGCGCCAACCTCGGCAGCGGTCTGCTGGCGGTGCTGACCACGGCCCGGTCGGCCATCGAAGTGCGGCAGGTGCCGCTGGGCAACTTCCTGTTCAAGCTGCTCGGTGTGGCCGCCGCCGCGCCCTTTGTCGGCCTGTGGCTGCGCCATGTGCGGCCCTTTCTCGGCGAGGCTGCCACCACGGTGGTGCTGTTTCACCTGATGTTCAACGTGCTGGTCGGCCTGGTGTTCATCACCTGGACGCAGGTCGTGGCACGCTGGGTTGAAAAACTCCTGCCGCGCCCGGTCAAGGGTGGTGCCACCGGCGGGCGGCCGCACCACCTGGACCCGACGGCGCTGTCCACGCCGTCGCTGGCGATCTCGTGTGCGGCCAGGGAAGCACTGCACCAGGCCGACGTGGTGGAAAGCATGCTGATCGGCGTGCTGGAAGTCATGCGCCACAACGACCTGCGGCTGGCCGAAGACCTGCGCAAGATGGACGACACGGTGGACGAGCTGTATTCGGCCATCAAGTACTACCTGACCAAGATCTCGCGCGAGGCCCTGGGCGAGGAAGAAAGCCGGCGCTGGACCGACATCATCAGCTTCACCATCAACATGGAGCAGATCGGCGACATCATCGAACGCGTGCTGATCGACATCGAGGACAAGAAGATCAAGCCGGGCCGCAACTTCTCGGAAGCCGGCATGGCCGAGATCTGCGAGCTGCACCAGCGCCTGCTCGACAACCTGCGCCTGGGCATGAGCGTTTTCCTGAACGGCAGCGTGCGCGACGCGAAAAAACTGCTGGAAGAAAAGGCGCGTTTCCGCGACCTGGAGCGCGCCTACGCGACCACCCACCTGGGCCGCCTGTCCGACCGCACCATGCAGAGCATGGAAACCAGTTCGCTGCACATCGATCTGATCAGCGACCTCAAACGCATCAACTCGCACATCTGCTCGATCGCCTACCCCATCCTCGACTCCGCCGGCGCCCTGGTGCCCAACCGCCTGCGCCAAAGCGCCTTCAGTGATTCGATCTCCCGCTGACCTGCAGGACATGCAGCGATGAACCCCGACGCCGACCAGCTCTGGCGCGCGCCGCGCTGGGCACTGGCGGTGCTGCTGGCCCTGCTGGGCATGTTGGGGCCGTTTTCCATCGACACCTACATCCCGGCGTTTTCGGGCATTGCGCGTTCGCTGGGCGCCACGCCGGTCGAGATGCAGCAGACGCTGTCGGCCTACCTGTTCGGCTTTGCCTTCATGAACCTGTTCCACGGCGCGCTGGCCGACAGCTTCGGCCGCCGTCCCGTGGTGCTGTGGGGCATTGCGATGTTCACCCTGGCGTCGGCCGGTTGTGCGCTGTCGCAAAGCATCGAGCAGCTGGTTTTTTTCCGGGCGCTGCAGGGCCTGTCCACCGGCGCCGGCATCGTGGTTTCGCGTGCCGTGATCCGCGACATGTTCCCGCCGGCGCAGGCGCAGAAAGTGATGAGCCAGGTGACGATTTATTTCGGCGTGGCGCCGGCGATTGCGCCCATCACCGGCGGCTGGCTGTTTGTGCACCTGAACTGGCATGCGATTTTCTGGTTCCTCACCGGCATCGGCGTGTTGCTGTGGACCGCCAACTACAAGCTGCTGCCCGAGACCCTGCATGTGACGCAGCGCCAGCCCTTCAATGTGAAACACCTGATGCGCGGCTACTGGCAGCTCGGCTCCAGCGCGCGTTTCTTTTTGCTGGCGCTGGCCAGCGGTGTGCCGTTCAACGGCATGTTTCTCTACGTGCTGGCGGCACCCGAATTCCTGGGCGTGCACATGGGCCTGGCGCCGACGGAGTTTTTCTGGTTTTTTGTGCTGACGATTGCCGGCATCATGGCCGGCGCCTGGGTCAGTGGCCGCATGGCAGGACGGATCCCACCCAAGCAGCAGATCCGCCACGGCTTTGTCATCATGCTGGTGATTGCGGTGCTCAACCTGGCAGCCAACCTGCTGTTCAAGGCCCATGTCTCGTGGGCGCTGTTTCCGATTGCCATCTTCGCCTTCGGCTGGGCCCTGATGGTGCCGGTGGTGACGCTGCTGGTGCTGGACCTCTACCCCGAGCGCCGCGGCATGGCCTCATCGCTGCAGGCCTTTATCGGCTCGACAGCCAACGGCATTGTGGCCGGCGTGATCGCGCCGCTGATCATGCATTCCACCGTGGCGCTGGCGGCAACGTCGCTGCTGATGATGAGCATTGGCCTGCTCGCCTGGCTGTACCTGCACCACCGCTGGCCGGAGATTGGCAAGGCAGTCTCCGCTCAGGAATAAGACCCCGACGCATGTCGCTTCGCGAGCCTTCGGCGGTGCGCTTTCGCTTAAGTCGCAGATGACGTGCCTGAGCGCACGTCCAGCAAAGCCGCCTGGATCAGCGCTGCTTCCAGCGTGAACTGGTCCTGCTGCATTTGGCGCAGCAGCTCCTGCCCATCCATCAGGGCAAAGCACTCAACTTCGCCATCCTGGTTCACCGGCACGATCCCTTCGGGCACCGTGCAGCAGTACCAGTCGATGTACTCGCTGACGTACCCTGCGCCGTTTCCGTCCCTGGCAGGCCGGCAGGTGTGCAGGCGCCCACCGTAGTGCAGGTCGGCCAGCTCGGTCAGGTGAAGGCCGGCCTCTTCCCAGGTCTCGCGTGCCAGCGCGCTGTCCAGCGTGTCCGCGCTCGAGATCATGCCGCCCATCAGGGTGTCCCATAGCCCCGGGTCGTTGGGCTTGTCGAAAGCCCGCTGCTGCACCCAGAAACGGCCGTCGGGCGCCTGCCCCACCAGGTGCACGGCCTGCGTGGCAATGCCCAGCGGTCGAACCGCCGCACGCTCCACGGTGCCAAGCCGCCGGCCATGCGGGTCGCACACGGCGAGCTGCTCGTCACGCCAGGCGCCCGCCAGCCCCACAGCGTGCAGGGCAGCGGCCACGCGGTTCAGTCCCTGCGTGATCTCGCCCTGCAGGTGCCAGCCTGTCTGCCCATCTCGCTCTTCTTTTGATAGCCGTTTGCGCCCGTCGAATAAGGGCTCAAGCGTGATTTGATGCAAAAAATCGGGCTCCACAGAACCAATCACCGATTCGCCGGCCCACAGCGGTACACGCGGACGCAGCGGCGCTTGCGTGGCGGCAGCGCGCAGTGCGCGAAGGTGGGCGGGGTCAAAGGCAGGAAAATTCATGAAGCGTATTAAGCCATGCCCGGGCCTCCGTTGCCCGGCATCCGCTATGTATTTAATAGCTGTTGGCGCCCGTATCCAGACGGCTGGAGCCCAAAATCGTCTTACGTTTTGGCCAAAAGCCCGTCCAGACGCCTGTCCCAGTTGACGCCAGGCAGCGCGGCAGACAATTGCGCATCACTGAGCGCAAACGTGCTGCGCAGCAGCTGGGCCAACACGGCGCGGTAGTCGTGGTGAGCCGGCAGGTCGCGGCCCTCGTTGAGGTTGCCGTGGGCCAGGCCCGTCCACTGGCCATACCAGCGGCCACCGTTCACGCGATTGCCGATCAGCCACATCGCATTGCCGAAGCCGTGGTCGGTGCCGCGGGTGCCGTTTTCCGCCGTGGTGCGGCCGAACTCGCTCATCACCACGATCACGTCACCCGGTTCGGAGAAATCCCGGCGCAGTTGCGCCACACCGCGCGCCAGGTTGCCGAGGTTGTTGGCCAGCTGGCCGGTGGCCGCGCCCTGGTTCGCGTGTGTATCCCAGCCGCCGGCCGACAGAAAACCCAGGCGCAGACCGCGGTCGTTGCGCATCAAGGTGCCCAGGTGTTGGGCATCGAGCTGCAGGCCCACCGGGTCGGGTGCGCCGTTGCTGGCCGCCAGCATTTGCGCAGACTGGGCCTGGGCGCCGGCCGGTGTGCCGTCGCGGTCCAGCTGGCGCGCCGCCATGGGCATGTCGCCGGCCATGGCCTTGCGGCGGACGTCGGCAGCGGTTTTTTCGCTGCTGAGCTCCTGCGCGCTCTGCATGCGGCTGCCCGCCCCTTGGCGGAAGGCCTGGCTGAGGCTGTCATCCCCGGCGTACAGGTCCAGCAGGGCCTGGCGCGTTTTGTCGTTGGCCAGCACACCGGTGCGTTCGGCCGCCTGCCCGCGCGGGATCAGCTTGACCGACGCCGGCCCTCCGAGAATCGCCGGGTTGGCCTCGCCTACACCCAGCGCCGCCGCCGGACCCCTGGCCCCGGCACGAAGGCCTGCCACCTGGTTGAGCCAGCCCGGCGCACTGCTGGTGCGCCCGGGCTGCGCAATTTCCATCTGGTACTGCGCGTCAAAGTGCGAGCGGTTCGGCGCCGGCAGGCCGGCCGCCGGAACAAAACCCAACACACCCTGCTGCCACATCGGCAACAGGGGACCCAGCGCCGGATGCAACGCGAAGGTGTTGTCCAGGCGCAAGGCGGTTTGGGCGCTGCCGTCCGGCGCGGCAATCGCGATATTGGGCCGCAAGGCGTAGTAGTCGCGGTCGGCATAAGGCACCAGCGCCGACAGGCCGTCACAGGCACCGCGCAGCATCACGACCACGAGGCGGCCGCCATCGAGCGGCGTTTTCCCCGGAGCCAGCGCCTGCGCCCAGGCGCCCGAGCCCCAGGGCAGCGCCGACAGTGCGCCCATCTGCAGCAGGCTGCGGCGGCGTGGGGAGAACAGATCTGGATGCATGACAACTCCTCGGCTCGGATTTATTTGCGCATGAAGTCGGGGCTGGCCAGCATCAGGCCGGTGCGCAGCGGCGCCGCCTCGCGGTCAATTCGCTCCCGTGTGGGACCGCTCAGGAAAACGTTCAGGTAGGCGGGTTCCGCCATGCGTTGCGCCAAGCCCATGGCATGGTCGGCGCGCCGGGTCAGGGCCTCGGGCGCCAGCCAGGTGGCGGCATCGGTCTTGTAGCCGTCCGGGGTCTGCCAGCCATGCATGGGCTGGCCGGCCTGCGCCAGAAAACCGAGGGTCTGCACAATCTCGCGTCGCTCCTTCACGCCGCCCGCGGCGGTCAGCGCCGAACAGGCAAAGTCCATGGGCGTCTTGAAGAGCTGGTTCCCGGCTGCCCAGAATTCCGGCGCGGACACCAGTGTGCGCATCACCGCGCGGATGTCGCCTTGCGTCGCCAGAAAGGTCTTGCTCAGTCGGTCCACCAGCGCTGGTGGCGGCTGGTCAGCCACAAAAAAGCTGGCCAGCCGCGTCGCGATTCTTCGCGCCGTGGCCGGCTGGCGCGCCAGGAAGCGGATGGCATCCTCGCCTTCGGCCATCCCCTCGGGAGGGTAGTTGCGGCCCAGCAGGGTCTTGTCGCCGCGGTCATGCAGGCGCTCGGCAAACCGGAAACCCTCACCGTCCTTGAGGTTCACGGTCCAGCCGGTCAGGATGCGGGCCAGCTCGCGCACATCGGCCTGCATATACCCGCTGTTCACGCCCAGGGTGTGCAGCTCCATGAGTTCACGGGCGTAGTTTTCGTTGAGTCCGCGGCTGTTGCTCTGCGCCTGGTCCAGGTAAAACAGCATGGCCGGGTGCTGCGCGCTGGCCAGCAGCAGGTCTTCAAAACGTCCCAGGGCGTGCGGCCGGATCACGTTGAGGACGTAATGCCCGACAAAAGGCCGCACCGTGCCCTTGCCGGCAAACACGTTGAGGTGGTTGAACCAGAACTCGGTCATGCGGGCCAGCAGGGGGTCTTCGACCGTCGGGTCGCTGCAGGCCATCAGCCGCCAGGCCGCGGCGCTCTGGGCCATGTCACGGCTGAACACTTCCGCACCCCCCGCGCCGGGCAAGGCGGCCCGCGCCGTGGCGTCCGGGCTGGCCTGGACACGCAGGGTCTTGCGCGCTTCGCGCTCGGCATGGAAGTCGCGGACGATGTCGTTCAGCGGCGCATTGATGCGCGCCAGTTCGGCCGGTAGCAGGGGCGTTCGCTGGCTGGCAGCGTAGGCGGCCTCGATCTGCTGCAGGGCCCAGGCGCGGGGGCCGGCCTGCGCCGCTTGCGCCGATGCCGGTGTGGGCGCATACCCGAGGCGTGAAGTGGCACGCCAGGCGGCCGCCGTGTTGGCGGATGGCGCGCCGGTGTCGGTCTGGGCCCGCAACGCGGGGCTGCCGAGGCTGGTCAATCCTGCCAGTGTCCAGGCGAGCAATCGGTTTACCGTGGTGGCTGTGGGCATGGTCACTCCTGAAGCCCCATTTAACGCCGGGACCGCGCCCGGCGTTGAACCGCAGCCGCAGCTTTACACAGCTTTGCCGTGGCTTACAGCGTCAGGATGGTGCAGCCGGTGGTCTTGCGCGCTTCCAGGGAAATGTGCGCCTGCTGCACCTGGGCCAGCGGGAAACGCTGGTCGATCTGGATAGTCACCTTGCCGCTGCTGACCATGGCAAACAGCTGGTCAGCCATGTCCTGCGTGCTTTCGCGCGTGGCAATGTGGGTGAACAGCGTGGGGCGCGACACATAAAGCGAGCCTTTGGCGGCCAGCAGGCCGATGTCCAGCGGCTCGACCTTGCCTGAGGCGTTGCCGAAATTGGCCAGCAGGCCGAACGGGCGCAGGCAGTCGAGCGACTTGAGAAAGGTGTCCTTGCCGACCGAGTCGTACACCACCTTCACGCCCTGCCCGCCGGTGATCTCCTTGACGCGGGCGACAAAATCCTCTTTCGCGTAATTGATGACAAAGGCCGCGCCCTGCGCCTTGGCCAGCGCACACTTGTCGTCCGAACCAGCCGTGCCTATGAGTTGCAGGCCCATGGCCCTGGCCCACTGACAGGCGATCAGGCCGACGCCGCCGGCCGCGGCGTGAAACAGCACAAAATCGCCAGCCTGCAAGCCGCCCTGCGGCTGAGTGCGGTTCAGCAGGTACTCCACCGTCAGGCCCTTGAGCATCATGGCCGCGCCGGTCTCGAAAGAAATGTCGTCGGGCAGCTTGCAGACACACTTGGCGGGCATCACGCGCAGCTCGCAATAACTGCCGGGAGGCTGGCTCGCATAGGCCGCGCGGTCACCAACCTTCAGGTGCGTGACGCCCTCGCCGACGGCCTCGACCACGCCGGAGGCTTCCATGCCCAGCTGCAGCGGCAGGGGCAGCTTGTACAGGCCGGCGCGCTGGTAAACGTCGATGTAGTTCAGGCCAACCGCCTTGTGCCGGATGCGGATTTCACCGGGGCCGGGTTCGCCGACAGTCACCTCCACCAGCTTGAGTTCTTCAGGTCCGC
>ERZ1292640.3012-Hain-H43-02um-R1-3012-length-13279-cov-44_pt2 | contig 10766 bp, 8 predicted proteins | sample MGYA00564404_ERZ1292640 | MGnify/ENA primary metagenome ERZ1292640 (study PRJEB36523, sample SAMEA6512636) | groundwater metagenome | collected 2019-01-08 | study: AquaDiva: Metagenomics assemblies of 32 groundwater samples | reverse complement strand
TTGGGTCAGCTACAGCATTTCCGGGGCTTCCAGCGTGGTAAACAAAAACGATGCGGCCGAAGTCCCGCGAGGTCACGCCGCCATTGGGGTCATCCAGTTCGGGCGTGTTAAAGAGGTTGAACAACTCAACGCGAAACTGAAGGCGGACGCGCTCGGTGAGCTGCTGGTTTCGACTCACCGACCAGTCGAAGTTGCGCCGGCCCGGAGTACGCAGGTCGGGCTGCGTGCGCGAATCCGTTCCGAGCGTGAAGGGCTCCGCCGGAGCAAACGCGGCTGTGTCGAACCAGCGGTCCGGCGTCTGGCCTTGCGGGAGCTTTCCGCTGCGCACCCGGACCGCCCGCGAGCTGAGCCCGGGCAGGTTGCTGACGTTCGGAGTGCTGATCACGATCGGGAAGCCGCTCTGAAAGGAAGTGATGCCATTCAGTTGCCAGCCGCCGGCCAGTTGCGCCAGCGCGCCGCGGTCGAGGAAGCGCCGGCCACGCCCGAACGGCAACTCCCAGACATGGCTGATCACCAGCCGCTGCGGCATGTCATAGTCGGCCAGCGAACGATCCGCCCTCAGGTTGTTCGGGTCGGTGACGCTCGTACGGGAGGCGAAGTGCTCCCCGGTGTTGTCGATCAGCTTGCTCGCCGTGTAGGAGGCCAGGAGAGCGAATCCCTGGGCGAACCTCTTGTCCACCTTGACGGTGAAAGCGTGGTAGACCGAATCGCCGACCGTGTCGCGAAACTGGCTGATCGAAACGTAGTGGGGAAAGGGAACCAGCAGTTGCCGCCGCGCGACGGTAGGCGCGCTCAGGGCTCCCGTCTGGATCTTGCCGAAGTAAGGATTCGTCGCCTGGCGGAGCAGCTCGGAACCGAGGGCGAGTTGAGACGCCGGAGCCGCGTTCCGGGCGCGGTTCTGCCACAGGCGCTGGCCGCGGCTGGCTGAATAGGCCGTCTCAACCACGAGGTCCCGCGCGATCTGCCGCTGGAGGCTCGTGGTCCACTGGTGGTTGAACGGCGTCAGGTAATGCCTGAAGGAAGTTGAAATGGTGCCGCCGACGAGTGCGGACGGCGGGATGTCAAAGCCGGTGGCGAACGGATTGGCCAGCGCCGCTCCGATAGGAGGCCGGAAAGGAATCGGGTCGGGAGGTCCCAGGAAAACCGGCGTGCTGGTCTGGAAACCACTGCCGAGTTCATTAGACACCGCGCCGATGCCGCCGTTGCCCTGGGCATAGAAAACGCCGTAGCCGGCCCTCAACACGAGGCGCGGGGCAACCTTCCACGCCACTCCGGCCCGCGGTGCGAAATTGTTGCGATCGGGGTCGGTCTGCCCGCGGCGCTCCCCGGTGACGAAACGCAGCAACCCCTTCTCACGCGTGAGGGGATCCGTCGCGGCGGGGTCGAAGAAGGCAAGCTGGTTGAACCTGTCTTTCCACGGCGTGGTGTACTCGTGTCGCAGCCCGATCTCGAGGGCGAGGCTGCGGGTGAGCCGGATGGCGTCCTGGAAGTAGACGGCTGCGTAAACCTGCAAGGTGGCCAGGGCGGGATCCATCGTGAGGGCCCCGCCGGTAGGCAACCCGAGAAGGAAAGTGGCCAGCCCGTAGCCGGCGGCCGTGGACGCCCGCGCCGGGTCGGGTCCTTGGGTGTAAGCGCGTCCGAAATCGAAGGAACCGGCCGGGCTGCTGGGTGAGTAAGTGTTGTTACGGAAGATCTCGACATCGCCCCCGACTTTGGCGGTGTGGCGGCCGCGCACCCAGGTCAGGCTGCCCTGGCCCTGGCGGTTTTCCTGCCGGCTCAGGCGCAGCGCGGTGGTGTCGGGGCCAAGCGGGGCCGCGTCGCTCACGGTCAACCTGGGAAAAAGTGGCGCCCGTACGGCTGCCGCCATAGTGGGCGCAAACCCCAGGCTGCCCACGTTGAAGCCGCGGCTGGTCGGCAGACTGTCGCGGCGGTTGCGCGTGTAACCGGCGCGGAACTCGCCGAGCAGGTTCGGGCGGAAGGTCACCGCGTCGCTTAGGATAAGGGAGAACGCGCCGCCGGTAATCGGCTCGAGGCTGGTCGAAGTCTGTCGCGGGAACGCGTCATTGACGCGCGCGGTGGAATCACGGACGTACTGCTCCCACCCCCATCTCCCCAGCCAGCGCTGCCGGGATCCGATGGCCTGGTCGATGCGGACGAGCAGGCGGTCAGTATCATTGCTGTCGCTGCCCGCCTGGAGGAAGTTGCGCTGGCCGGTGACCGGATCACCCGGCACGTTCGGCGCCGGAAAGTAGGGGAGAACCTTCAGGGCGACGGGATCAAGGCGCGCGGCGGGCATGCGGTTGCCGGGAAAGGGGGTGCGGAGATAAGCGCCGGGGCGGGACGGGTCTTCACGGGTGGTCTGCGGGTCATAAACCAGAATCGGGCGTCCGGGTGAGAGCAACGTGCCGGAGAAATCGCCGGAGCGTTCCGCCGCCGTCGGCACCGTCGCCACTACCGAACGCGGCGTGCGCTGACGGACGCCCTCCCAGTTCGCGAAGAAGAACGTCCGTTCCCGGCCGCTGTAAATCCGGGGGAGCCAGACGGGACCTCCCAGCGTAGCGCCGAACTCGTTCCGGCGAAAGCCCTCGCGCGGCAATCCGAAGAGGTTGTTGGTGTAAGTGTTTGCGTTGAGCCTGTCGTGGCGGAGGAACTCGTACAGGCTGCCGTGAAACTCGTTACCGCCGGACTTGGTGTAGGCGTTGAGGACTCCCCCGGAAGTCCGGCCGAACTCAGCCGAGTAACTGTTCGTTTGTACCCTGAACTCGCTGACCGATTCCAGCGGAGGCATGTAGGCGGCGTCGTTGGTAGTCGCATTGAGGACCTGGCCGCCGTCGAGCAGGACCGCATTGGCGTTCGACCGGCCGCCGTTGATCAGCGGGCCTGTTCCCGCATTGCCCTTGGGAGTGACCGCGGGCGCCAGCACCACGAGCGCGTAAGGGTTGCGCCCGAGCAGCGGCAGCTCCAGAATCTTCTCCGACTGGATCGCCGCCCCCAACGCGGCGCTCTCCTGTTCGAGCAGCGGAGTGGTTCCGGCCACGGTGATGCTCTGCTCGACCGTCGCAAGTTCCATCCGCAGATCCAACGTCACCGCCTGGTTGACGGTCAGCACCACGTCTTCGACGGTAAGGGAAGCGAAACCAGCCATGCTGGCGGTGACTTTGTACCGGCCCGGCAGCAGAAGCAGATAGTACTTCCCGGCCGAGTTGGCGATGGTGGCCGTCTCCAGCGAAGTGGCCAGGTGCCTGGCAACCACGCGGGTCTCGGCCAGGGCAGCTCCCGAGTTGTCGGTCACCATCCCGGTGATTGCGGCCTTCTCTCCCTGCCCCAGGGCGGGCAGGCTCCAGAAAGAGAGTAAGGCGAACAGAGCGAACTTGCGCAGTGGGGTACGGCTTCGGCGGGTCACAAGCCAGTTTACCAAGTGGTCATGACCGCGAGTAGTAGAATGTATCGTGCCCTGGCGAATGCCCGGCTGGCTCGCAGCCAGTTCCTTCTGTGTCGCCGCCGGGATCGCTCAGACCGCTCAGCCGCCGGTCGTGGCCGTGCGGGCGGCGCGGTCGCCGGTCATTGACGGCGTCATTGAAGAGGCCGAGTGGGCCGGCGCGGCGCGGTTGGAGAACTTCGTGCAGTTCCAGCCGCAGCGCGGCAAGCCGGCCACCCAGCCTACGGCGGCCTGGTTCCTCTACGACGACACGCACGTCTACTTCGCCGCGCGCGCCTACGACGACCGGCCGATAACAGCCCGGCTGACCCAGCGCGATGCCGACACCGCCCAGGACGATTCGTTCACCGTCTTCCTGGACACCTTTCACGACCGGCGCACCTGCTACTTCTTTTCCACCAATCCGCTGGGGGTGCAGACCGACGGGCGGGTGCAGGACAACGGCCGCGTTTACGACATCACCTGGGACGCGGCCTGGCAGGTGGCCGCGCGCCGCGCCCCCGATGGCTGGACGGCCGAGTTCGCCATCCCGCTGCGGGTGGTGCTGTTCCACCGCGGCGCCGCTCGCACCTGGGGCCTCAACCTCGCCCGCACGCGACGCAGCAACCTGGAAGTGGACCTGTGGGGCGGCCCGGCCGAATCCGTGTGGCGTGTCTCGCAGTTCGGCGAACTGCGCGGTCTGGATCTGGAGGGTGGCGGCGCGCGCCCGTACGAGATCATCCCGTACGTCCTCGGCCGCTTCCAGCAGGGCCGTAACCTGCGCGGCGATCTCGGCCTCGACATGCGCTACACCATTCGTCCCGAGTCCACCGTCAACCTCACCGTCAACCCCGACTTCGCCACCATCGAGGCCGACCAGGAGTTCGTCAACCTCACCCGCTTTGAGCCGCAACTGGCGGAGAAGCGCCCGTTCTTCCTCGAAAGCAACGACCGCTTCCGCCAGCGCATCCAGACCTTCTACTCGCGCCGCATCGCCGATGTGGATGTGGGCGGCAAGCTGCTTTCGCGGCAGGGCCCGTGGGACTTCACGCTGCTGTCGGCCCGCTCGCCGCTCGCCGGCTCGCGCCGGCAGAGCGCCAATTACTCGGTGGCCCGTGTGGAGCGGCAGATCCTGAAGTCCTCGACGCTGGGCATGATGGCCGCCAACCGCTCGGCTGGCGGCGAAAACCGCGGCGCCGTGAGCCTGGACACCACCATGTTCTTCACGCGCACCGGCGGCTTCACCGGGCAACTGATCCGCTCGCACGGCCCGTACAAGAACGGGCGCTGGGCCTTCTTCGTCCGTCCCGCTTACGACTCCTCCACCGGCCACTTCCACTTCCGCTACACTCACCTGGGCGATCGCTTCGGCGACAACGTCAACGCGGTGGGGTTCGTGCGCGACGACGACCACCGCGAGATGGACAGCGACATCGAGAAGACCCTGTGGTTTGAGAACGGCCCGGTCGAGCGCGTACTTTTTGAATCGAAGAACAATATCTACTGGAGCCAGCGCGGCGTGCTGCGCAGCTATCACAATGTCGAGACGGTCAAGGTGGATCTCCGCAACCGCTGGAGCCTGGAGGCCGAGCACCGCAACGATTTCAAATTGTTCGAGAAGGGATTTCACAACGACCAGGCGGAGTTCCAGGTGGGCTACAACACGCGGGAGTTTCAGTCCTGGGCGCTGGGCTACGAGAGCGGGCGCAATTTCGACTCCGACCTGCGCGCCCTAAGCGCCCACTTCCGCCGCAAGTTCACTCGGGAGCTGGCCTTCGAGTACCAGCTTTCGCGCGTCTGGCTCGATCCCGATCCGGAACGCCAGGCCAGCCTGATCAACGTCTTCCGCGTGCGCCACAACTTCACCCGCGACCTGTTCCTGCGGCTGTTCTATCAGACCAGCTCGGTACTGGACCGCAAGAACCTGGAGGCGGTGTTCGTTTGGCGCTACAGGCCGCCGTTCGGCTCGATCCAGTTCGCCTTCCAGCGCGGCCGGGCCGCCTTCGGCCAGCGCTCCGAGCAGGGCAACACGTTCTTCCTGAAGGTGGCCCACGTGTTCTGAGTGCGAGTCTCAGGGCGTCGGAGGTGGCGGCGGGCTGGCGTTGCCAACGTCCACCACGATCTTCCAGGAGCGGTCGCGCTGCCGCTTCCAGATGGTGACGTACTTGCCGTGGGAGACTTCGGGCTGGCCGTCCTTGCCTTGCCGGGTGACCTTGGAGCGGCCGTAGGTATAACCGAGGTCACCCGAGACGTCAGCCCCGATGGGTTCCCACCGCAGCGAGTAGCCCGGCGTGGCCAGCCGCTTGATCATCAGCTCGCGGATAGCCGCGCGGCCGCGAATGACGTCGCCGCCGGCGGGCAGCATGATGCCCTCCTCGGCGAAGTAAGACGCCCAACCATCGGCGCCCTGGCCGGCGGTGGCCAGATCGAACTGGCGGTCAATCTGGATCAGGGCCGGACGCTCGTCCCGCTGCCCGGCAAGAAAACCGATGGTCGCGGCCGCAATGACGGCCAGCGCGATCCCAACTCGTGACCTCATAAGCCTCCTTCCATCCTTTTATAATCCAAGTCATGGCCCCGAATGTTGAAGTCCCCCGCCACCTCCTCTCGCAACTGGGTCGGCAGGCGGCGGACATCGAACGCCTGGTGGCGGATCTCGATGAGCAGTCCTTGGCCAGGAGAATAGACCCCGGCAAGTGGTCGTTGAAGGAGCTGGTGTGTCACCTCTGGCGGGTGCAGCAGATCTTCGCGGGCCGCATCGAAGCGGTGCTGAGCGAGGACTATCCCGCCATCCTGCCGTACGAACCGGACGGCGACGCCGAATTCGAGCGGATGGCGGCCCGGCCGCTGGCCGAGTCCCTGCGGGGACTTGCGGCTGAGCGCCAGCGTCTGCTGGCGCGGCTGGAGTCGCTGGATCCGGCCGGCTGGCGCCGCGCCGGCAACCATCCCGAGTTCCCTGACTACGACGTGCGCTTCCAGGTGGAGTACATGGCCTACCACGAGGCGCACCACATCTACCAGATGTTGCAGCGGCGGGCGGCGCTGGCGCGGCCGGGTGATTAGGCCAGGCGGGCAGGTGGCTACTTGTGGTAAGAGTAGCTACATGGTAGTTGTTTCCAGCAGGGAACTCAAGAATCGACTGGGCAAGTACTTGAGTCTGGTGCGGGCCGGCCAGACCCTTCAGGTGACCGACCGCGGCCGGCCCGTCGCGTGCATCCTGCCAGCCGCTGCCCCAAGGGACCGGCAGACGGCGGAGTTGCTGGCCGCCGTGGCGGCTAAAGGGGGCATTTCGGTTGGCGCCGGCAGGCTCGCCAGGAAGCCGAAGCCGACTGTGCTCAAGCCTGGCAAACCGGTGGCGGAAATGATCGCGGAGGATCGCCGCTGATGCTGTACCTGGACACTTCAGCGCTCGCCAAACTCTACATTATTGAAGCGGGCAGGCAGGGCGTGCAGTCGCTAGTCGAGCAAAACAGCGACCGGCTGTTTACGGGAATTGCCACTTACGCGGAACTTCTGGCGGTGCTGGCCCGGTGCTGGAGGGACAGCAGGCTCTCACCGCGACAGTATCGTCTGCAAAAGCGGGCCTTCCTGGCGGATTGGGACGTCTTCCATATCGTTAGTCTGAACCGTGACATTCTGGCGCCGGCCGGGCGCCTGATCGAACGCCACCGGCTGCGCGGTTACGATGCCATCCAGTTGTGTTCGGCCCTGTGGCTCGGCCACCCGCTGTTCGCCTGCTTTGACACGCGCTTGCGGCAGGCCGCGGCGGCGGAGGGGCTGACGGTAGTGCCCTGAACAGCCTCGGGGCAGCGGGCGGGCATTCTACTCCACCTTCACCCCGGTGAGGTCCATCGCCGGCTTGGGGTAGCGCAGCTTGAAGCCTTCCAGCGTCTCGGCGATGATCTCGGAGACGGCCAGGTCGCGAAACCACTTCTTGTCGGCCGGGATGACGAACCAGGGCGCCCAGGGCGTGCTGCACAGGTTGATCGCATCCTCGTAAGCGGCCATGTAGTCCTTCCAGCGCTTGCGGTCCTCGAAGTCGGCCGGCGAGATCTTCCAGTTCTTCGACGAATCCTGGACGCGTTCCTCGAACCGCTGCTTCTGCTCCTTCTGGCTGATATGCAGGAAGAACTTGAGGATGGTGGTGCCGCTCTCGGTCAGCATGCGCTCGAAGGCGTTGATCTGGTCGTAGCGGCGGGACCAGACAGCCCTGGGAACGAGCCGGTGCACGCGCACCACCAGCACGTCTTCGTAGTGCGAGCGGTTGAAGATGCCGATTTCTCCGAAGGCGGGCGCGAGCCGGTGGATCCGCCACAGGTAGTCGTGCTCGGTCTCTATGCCGGCCGGCGCCTTGAAAGGGACGACGTGGCAACCCTGCGGATTCAGCCCGGTCATGACGTGGCGGATGGTGCCGTCCTTGCCGCCGGCGTCCATGGCCTGGTAGACCAATAGCAGGGCGCGCTTCTTCTCCGCGTACAGCAGGTACTGGAGCTCAGCGAGGCGGGCGATGTTCTTCTGCAACAGCCGGGCAGCGGCTTGCTTGCTCTTGATGCCGGCGCAGAAGTCCGGATCGATGTCGGCCAGCTTCAACTTCTTCCCCGGTTCCGCGATCAGCTTACGGCTCAGCTTGGACATGGCAGACCCTCCGTGGGCGCATAACTATGGAGGATAGCGCCGTCCTGGGGTACGGCACAATTCCGGTATCATTGGGAGTCCGGAGGTGCCCGTCAATGCCGAAGGTCATTCTGAGCCTGCTGGCGGCCTCGCTGGTGATGCTGGGGCAGGAGGACGAGATCCGCAAGGCCGAGAAAGCCTGGGCGGCGGCGGTGGTGGCCGGCGACCGGGCGGCGCTGGATCGCATCCTGGCCGGCCAGCTCATCTACGCCCACTCGACTGGAGTCATCGAGACCAAGAGCGAGTACGCGGGCCGGCTCCGGGCCGGCAAGCAGAAGTACGAGGCCATCGAGCACGAGAAGCTCGAGGTGCGAGTGTACGGCGGCGCGGCGGTCGCGCACGCCCACGTGCGCATGCGGGGGCGCAGCGATGCCCGCCCCTTCAACGACCGCCTCATGATGCTGCACCTGTGGGTGCGCCAGGACGGCCGCTGGCAACTGGCCGCCCACCAGACGACCAAGCTGGAGTGAGCCGCTCGGCCGGCGTCGCGGCGGCTATTTCGAGGTTGTGTAGCCTCTTCCGAGAATACCCCGCGAGATGGAGTAGGGGCGAGGCATGCCTCGCCCTGTAGTATCCCCGAGAGTCTTCCCGGGATGCACGGATTCCTGCGGGCTAAAGCCCGCAGCGGCGAGCTTCAGCTCGCCGTCTGGTTGCGGCTGCGCCGCGATGTGCCTTGAGGCCGTCACCTAAATCAGGTCCCGATTGATCTCCACGCCCAGGCCGGGCCGCTGCGGCAGGCGCAGGCAGCCTTCCTTGTCCACCAGCGGCGGTTCCTGGAGGATGGAGAAGCCGTGGCCGTAGTCGCCGACCGGCGGATCGTGAAGCAGCTCGATGTACGGCGCGTGCGGCCAGGCGGCGATCAGGTGCAGGTGGGCGATGGTGCCGAGGTTGCCTCCGCCGTGATGCGGCACGATGCGCTTGCCGAACGCCTCGGCCAGCACGCCTATCTTGCGCAGCCCGGTGATGCCTTCGGTCACCAGGCTCTCCGGTTGCAGTATGTCGTAGACGCCGCCGCGCAGCATGGCCAGGAACTCGTGGATGCCGCGGTTGTTCTCGCCGCCGGCGATCGGCAGCTCCACCAGCCGGTTCAGCTCGGCCAGCATGTCGAAGGCGTAGCGGGGCAGTGGTTCTTCCAGCCAATAGCATCTCAGCCGCTGCAATTCGCGGGCGGTCGCTACCGCGCGCTCGAGGTCCCATAACACACCCGGCTGCCAGTTGCCGCTCGACTGCGCCTGGTTGGCGTCGGTCATGATCTCCATGCGGTCGCCGACCGCGGCCCGCACCGCCTCGACCGTCCGCACGTCCTCCTTCATGGCGGCGTAGTGGAGGCGAAGCTTGATGGCCTGCCAGCCTTCGTCGGCCAACTGCCGCGCGAGTCGCGCCCGTTCCTCCGGGGTGGAAAGCTGGATCATGCTGGCGTAGGCCGGCACGCGGTCTTTGACTCCGCCCCAGAGCTTATAGAGCGGCTGCCCGGTGGCGCGGCCGATCAGGTCCCACAAGGCAATGTCGATGCTGGCGCTGCCGCGGTAGGAGGTCCCGGCCGCGTAATAGCGCAGCCGCGCCGCGTGGACCTCGGTGTCAAACGGGTCTTTGCCCACGAGCTGAGCTTTCACCGCGGGCAACAGGTTGGGATCCAAGCCCGGGCCAATGCCGGTGATCCCCTGGTCGGTGTGCACCTCGACAAACGAGCCGCCGCCCACGCGGAAGCTCATCTTGCCGCCGGGGTTCCAGGCCGGTTCGAGCGACCCGGCTTCCTTGACCAGTCTCAGCGGGATCACACGCACGTCGGTGATCTTCAGCCGCGACCGGCCCCGCTCGGGCTGGGCCGCCACCGCGGCCGGCGCGGCGGCCGATGCTAACGCCAGCAAAAGACCTCTTCGCTGCATGGCACGAGGCTAACACAGGCCGCTGGCGGTGCGGCTAGCCGGTTATGCCGAACTCTTCGCCGACGCGGCGGGCGGCGATGCGGGCGGCTTGCGCGCCGGCGGCTTCCTGAAGGCGCTGGATCGGTTCCATCACCGGCTCGCGGCTCAGCGCGAACGTCTGGTGGTGGACGGGCAGCAGAAATTCGGCGCCGACCTCGTTGCCGATCTGCCAGGCCTGCTCCGGGGTGCAGTGGTTGCGGATCCAGGGATTGTAGGCGCCGATCGGGAGGATGGCCAGGTCGAACGGCCGCGAGCCGCGCAGCGCACGGAACAGCGGAGTGATGGCGGTATCGCCCCCGAACAGGAGCCGGTAGCGTCCGGCTTCCAGCACGTAGCCGCCGTAGCCGCGCCAGGTGTCGCGGCGGTAGCGCGAGCCCCAGTGCTTTACCTCGATGGCCCGCAGCGAAACCGGACCGGCGCGCGCCGTCTCACCCCAGCCCAGTTCCCGCACCGACCGGTACCGCTCCGGCCGTATCAGGTCGCTGTTATGGCGGGCCAGCACCACCGCCGTCGCGCGGCTCTCAAGCTTCCGCAGCGAAGGCACGTCCATGTGGTCCATGTGGGCGTGCGAGAGCAGCAGCAGGTCCAGCGGCGGCAGCCGCCGGATGTTCAGCGCCGGCGCCACCAGCCGCTTGGGACCCAGCGTGAGCAGGCCGAGGCCGATCCCGGCCCGGTCGCTGAAAATCGGATCGGTCAGGATCGTGAAGCCGTCGATCTTGAGCAGAACGGTGGTGTGCCCCAGCCAGGCG
>ERZ1292640.4369-Hain-H43-02um-R1-4369-length-10767-cov-6_pt1 | contig 10767 bp, 8 predicted proteins | sample MGYA00564404_ERZ1292640 | MGnify/ENA primary metagenome ERZ1292640 (study PRJEB36523, sample SAMEA6512636) | groundwater metagenome | collected 2019-01-08 | study: AquaDiva: Metagenomics assemblies of 32 groundwater samples | reverse complement strand
CATGGAAATGCTCGTGATTACCTGCAATCTGGAGGGGGCAATGTTGGTTGCATCCAGCGATCCGCCCATTCCGGTTTCCAAAACCAATACCTCGATTTTCCTATCGGAGAAATATGCAAATGCGGCAATTGTGAGCGCCTCAAAAACCGATGGGCATCTTCCGGCCTTTCTCATTTTTTCAACATGAGGCGCTATTTTTTCAATCATGTGCGCAAACTCCAAATCGGTAATGTCCTTTCCATTGATTTTGATTCTCTCGTTGTACTTTTGCAGGTGCGGGGATGTGTGCATTCCGGTTTTATAGCCGGCCTTGCAAAGGATGGATGCCAAATCCGCGCAAACCGATCCCTTGCCGTTTGTGCCCGCGACATGGATAATTTCATAGCCAAACCTGATTCCGGCCCTTTTTGCCAGTTCGGCGCAATTCTCGATTCCCCATGCCTCCGGCGTTGGGAGGGATTCAATGTATTTAATTGATTGCCGGTATTCCATTTAGGATTGCACCAAATAAGCGTATTGCAACTGGAAAAAAATACCCGGTTGCTGCGAATTATTTCCAAATCCTTCCATATCCTGGGGATCCACTGCCGCTTTTCATTTAGAATTTATATTCGAATATTTCCAAATCCACTTTCCCATCCTTTATTTTGACCCCCTCCGCCCTTAGCATCGCAATCTTTTTATCGGTGCCATGCGCATACCCCCCAATTTCCCCGCTGCTTTTAACGACCCTATGGCACGGCATGCCCGAATGGGGATAATTGTTGTGATGCATTATAGTTCCGACTGCCCGGCAAGCCAATTTGTTGCCAGCATTTTTTGCAAGTGATTTGTATGTAGATACTTTACCAACTGGTATTTCCGTTGCCTTTGAGTAGACCCTTTCCCTAAAGCTAATTTTTGCCATCTAAAAATCAGTCCCGCTGCATCGAATTAAAGCCCATCCATAAAAGACCTGCAAGGAAGATGAACGCCACGACCGCTATGGTGTATTTGGTGTTGTTGTCCTCGACCTTGGTGATGATGTCTGTTAACGAGGAGAGGTTCGCAAATGGCTTAGGCGTTGGGGTGCTTGTAGGGAATAATCCACTGCCTCCCTGTGTCGGAGTGGGGGTTGCCGTAATTGATGGTTTTGGCTTTTCCCTTTCAAATTTGTATTTTGCAGTGACTGGAAGCAGCGCATAATTTTTCAGGTAGTCAATATCGGTTATTTTTATGTAAAATAAAATCTCATCCGGGAAATTGATGAGGTTAGCCGGCGTCATGAACAGCACAAAGGGCCTTTCCTTGAAGCCAACCCCGGTTTCCAGCGAATAATTCGAAAGCTCCGCCTTCATTGCAAAGGATTCGTTGTAAATTTCAAGCTTCACCCTGCAATCAAGCGAGGTTGTTGTCCCCGCTTCACCCTCAATGTACACCAGGAATGTGTAATTAATCGGATTTGGATTGGTAAAAACAACGGTGATATTTTTAGGTGTTGGGATTATTCCCAGGGGAAAGCCATCCTTATCCTTGAAATATTTACACTCGGCCGAAGCCGGCTGCAATAGCGCTGCTAGCAGGATAAATAGGGCGGCAATAGCAATTGATCTCATCTTCCAAACCGCACTTATTTCGAAGCCGCCATTTAAAATAATGACTATTGTGTTAAGATGCGCGGATAGGAAAATATGGGATGATGCGCCTTGGCCGAGCAGGGGAGTTTGAAGCACTGCGCCCTGGAAAACCTCCCTCGGAAGTGTTGCTGAATAGCTACGGATTGGTAGCTGAATGATCACACATTGTTTCCGCCTTATTCATGATGGGATGCTAGTTCGGTCGATTTTCAGGGTGTGGAGAAGTTATTATATCCTCAATATGCCAACTCTCTTATGGGCTGTGCTATGGGAAAATATCTGGTTATCAGCAGTTTGGCACTTATGGCAATACTTCTATATGGTTGTGCAGAAATAGATGAGCAACCGCCAGCAAATATTTCCCCGTCTAAACCTGCACCCAATGGAAGCATACAACCTAGCCTGCAGGCTTTCCAAAATCAATCTCCTGTAAAGACTTACGAATGCCAAAATGGGCAGGTGGTTAGTGATCCAAGCTTGTGCCCTAAAACCCCACAAATTATTCGGGAAAATACCTCATTATCGGTACCTATTCCAGTGCCCAATACGAGCGCATCTGCGATTACCCTGCCACCATCCAGTATGGCGGGTATCAATTCCCATACGGAAATGTTCGGCACAAATGCCGACCCAATATGATTACCCTGGGTCCAAAACTTGGCAGCCATCCGGAAATTCAGCCCTATGCCACTCATCATGGTCAAGTATTTGAACTCAAAATTCACGGAACGCCCGTGCTTGCACCTATCGATATGACGCTGGTTGGCTTTCAAAACAATAATGGCTACCGGATTTCGGTTGGGCAAAAAATAATCCGAATGGATGATTTGGTGTTATTTTTCGAGTCTGCCAGCCCTGATTGGCCAGGCATGGTTATTTTTGTTTACCATTTATACAGCTCGCCACTATTGCAAGGGCATATGATAAATCCGGATTGCAGCGCATTTATGGAACCGCGGGGAGAAAATGTCACCTTCCAAGCACAGGGCCGTCTTTTTATGGGCATGGTGGATTATGTGGCCGACAAGGGCAACGCGGGTGCATGCCGGGCTTTAATTGGATACACGGTAAAACGCGGGGATCTGATTGGATTTGCCGGTACTGTGCCGGCACCGGATGGCATTGGCACCCACTCCTTTGTTGACATTGGTTTCAAGGTGTCGGATACATCGGAAAATCCATTCTTTGGCCTCAAGGGATATGATGCATCAGGGGAACGGCAAGACAAAACAGGAAACCGCTATCTTCATTGGGTCCAGCCGAGCACATTTTTCTATTGGAAAAGCTATAGCCCCGGTGCTAATTTTCCCAGCGGGGTGCTTGCCTATCCCTTTGAAACTGACGGATACCAACTTCCTGCCAGGCAGAAAGATGTGAATTTCAAGTACAAACCAATTGATTAAGGACCCCGGATTCGGCGCCCTGGCCGAGCAGGGTGGGGGCTTGAACTGTAATGCCCCGGATGTTTTCAATCATGATTGGTGCAAATTGGTTGATGGTTTGCACCTTTTTTAGGCCCACTTTATTTTCTTCATTTTTCAATTCCCAAACCTTTTAAGTCCAATCCGATTAATATGCAAAATATGGGGAAATCCATGCCTCTTGCAATTCCACAGACCAAACCAAAGCCGGTTCTGTCCCTCTTCGATGCCGTCAATGTATCGCTTGGATCAATAATCGGCGCAGGCATTTTCGTGGTGATTGGCGCAGCAACTGCTCTTGCCGGCCCTGCGGTTTTCCTATCGGTACTAATTGCGGGCACCGTTGCGATGCTAACTGGCCTTGCCTCAGCCGACCTTAGCAGGATGTTCCCAAGGAGCGGGGGAGCTTATACTTTTGCATCCGAGGCATCATCGAATTTTTTTGGATTCATTGTCGGCATCGTCTGGATTTTTTCAAACATAGTAGCTGGCGCAACCGTTGCCGTCGGCTTTGGCTACTATTTGGCCCTCCTTGCCCCTGCCATCCCAATCAAGGCCTCAGCTGCTATGCTGACATTGCTTGCAACTGCCATCCACCTGGGCGGTGTTAAGGATTCAAGCAGGCTCAACAACGTTTTGGTGGCACTGAAAATCCTTATCCTCCTGTTTTTTGCCGTAACCGCAATATTTTTCTTCAAATTCTCCAATTTTGAGCCATTTGCCCCATTTGGCCTAGGTGGGGTGGTTGCCGGCGCTGCCACGATTTTCTTTGCCTATGCCGGTTTTGCAAGGGTTTCGGTCATTGCAGATGAAGTAAAGGATGCCGCAAGGAATGTGCCCAGGGCAATAATTATTTCCATCCTGCTTTCCACATTTATTTATGTGGTTGTTTCGGTGGCAGCGGTGGGTGTTGCGGGCTACCTGATTTTAGCCAATTCCAATTCACCTCTGGCTGATGCGATCGATTTGGAGGGATTGGGTTTTGGTTTCACCCTGGTTAGCATCGGTGCGCTGATTGCAACTGCAACGGTAATCCTTGCCTCAATCCTGGGCATTTCGAGGGTCATTTCGGCAATGGCTTTGAATGGCGACCTTCCTTCCATTGCAGGGGAAATTGATGAAAAAAGCGGAGTCCCCAAAAAAGCCATCCTTGTTGGCGGCTCTTTTGTGCTCCTGCTCATTTTCCTTGCAGATCTCCCGAGCCTGGCATACATAAGCAGCTTTTCCCTCCTTCTTTATTATGTTGCAATCAACCTTAGCGGCCTTAGGCTATTGAAGGAAAAACGGATTTGGCCCCTCCTTGGCTTCCTCTCCTGCCTTTTTCTTATGCTAAGCTTGCCATTGTCCTCGTGGGCAATTGGCCTTGCGGTTGTTGCCATTGCCTCTGGCGCATATGGGGCGGCCAGATTGTTTCGCAAATGAAACTAAGGTTACTTTTCCCCCAAAGGGTTTCATGGCGCCAATTTTTAGGAACTTTTTAATATGCTGGGGATGAAATCATTCTATGTTTGAAATACTTTTCCTAATTGGCCTAATTGCCCTTTTGGGCTTTTTGGGAAGGTGGGCCTATGAACGCACACGGATTCCAGAGGCCATCATACTAATCGCGCTAGGTTTTGCCCTGGGCCCGCTTGGGTTCCTTTCAAATTTTGTCATATTCGACATAAATATTTCCAGCTTCCGTAATATTGCCCCAATTGTCAGTGCGGTTGCGATCATCTCGCTTGTATTCGATGCTGGCTTGCGGCTCAAATTGGAGGACATATTTAGGACCGTTCGGTTCTCAACCATCTATGCCCTTGCCAACCTGGCAGCCTGCATAGCAATCCTGACGGGGATACTGCATCTGGGATTTGGATGGCCCCTATTCTCATCCCTCCTTCTGGGGGCAATCCTTGGCGGCCCCTCACTAGACGCGCTTTATTCCATCCTCCCTTATGTAAAGGCCAGCAATAACGCCCGCAACATCCTTTATTTTGAGGGAACCCTCTCAACCCTTCTCGTATGCATCATCGCAATCACCACCATGAGGTATTCTTTTGCCGACCTGGCCTTCATGGAATACCTGCAGCAGCCAATAAGGTCGTATTCTGTTTCGCTAATCCTTGGTTTCATCGGGGGCATTTGCATACTATGGGCATTATACCGGTTCAAAATCAAGAAATTCGGCTACCTACTGACGCTTTCCGCCTTGTTTGTCCTCTATTACATCGATTTTGAACTGCTCAGGGGAATTGGGGTGCTTTCAATTGCCATGATCGGGCTTGTCATCGGCAATTCGGCTGGCATCTTCAGGTTCCTGCGCATTTCAGACAAGCTAGATTTGCAGGAGCGGCCAAAGGGCTTTGAGGATGAGATCAGCCTCATCATAAACACCTTCTTTTTCGTGTACCTGGGGCTCATGGTAAGCCCCCAAAACCTGTGGAATACCGGCAACCTTGGGATTGCAATTGCCCTAATGGCTGGCATAATGGCTGCCCGGTTTGCAATCATTTCAATTGCCAAATGGACGGGCCACACGCAGCACAATGAAAATACCCTGCTCCTTGTGATGGTGCCGCGCGACCTTCTAAGCGTCACCCTTGCCATGTTCGCCCTCAGTTTCCCAATTGGCCTTCCATTCCCAATAGAGATCATCCTTGCCGTAATCGTGATCTCAGCAGCAGTTACCGCGCTTGGCATCGTCTACTACGAGCGCAAGTTCCACTCGACCTTCCTATTCTCCAAGGAATTGGCCTTGAAGGACGGCAGGAAAGTTCTCCTCCATACCGTGACCAGGGATGATTTTCCAAAGCTCAGGCAATTCCTCAACGAGCTTGTGAAGGAAGGGGCCCTTATAGCATTCGACCAGTACGTCAATCCCATAGAGGAAAAGGACATGGGCAGGGAGAGCCTTGAAAAAATCAACAGCGGCAATGCGATCCTTTGGGTTTGCGAATACCAAAATAAGGTGATAGCCCGTGCTGTCGCATCCAGGATGGAGCGGCGTGAAAAGGACAATGTGAGCCTGAGCCTTTATGTCGCAAAGGATTTCAGGGGGGTGGGGCTTGGGACTATGCTTCTTCGCATGCTAATTGCAGAATCCCAAAAAACGCTGAATCCGCACAACCTTTACCTGGAAGTTTTCTCAAACAATGATAATGCGATACGGATCTACAAGAAGGAGGGGTTTGTCAAGATCGGCGTTTTGCCCAGCTGGAACAAGTACGGGAACCGCTACCTGGATGAAATCTACATGGTTTACCGGCCAAGGAAGGGCAAGACTGGAACGGTGAAAAAATAGGTTACGCCTTAGCCGAGCAGGGGGGGGCTTCAAGCACTGCGCCCTGGAAAATGCCATTCCCATATTCCCGTAATTCAGTTAAATCAATTAGAAAATTGGCCTCATGGTTAGATGATCCTGCAAAAGCAATTTTTCAAATGGCTTTCCGGAGCATTCGTTTCGGATGAGCTCGGTTAGCTCCTCAATTGTCGCATTCATGCCCTTTGCTTCCTTCCTTGCTCGAACGCTAAGTTTCCCGCTTGCCTCCTCCCTTTCGCCGATTACGGCAACATATGGGATCCATTCCCTTTCTGCATCGCGCACCTTCTTTTGCATGGTTTCGTTGCGATCGTCGAAATCAACGCGGATGCCTAGGGCCCTAAGGCGCTTAAGCAAAGTTTCGCAGTATGCGTTTTGCTTTTCAGAAAGCGGAATTATCCTAAGTTGCGTAGGTGAGAGCCAAACAGGGAACATGGGCGTTTTGCCCTCCTTGATTTTCATGGCGGCAAGTTCCAGAAGGGCGTAAATCACCCTTTCAACTGCGCCCGAAATTGATGCATGCAAAATTATGGGTCGTTTGCGCTTGCCATCCTCATCCGTGAATGCCAAATCAAATGTTTCGGAGTTCTCCACATCTATTTGGACGGTCGATAAGCCCGAAGCCTTCCCGGCGCCATCAACGAAATTCATCTCGAATTTTGTGATGAAATACGCGTACCTTTCCTTGAAGATTTCAAATAGCGCGGGCTTCCCAAGCGCCTTTACCAGGGCTAGGTACCACTCCTTGTTCTCATTGAAGAAATCCTCCTGCACGCGGAACGCCGTTTCAAACGGGATCTGCAAACCAGTGTTCCATTCGTGGCAAAGGAAGAATTGGCGCTCAAATTCTTTTTTGGAATCCTCCAAATTTTTGCAAAGGGTGTGCATATCTGGCATGGTGAATGCGCGAAGCCGCTTAAGGCCCGCCAGTTCTCCGGATTGCTCCCTTCGGAATGAGTAATGGGTGAGCTCGTAAATTTTAAGCGGAAGCTGGCGATGCGAAATTGTGAGTGTATGCGCAAGAAGGAACTGCCCAAAGCAGGCGGCAAACCGAAGGAAAAGGTCCTTCTCGTCGGATTTGACCGTGTACTGCCTTGCCGGGAACCTGTTTAGGTATTTCTTGAGCGCCGGATGCGCATAATCGTACATTATCGGGGTTTCGACCTGCATTGCGCCATAGTCGACAACAACATCCGTGATTGCCCTCTCAATAAGTTTTTTCATTATTTCCCCTTTTGGCCTCCAGGAAAAATTGCCCGAATCGGATGCAGGCTCGTAATCCACAAGCGCGTGCTCCTTCATTAGTTTGATATGCGGGGGCTCTTGCGCATATGCCCTAACCTTGCGCGTTTCATATTCGATGAAAGTCCCCAGGTTGCTGTTCCTTTCAAAATCGTAATCATTGGCCGGAGTCATTTTCCCATCTGGTGACATCACAAAGAACTTGCTGTTGACATCCGCCTCCTTCTTGAGTGATTCGGACACGACCTCCCCCGATGTTTGTTTTGAATGGGATATGCCGCCTGCTGATCCAATCCCGCCTTCCATTCCTTTTTCTCCTGCGCTTCCAACGCTTACTTCTTGTATTGCCGCTTTTTCCAATTTGCCAATATTCCCATCCAGGCTCTCCAATGTGATTGTTTTGCTAAGTTCTGCCAAAGGATGCCCCTTGCATTTCATCTCAAAGCTCTTGTAGTAGCCAAAGGGGCTCTTGCTAACATCCTTGCAGTATTCGACTATTGCCTTTCGTACCTCCTCCAAAATATATACCGCCTCTGCCGGTTTTGCCAATTTGCTTGAAAGATGTGCGTAGGGGTAGAGCAGGATGGTTTTAGCCTTCACCTCAAAAAAGTTCTTTTTCACTTCCTCCGCCGCCCTTTTTGCGATTTGCGCAGTGTCGCCCTCCTCTACACTTGTGAAAACCACTAGCACGTTCTCAAACCGGCTGCCCTTCTCCCCCTCCAAAAGATCTCCGATGCTCTTTAGCGCCTTCCTTTCCGCCTTGTATGAGAAATAATCGCAGTGGAGCTCTAGAAGCCTCATATGAATCCCTATGATTACTTACCGTTAAATTAAAAATTAAGCTCTTTGGGGTGTTCAAATGACCTGTTGCAAGAACATTTTTAATATCTGTTGCGCTGATTTGCAAAAAGGTCAAATATTTCGAAATATTATTGTTTTTGGCATTGCAAAGTAATTAAATCCATTTTAACCAAAATCAACAAATAGCGCTTTTCGAATCCGGAAACCACAATTTCCCCCGGAAATCGCGGGTAAATTTATAAACCTTTTTGATTTATGTATTCTTCCTCGTTTGGAATGGTTGGTTTTTGGGGATTAGGGTTTTGATTTTGGGGAATGCGGGGAGATTCGTTTCCATTGCGTATTGCCTATTTCGACTTGCCTTGAATTCCATTCGTTCCTTGGGAGGAAAGAGAGGTTTTATTTCAAGAAGTGGGTAGTTTAAAGGGCAATTCTTCGGCCTGGGAACCTTGGGGATGCCCTATTGCCATTGCGGCTTAGGCTATTTCATTCTTTGAAAAATGTGGTGTTAGTGTTATGCAGAGTGATTCAGTAGCTACGCAACTCGCGGAAATGGCCTTCAAGCCCAAAGCCCCGAATATTTCCCCATTCAAGGGGGCAACGCTTCTGGTTCTTAGATATTTGTTCATAAATGGCAATGGCTATTCCGCGCAGATTGCAAAGCACAGCAAAATCACCGCTGCGCGCTCATGCCAGGTGCTTGGCGAATTGGAAACAAAGGGCATTATTGAAAGCTCCAACAAATCCGGCGATTGCAGTTACTGCGCCGGCACCGGAAGGAAGAACTATGGCACCGCAAGTGCGCAGTGCATCTACTGCGCCGGCACCGGAAAGTTCAAGCAGAAAACTTACCCCATAATTTACCGCATCGCGGAAAATGCAAGGCCTGCGCTTTTCAGCATCTTCAATGCGATTTACGAGATAAACATGCATGTTGCGGAAAAGAAGGAGGAACAATCGGCGGCCAATTTGGAGAATGCAATTGAGAGCGCAATTGTGCAAAATAAGTGAAATGGCGGCTAGGCGGAGTGATTTGAAAATTGCAGGATGGAAAAATTCCATTCTATTTCGCATTCCGCTCAATTTCGAAAAATCATTTGGTAATTTTTATGTCCGAACTCAAGAAATGGTTTTTGGTATTCTATGACATCAAGGGAAGCAAGGCCTTTGCCAAAAGCACATTTAGGAGCAAGATTTCCCGCGAGTTTGCCAAAACACGAATCCTTCCATTGCAGCAAAGCGTTTGGGCAATTGAGGCTACGGCGCAAAACCGCTCAACCCTTGACCGAATAACCCAGATTTTGAAGGCGCAAAACGCCAAAGTGCTCCTATTTGAGGGAAATCCAATTGAGCCGTCCACAAACGATGATGTTGTCGAGATGATTGGTTCCCTGGTTGATCGGAAGTACGAATCCCTTAAAGATCAGATTCTCGAGCTTAAATCGCAGGTGAAAAAGGCGGAAAACAAGGAGAAGCGCAAAACGGAATTCTCCCACAATGCGCTCAAGCTGCGCCGGAAATACGACCGGATAATTACCCTCGATCCCCGCGAGATGATTTCCAATTCCCGGGCCCTAATTGACGGCGAATTCTTCTCCCTTGAAAAGGAGATAAACGAGATTGCGTGATCGGTTTTCTCAAATAGCGGACGGAACGCCAAATCGCTTACAATCAAATTAATAAACTCCAAAAGGGAAAATAGATTAGGGTTAATTTAAAGCGCTAATTTGAGGGGGTCGATATGAAGTTTGAGGAAATCCAGCTCTTTGCAGGCAATTCAAATCCAAAGCTTGCGCAGGATATCGCCAAATACCTGAAGCTGGAACTGGGCAAGGCAACAGTCACTAAATTCTCCGATTCTGAAATATCCGTTGAAATAAAGCAAAGCATCCGTGGCGCGGATGTTTTCATCATCCAGGGAATGCCCTCTCCCGTCAACGACAACATGATGGAGCTTCTAATCATGCTTGATGCCCTAAAGCGCGCAAGCGCAAGCCGAATTACCGCCGTGATCCCCTATTTTGGCTATGCCCGGCAGGATAGGAAGGTTCATGCGCGCGAGCCAATCACGGCAAAACTAGTTGCGGACCTGATTTCAATTGCAGGTGCCCATCGGGTGCTATCCGTTGATCTCCACTCCGGGCAAATCCAGGGATTCTTCGATTTTCCAGTTGACAACCTCACCGCAGTAGGCCTTCTGGCCGAGGATTTCAAGAAAAAAAAGCTCAAGGATGTGGTTGTTGTTTCACCGGATGTTGGCGGCGTAGTTAGGGCGCGCGCCATGGCAAAAATTCTAGGAGCCCCCCTTGCAATCATTGAAAAACGGCGCGAGAAGGCAAACGAATCCGAAGTGCTAAATGTCATCGGAGAAGTTGAGGGAAAGGTT
>ERZ1292640.4368-Hain-H43-02um-R1-4368-length-10769-cov-3_pt1 | contig 10769 bp, 13 predicted proteins | sample MGYA00564404_ERZ1292640 | MGnify/ENA primary metagenome ERZ1292640 (study PRJEB36523, sample SAMEA6512636) | groundwater metagenome | collected 2019-01-08 | study: AquaDiva: Metagenomics assemblies of 32 groundwater samples | reverse complement strand
TGAGCTCTCGCCGTAATAGTCACAACGAGCCTTTCAAATTTAAAATCAATGCCGACATACGTCAAAGATAGCGGGTGGCACAACGGAATGATAGCTGCCGCATTCTTTGCCGCTAAAATACCCGCTGTTTGGGCCGCAGCCAGACAATCTCCTTTTGGCAGACTACCTTTCTTTATTTTACCGATTGTAGCCGCAGAGGCACGAACCTTAACCGACGCTATGGCTACACGCTTTGTAAACTTTTTATCCGAAATATCTATCATCTTTATCGCCATATTCAATCATCCCCCGATGCTTGACATCTCAAAAGCGCGGCTGCACTGGGCCTTGTTAAATATCCTTTTATCAACTATTGTGTCTTCTATCAACCTTGCCAGCGTCTCGCCATCAGACGCCCTTAATGGCTCTTTTAAGTCCGCACAATGGCCGGAATGAAGGCATGGATAAAGTTTGCCGTCCGCAGTAAGGCGCAGCCTGTTACATGCGCCGCAGAAAAAATCAGTTACAGAGCTGATAAAACCGATGCGGCCTGACTGGTTGCCGGCCTTAAAATACTGCGCCGGGCCGCAAAAAGGATCGCTGCCCAAAGATTCTAATCGCCCATAAGTAGCTGAAATAATTTTTTTCACGGCTGACGAAGGAAAAAATATCTGCTTTGAAGAATCACACCGGACGTTTGTAGGAAAAAACTCTATAAAGCGCACGTCTAAACCGTAGTCTGACCCGAATCCCACAAAATCAAGTATCTCATCATCGTTAAAACCCTTCATGACAATACAATTAAGCTTAACATGCCTGAAGCCCAGGCGAGCCGCTTTTACCACAGCCTCTTTCACTTTAAAAAAGCCGTCAATTCCTGTAAGGCTCTTGAATCTGTCCCTCTTTAAAGTATCAAGGCTGATATTGACCGAACTGACGGCGCTCTCTTTTAGGCCGTTTAACTCCTTTGATAGCCCAAAACCATTCGTGGTCAAAGATAAAAATTCCAAACCCTGTATAGCAGAGAGCCTCTTGGCAAAAGAAACTACACCCGGACGCTGCAAAGGCTCTCCACCGGTAAGCCTGACGTGTTTTATACCTCAGCCGACAAGACGGTTTACCAGCGTAAAAGCCTCATCAAAGCTTAAATGATCCGCGTCCTTTAAAAAATGCAGGCGTTGCGCGGGCTGACAGTAAAAACAATCAAAGTTGCATTGATCGGTGACCGATAATCTCAGGTAAGTACAGGGAAAGTTCATGATGTCAATTCAAAAAACCGGACACTTGAGTTTTTTTGTTTTTTTTGAGCTCTATCCAGAACAAAAAAACAATCTGCCTTTGACACAGCCAGCAGATCGGAGCTGCCGCTATAAGAAATAGGCTTTACGCTGACATGATCCTGCTTTCTTGCGATACGGCCGGGAAATAGGCTCAAACGGTCAGTTTTATTATACACTGAATTAGTCAAAATACCTTTTTGAAAAACAGGCCCGGCTTTCTTGCCGGACATCTTCTCTATTGCAGGTAATACAAAGAGCAAGAAAGATACAAGGCTTGAAACAGGATTTCCGGGAAGTCCAAAAATAAGCCGACTGCCGCAACGGCCAAATAAAAATGGCTTTCCGGGCCTGATGCGGACCTTATGGAATACGACTAACACCTTAAGTTTCCTTAATAGTTGAGGTACAAGGTCACGCTCGCCCATGGAAACAGCGCCTGTAATGATCAAGCAATCATAGGTTAACCCTTCCCTGATTTTTTTCAGCAAGACCTTAGGATCGTCTTTGGCGATACCCAGATACCTCGGCTTGATATTCATCATGGCGAGCGCATGAGCAAGCATCGCGCCCGTCGCATTCCAGATTTGTCCCGGTTCCTTTTTAAGGCCTGGCTCTATGACCTCATCACCTGTCGTAAGAATGGCGACCGCGGGCGCCTCATAGACAGGAACCGTTGCCAGACCCTGAGAAGCCAACAAAGCGATCTTTGCCATATCTAAGGCCGAACCCTTTTTAAGGAGCAGGCCTCCTTTTTTGAAATCTTCGGCTTTTTTATAGACATTTTCTTTCGGCCTTATCTTCTTTAAGATCTTAACATGGCCGCGGTCGACTATGCGACAGTCTTCCTTCATCACCACCGCGCGGGCACCCCGCGGCATCATGGCGCCTGTGGCGATCACAGAACACGTCCCTTTCGCTATTTTTTTTGCCGGCACTTTTCCGGCAGGGATATGTTCGAGGATCTTTAAAACAACAGGGGCGCGGAGGGTGTCACGGCCACAGACAGCAAAACCGTCCACGACAGACTTGTCAAAATCCGGGCCATCGATCGCCGCAGGCGTATCTTCGGCCAGCACCCTGTTCCAGGCATTTTCCAGCCTGACTTTTTTAACTTTCTTAAAAGGAGCGCATGCCGAAATAATATCCCGGGCTTTTTTAAAAGAGATCATTTAGTAATCCGCGCCTACAGCCGTATTGCCTTCTTTTTCATGCCGCTCATCTACTCCACGTCGAACGAGATGACCTGGACGATCGTCCCAGGAAAAAAAATGAATTCAAGGGACGCGCCCTCTAAAATAGTCCCCTTGGACAAGACCGCGAAAGTCTCATTGAAAGTGTCTTCTCGCGCGCCTGTCAGCTGGCCGATCTTTAATACGATCTTAGTGACCTTCCTGACGCCCTCTTTGCGGGCGTGTTCGGATATGCCTTTAATGATGGGTTCGATCAAGTGGGATTCGTGCACGTCAATGCCTCCTTCAGATTTTGTTTCAATACCTCTATCGTCCTTCGAACTTCTTCGGAGATCTCCTCGCCAAACTCAAGGTTCTTCGGCTGAACACCCAAGAGGTAAATATGGGCCTTGGTATTCGCCTGAAGATATTCGATGAATAATTTCGGCGAAAGATCGTGCGTCGTAAAACCGCTCTTGAAGATCTCAGAGTCTTTGAGGACGTCCCATGCGCCCGCCTCCCTGTCCAGATGGACCGCATCCACAAGCAATATCGTTTCGGGAGCCTCTCTTATGATCGTTCCGGCATAATTTTCCGGTGAGCTACCGGCATCGATGCAGACAGCCGACACTCCGCCGCGGAGACGGCCCACAAGGACCGGGCCTAAGCCGTCATCGGCGCGCAGGGCGTTGCCGATACCGACAATGACGACTTTTCCTTTCAAAATGCATTTGAAGTTATCCGGCATGGAATGATTAAAAAATAAGCGATCCGTCTAAAGAGTTGAGGTTTTTTAAGGCGAAAGGGTAGTTTCCCGCCGACAGGAAGCGCACAGGATCTTCGCCCGGTCTGACCGGCCCTGGTCTTTCAATATGGATAAGATATTATCATCTATGACGCCGATCTCTTGGAGGCGGGAAAGATATAACGTGGGACTTGAATAAATCAGTTCTCCCAACCGTTCGGCGATCCACTGCAGATGCGCCCGGCAGGCAACGGCAGAACCGCATATCTCGCACAAAAGCAGCTCTTTGTCGATGGATTCCGTGCCCTCGCGCTTCCTGTCAAAAAACGAAAGTTCCCATTCGTTGGATAATTTGATACCTTCGTGGTCGGCGATGCAGGCTGCTTCGCACTGGCCACAGAAAATGCAAGTGTCCGAATAATGGATCATGGTCCGCCTGGCCGAATCTTTGGGGCTAACAATATCTTTATGGTCAATGGCGCCTGCAGGACAGACTTCTTCGCAGGCGCGGCAGCCCACGCACTTCTCCTGGTTCCACTTAGGCCTTCCCCTGAAACTCTTATAAGGGACGTGAGGGACTCTCGGAAACGCAGAGGTGTAAGGGCCGCGTATGAGCGCTTTGATTGACTCTATAAGTTCTCTGATTTTTGGCAATGGTATCATTTTTTGATTTCTTTTGTTATGCTTCTCCCTCTCTATCTTCAGCGTATTTATCGACGACACTGTCTTTCCAAAGCTTGACTCCTGACCGGTGGGCGCCTCGGGCTATAGCGTGTGCCGCGACCGGCGATGTCAAAAGAAGGAACACGATGCACAAAAGCGCTTTGACACCCTGCGCTTGAAAACCGACGATGAGGAATGTTCCGAACAGGATGCTGCACGTACCCATAGTGACGCACTTGGTGGCTGCCTGCAGACGATTGTAGACATCAGGAAGTCTCACTAAACCCAGACAACCAAATAGGTCAAAAGCCAGCCCTGCGCCTACGAAGATCAAGCCCAAACCCGTCAGCATACTCCCAACCCTCTTTTCTCTTTCTGCCTACTCATCAAACCCTTTGCCTTCCAGATACTTAGAAAGCGCCAGTGTGCTAATGAAACTCTGCAAAGCCCAGGCGATGCCAATGTCAATATACCAAGGCCTTCCCGTGGAAATCGTCAGGATCGAACACAGGCCCACGATCATGATACCTAAAATATCCACAGCCACGATCCTATCCGCGCTGGTGGGGCCTCTGGCTATGCGATAAAGACACAGCACAGAAGCTAAGATCAGTATATACAGGCTGCGCCCGTAAAAATCCACGTATGGCAGGTCTGGATAAAATAAAAAACTCAAATGGCGCACGCAGACAAATGTGACCAGCCCGGTCAAGACAAAGGCCCCTAAGAACCAACGCAAAGTCTTCATAAGACGCGCTCCCTAATCAAAAATCTTCTTCAATATATTTTCAAAACGCTCCGCGATGATCTTCGTAGCCTGCTCAACATCCTTAGCCTTGACGTTGATCCAGTGGATGTAAAGAAAACCGTTGTCGCGGTCTATGTCCACGCACATCGTTCCGGGGGTAAGCGTGATCGAATTAGCCAGGAACGTCAGGCCTGTATCGGATTTCAAGTTGGTCTTGATCTTAACGATGCCCGGATTGATCGGCAGCCTGGGGTGCAGGACGCGAAAAGCAACATCGATATTGGCCTTGATGAGCTCCCATAAAAAGAACGGCACGTAACAAAAGAGGAAAACCCAGTAACGCGCGGGGTGCTTCAACAAATAGAGTCTCTTAAAGAAGAGATCGCCGGTGAGATAAGAGACCAACGCTGAGACAAAAATGCCGACGATCAGGTGCTGGCCGTCCGGCACCCAGGTCAGGAGGCACCAGGTGATGAAAGCTACGATGAATAAAAGGATCCTGCTTCTCATGTTTTTACCTTATGTGCGAAAAGACGATCTTGGCATAATCCCGCCCCCCAGAAAGCACCCCTGCGGCCTGCTTAAGAAAAACTTCATTTATCGAAGGGATCCAGAGCATGCCGCCGAAGAGACAGGCGAGCGCCAAGAGCGTCATGGACAGCCGCATGAAGATCGGCACTTCTTTAATGCGGCTCCAAGCCTCGTTGAGCCGGCCGAAAAAGGCGTATTTCATCACTTTTGTGAATGACGCTAACGTCAGGAGGCTGGCTACTACAGCCCAAAACGCATACCAGTTCTGTCCGGCCTGCACAGCCGCCAGGATGATGATCAACTTGCTCCAGAAGCCGCTGAAAGGAGGAATACCGGCAATAGCCATCGAAGCCACAAGGCTCGTCGTTCCTGTAACAGGCATCTTTTGCATAAGCCCGCCCATCTTTTGCAGATCCCGGGTTCCTGTGGCGTATTCTAATGCGCCGGAATTTAAAAAGAGCAAAGACTTAAACACCGAGTGGTTAAAGAGATGGAAAAGTCCTCCTAGGATCCCCAGCGGCGTTCCTAAACCCAGCCCCAGGACAACATAGCCGATCTGGCTGATCGAGTGATACGCCAACAGCCTCTTTAAATCCCACTGGCCGATAGCCAAAAACACACCGGTCACCATTGAAAGAGCGCCTAAGAACATAAAAATCGATAAGATCTCTCTCGTTACGCCGAACACGTTGAAAAATATGCGGCAGAGCGCGTAGACGCCCAAAGACTTGATCAGGACCCCTGAAAGCATGGCGGAGATCGGCGCAGGCGCCGAAGGATGTGCATCCGGAAGCCACGCATGAAAAGGCACAAGAGCGGCCTTCATGCCGAATCCCATAATGAACAAAATGCTGACCAAAGTCAGGATATTGCTATGGCCTTTTGTCGTAAGGAACAAGGCCATATCCGCCATATTCAGCGTCGAGGTATAGCTATAAAGGAACGCGATCCCAAAAAGGATAAACGTCGAGCCCACGCTGCTCATGACCGCGTATTTGAAAGCCGCCTCCAGCTCATGCTTCTCCGTTCCGAAAGCAACAAGGGCGTAACTGGCCACGGAAGCGATATCTAAAAAAACGAAGAGCTTGAAGATATCGCCTGTGATAATAACACCGTTCATCCCGGCCAACATCAGAAGAAAAAGGGTGTGGAATTTCCATTTGGATGTGTATCTGCGCATGTACTGGATCGAGTACACGGCGATGGCGAAAGCCACCAGATTGACCGTTACCAGCATAAAAGACGTCAGGCTATCCAAGACCAGCGCGATGCCGAGAGGCGGTCTCCAGAGACCCACGCTGTACACGAGAACGCCGTATCGATTCGCCACAGAGACAGAGACCAAAGACGCTATCAGGAGCCCGGCAGTGGTCAACACGCCCAAAAGATCCGGAAATCCTTTAACCTTGCTTTTGGCGATCGAAACCAGGAACGCGCCGCCTAACGGCAGAATGACAAAAAACGGGATAAGACTGGCTATCCGGCTCATCTTCTCAGCTCCCTGATCTTCGTGATATCAAAAGTCCCGTATTTCTCATAGATCCTCATGGCCAAAGCCACCAGCAAAGCCGTCGTCGCCAGGCCGATAACGATGGCGGTCAAAACAAGCGCCTGCGGAAGAGCGTCGACCATGTTCTCAATAGCGGTGTCAGGTGAAAGGATCGGCGCCCGGCCCTTCATCCGGTAACCGATCAGGATAAAAAATAGATTGACCGCATACTCAGTGATGATGGTACCAATGATGATCTTTATGATATTGCGCTTGCGCAAAATACAGTAAAGTCCGACGCAGAAAAGAACCAGGCACAGTACATAGACAATCATTTTTTCGTCTCCGATTCAAACTTTAAAAGCACCAGGGCCACGAATATGGCAAATAAGCCCGCTCCGACTTTAAGAGATATGGCAATGTTGCACAGGGGAATGATGCCGGCGCTGAAGAGCCTGAAGGGCTCGCCTTTGCCGAGAACATTCAGGAAAAAGGTTCCGGCGGTAAATCCTAAAAGCGAGATCGCCAAAAACATAAGGGCGCCCATGCTTTCAAAAAAAGACGCCGCGCCGCGAGGGAGCTTGCGCAGAGCCACTTCTTTGCCGTAGGCAAGCATCAGATGCACGAAGGAGAGCGCGATGATGACGCCACCGGCAAAACCTCCGCCCGGAGACAAGTGGCCGTGGGACAGGATATAGATCCCGTAAAGAAGGATCAGCCCCACGGTCAAGCGCGTGACGGTCTTGACGATAACCGACATGCCCTGTTCGCTTTCTCTGCTCATCTTAGAATTCCTCTTTGTCTTCGATGTCCTCTTGGCCTTCTCTCTTGCGTCCCACGCGCCGGGCAATGGCTAAGACACCCATTACGGCCGTGAACAGGATGGTCGCTTCCCCTAAGGTGTCGTAGGCCCTGTAATCCAGAATGATACCGGCTACAATGTTCGGCGCTCCGGTCTTAAGCAGGCCGTCTTTCAGATATTCCTGGCTGACCCTCATGATGGGATAACCGAACTTCGGCAGATCCTTGAGACAAACCAGGGCGATCAATAAAAAAACGGCAATAAAGATGACCGTGATGAACGTGTTGAGGAACCAGCGGCCTGAAGTGGAAAAAGGTAAGTCCCTCTTCAAAGTCGCTCGTATGAGAATGATGAGGGCCAACAGCTCCACAACAAGTTGCGTGATCGCCACATCCGGCGCTTTAAGGATCAAAAAGACTATGGAAAGCGCCAGCCCTACGGCTCCCACAGCCACGATGCTGGATAAGAGATCCTTCATCTCCACCGCGATGATCGCACCCACGATCATGAAGATCAAAAGTATGTAGAGTTCAATCATATTATCAGGCCCGGGTGCTTCATTTTAAAAGGCAGTAAAAAAGGAACAGCATGCCCAAAAGGCACCACGACAAATACGTCGGCAGGACGCCGTTGTGAATAGTCCGCAGCGCTCTGTTGAAACCGAACGTCAGGCGCGTGCCGACCTCATAGACGTCAAAAACTTTTTTCTTGGCCAGAGTGTAGATGGCTCTTAAAATCCCGTACTCTTCGATGGTATTGTAAAACGCTGTCCCGGAAACCCTCATGTCCGGGTGAAGTTTTATGTCTTCTCCGCCCACAAAACTTTCTGTCTCCCGCAGATGCCTCACCGTGCCAAGAAAATAGATGAGCGCGCCGATGATGAGGCCGCCAAGGATCATCCCTGTGGCCAGGCTTGCCTGCCAGACACCGGAAAAAGAAAAACCGGCATCCAAGTTCAGCGCCGGAGCGATGAACATCTTCAAGGGGATCTGGTAGACAAAAACACCGAAAAGAACGCATAAAAAAGCCAGCACAACGACCGGCAGGAGCATCGCAGGCCCTGCCTCCTGTTTTTTCTGCGTCCTCGCTTCCCGGCAAGGCTGGCCCAGAAAAACCGCATGGATGAGCTTCATAAAACTCGCCAGGGTCAAGGCGCTTCCCACCATAGCTGCGATGAGCCATAAGAGCCAGAGATGATTGCCGCTCTTGCCTGATTCGATAACGCCCTGGTAGATCATCCACTTGGAAGCAAAACCGTTGAAAGGCGGGACGCCGGAGATCGAAAAAGACGCTATCAAAAAAGCGATAAAAGTCACGGGCATGGCTTTAGCCAAACCACCAAGTTTTGCTAAGTCTGTCGTCCCTGTTTTTTTCTCCACAACACCACCGCACAGGAATAAACATGATTTATAAATGGCGTTGTTGAGCATATGGAAGAGGCCGCCGGCAATGCCGATAGGGTTTCCCGTGCCTATCCCTAAGATCATATAGCCGACCTGGCTGACCGTAGAATACCCAAGGAGTCTTTGAAGATCATTCTGGATGAGGGCCATCATAATCGCCGCAATGATGGTCACGCTGCCGACGACCATAAGGAACGTATTCATGCCCGCATCCATCCGAAAGACATTCAGAGAAATCCTGGCAAGAAAATATATTCCCAAAAGTTTGTCCAGAGAGGCGGGCAAAAAAGCCGTCACAGGCGTAGGCGCATCCTCCGCAACATCAGGCACCCATGTATGAAAGGGCATAGCGCCGGCTTTGGCAAAAGCGCCTGCGGCCAGGCAAAGGTAAGCGAGCACCGCAAGCCTGTTGTCCAGGCCGATACTTAATTTATTGATATCAAACGTTCCTGTGAGCTTCCAGATAAAAGCCAGCCCCAAAAGCATAAAGGCGTCTGTGCCGCCGATCAGGATGAACGCTTTCTTGGCTGTAGCCGAAGTATGCTCTTTGTCACCAAATTCTATCAGAAGATACAAAAGCATCCCCAAAAATCCCCAGAAGACCATGAAAAGGATGAGGTTATTAGCAAAAACAGCTCCCAGAGAAACCGCGCATGTCAGGAGGATATATAGGTAATATGAAAGCAGGCCCTTCTTTTTGGGCATGAACCCGATGGAATAGATAAGGATCAGGACAGAAAAGAACGCAACGAATATCGCGACAAAAATGGAAAGATTGTCTATAAGGAACAACTCAGACATGATGTTCACCGGTTAAACTTTCTTCTTATCTTCTCGGTCTTTTCCTGGGAAAGCCTGACTAAGTCCTCTCCCGTATACAGCGTCTTGCCTTTGGTATTGCGCACAGCCATCCTCTCCGTACAGCAATAGCACGGGTCAATGGCAGCCAGGATGATCGTGGCATCGGAGATGGTTTCGCCGACAACAGTCGCCTTATAAGTCGGCAGGTTCATGAATGTAGGAGCCCTGACCTTATGGCGCGCCGGCCTGTTCGTGCCGTCACTTTTGACATAATGGAAACACTCTCCGCGCGGCGCCTCGTGCGCGCCGATGCCTTCGCCCGGCGGGATGTCTTTGAGTTTTAAATCGATCTCGCCTTCAGGAAGATTGTTCAGGCACTCCTTGACGATCTTGATGGACTCAAAGGTCTCAAGGATCCTTAAGACCGCTTTGTCAAAGACATCGCCGTTCCTGGTCGTGATCATCTGCCAGTCTATCAACGGATACGCTGCATAAGGCGCGTCTTTGCGCACGTCTCTGGCAACACCCGAGGCGCGTGACGTCGGGCCCAGAGCGCAGAAATCAATGGCCTCTTCCTTGGTCAGGATACCTACGCCTTCTGTCCTGGCGCGCAGGACCGGATCATCCACAACGGCTTTTTTAAGCATGGTCAGCGTGGGAATGATGGAATCTATCTTTTTTAATACAACAGGGATGTCCTCAGGCTTTATGTCCCGGCGAACGCCGCCCGGCTTGAACATCGCGTAGTTCTGCCTGTTGCCGGAAAGGATCTCCATGACATCAAGGATCTCCTCCCTGAGCTTCCACGCCCACATATAAACTGTGTTGTAACCCAGAAAGTGCCCTGCCAAACCCAGCCATAAAAGATGCGAATGGATCCTCTCCGTTTCGCCGATGATGGTCCTGATATACTTAGCCCTCAGCGGGACTTCTACGGGGATGATATCTTCAACAGCCTGGACATAGGCGAACGGATGGCTTGTCGAGCAGATGCCGCAGATCCTCTCCACCACAAAAGGCACCTGGTCGAACGTCTTCGTCTCGGAGAGCTTTTCAATGCCGCGATGGTTGTAGCCGATGCGAACATCGATCTCAACGATCTTTTCTCCGTCCACGGTGAGCGTGAAAAATTCCGGCTCCTCCTGAAGAGGATGGTATG
>ERZ1292640.4367-Hain-H43-02um-R1-4367-length-10771-cov-4_pt1 | contig 10771 bp, 12 predicted proteins | sample MGYA00564404_ERZ1292640 | MGnify/ENA primary metagenome ERZ1292640 (study PRJEB36523, sample SAMEA6512636) | groundwater metagenome | collected 2019-01-08 | study: AquaDiva: Metagenomics assemblies of 32 groundwater samples | reverse complement strand
CCCCGTAGATCAACGCGACGAGGAGGTTCTTCCAGAAGCCCCACGGCTTGTCCTTCCACCGCCGCAGGAGCCAGAACCCGTAAACCATCCACACGATCCCATAGCCCGCGTCGCCGACCATGATCCCGAACATCATCGGGAAGGCGAGGGACAGCACAATCGTGGGATCGATCTCGTTGTACGCCGGCGTGCCGAAGAGGTTCACGAGCATCTCGAAGGGCTTGATGGCCTTCGGGTTGCGCAGGAGGATCGGCGGATCGGTCTCGTGTTCTTGGTGCTCCTCCACGTCCAGCTCCGAGACGAAGACGTCCGGGAGCCTCTCGAGCTCCACTTTCATCCGCGCGAACGTCTCCTTCGGCACCCAGCCTTCCACCACGTAGGTGTGATCGGTGACCGCGAAGCGGAGCGGGGCTTCGGCCTTCTCGACCTCGACCTCGAGGTGCGCCTTCGCGGACGCGAGGAACCCCGCGTACCGCCCACGCAGGGTCGTTAGGCGCTCGTCAATCTCGGAGAGACGTTTCTCCCAACGCTCCTTCTCGCCGAGATACCCGGCCAGCATCTCCCTTGGATGGCCGTCGCCGTCGGGGACCGCAACGCTCGTGAAACCGCGTTGACTCAGGTATTCTCGCATGGCGACGGCTTTGTCCTTACGGACGAAGACCGCGAGGAACCCCGGGACCTCGAAGGATTCGTATTCGGGAGTGACCGTATCCAGGCCGGTAATCTCGCGAGCGGTCTTCCCGACCAGGACTTCGAGGTTCTCGTAGCCGCGGTAGTCTGCGAGGGTGAGCGGGAGCTGCGCGAAAGGCGTGATCTCGTCGACCTTGTGGCTCAGATCCAGGAGGAGGTTCTGGACCTTCTTCCTGGTCGCGTCCTCCTCGGAGATGTTGAGCTCGAGAGACAGGATCTTCCCGCGGATGTCGCCCGTGACGGGCTCCATGGGCGCCTTCGCCTTCTCTTGGACCTGTAGCACGGAGGCGATGGACCGTAGTTTCACGAGGACCTCGGACGCTTCCCCAGCCCGCGGGAGCGGTTTTCCGATCTCCAAGTCCTCCTCCCCCGCATGGTGGTCGACGATGTGCAGGAGCTGCAGTCCGTACAGGGTCTCCACCGCACGTTCCAAGCCGTCGCGTGGGCCGACGACCAAAGCCCGGGACATCGGCGCGGGCCTAAGCATTTACGGCACCCTTGAACTTCTCGATGAGCCGATCGACCGCACGCTCGACGTTCGCCTGGGCTTCCTTCCGGAGGGTCTCCGCGTCGCGGCGCCCGCGCTCGAGGATCCGCTCCTTCTCGCGGGCCGTGGCCGCATCCACCTGCTTGAGGATCTCTTCCTGTCGCTTCTCCGACGTCTTGCGCAGGGATTCCCTCAGCTCGAAGCCTTCTCGCCGAGCGTCGCGGAGAATCCTCTCCCTCTCAGCAAGGGCGGACTCCTTCTCCCGGTGGGCCTCCTTCTCCGCCTCTTTGATTTGCTGGAGAGTCTCCTCCTTTTTCATGAGGTACGAGCGCGGAAAACTCGGGTTGTTTATAAGCGTTTGGTCGTACTCGTCCGAGCCCTCGGCGCGAGCGTCGCTCGCAGGTCCAAGAGAATATTCATGGGCGATTTTTATAATATTTTACACATCAAAATAAGAGGAGATTTCTGCCTGCCGAAAAGCGTCGTCGAAGTCCGCGTTTTCGCGGGTGAAATCGGCACACTGCACAACCTATAAATATGGAACGTTCTTTGTGGCAGCCGCCCGGGGAGCGCTCCATGGCGGGACCCGGTTCAGAGCGTCGTGGGATGAGGACTCTTGTACTCGTCGTAGCGGCAGTGATAGTGGCCGTCTTCGCTGCCTCGATTTCGGTGCCCTCGGCGGCCGCCGCCTCCGCGTCATCGATTCCCACCCTGTCCGTGACCGTCCTCGGCGACACTACGTCGGGGAAGCCCTATTTCCAGGCCGTCGGGCTAACACAGCAGAATCAGATTCTGGTCCCGCAAGTTCCCATCCGCATCAACCTGACGTTCGTGAACAACGAGTCCGCCACGACGGGCCTGGGACCGCACACCTTCACCATCGATGACAGCGCCGGCAACCATCGGGTCGATGTGCTGCTGCCAGCCCAGACGAACTATACCCTCGAGTTCACGATCAACTCCATGACGAACGTGACCATCAACGGTACGTCCTTCACCCCGATGGCCGGTCCCACGGGCGGCATTCAGTACTACTGCATCCCGCACAAGGCCCTCGGCATGATCGGCGAGATCATCCTCGCCTCGGCGACGCAGCAGGCCGCACCGCCGGAGAAGGGCATCAACCTTCGGGCATACTGGATTGGGATGATTGGTATCGTCTCGATGATTGTGTGGGTCGGAATCAGTTACTTCGTCATCAGGACCTCAAGTCCCCGCTTCAAGGGCCACAAGGAGCACGTGAGGAAGGGTCTCCCGTGACCGAACTCATCCGGAGTGACGCACCGCGGAGGAGCAGCATGGCCGCTGTGGCCATTGGCGGGCTCGTCGTCGGCGTCCTCTGGTTCTCCGCCCTCACGATGATCATCGCCATCAACGTGCTGAACGGCTACTATCCGACGGACGCGGACACCTACATGGGCCTCTTCATGGGGATGAACTTCGTCCTCGCGGGGGTCGCAATCGACATCTACCGCAGGGAGTACATGCCGGACGAGCTCATCCACAAACTCCGCCGGCCGAAGATTGTCCTGACGCGGGTATTCCGGTGAGGTGAAGGCATGAGCTGGGAAGGGGGAGAGAAGGAACGCCGATGGACCCGTCGGGAATGGGTGAAGCTCGGCATGTTCGCCGGGACGGTCGGAGCCCTCGGCGGGCTGGGCGGCCTCGTGACGGGTCAACTCCTGCCGCCTCCCATTAAGTTCAACGGGGAGATCCGCGAGACGATCAGCTACACGAAGTTCGACACGCCCCAGTGGTGGAACTCCAAGGACGGGCAGCCGGTCAAGGTGACGGATTTCCAGCTCTGGCAGGGCGCGACGGGCGTGTGGAGGGGCCTCTTCCAGGACACCGAGTGGGTGCCCGGGACGGGGTTCCCGGCCATCATCATCCGGGTCCCTCGGGACGGAAACGGCGCCACCATCCCGTCGCCCTCCGACCTGTCCTCGGCGGGCGTGGCGGCGCTCCCAGAGGGGTTCGACCTCGCCTACGAGGATTCGGCGTCGGACACGCGCATCGTCGTCTTCTTCGATCGATGCGTCCATCTGTGCTGCTATCCGGGCTGGCACGTCATCACCAACCCGCCGCCGGCGCGGAATTACACCGACTACGTCCCCACGCCACCGCCCACGTTCGCGAACTACCAGCAAGACCCCATCTACTGCATCTGCCACGGTTCTCAGTACGATCCGCTCTTGCTCACGATCAACATCAACCCGAAGGACGGCGCGCCCTACGTGGGCGCGGAACGCGTCCACGGACCGGCCTCGCGGGCCCTCCCGATCATCCCCTTGAAGGAGCAAGGCGGGAACCTCGTGGGAGGCATGGCAGACGCGCGCTGGTACGTCTACTGTTAGGAGGATGTGATGGCCTCAGGAGCGTCTGGATCGTTCGGCGAGGAAGGACGTCGCACGGTCTTCGGCTGGATCAAGACCCGCTTCCCCTCGGTCCCATGGGCCGACCTGACCCGCAAGGCCATCGAAACGGACCAGCGGCAGATGCCCCGCAGCCATGCGGAGAAGTACGAACTCAAGACGATCTGGTACTGGTACCCGCTCTACTGCCTGGGCGGAATCAGCTTCGTGGCCTTCATCATCCTCACGATCACGGGCATCATCCTCGGCTTCTTCTACGTGCCCGACGGGCGGCTCGACCGGACAATCACGGGCGGCCTCACGAACCCCGCGTACCTGTCGATGCAGCGGATCATGTTCGAGGTGCCCTTCGGTTTCATCATCCGAGGGATGCACCACTGGGCCGCCCACATCATGATCGCGGCCGTCTTCCTCCACATGTGCCGCGTGTACTTCACGGGCGCCTACAAGAAGCCCCGCGAGCTGAACTGGCTCATCGGCGTGGTCCTGCTCCTGATGACGATCCTCTTCGGGTACTCCGGCTACCTCCTGCCCGCGAACAACCTGAGCGAGGCCGCCGCGAATATCGGCATTAACATGACGCGCGCGAGCCCGCTCATCGGGGACCAGGCCGCCCGTCTCCTCTGGGGTGACCTGAACACGCTCTCCGGGATCTACATCCTGCGGTGGTACTGGATCCACGTCTTCATCCTACCTTTCATCGCCACGGGCGTCATGATCGTGCACATGGGCCTCGTCTGGATCCAAGGTGTGGCGGAGCCCCACTGAGGTGGATGATGGAGATCGAGAAGGTCAAGGAACGGATCATGGAGGGCCGGCCGGGCTTCACCCGGCAGTACGGCCCTTCGCGGACGGACCACCAGCCCGGAATCCCCTTCTTCCCCCAGGAGGCCACCCGCGACTTCGTGGTGATCTTCTTCCTCACCGCGATCATGTTCTTCCTGTCCGCCTTCGTGACTCCCTTCCTCGGACCGCCGAGGAGCCCGCAGGTCTCGGAACTGGCCGTGCCCGACTGGTACCTGCTGTTCTCCTGGGGGCTCCTGAAGATCGCGGACATCTTCCCCGTGTTCACGATCGGCGCGGGCACGCCGCTCCAGACGGAGTTCAGCGCCGTCTTCTGGGGCGACATCCTGAGCGGCATCCCGATCATCGCCCTTCTCTTGCTGCCCTTCCTGGACCGCGGCCGCGAGGCCCGGCCCGCGAAGGCCCCGATCCGGTCTGCGGTGGGCCTCGCAGGGATCATGGCCATCTTTACCTCCTCCCTCTACTCAATCCGCGAGGTCGTCTGGGAGCGCTGGACGACGCCGAACGGGCAACCGCTCATCGACGACACCGCGATGAAGTGGTTCTTCGTCATCCCGCCCGTCCTCGTCGGCCTGGCCTCGTACGTCGCCCTCCGCCGCCTCGGGTTCAAGCCCATGCGGAAGTGGCTCGTGTCCATGACCCTCGTCGCGTTCCTGATCGTGGCGGGTCAGTCCCTGGCGATCCTCTTCGTCCCCGGATGGCTCGGGCCGGAGGTCCAACCGTACTGGGTGCAGCTCGCTCTCTTCCTCTTCATCCTCTCCGCAGCCGCAGGGGCCTCGGCCCTCGCGGTCCTCGTCCTCCCGGAGTCCCGCGCGCGACGCGCAGTGCACATCACGGGCATCGTGACGTTCCTGGCCTTCGTCGGAGCAACCCTCTACCTCCAGAGCGCGGAGCCTAAGGCCTTCGACTGGATCCTGTCCGTGTTGGAGCCGAACACGAACACGCTCCTCCTGCTCCCGGGCTTTGCCGTGGTCACGGCGTGGTTCGGGCTTCGGCGGCCGTACAGCACCTACGAGTACCTCCTGAACGAGTGCTACCAGTGCGGCAAGTGCCACACCGTGTGCCCCGTGACGAAAGTCGAGGACGACGCCCTCGGCGGGCTGAACCTTGTCTACAACTCCTTCAAGAAGCAGCACGACGGCGTACCTTTATGGACCTGTCTCGCCTGTGATGCGTGCAGCGCGGTGTGCCCCTTGGACATCAAGTACAGCGACTACATCCTCGAGGAGCGCTCGAAGGCCCACGCCCGATCCGCCGCGGACGGAGGTGAGGTTGAATGATGGAGACGGAGTACGGCCCCGGTCGGACGATCCCCCACCCGATCCTGTTCCGCGTCCTGGACGGCGAGGCGGACGACACCACGGTCCCGGAGATCAAGGTCGAGCACACGTCGGAGTACGCCTACTATCCGGGCTGCGTGGACTACTACGACATGGAGATGCAGTTCTCCCACGTGAACTACGGGGACACGAACCACGGCATCATCTTCGACTCCTCGATCAAGCTCCTGCGCGCGGTGGGGATCGAGCCGATGATCCTGGACCGCTCCTTCATGAAGTGTTGCGGGCACGACCAGCTCTGGCAGGGCAAGGTCGACGTCTTCGAGCGGATGCGGGACTACAACGCGAAGATCATCAAGATGCTCGGGATCAAGACCCTGGTCACGTCCTGCGCGGAGGGCTACCGGACGTTCAAGCTCGACTACAAGCTCCCCGGGGTCCGCGTGGTGCACATCACGCAGATCCTGTACGAGCGCGGCTTGCGCATCCCGCCCCAAGGCCACACGGCGAAGAAGATCCGTGTGGCCTACCAGGACCCCTGCCGCTCCTGCCGCCAGATGCCCGTGGACCCCGTGTACGAGGAGCCGCGGGAGCTCATCAAGCGCGTAGACAACGCGGAGCTCGTCGAGCTCAAGACCTTCCGCGCGGACGCCCAGTGCTGCGGCGTGGCCCAGATGATGTACTGCAACGACAAGACGAAGGGCCTCACTCGCATGCGCATGGACGAAGCCGACGAAGTGGGCGCGGACTTCCTCCTGACCGCCTGCCCGAAGTGCCTCACCCATTTCGGTTGCCTCCATCATGAGAACAAGTGGAAGCCGGGAGAAGAGCGTCAGCAGTACCGCGTCATGGACATCACCCAGTTCCTCGCGGAGCGCCTGCCCGGTGAGTACCCGTCCGGAGGCAACGTCGACACGAAGCGCGCGGAGCCACCCCTCCCTGGCCGCAAGGGAGGCTGGTGATGGCGGTCCCCGCGCCCGCCACAACGCTCGCCCCGAAGCCTGCGGCCCCGGCGGCCCCGCTCGACGCCTACTACCGTAAGGTCCGTCAGATGAACTGGGAGCTCGCAAAGGCGCGCTACAAGGAGAAGGGAGTTAAGCTCCGCACGCAGGAGTACATTCGCGGCCGCGGGACCACGGCAATCGTCCACGACGACGTGTGCATGGGCTGCATGCACTGCTTCGACAACTGCGCGTTCGAGGCGATCACCGCGGTGGATCGAAAGTTCGCCCTTCCCGACTACACGTACTCCTCGCGCAAGGCCGTCATCGTCGTCGACAACTGTGTCGGGTGCGAGAAGTGCGCGATCGTCTGTCCCGTCGACGCGATCGACATGATCACAAAGTTCGGGTGGGAGGTGCGGGACGGGAAGACCCTCCAGACCGAGGCCCCGGCTCCGCCGCCGCGCCCTGCGGCGCCCGCCGCGCCGCCGAAACCCGCGCCTCCCGCCCCGTCGAAGACGGCCACGCCGCCCACCCCGAAACTCGGAGGCGCCTAGATGGTCGAGCCGAACGCGTCCTCGAACGTTGGCACCGTGGTCAAGGCGAAGAAAGCCCCGCGGATGACGTACAAGCAGGAGATCCAGACGATCCAGAACCTGCCGAAGGTCCAGCGGTTCATCGTGATCATTAAGATCGCGGGGGTCTTCCTCGTGGCCATCGGCCTCGAGGGCATCGTGACGGGCAACTACGTCTACACCGCAGTTTTCATCCCGCTCGGCATGTTCGTCTCCCTGATGCCCATCAAGATCCGCACGGACCGTTGCATCGCGTGCCAGACCCCCTTGACGCCAGGGCAATCCATCTGCCCCTCGTGCGGCGCCCCGCAGATGTGAGCGAGCCCACGGGAGGATTCAAGTAGGACCAAGCGTTCGTCCGGCTGCCGAGCAACGGATTTCGACGCGCTTCCGAAGGGTTGCGTTGACCTGTCGCCGAGAGGGGGCAGGACCACGACATCCAAGATGAACGACCAGATTCAGCTCGCGGAGCGCTGGAAGGGCCTCGACCTGAGCCTCCTGCCCATCGACGAGGTTGACGTTCGCATCCTGAGCCGCTTACGGGACAACGCTCGCCTGTCCAATGTGCACATCGCACGGGACCTCGGCATCTCGGAGGCCACGGTCCGCCGACGCATTCAGGCCCTGGAGGACAAGGGGATTATCCAAGGCTACTCCTGCTACCTGAACTACCACCTGATCGAGAACCCTGTGAAGGTCTACGTGCACCTGTCTCTGGACCCCTCGCGCCGCGAGTCGGTCGTTGGCAAGATCGTGGCGCATTCGCGCGCGATCGCGGTCTACCGGGTCACGGGCGACCACGACGTCCTCGCGGTGATGTTCTTCATCGACATGTCCGAGTTGCACGACTTCCTCGACCGCTACCTCCAGATGGAGGGCATCCGCGAGGTGCGCACACAGATCGTGATGAGCCCCTACAAGGGCGTCCCCTGGACGGGCGTCTGAGGGTTACGGCGCCACGAGCGGCTCCATCACATGGGCCGAGTCGAAGGCGAGCTTGAACCGCTTCCAGAGCTCCATGCGCTGCCGGAAGGCCGGGTCCTCGGACCACAGGTGGGCGAGGCGGGAGACGAAGACCGCACCGGGCACCTTGTCGGCCACGCGGGCCACGCCCTTGGACAGGTCGTACTGGTGAGTGGGGTCTTTCGTGGCCTCGAAGCTCGGGAAGGCGGAGACCGTGCCGCTCCACCGCAGACTCGCGTACAGGCCCGCCTTCGCGGCGGCCTGCTGCCCGAAGGCCTTGAGCCGCGCCGCGAAGTCCCCGAGGGCCGCCGCGGGCAGGCGTACCTCGCCGACGAAGAGAGACTGCTCCGCGCGTTTCGCCGTCTTGAGGTAGGCCTCCGCGGGAACGTCGTAGGGGTTCGGCATGTCCGCGGCTTTGCCCTTGAAGCCGGCGAGGGCGGCGTCCGCGGCCTTCTCCCGAACCGCGATCCCCGGGGTCGTGCCCGTGAGGGACACCTGGACCGTGAAGGCCTCCACAGCCACGCCCGGGCGGAGCACGCCTGCGGCGACATGGTCCGCGACGTGGACCCAGGCGGGCCTCTGGGTGGTCCGCGCGAGCTTGTCCAAGGCGGTGGAGAGCTTCGCGCCGTCGTCGAAAGCGTAGGTGAGGGTCTTGCGGGCCGCGGGCTTCGCCACGAGGCGGAGGGCCACGGAGAGGGGCACCGCGAATTCCCCGCTCATGGGGACTGCCGCGTGTAGCAGGTCGTATCCCGACCCGTTGCTCGCGACCTCCTCGAAGCCGAACCGCGTGCGGTGTCCGTAGGCGGAGATCGTCCGGAGCGCGTTCACGTAGCCGGCGAACTCGCCCTCGTAGGATCCGAAGGGCGCGTCGCCCCAGATCGCGTCCCCGAGGGCGAAGTCCAGCGGGACCGTGGGCACGAAGGGAAGCAGGTGGCCCTGGACCAGGGCCTCGTCGTAGAGCCGCTTCCAGTCGATGCCCACCTGGGCGACGGCCGTGTGCCCCTTCGGGCTGAACTCGACGCTAGCGTAAGCGCTGAAGTCTAGCTGGACCCCGCGCTGCTCCGGCACGATCCAGTCGTAGGTCATCAGCGTCTTCGGCCGGACCGTCAGGCCGATCTCCCGGTCCTTGCCCACGCCGAGCTGCGTCCGAAAATAGTTGTAGTCCTCCGCCCGAAGGCCGAGGCTGACCGTGCTCTCTTCGCCGTTCAGCACGTTCACGAGCTTGCGAACTTCGCCGTCGTCTTTCACCTTCACCGTGACGGCGGGCGTGCGCGTGAGGGCCGCGATGATCTGTCGCGGGAGCACGCGGTCGTTGCGCACGAAGAGGGCGCGGATGAGGGCCTCTCGGATCATCTCGGAGAGGGCCGGGATCCGGACCGCGCTCTCGACGTAGTTCCAGTCGCGGAGCAGGCCCATGTCAGCTCCCCCTCTCGTGCTCGTAGGCCGTGACGAACTTGTCCTGCGTGGGCTTGATCCGCCGGAAGAAGGCGGCGAGGTTCAGACCCGCGGCCATGACGGGCGGTGGGACCGCGCGGATGCCGGGGAAGTGAAACTTCGTCCAGATCTCCACGGTCTTCCCGCCGTTGAGCTTGCGCTTCGGGTCGAGGACGTTCTTCACTTCGGCGAGGAAGGGCGCGGACCGCCCGTGCATCTTGCGGAGGTTGAAGACCATGAAGAGCCCGAGTCCCATCGGATGCCCGCCCATCTCCATCGCCGCGTCGCCCATCTTCTTCACATAGCCCAGGGCTGTGCCGCCGGAGGGCGTCGTGTCGTCCATGAGGACGTAGGGCACGAGGGCCGCCGTGTTCGAGTCCACGAGGAAGGCCTGCACCGCGCCGTTGAGCTTCATCTTCCGGATGAGGGTGCGCGCCTTTTCGACGGCCTCCTCGAGCTTGGCGACGGGCACGAGGTTGTTCGAGACCACGAGGCCCTTGCTCAGCCGCCGCGCGCTGTACAACGTGAAGCGGCGGTCCCAAAGGCCTGCGCCCACCTCGGGGGCGAGCTTGTGGCCGTCCGACTTCGCGACGAGCTCGTCCAGGGTCTTCTCCTGGTCGGCGACGTCGTCCTTGGGGCCCTGCAAGGCCGCGAGCACCAGGTTCGTCGGCTCGGGCGTCTCCGAGCGCAGCACCCGCTCCATGACGAAGTGCTCCCGGTCCAGGAGGAGGGCGTGGTAGGGCGCCACCCCGGAGTCCACGATGCCGCGTAGGAACCGCGCGGCCTTCGTCACGTCCTCGAAGCCGTAGGCCACGGGCTTCGTGAGGTCAGGTCTGGGCCGCAGACGCAGGGTGACCTGCGTGATGATGCCGAGGGTCCCCTCCGCGCCGAAGAAGAGGGGCGTGAGGTTCGCGAAGCTCCCGTTCGCGTCCGCGTCCGGCGCCGTCTTCATCACCCGCGCGTCCGGGAGGACGATTTGGAGGTTCACGACCGCGTCCCGGAGGGCTCCGTTCGCGTAGCTGCCGAAGCCGACCAGGCCGCTGTTGATCGCGCCGCCGATCGTGCTCGCCATCGCGTTCGTGGGCTCGAAAGGAAGGGCGAAGCCCTTGGACTCGACGTACTGCGCGAGGTCGTGCCACGTCGCTCCCGCCTCGACGGTCACCGTGCGGGCGGCGGCATCGAAGCTCAGGATCGAGATCGATAGCGTGCCCATGGAGATCGACGA
>ERZ1292640.4361-Hain-H43-02um-R1-4361-length-10776-cov-5_pt1 | contig 10776 bp, 8 predicted proteins | sample MGYA00564404_ERZ1292640 | MGnify/ENA primary metagenome ERZ1292640 (study PRJEB36523, sample SAMEA6512636) | groundwater metagenome | collected 2019-01-08 | study: AquaDiva: Metagenomics assemblies of 32 groundwater samples | reverse complement strand
GGATTGATCCATCAAAGAAACGCGAGCTGCGCCAGCAGGAGATAATGGAAGTTTTCCGCCAAGAGCTTAAAAATATTAAAGACGCCAAAGTGATCATGCAGGATCTTTCGATGCGCGCTTTTTCAGCATCGCGCGGTTTTCCGGTGGAACTATCTTTGCGAGGGCCTGACTGGGAACGTCTTGGTGAGTATTCAACACTGCTGATGCATAAACTTGAGGAGACGGGACTTGTTACGGACTTGGATTCCGATTATCACGTCGGGAAGCCTGAGATACATATTGTCCCTGACCGTGAAAAAGCAATGATCCGTGGAGTTTCCATACGCTCGATTTCAGAGGCGATAAGTTCGATGATAGGTGGAGTTCTTAGCGGCAAGTACTCATCCGGTGGGCACCGTTACAACGTGCGTGTGCGGCTGGAACCAGACCAGCGTGGAAGCGCGGAACAGATTAATAATCTTTTTGTAAGAAACAATCGAAGCGAGCTGATCCGCCTTTCTGATGTGGTAAGGATCGAGGAAACGTCGACCCTGCAGCAGGTGTCGCGGTTCGACCGCGAGAGATCAATAGCGATTCATGCAAATTTGAAAAGCGGTAAGTCGCAGGCCGACGCGCTTGAAGCTGCCAAGAAGATAGCATCGGAAATCCTGCCTCCCGATTATCATCTGATTACGATCGGTAACGCGCAGTCGTTTCAGGAATCTTCGAGGCAGCTTATGTTCGCGCTGTTGTTAGGAATCGTGGTTGCATACATGGTGCTTGCTTCGCAATTCAATAGTTTTATTCATCCGGTTACGGTCCTGCTGGCGCTACCTTTTAGCGTATCCGGCGCGCTGCTCGGGCTTTGGCTCACGGGCAAGTCTTTGAACGTATACAGCTTCATCGGATTAATTTTGCTTATGGGCATAGTTAAAAAGAACTCCATCTTGCTTGTGGAGTTTACAAACCAGCTCCGCGAACGCGGCAAGGGTGTTAGGGAGGCTTTGCTTGAAGCATGTCCAGTTCGCTTGCGCCCCATACTGATGACATCTGTTGCTACCGTCGCGGCGGCCGTTCCTCCTGCGCTTGCTATAGGGCCTGGTGCAGAGACAAGAATACCCATGGCTGTCACCGTGATAGGAGGAGTGGTGGTTTCCACCGTGCTTACGCTGTTTATCGTCCCATGTGCTTATAGCCTTTTGTCACACATAGAGCGAAAAAGGGCGGATAAGGATAATGTCACATGATAGCCAGCATGCTTTCATTGATCGCGATCCTAACGATTTTTGAACGAGCGGATGCAAGTGTGGTTGTTTTGACCGTAAAAGACGTGGTTTCTGCGGCATTAAAAGAAAATCCTGAAATAGCCAAGACCAGTGAAGCGGTGCGGGAAGCCGAAGCGTCCACATCTCTTGCGCGCTCCCAGCTTTTTACCGGAGTATCGGGCGTGTTTCTGGCTAGCCAAGCGAAGGATGCTGTGGCTTCCGAAAGTGCGCGCTTCGGAGGTGAGCCATTTAATAAATATTCATTTTCTATTGAAGGCAAACAAGTGCTTTTCGCGCCAGGTATCTTGTCAAATACCGCCATGCCTGGGTGGGATCGCAGCGCGCGGGAGTTTGATCTTGCCATAGCTTCGCGTGATTTGACGGCCAAGGTGGTGCGCGCGTTTTATTCCCTGGTCCACAGGCACAGAAGGCTCGATGCTCTTTTGAGGATTGAAGTCGCCATGCGTGACGCCGTCGCCAGCGTGCAAAAACGGCACAGTATAGGGAAAAGCCAGCTGTTAGACGTGCTCCAGGCTAAGACGCAGCTCGCGCTTTTATTGCCGAAGATCGATGAGCTTCGCTCCGAGCTAAAGATCATTGCCGCTGAGCTTAGTTTTTTAATGGGTGGTAAAAATGCTTCCGAGATCCATATTAGCGGAAAGCTTGAGAAGCCTTTTTTTGAAGAAATAGTAAAAACGATAAATAATGAGCGAAAACTAATTGAGTTGGAAAAGGTTCATGCGCAGCAAGGTAAATTGACAGCAGAGCGTTCCTTTGTTTTAGGAAAACACCTTCCACGAGCCGACTTGCTAGCGCAGTTTGGACGTGGAGCATATGTTAAATCAGATCTGCTCGATGGTGGTGCGACTTCGTGGTCTTTGGGTCTACAGTTAAGTATTCCTATTTTCAGCGGTCTGTCGTCAGTGCATGAGCGTCAGGTCTTCGCCAAAAGGATGGTTCAGCTTGAGCTGGAGGAACAGATATTAAACAACAAGCTTGCCATGGAACAGGTTCGTAGCCTTAAGAGCCTCGAACAGTCAGAGGAACTCGTTAAAGCCATGCTTGCGGCGATGAAGCTTTCCGCAGCTTCGTTAAGCGAAGCGAAAAAGAATTTCCGTTTAGGAACAATTGATTACGTACAATTTCTTTCGGTCCAGCAAACATATATAGAGGCCCAGACGGCAGTCGATCAGGCGTGGTTGAAATACATAAATTCGCTGGTGGATTACTTCGTGGCCTCTGGTATTCCAATGGATGAGCTTGTTGGAATTTTGGAGGATAAAACAGCATGAAGATGCCAAAACAGATGCCAAGACGGTTGATGGTTGCCGCATGCGCGGTTTTGTTGCCTTTGGCATCGTTCGCCGACCAGTTTGTTGTGAAGGTTCCTGAAAGTCTTAGGACATCTGAATTTTTATCCAAAAACCAAAGTGAGCGCGGGGATGCCGAATTTTATGCTTCAAGCTGGTCTCCTGCTGATTTCAGGCCCACTGGTTTTTCCAGCGATAATCCGGCATTTGCGCGAAGGCTCACGCCGCAGATTTCTTTTGATTACCGTAGAGGTGTATCAAAGCTTAGTAGCCGGAATGTGGAAATAGCGTGGAAATCAGGGATCTCCTTTTCATCGCTACGGCGCGTGAGGGAGTGGAGCAGTTATGGCGGTGGGTTTACGCAGAAGCAGTTGGTATATTTTGTTTCGGCGCGTGTCGGTGGTGAAGTGTCGCTCACGCGGTGGGAAAGAGTGGAACCCTACATGGGCATCTCTTTTCTGCCGACGCTTGGAACGCTTACGCGTTCTGCTTTTGACGAAGGGGGAGTTCATCCAGGACTTCCTGTTGAAATGATCCTTGGAAGCCGTTTTAAGATCAGCCCCGGAGGCGCATCGCTTAAGTTAGGATTGGTTGTGACATTAGGCTCGGTTAATTCCGGGGATTTTGGTGGTACCGGAATTCAAGGTGGCATAGGGATACCCATGTATGATTAACAAAAGTTGGCTGACATGTGTTCTTGCCTTTCTGGCGTGTGGAACGGACGTAAGTTTGGAAGACTGGCGTAGGGAGAAGTTAGGCCGTGATCTTGGCAAACTCGAAGTCGCCGCCGGACAGTACAACGGCGTGGTTTATTCGAATGTGGATAAATCAGCTTTGGGCGTCTTGAAAGTCACGTTGGCCCCACAAACAAAAATGGTAGCAAACGGCGGCACGAAAGCAGAGGAAGCGCCTGTTCTCACTGGCAAGTTGGATTTCCAAGGAAGCCGCAGGATGTCCATCGTCGTGCAAGATAGTTCGTATGATCCACAGTCCTGCCGGTATAAAGCTAATATCCAGGTAAAACGTGCTGACGGCAGGAGTGAGGAAATCGCTCTGAGTGGCCATATCAAGGATGGCATTTTTGACGGTATGATCGAGGCGCTTGGCTATGGTGATTTCGGTGGATATTTTCGTCTCGAGAGGGACGGGGTTATCCCCGCAGATATTGAGTCAATGTTGTCCGCGCGTATGGCTAAAAACAACTCGGGCAGGGATGATGCCAATGATGACTCCAATGATGCCAATAATTCAATGATACTTAAGACGTTAAAAGGTAATACCGTTTTTAATAACGGTACGGTGCGAGCGCTGGATTTTGTCATCCTGGAACAGAGGGTTTCCGTTCAGGAGGATTTCTTACGCTATTTTACGCCGGTTAAAGAAGTCAAGGTCACCATGAATTATGGCGACGGGTTCCGCATACTTTACCAGCAGGCCCAATGGGATAAGAGGACGGGCACCATTGTAGGTCAAAGCGAGATAAGTCGCTCTGATGTGCAAGGAGGGGCGGCTGCCAAAATGCTTCTTTCACTTGAGTGTAAGGAGGAAGCCTGGAATTTGCGTTGCGATCATTATTCGACGTCACATGGCCTGGTCGGCGTATCCAAGTTAAGTGAGTCTAGCGGCGGGAGTGATGCAGTTTCGCCACCCTTGGGGCCGCCGGGTCATACGGAACCGCTACAGATTCAATTCAAAGGTGAGGCTGTGCTGATTGACGGCAAAAACGTGCCTGTGCGCCTGATAGCGCTTTATCCTGCAAGGGACCGTAGGGAGGATTTGCTGGATTTGTTTTTTCCGAACATAGAAAAACAGCTCCAGGTTTCGCTGAGTTTTTTTGATTCATCCCCTGTAACTGTGCTTTTTGACCGCGCGTTATGGGATCAGAGGTTGTTGACTCTTAATGGACGCGCTCAGCAGGCTCAATCAGGTGCTGTTTTTGATCTTACATTAAGATGTGATAATTTTCGTTTCGCCAACGTAAACAACCAGTTTACTTGCAATTATATAAGCAACCGCCTGAGCGGTGCCGTCAAATTGAAGTTCAATTACTTAGTAAGTGCTTCTGGTGATTTGTAGGTGCGTTTTACCGGCTTTGTTACCAAACCTGAGCGGATACAGCGCGTGCATACCCGTATTGTTTGTGTAGTGCCGTTGATGACGGCTTTCATTCGCTTGAGATTGGGCAGCCACCTGGTCTTGGTCTTTATGTTGGAATGAGAAACCTTATGCCCTGTTACAGGACGTTTTTTACAAAATTCACATAAACGCGACATAAGTGAAACACCCTAGTGGACTATTTTGTTTTTTGCAAGTTATAAAAAGGTATGCCTATTAAAAAGCGCCTACTGCACGGTTTGATTGTAACTGCTTTAGCAGCGTTAATGTTTATAGGAATTTTAGCTGTCGCCACTTATTTTTTGGCAGGAGAAATTTATGAATATCAGGACAGTGTTGATGGTGCCTGGCTCCCTTCGGTGGAGGCCATAGTTTGTCTCGCTGGTGGAAGAGGGCGGATTGCCGGGGCTGGGGATATCTGGTACAGGTATTGGGAACTTGGGAGGATGATCGAGCCGGGTTTTAGCACAGATTATAACCCAGTTCCTATCAGGCCGCCGATGCTTTTTTTATCCGGCATGGGCCAAAAGGCCAACTGGAGCGTGTTTTTAAAGCAGCTGCGCAAAGGGGTGCGTGAAGTAATTAAGCCGCAGGACGTATTGATCGAGAACGCCAGTTTTAATACTGAGGACAACGCGCGCTGGCTCCTGAAATATGCCGAAGATCATAAATGGGAGAGGATTCTTCTTGTCACATCCGCTTATCATATGAAGCGTTCAAGATATATTTTGGAACAGGTGTTCGCTAAATCAGGGAAGGAAATCAAGATCGAGACATTCTCAATCTACCAGGAACCGTTCGAACCAGGCGAATGGGTTTCGAGCCCTCACGGCATTCGGGTAACGCTGGTTGAGTATCTTAAGTGGGTTTATTACAAGAATTTCTGGAAGCCTTAGTGTTATTTAACCGGTTTAAGGCTCTGGCTGCACTATTGTTCCACCATGAAGTCAAATGGTTTGCAGAAGGAGCTCTTTAAGTTCCCCGCAAGGCTGCGCACGCGCCACCAGCTCTTGCCGGCGGACGCATTGGTGAAGATAAGGAAATTCTCTGCCGTAACTTTGTTGAAGTATTTATTCTTGAATTCAGCGTCACTTGCTATTTCTATTTCGTAATTGTCGGTGAAGTTAGTGGATTGCCAGGTGAAGAGTATCCTGTTTTTGTTTGTTGCCTGCGCTTTCTGGTGAAGTATCGCATGATTTTCTGGGTTCGCGAGCACCGGCGGCAGGAAGTTAAATACAAACGGGTTTGTGTCAGAGACTGCCGTGAATCCGTTATCCAGGGCGGCACTTACGCGGTAAAAGATCCGGCCGCTATAGACCTTCCCTTTGTTGAGTAGGTATTTTGTTTCACTCACGGTTTTTTCAATGATGGGTTTTAATGAGTTCGGTGAGTCGGCGATCCAAACGCGGTATTTCTCCGCGCCTCGGAAGGGGGCCCATCGCAACGTTATATCAAATGTCGTTAACCGCTTTTCCTGCAGCACGTTTGATGCGGTTTCCTCTCCGCTTACGAGCGGGTTGAGAGTCCTTATGCCTTCGAAGTCGGCCGCCACAGAAAACCTGCCCTTGGTTACGACACCGGCCAATGCTTTTGTGGCTTTTGTGTTGATTTGAGAACCATCCGATTCGAGCAATCGCCATTCATACTCACCGGGTTCAGTGGCTATCCATTCTGCTGTGGCTTTGCCGGCGCGTGGTTCCACTACCTTGCTTAGTACGGGTTTCAGCCCATTGGGCTTGGCTATTTCAAGCAACAAGGCTCTGTTTCTTGGTTCTATATTCCAGCTGAACTGGATCGGTAGTTCAGCGACTTGGCTCCCTTTTGGTATTTTTAATTTTGTGCCGTTTTTGGGGAAGTTCATCACCAATTTCTTTATTGGCTTGATCATTGGTGTGGGTGAGGGTGTGGGGCTTGGAGAAGGAGAAGGGCTTGGTGATGGACTTGGTGAAGGTGTCGGTGAAGGTACGGGTGAGGGTATGGGTATTGGTGCCGGTGAAGGCGTGTATATCGGTAAAGGTTCCGCAGCCCTTGGTACGGGCTTTGGCGGTGGTTCCGCGCGGAATGTTTCAGTTGAGTTCTGTGTCAGTGCCACTGTTTTATTACCTGAACGAAGAATTATTTCTTTCTTCTTCGCGCGTCCAGTGACATGGCCTGTGACGACGTTTATACTAGCCCGCCTGCTTATGCCTCCGAGTGAAAGCTCTGACTCAAACGCCAATCTGACCATTGATGCCGGTCCCATTTCAATCGAGCCGCCATCATCAAGCGTCAATATAGCGCTTGATGCGGATCCGGTCACAATGGTGTCATAGTTGTAAAGCACCCCTGAATTTTTTAGGTCCTTGAATTCGTTTTCGCCGATCACTTCGCGTCTTGCCTTGCCTGTAAGCGATGTCACATGCCCTATGGGGGTCAGGATTCCTTCTTCAGCGAGATTGACGATGTATTTTCGCAACTGGAGGTCAAGCACATAAGCTATCGATGCGGTGATTGAAAGCAGGAATGAAAAGGCTATCAGCCCTTTTTCCCACTTTTTTAGTTCAAGATTGGGCATGGCCTAAGTCGACTACCTCCCGGGGAAGTATCATTGCCGTTGCTAATGTTACGTCATCATCAAAGACTTTACCCTGGTTATACTTCATGAAATCGTCCATGACGGACTTCACTATTTTTTCTGGTCCATGGCTGAGGTTAGCCTCCACTACCTTGCGTGCGCGTTTTTTGCCGTACATATTGCCGCCCAGGTCCTGTCCTTCAAGCAATCCATCTGTATACATGAACACTATGTCATTTGGTTTTATCGATATACTTTTTTCCTCGAAAGGTTGCTGCACATCCCTGGTTTCGCCAAGTCGCAGTCCTGTTGCTATAAGGCTCTTTTGTATGTAGGCGCCGTTTTCCATCGTGAAAAGCCATGGTGGATTATGGCCCGCGCTTGAGTACGTCATGGTCATTTTGTCGAAGTCCATCACTCCGGCGAAGAAAGTCATCATGATTTTTCCGAGCGAAGCATCATATATTACCCTGTTTGCAAACGAGAGCATGGCACTTGGGGAAAAATTGAACTCCGGCGTTTCCTGGGCAAGTTTGTGTAACACGCTGATGCAGCTGCGGGCGGATGCGGTCATCAGCGCCGATGGGAGCCCATGTCCCGTGGCGTCCGCAATCATCACGGACATCTTGTTGCCCACCGTGAAAAATCCCCACCAGTCGCCGCCACATTGAGTTGCGGATTGGTAGTGGCTGTAAATGTGAACGTTGTCATTGCGGAATACCGGTGGAGGTATCAGTGTCTGTTGCACGGTTGATGCGATGGCTAGTTCATTTTCCAAATGGACCTTTTGCATTCTTTCGTCGATCAGCTCGCTGATTTGTTTTGACATGACATTGAATGATTGGGTTAGCGCCGATATTTCATCCTTGCCTTTTGCTTCAAGGTTGATGTTGAAGTCTCCTCTGGCTATCACTTTAGTGGCTTCATAAAGCCTGTTGATGGGCGCGGTAAGAGTTTTTGAAAACAGAATCGTCAGTATGACAGCCGCTCCTATGGCGATTAGTCCAAGCAGTATGAATTTTTCCGTCAGCGCGTAGGTGGCTTTCATGGCCTTGCGCCATTCGGTTTTATTCACCACGACTAGGTCGAACCCGGCGTTGACATAAGTGCCCAGGTACTGGATGCCGTCGGCTTCGTATTCCTTCGCGCCATTTTCTAACTGGCTGTTGGTGGCTGTTTGAAAAAGAGCGTCGTCCGATATATTTCTTTTGCCAAACATGATCGCTGAGTCGGTCGCGAAGAGCACATGGCCGGAACGGTTGGCTATCGTCATGGTGACGCCGCTTAACTGTTTGCCGAGTTCTTTCAATGATACGATGCCCATAGCGACTGGCATTCCGCTGGGATTTGACTGCAGTTTGGTATCCGCCATAAGAACGCTGATGATCGGTACTTCGCCCATTTTGCTCATGTTTAGGAACGCGTATGAGTTTTTAATCAGCTCAGGCAGGACCTCCTTTGCTTGTTCCGCTAATAGGTCGAGATCGGAGGTTTTCATACCCAGCGATTTGAACTCTTTTTCGTTCTCACCTTGTATGATTTTCGAAACGGCTGCACTTTTTATGTCAATAAGCTGGACCGAGAGAAAAGATATCTCCGACTGATTATTTATAATAGACTGAAGTGTTGTATTTTCATTTTGGGTGATCGGCTTTAACGGATCAAACGCTGCAAGCGAGACTCTCAACGTATCGATCGCGCGTCGTACTGTCGCGACCATTTCCCTGCCCGCAAGCATGGCTTCAGTGCCCTGCCTTTGGTAGACATAAGCCTTCTTGTCCTCGGAAAACAAAAAGATCGTTGAAACATTCAAGAATGTTATAACAAGGGCTAACAGCAATACGCCCCCGATCAACATTTTAGTGCCTACCGACCATGAAACTTTAAAATGCTGTTGCTCCATTGCTATATTTTCACTAAGATTTTGATTGAATTCAACTTGTTTGAAATTGGAGCAACCGTGGTCAATGTCGTCAAGGAACAAAAAGGTGATGTTTTGCTTGTTAGATTAGCTGGTTCGATTGAAGAAACGGTTAATTTTGATCAGCTCATAGGTGCGCCTCCCGCGGAGCTGGTGGTTAACTGCAAGGAGGTACCAAGAATTAATTCAATAGGACTGAAGGCATGGGTCAAGTATTTCCAGTCAGTCCAGGCAAAGGGTACAAGGATTAAGTTCGTTGAGTGTTCTACTGCAATTGTGGAGCAGATTAATCTTATTTCAAACTTCACCTGTGGGGGTACGGTCGAATCCATCTATGTCCCGTTTTCCTGCACGAATTGCAATGGTGAGTTAGTTGGTTTGTTCAAGACAGAGGATCTTAAGAAGCTTAATCTTAAATTACCTGACCTCAAATGCACCAAATGCGGTAGCAAAGCCGTGTTTGATGATATCCCGGAAGAATATTTCGGGTTTTTGACAAGGTAGTGTGGGAGACGATTGGGCAAGACGCTTCTCCTAATTTCACGGCGTACTGAAGATCAGGCCTTTGCGGCACAGGTCGCGATGACTGCGGGACTTTCACTCCACACCATTCATAAGCATGAAGATTCAGGCACGGCCATTGTTGCTGAAGAGCCGCTGGTGATTTTTGTGGATGCATGCAAGGAAGATCTTTACCAGGCTTTCGAGAGATCCATTCAGGAATCGATAGGAATGTTTTCGGAGCGGATCAACCCGAACAATATTCATTTTATAAGCTCCCGGCAACTTGAACATTTGCCTTATCTGGTGCAAAGCCCTCTTTTCGGCCATTTCATCATGAGGAATTATTTGAATACGAAGGAGTCAGGCGAGCATTATGGTTATGTGGTTAGAGCCACGCTCCTGGAGCGGGCATTCGGCATTAAAAACATGATGAGCCCCAAAGCCAAGGTTCAGGTGGTCAAGCTTTCGGAGGCAAGTCAAAAAAGGGATGCCGTGGAAGCCGTTAAAAACTATCTACTTGCAGCCAAATTCCAGAGCCGCATGGCTACTGTAGTCGCCAACGCAGTTGATGAATTATTGATGAACGCGATTTTTGATGCGCCTGTTGATGAGTTGGGTAGGCCGCTTTACAACACCACCCCGAGATCAGCACAGATGAAGCTTGGCGGGCGGCAGGTTGTGGAGATGCACTTGGCTTATGATGGCAAATATGTGGCGATCACAGCGGTGGATTTGTTTGGCAGCCTCGATAAGATGTCGGTTCTTTCTTATGTGTCTAAGAGCTATTCAACATCAGAATACAAGGTCAGGACTTCGGTGGCGAACGCCGGTATAGGCTTGGCTACTGTGTTTAAATCCGGCGGCAGTTTTCTTTTTGCAAGTGAATCGCGTACAAGGACAGAGGTGACGGTATTTTTTAGGCGCCTTGATAATTACAGGAAGTTTAAGGATCAGTTCAGATTCCTGTCAACGCAGATGTATTTTTGAGTCTCAGGGCCAGTGCATGGCGAAACGTAAAGCGCATAGACCAATCATAATCCTGGCATCGACTTCGCCAAGACGGCTTGATCTTATGAAGACCTGTGGTTTTCATGTGTGCACTATTGCTCCAATAGTTTCAGAAAAACG
>ERZ1292640.4359-Hain-H43-02um-R1-4359-length-10777-cov-6_pt1 | contig 10777 bp, 5 predicted proteins | sample MGYA00564404_ERZ1292640 | MGnify/ENA primary metagenome ERZ1292640 (study PRJEB36523, sample SAMEA6512636) | groundwater metagenome | collected 2019-01-08 | study: AquaDiva: Metagenomics assemblies of 32 groundwater samples | reverse complement strand
TAAACTCTGGGGCTGTTTTGGAATTTAATCAGTTTATTGGTCGGCTTGACCGTCAGATTGGCGCCGAGCGCGACCTTGTCAAAATTATCCTGGGAAATAATTTTGATCGTTTTAGTTTCCGTGCCATAAGTAATTTTTGACCAAGAACCGCCATACCAAGTCCAAAAAGTCACCGCGTTGACGAATAAATGCCGTTCGCCTTTGGCGTCAATATAATAAACCGCGCTGTTTTTTGCGGTTTTAATCAAATCGCCGGCCGATAACCCAACTTTTTCTAAATTAGCGATATTAGCTATAACCAAATCCACCGTGCTGCCAATCAGATTATTGAATTTAACACTAACGTCATTGACACCATCGCCGTCTAAATCTACTTTCCTCACCTCACCCAGTGTTAAATCTATCGTCACCGGATCGGATTGCAACACAACCGTAACCTTCTTGTTGGTTGTGTCCACGGCGGTAACCTTGGCGCTGTGACTGGCGCTGGCAGTCGTGCTTAATGAGGTGGTAAAGTTAATCTGGGAATTGAGCGACAAATTGACATTCTTGTTGTCAACGCCTAAAGCGCCGATATTGGAAATAACTCCGGCTGGAACGGTAGTTGTGGTTGGAGTGGTTGACGGCGTAGATGTGGCTGTCGGTGTGGGAGTGACAGTTGTTGTTCCTCCTCCGCCACCACTAGGACTACCAGTAGTTCCGCCAGCGCCACTGCATTGGCTATTTTGAGGAGTAAGAGTGTAAGTGCCAGCCGTTGACGGCAAGATTAAAGTTGTGGCGCTACAGCCAATATCAACACTGCTTAAGGTCGCTTTAATTGATGAGACCGAGCTTTCCGCGCTCTTAACTGAAAAAAGAGCGGTAGGATCTGGATCGACAACTGTTAAAATTCCGTCGGTTATAGCGACACTTGAGGCCTTAGAACCGCTTAAAATAGTAATACTTACCGTTGTCGCACCCATGGTTAAATTAGAAACTGTAACATTGCTGTCAGCGGTAAAATCAGTAGTCGCGGCCTTGGATAACCCCGGCGTTAATGTAATAACTATAGCCACTGCCAAAAAAATATATTTTTTTTTCATAGGCATATTTTAAATTAAGTCGCCCTTAATTAAACTTAATCTTTGCATCGGCCAGCCGCGCACTGCAAAGCAGTTCCGCCCTTAGGCACCCAACATTTTGCATAGCCGCCATCCGGCGTCACCAATTCCAAACAACCAACCACAACCCCCGATCCATCTTCGCTATTTTTCCCTATACCCAAAGTGGTGGTGGCGCTAGCGCCAATGCGGACAAATAAACCACTTGTCGTCGTAGCCGTCCCGGTCGCAAAATCAGCCGTGCCGCCTCTAGAAAACAAATTCCCGGTAGTGGAAGCATAACCGCCGATCGACATTGAATCTGTGGTAGTGCCATGGACAAACCATAAACTATCGTCAATCTCCACATCATCCTGCACATACAAATCACCGCCGGTCATGCTTAAATTATTAACCGTCCCTCCTGAACCAACCCAAAGAGAAGCAGAAGTGGTGGCTTGACTGTTAAAAAAAGCATCATCAGAAACAATTAAATCACCGTACGAAAAATCCCAGCCAGCAGTCGGCTCGGTGATATCCGGACCCACGTAAAGATAAGCGGTGGTAGTCGCCGAAGTTGAGGTGACGGTGGTAAAAGTCGCCAAACCGGTTGAACCTAAAGTGCCGGTCGTGCTGATGTTGGTGCCAATGGTAGTGGCGGCGTAGACCACAGACACCGCGAACAGTAGCGCTCCCACACCGATCGCCAAACTTTTTAAAAATCCGGTAAAAGTTCTTGTTTTCATAGTTTTTAATTTTATTTTAAATTTTATTAATTTTAGACACAAAACTTAAGAAAAATTAATTTTTAAATCAACCTGGGGATAACTCGATACTTTATATATTATACCACAGTAATTAAATATATTTTAATTAACCTGTGGATAACTTTTTAAATAAAAAATTATTTTATTTATTCTTAAACTCGCCTTGTTTTATTTTTATTATTAATTCCTCTGCTTGTACTTTAAATTCTTGGCTAAATTTAGATAATTTATTTAATACTTCTATCGCTTCATCATTTTTTTCTTGGTAGGCCATCGCCGTCGCCAGCCAAATATAGGCCTCGGGAAAATCGGGCTTGACCTTGATTAATTCCTGGCTTAAATCATTAACTAAGCCATAATTTTTCAGTTGCATCGCTAAACTAATCACTTCCGCCATTAAGATGGTTTTTTCATTTTCCAAGACCAGATTACTGGTAAAAAAATACTTGAGATAATTATTGACGCCGGCCATAGTTAAAATTTTCAAAGCATTTCTTTTCACCCCGGTATTGGCCAAATCCAGCGACATGGCTTTTTCCATATTTTTGACGCCTCGCTGATAATTATCCGCCACCTTGGCGCTGTCCTTGTTGACGGTATAAAAATTGGCGACTAACAAATCAGAATACCCGGCCTCAAAATAAACTTGCTGGCGGCTGGGCGAAAGTTTTTGGGCCTTAGCAAACAGCTCGTCGTTCTTTTCTAAATATTCCACCTTTTTAGTCAAACCAAACATTAAGTCGTTAAAACGCATCGCCACCAAATAATTGATCACACTGGCAGGATTCTCTTTAAGCTGATTGCTCATCTCCCGATTAACGGTTTCGCTTAAATTTAAAAGCTGATTGGAGTCATAACCGGCGTTCATTAAATTTTCGAAAAAATTAACCAGCTGACGGCGGTATTCCTGATTGCCGGGGATATTAAGAGCCAATGACTCTTTAAATAATTCTATCCGAGCGTTAACGTTCAATTTGGAATCGCTTAACGCTTGAGTTAATTTTAAATTGGCTTGCGCCGGCTTTATATTAATCAGATAAATCGAGGGTAAAAACAAAATTGCCACCGCCAGAAACGCCGTTAGCTTAAATTTCTGATTATTAAAAATTTTAAAATTATAACCGGGCGTAAACAGACCGATAAACCCCAGAGTTAAAAACAAAGTGATATAAGTGACTAAGGCCTCAAAAATGAATAAATTTTGAATAAAATAAGCGATCATAATTAAAGTAAATAAAAATGGGACAAAATATTTGTTATTATTTTTTTTCTTCTCGTCTGCCGGCTTTTTTAAATAAAATCGCCACAAGAAAAATAGTGGCGCGAATAATAATCCCAGATACAAAGTCAATCCCAAGATGCCGCCCGTGATTAATCGGTCAAAGATGATATTATGCGCCCGATCATACCAGACCACGTCATTGATTTTGGGGTTAAAATACTGGTCAAACGGCTGATAAAAATTCTCATAACCCCAGCCGAATATCGGCCTCTCCTTAAAACCATTAAAAGCGCTGCCCCAAGTCATCAGGCGGTTTTGGGCCGTGGTCGAATTCATAGAGATGCTGGCAACCCGGCTTAAAATCTGATTATTTTTGACAGAGGCCGAGTTTTTATTTAGAAAAATCAAAGCCGGCAAAGCGACAATTAAAAAAATCAGAACCACGCCTAATCGCCTGGCTCTTTTAGTTTCAAAATAAAAAAACAAAAGATAAGACGCAAAGATGGTGCCGCAAAAAAATAAAGCCAGCCAGCCGCCGCGAGTGCCGGTAAAAACCACAATAAACAAATCCACCAGGATAACCACCGAATAATAAATTTTTAAATACCGATTTTTTCTTTTAAAAAACAAAAGTAAGCCGAAAAAAATCATGAAAATGAGATAGCCGGCCATATAGCCGGCATTGCCAATTGTGCCGACCAAGCGCTGACCGCCGGTGGAAGGCATCACCCCGGGCAAATTGAAAAATTGCGCCAAGGCGAATAACGCCTCCAAAAAACCGGCAAAAATCGCCAACTCAAACACTAAAAGCCAGTCCTTAAATTTTCTTAAAAAACTGACTAAGACAAGTAAAAAAATAAACAGATGAAGCAGTAAAATAATACCTTCACTGCGCTCATTATTGCTCCAAAAACTGTGATAGAAATTATCGCCCAATAAAGAGGATATAAAAATCAAAACGATATAACCGGCAAATAAAATCACGGCCAGATTTATTTTGAGCCGGTAATCTTTATCTCGCCAAGCCAAAAATAGAAAAGCCAAAAACATTATCTCTACCGCGATATTAAAAGCGATCGTTTTAGTCACAATAAAAGGGAAAAAAAGGTGGCTGTTAAGATACAAGGGCGAGAATAAAACAACCGCCAAACACGACCAAATAACGGCCTTCGCCGAATTAATCATGGTTTTATTTTCCATAAAAATTAGGGTAAAAATTAAATTCCGCTTTTGAAACGATTATATTCGTCTTTTAACGCCTGATTTTCAGGCGATAATCCAATGGCCTGTTCATAGTACTTAATCGCCTCTCCCCGATTACCTTGGTCACGATAAAATTCCGCGCTTAAAACTAAAAAGTCCGCGCTGTCCGGTTTAATTGTTAGGGCCTTTTTTAATATTTCTTCCGCCAGTTGCTTGTTGGGACATTTGGTATTATATAAATCAAAAATATTTCTCAAATAAGCGATTTCATTGGGGTCGTTAACCATAACGATTTTAAAATATTTTTCCGCATTACTGCAATCTTTATAAATATCGGCGTATAAATTGCCCAAATTATAAAAAGACGGGCTGTTTTGGGGACGGACTTGGGAAACATACAGCCAAGCATCGCGGCTGCCGTCATAATCTTGCACGGTATATTTTATCATCCCGATACCCATTAAAGCGTTGAGATTGAATTGCTCCGGCGAATCCAAAATAGTTTGTTTATACACCGCCATTTCATTCCGGTATTTTTCCGGCAGTTCCGGGGCCAAGTCCTGCCTGACGATTTTAAAATCAAAGATTTTTTCCAAAGTAATCTGGCCGCTGTTTTGGCCGCCATTTTTTTTGAAATTAAAAAAACCGCCCTTTTCAAAACCGCTGAAATAAAGGCCAACTAATAAAACGACAAAGACGGCGCCGATAATGAAAAATTTATTTTTTAACAACTTCATAAAATAATTTTTTTAATTATTAAGTTAATATGTCATTGCGATCCGCCCCTCTCTGTCATTGCGAGGGAGCTCAAGCGACCGAAGCAATCTCACATTTATATCAAATGGGATTGCTTCGCGGAGTTTATCCCGAGTGTAACCGAGGGACTCACAATGACAAAAAAAGCTCATTGTCCCAGTGTTTGTAAAAATATATCGGCTTCGGCCTTAAAACCGGGGTCAAGTTCAACCGCTTTTCGCACTTCAATTTTAGCTTTGTCAATTTCGCCATTTTTTTGATAAGCCACGGCCAGCCGGGCATGAAGCGAAGCATTATTGGGCGTATCGCCAATCATCTGAATCAGATACCTTATGACCTTTGGCCAATCGCCGGTCTGGACATAAACATTGATTATTCTTTCCAAAGAAACGGGGTTGTTGCCTTGTTTGCCGATTTCTATGGTCGCCGCCAGTTCCTCATCCGCTTCTTTTTGCCGGCCGGCTAAAGCATAAGCCAAAAAAACATTCCAATGCGACTCCATCACCCGAGGGTTTAGTTCCAAAGATTTCCGGCAATCGGCAATGCCTTGGTCAAAAAGCTTCATATTCATATGGGTCTGGCATCTCTCGGAATAAATCTGGGGACGAGTCGGGCTTAAAGGAATCGCCTCGGTTAAAATTTTGATTGCCTCTTTGGAGTATTGCGGATTTAATTTATAGGCCGAATTATAAACCGTGGCCAAATAAAGATGATTTCTGACATTTTGCGGTTCTTCTTTAATGCTTTTTTTTAACTCACTAACTGTTAAATCAGCCAGTTTAAATAATTGCTGATTATCAACTTTTTTACCCTTAATTAAGGCCATTAAATAATTAGCCAGCTGCTGTCTGGCTTCAAACCGGCCGATTGGACCGGCATTAATTGATTCAATTAAAATATCAACCACCCGCTGGTCATATAAATCCCCGGCTACGCTCCTTATGGCCAATTGCTTGGTGATTAAGCGGTTGGCTTGAGCCGTCTTAATGTTAAATTGGTAAGTAAAAATTAAAAAGATAACCAACAAAAATATCAGAGGGAATAAAGTATAATTTTTGGGTTTTAAGGTGGAACGCGGGCCGTTAATTTTATCTTTTTGACCAGTAAATTTTTCAAAATTCAGCCAAACAACAAAACCCAAAATTAAAAAAATTACAATTTCACTGTTTAAAGTATCAAAAACAAAAAAATTCTGAATCAAATAAACGATTAGAGCAATCGCTATTAACCAGCTGCGGGAAAAATCATGGGTCTGACGATAGGACTTGCCCAGCTGCCAAAAAGCGACTAAATAAATTAATAAATAAACCAAGAGACCGACAAAACCGGAAGTCACGCCAACATCAAAAATAATATTGTGAGCGCGGTCAAACCAAAGTTGAGAACCCCGGTCTCGGAATATTTCAGCCGGGAAATATTTATTAAAAGCATTTTTATAATTTTCCACCCCCCAGCCCAAAATCGGCCGATCCAGCCAGCCCTGCCAGCTGCCTTTCCAGGCAACTAAACGGGATTGAGTGGTAATATCATTTTTTGAAATAGTGGCTAAACGGCGAAGGGTCGGCTGCTGGCGGACAAAGCTTGAATCGCGATTAAAATAAATAATAAAAGGCGACAGAATCAAAATTAAAAAAACAACTATAGCCATGATGCGAGTCGGAGACATTTTGAGGGTTTGCCTCTTTAAAAAAAATATACTCAAAAAAGCGATTAGAACCAAGCCCAGATACAAACCCAAAACCGCGCCACGGGTCTGGGTGCTAAACAGGATGAACCCATCAAATATTAAAATTATCGTCACCAAAATCCGAGACATTTGATAACGATTTTTCCAAAAATAAGCGCCAAAAGCAATTAACTGGATAAAAACCAAAATCGCCAATAAAATCTTATTGGAAAGCAGGGGCAATAAAAACCCATAACCGGAAGTCAAACGCAGATATGCTTCATAGCCCAGTAAAAATAAATCAAAAATCAAACAAGTGTAAAAAAATAATTTAACCTTCAATTCGTTATGCCAAAGCAAATAAATACCGATAAACCAATTGAGCAAAAGATAGCTGGCAAAAAAAGCCGCGTTGCCGATACTGCCGCTTAGCCGGTCGCCACCGCCGATTCGACTGATAATGCCAATATCTAAATATTGCGCCAAAGCAATAAAACTAGATACCAAACTGACAAATAGAGAAACGGAAAACATCTTAAACCAATCAGCTTTGGTTTTAAAAATATTGATTAAGACAAAAAAATACAAATAAACATGAGCCAAATGAAACAAACCGCCCATCCGTTCATAATCGCCCCATAAACTGGATAAAAAATTAACCCCGACAATGGAAGATAAAACTAAAATAATAAAAAAACCAGTGACTACTTTGGTTAACAGATTGAAACGAGGCCGATAACGATTGTCAGACAGGACCAGATAAAGATAGAGAATAAAAACCAATTCGGTAATAATCCGAAAAGCAATGTCGCGCGGAACAATAAAGGGAAAATAAAAACCGCTTAAAGTAAAAATCGGCAAAAACAAAACCGCAAAAAGTCCGGTTTTGATGATTTTGACTAAGTATTTTTCCAATTGTAATCGCATAATTTTATATAAAGATGGGATTGCTTCGTTCCTCGCAATGACATTTGGAATAAGTATATAAAAAGAATGAAGAAAAATCAATCCAGCCCCAGTTTAAAAAACTGGGGCTGGATTTTCTAAAACAACAAATTCAAACAAAATTAGAAAGTAGCCGACTTGGTCGTAGTAGCGAACAAGAGGTAACCATTGGTCCATTCATTGGTGCCAGTGGCAGTACCGGTATTATTGCCATAATTCAAATCAGACCAGATAAAGCTGTCATTAACGGCTGCATCAACGCCGACGGTATCATCAACGGCTACCGCGGCGCTATCGCCAACCAAGCTGACACTGTAATTAAGATTGGCAGTGCCACTCTTTAACAAGTCGCCCATCAAAGCATAGGTCTTGCTGGAACCGGCCGGAATAATACGATATTCAGCTACCGAAGAAGCAGTGTAGGCCTCCGTGTTAAAGGTAACATTATAGCGGTAGGTGCTGTTTTCTCTTGGGTTATTACTGCCGACGGATATGCTTTCAATTTCAGTCGCCGCGCTTGGGAAAGAGGCATAGCCACCCACGATATAACTTAGGTCAACTTGGCTGCCACCCGGATTTTCTAAAAATTTCAAGTTGGATGTCGTAACCGTAGCGCCAGAAGCTCCCGTAGAAGCTAGGTCAAAGGTGACTTTGTAGAAACCAACATCTCCCTTGGCATCAGCCGAAATAGTGAACCTCATTAACTCTCTATCTGAACCAGCGCCAATGGAATGGGTAATGTTGCCCACTGTCGGCTTGCTGGCATAAACATATTGAGAGTTGGAAGCGGTTGTTCCACCGGTAACCGTCATTGAACCGCCATCACCGCCGGTAATACCGGATGACTTGCCTTTAGCCGCGATATTGGAGAAGGTAACCGTGAAGCTGTCGCCAGAAACACCGGCTTGATTAAGACCAACGCGGTTGGTGTTAGCTTTGACCGTTAAGGTTTTGATAGTATCAGCCGTAACAATTAATGACCCAACAGCCGGACTAATAGTAGCGTATTGCGAGCTAATCGGTACATTCCAAATAGTGGTGCCGTCAGTAATATCAACACTGGCCACATCATTAGAGCCGGCGGAGTCGTTGAAAGTCAAACCAATACTGGAAATTTCAATGTTTTCATACAAGGCCTCCACATTCAAAACCGCGATGATATTGCCCAAAGTGTTACCGACCAGTACCTGATTGCCCGGGTTAGCGCCAGCGGCGTAGTAACGCAAGGTTCCACCAGCATTTACGGTCTGAATTTGACCATCGCTTGGAGTAACCGTGGCCGTCACTGAATTGCCGGTAGTCACACCCAAAGCCGTCACATTGCCTGAGCGAACAATACCAAATCTATGGCCAGCGGCCGTAGCTGAACCGGAAATATTTGCCTTCAAGGTCAAGGTCTTAGAAGCATTCTTGGAAACAACTAACGGGGTCAGCATGGTGATGGTGGTGGTAGCCGTAGAATTATAAGTATCAGCTGTTTCTGAAGTGCCTTGAACGGCGGTGTTTAAAGCGATCGCGCCATCATAAAGAATAATATTCTGAAGATCGCCAAAAATACCGGTCACCGTCGTAGAGTGCTTGATGGTCAACTGGGTAATCTTAACATCTTCACCGGAGCCGGAAGTGTCAAAATTAAAGTTGGCAAAAATATAGTCGCTGGTACCCTTAACAACATTGTTAGCGGCCGGTGTAGCCGAGGTCCCCACTGTCAAAGTGGCTGACTTAACCGTCAAAGTATCTAATGATACAACACTAGTCGGAGAAGCCGTTATAGACAAAGTTGTAACCTCGCCCTTGGCCGTAACAGTTTCGCTTCTAAACTTAACCGCCAAGGAATCATTAGCCACCCATGGCGTCGCGGTTGTTCCAGCGATTAAATCACCCTTGATGGTGTACTTATTAGTGCCAACCGGGAAAACAATAGTATCAGTGGAAGTAGCGGTACTGCCGGTTGACGACGGATCAGTCGGTCCGGCAACAATAGTGCCGCTGGCATCAACAATTTTAACATTGGTGATTCTGGCGCTAGAAGTCGCCACATCAACGGAAATTCTAGTAACTTGTACCGGTTCACCGATAACTTGAGCGTAAAAAGCGCTCAATACTTGATTAGTGCCGCCCGGAGCAACATTGGTGCTGTCAACAGTCGCCTTAGAAAAGGTGATTGAGCCCTTATCAATAGTCGCTAACGGACCTGGAATCAAGTATGGCTCAACGCTACTGTCATAAGTCGGATCAAGGTAAGCATTATAAGTCAAGCCCTTAATTTTCCAGTCGGTTGTTTTACTGGGACCGAAGGAAGCAACCCGGCCGGAACCGTTGACAATATCGCCGCGGATACTGAATTCTTTGGTATTGCCCTTTAAGATATTAACCGGCGTGGCGAAGTTAAAGGTAACTTCTTTATCAACCAAAGTACCGGTGCCAATAACCGTAACGCCATCAAGCAATAATTCAAGACCGGTGATATCAGCATCAGCGGTGGTGCTGGCCTGCAACCATCTAATTGACTCAACCTGAATGTCTTCAACCGAGTTGGCCGTGGCCTTAATGGAGGCAAAAATATAATTCTCGGTGCCAACTTGCTTGGTAGCCGGTGATGGATTGTAAGAGGCGCCGGTCTTAGTAACCGTAACGGCGCCAATAGTCAGGGCGCTGTTAACCGTCATAATATTACCCACAATTGGCAAACTACCAGAAACCGTGGTTGAGCCCTTAGGCGTGACGGTAACCAATGACAAAGAAGGCAAGTTGCCGCCGCCTAAACTGGTTCTAGTAACCATATTAGCCGCAATAGTAATGGCCTTGGTTGTACCCTTAGCAATAGTAATATCATTGGAAAAAGTGACTTTATGGGTAGAATTCAAAGTTTGAGCGTTACCCAAAACATTACCGCTGTCATCCAATAAAATAATGGTTGAAAAATCCGTATCAGCGCCAATACCGGTTCGCTGAATGACCATGCTATCAATAATAGCATCGCCGTCGGAAGAAGCGGTAAAATTGACTTTAGTAAAGCCAACTCTTTGAGAACTGCCTAAAGCCAAACCGGCGGCTGGAGTTGTGGCCGCCAAAGCGACTGCCACTGTTCCAGCGGCAGCTGACGGAGTTGACCCCGTCCCTGACACGGTTGACAGCG
>ERZ1292640.2691-Hain-H43-02um-R1-2691-length-14124-cov-12_pt2 | contig 10779 bp, 8 predicted proteins | sample MGYA00564404_ERZ1292640 | MGnify/ENA primary metagenome ERZ1292640 (study PRJEB36523, sample SAMEA6512636) | groundwater metagenome | collected 2019-01-08 | study: AquaDiva: Metagenomics assemblies of 32 groundwater samples | reverse complement strand
TTCTCACCGCCGCCTTCGTCATCGTGGTCATCGGCGGGCTCGGCAGCTTCTGGGGGGTGGTGTACGCGGGGCTCCTGGTCGGTGTCGTGCGCGGGCTCACCGTGCTCTTCTACCCGCCGGCGGCCGAGGCCTCGATGTACGCCCTCATGGTGCTCGTCCTGCTCGTGCGCCCCCGGGGACTCATGGGCGAGCGGTTCGAGAGATTCGAGTGAGCCCATCGCGGCTGCGCCATCCCCTCCTGGTCCTGGCCGGGGCGCTCTTGGTGCTGCCCCTGGCCATGCGGGCCATCGGGATGACCGACGGCATCGCCACCGAAATCGCAATCTTCTGCCTGGTCGGCTTGGGCTTTAACCTCCTGCTGGGCTACACGGGCCTGGTCTCCTTCGGCCACAGCGCCTTCTTCGGCCTGGCCGCGTACGCCGCGGCGCTGCTCCAGATCCACCGCCTGCCCGGCCATGTGCTGCTGCCCATCGTCTTCGGGACGGCCTTCGCCGCGGCGCTGGGGCTGGTGATCGGCTTTCTCGCGCTGCGCCGGCGCGGGGTCTACTTCTCGCTGCTGACCCTGGCCTTCACCGCCATGATTTTCTCCATCGTGTTCCGCTGGACCTCCTTCACCGGCGGCGAGAACGGGCTGCGCGGGATGACCCGGCCGTCGCTGCTGGGCGTCTCCGTTGAGAGCCAGCTCCGCTTCTACTACGTGACGGCCGCCGTCGTGTTCCTGACGGCCTGGGCGCTCTGGCGGGTGGTGCATTCCCCGCTCGGCCGCGTGCTGCTGGCGATCCGGGACAACGAGCGCCGGGCGCGCTTCCTGGGCTACCCCGTGCAGCGCTACAAGCTGATCGCCTTCACCCTCTCCGCGGCCGCGACGGGGCTGGGCGGCAGTCTCTTCGCGTTCCTCAAGGTCTTCGTCTCGGCCGACCTGGTTCACGTGGCCTTCTCGGGCGAGATCCTGGCCATGTCCATCGTCGGGGGCATGGGCCACTTCCTCGGCCCGCCGCTCGGCGGCGCCTTCTTCATCCTGTTCCGGGAGATCCTGTCGGAGTACACCGCCGCCTGGCAGTTCTGGTTCGGGCTCCTGTTCATGGGCTTCATTCTCTTCTCCCCCTCGGGGCTGATCGGCGTCGGCGGCCGGCTCCTCGGGCCGCTGCGCCGGGGAGTAGAGGAAGCGGCGGCGATGGCGGGCCGGGTCACCCCCGAGCCGGGGCAGGAGGTGCCCGAATTCTTTCGCGGCGCGCCGGTGGTCCCGGGCGCGCTACTCGAGTGCCGCGCGGTGAGCAAGCGCTTCGGGGATTTCACCGCAGTGGCGGAGGTTGACCTGACTCTCGCCGACCGCAGGCTCCACGCGCTGATCGGGCCCAACGGCGCGGGGAAGACCACGCTGTTCAACGTCATCTCAGGCATGTATCCGCCCGACGGCGGCCAGCTGCTTCTCGACGGGCGGCGGCTCGACGGGCTGCCTCCCGAGCGCGTCGTGGGCCAGGGGCTCGCCCGCTCGTTCCAGATCACCAACTTGTTTCCGTCGCTGACGCTCTTCGAGAACCTGCGCCTCGGCATCCAGGCGCGCCACCCTCGCCGCTTCGACCTCTGGCGGCCCGTCACGAGCCTCGCCGCCGTCAACGCAGAGACCCACGCGCTGGTGCGGTTCCTCGGACTCGAAGGCGTCGAAGGGGCGCCCGTGGCGAGCCTGTCCTACGGCGGCCAGCGGCTGCTCGAGCTTGGGCTGGCCCTGGCGGCGCGCCCGCGGGTGCTGCTGCTCGACGAGCCGCTGGCGGGGCTGGCCGCCGCCGAGCGGGAGCGCATCACGGCCCTGGTCCGCCGACTCAGCGAGCACATGGCGGTGCTGGTGGTCGAGCACGACATCGACCGCGTCTTCGCCTTCGCCGACCGCATCACGGTGATGAACGAGGGGCGGGTGGTGGTGGACGGCCCGGTGGCCGAGGTGCGCGACCATCCCAAGGTGCACGAGGTCTACCTGGGCCATGGGCGCGACATCCTCTTCGCCGACGCCGCGCGGGCCGCGTCTGCGGGCGCCGGCGCTGCCGTTCTCCGCGTCAGCGGTATCGACACCTTCTACGGCAAGAGCCACATCCTCCACGAGGTCTCGCTCGAGCTCCGGGCGGGAGAGGTCGTGGGCCTTCTGGGCCGCAACGGCGCCGGGAAGTCCTCGACCCTCAAGAGCGTGATGGGCCTCGCCCCGCCCGCGCGCGGCCGCATCGAGTTCGCCGGCCGCGACATCGGCGGGCGCCCGCCCGAGGAGATCGCGAGGCTCGGGATCGGCTTCGTGCCCCAGGGGCGGCGACTCTTCCCGAATCTCACGGTCGCGGAGAACCTCGAGCTCAGCCGGCTCCGGCGGCGTGGCGGCGACGGGGTCCGGTGGGAGCCCGAGCGCATCTTCGAGTTCTTCCCCAGGATCCGCGAGCGCCTGGCCAGCCGGGCCGAGACCCTCTCGGGCGGCGAGCAGCAGATGGTCGCCATCGCGCGCGCCCTGTCGGGGAGCCTCAGGCTCCTGCTGCTGGACGAGCCGTTTGAAGGGCTGGCCCCTGCGATCAGCGAGGCGATCTTCGTCTCCATCGACCGGCTGCGCCGGGAGGTGCCGATCCTCATCGTGGAGCACGATCTCGACCTCGTGCTGGCCCTGGCCGACCGCGTCTACGTCCTCGACCGCGGCCGGATCACCCACGAGGGGCCCGCGGCGCCGCTCCGCGCAGATCGCGAGCTGCGCCGTCAGGTGCTCTGGGTGTAGGTTGTCCAGTCCCCCTGACCTGAGGCGCTCCCGCCTCACCCGAGTCTGCCCATCCTCGCGTAACTGGTGGATTCTCGGGATTTCTCCCCTGGCATCTCTCTTGCTCTTGGATTCGTGGAGGTCTTGAGATGGTCGAGGCCGTACGGGATCACTGGCTCATTGCCCTGGCGGTGATCGTCCTCGTCGCCGCGCTGATCGCCCTCCGCTATGTCCGGCGGTAGCGCAACTGCGTTCCTGTCCCCGAACGCCCTCCGGGTCCTGGAAGCCCGCTATCTTCGGCGCGACGCCGCCCGCAGGGTGATCGAGACCCCGGAGGACCTCTTCTTCCGGGTGGCCCGGGCCGTCGCCCAGGCCGAGCTCCTCCTGGGGACGGCGCGGGAGGCCGACGACTGGCAGGAAGCCTTTCACGGCCTTCTCGCCTCGCTCGATTTCCTCCCGAACTCCCCCGCGCTGATGAACGCCGGGACGCCGCTCGGCCAGCTCAGCGCCTGCTTCGTCCTCCCCGTGGAGGACACGATGGAGGGGATCTTCGGCTCGCTGCGCGCGATGGCGCTGGTCCAGCGCACCGGCGGCGGGACCGGGTTTTCCTTCTCCCGCCTCCGGCCCCGAGGCGAGGTGGTGGCCTCCACCGGCGGGGAGGCCTCGGGGCCCGTGTCATTCATGCGGGTCTTCGACTGCGCCACGGAGAACATCAAGCAGGGCGGGCGCCGGCGCGGCGCGAACATGGGGGTGCTCCGGGTGGATCACCCGGACATCCTGGAGTTCGTCGAGGTGAAGCTCGACGGGCGGAGCCTCCAGAACTTCAACCTCTCGGTGGCGGTCACCGACCGCTTCATGGAGGCCGTCGAGGCCGGCGAGTCATACGAGCTGGTCCATCCCGGCAGCGGCCGGGTGGTCAACCGGATCCGGGCGCGGGAGGTGTTCGACCGCATCGTGGACGCGGCGTGGCGGACCGGCGACCCCGGCCTCCTCTTCCTGGACGCCGTGAACCGCGCCAACCCCACGCCGGCGCTCGGCCCGATCGAGACCACCAACCCCTGCGGCGAGGTCCCGCTCCTGCCGTACGAGAGCTGCGTCCTGGGTTCGATCAACCTGGCCAACATGATCAAGATGGTCAACGGGGAGCTGGACGTGGACTGGGACCGCCTGGGCCACGCCGTCAGCGTCGGGGTGCGCTTTCTCGACAACGTGATCGAGGTGACCCGCGAGCCGTTGCCGGAGATCGGGGAGGTGACGCGCGGCAACCGCAAGATCGGCCTCGGGGTCATGGGGTTCGCCGAGTGCCTGATCCTCCTCGGCGTCTCTTACGACTCCGATGATGCGGTGGCGTGGGCCGACAGGCTGATGGCGTTCATCGCCGAGGAGGCGACCAAGGCGTCACGGGACCTCGCCGCGCGCCGCGGCGTGTTCCCCAACTGGGCCCGGAGCGTGTACGCGGCGAGCGGTGAGCGGATCCGCAACGCCACGCGGCTCTCCATCGCGCCCACCGGTACCATCAGCATCATCGCCGGGACCAGCGGCGGCATCGAGCCGCTGTTCGCGCTCGCGTATCGCCGCGAGCACACCCTGGGCGGCGCGCCGCTGGTGGAGGTCAACCCGATCTTCCAGCGCTACGCGGAGGAGCACCGGCTGGATGCCAAGCATCTCCTCGAGCAGGTCCTGGAAAAGGGACACCTCCGCGACGTTCCCGGCGTTCCCGAGGAGACCCGGCGGCTGTTCGTCACCGCCGCCGAGATCTCCCTCCACCGCCACCTCCAGATCCAGCAGGCGTTCCAGCACCACGTGGACAACGCCGTGTCCAAGACCGTCAACCTCCCGGAGGATTCGGACCCTCAGGAGGTCGCGCAGGCCTACCTGGAAGCCTGGCGGCTCGGGCTCAAGGGGGTCACGGTCTTCCGCTCGGGCTCGAAGGACGCGCAGGTCCTCACCCTCGGGGTGGGCGAGGACGCGACGAGCCGGGAGTTCTTCGCCAAATGCGACCCCGGCGCCTGCCGCCTCTAAATGGGGTCAGGCATGCGTATTTGCGTTACGCGCCTCTGAGCGGGATCAGGTCTTGCAATGCAACACGCGCGGTGGCGGTCGCGCGAATGCGTCATTGCAAGACCTGACCCCCAAGTACGGGCCCGAGCTGACCAAGCGTTACGTCGGGCTCGTGCTGGGCCCCCTCCTCTTCGTGCTGGTCTGGGCGTGGCCGATGGAGGCCCTGAGCCCGAAGGCGCACCTGCTGGCCGCGGTGTTCGCCTGGACGGTGACCTACTGGGTGACCGAGGCCCTGCCCGTTCCGGTGACGGCGGTCTTCTCCTCCGTCCTGGCGATCGTCCTCGGCGTGGCCCCGGCCAAGACGGTCCTCGCCTCCTACGGCGACCCGATCATCTTCCTCTTCATCGGGAGCTTCATCATCGCGGAGGCGATGCGAGGGAGCGGCCTCGACCGGCGATTCGCATTCGGGCTGCTGCGCCATCCGTGGGCGACCCGGAGCCCGGGGCGCCTCCTAGCGACAGTCGGGGCCATCACCTGCGCGATCTCGCTCTGGGTCAGCAACACGGCGACGACGGCGATGATGCTCCCGGTCGGCCTCGGCATCCTGGGCGGCCTCGGGCCGGCCGGCGATCCGGCGCGGACGCGGTTCCCGATCGGCCTGCTGCTGATGCTGACCTGGTCGTCCTCCGTCGCCGTCGGCATCCCGGTCGGCTCGCCGCCGAACCTGATCGCCATCGGCATGATCCGCGACCTGACGGACCGGCGCCTGTCCTTCTTCGACTGGGTCGCGGTCACCATGCCCCTGACGGTGCTGATGCTGGCGCTGGTCTGGGTCATCCTCCGCGTTCGCTACGCCGATGGCGGGAGCGTGGAGGGGGAGCTTCAGCGGTTCGTCGCCGAAGAGCGGCAGAAGCTGGGCCCCTGGAGCCGGGCCCAGATCAACGTGTCGGTCGTGTTTCTCCTGGCCGCGGTCCTCTGGATGCTCCCGGGGGCGGTTGCCCTGATCGCCTCGCCCGAGGCCGCGATCCCGCGGTTTTTCGAGGCCCACCTGCCCGAGTCCGTCGTCGCGCTGGGCGCGGCGATCCTGCTCTTCGCGCTGCCCACCGATCTGGGGCGCGGGGAGTTCACGATCGGGTGGCGGCAGGCGGCGCGGATCGACTGGGGGACGATCCTGCTCTTCGGCGGAGGGCTGGCGCTGGGGCGGCTGATGTTCGAGACGAAGCTCGCCGAGGCGATCGGGGCGGGGATGGTCCGGATGGTCGGGGCGGAGAGCGTCTGGGCGCTGACGGCGGTGGCGATCGTCCTCGGCGTGATCCTCTCGGAGGTGTCGTCGAACACGGCGTCGGCCAGCATGGTGATCCCGGTAGTGATCACGCTGGCCGGGGGCGCGGGCGTCAGCCCGATCCCCCCCGCGCTCGGGGCGGCGCTGGGGGCGAGCTTCGGGTTCATGCTCCCCGTTTCGACGCCCCCCAACGCGATCGTCTACGGGTCGGGGCTGGTTCCCCTGAAGGAGATGATCAAGGCCGGGGTCTGGCTGGATCTGACGGGCGCCGTCGTGATCTGGCTGGGCCTGCGCGTCCTCTGCCCCCTCTTCGGCGTGATGTAGGGGTCAGGCATGCGTATTTGCGTTACGAGCATGTAATGACTTTGGGGTCAGGCCTGAATATCTGAATTACGGGGTGCTGTAGGGCGTATCCGATTCTGGACGTTGACTGGGCGCCGCGCGGCACGGACAATCCAGGCCATGGGGACATTCACCGTCAGAGCCACTCTCAGTCACCCTGAGCATCGAGAAAGGCAGATGACCCTCGATTTGCTGGTGGACACCGGGGCGACCTGGAGTCTCATTCCTCCCGAGGCGGCTCGGGTCCTGGGTGTCGAGCCTTTCGAGACCCGTCCCGTCAGGACCGCGGACGGCCGACGGCTCGATCTCCCCCTTGCCGAGGTCCGGTTCACCATTGACGGCCGGAGCCTGACCACCCCGTGCCTCATCGGCGCCCCGGGCACTCCGGCGCTGCTCGGCGCCGTCACCCTCGAGGCGCTCGGCCTGGCCCCAGACCCTGTGCAGAAAATCCTCGTCCCCGTCACTGGCCTTCTTCTCTGTCAGGCCAGCGCTGGGTAAGGGCTCGCGATGGGCCAGGTGCGGGTTCAGATCGTCGTCGTGAATCCCCGGACCGGCGCGCGGTCCGAGGAGGTAACGGCCCTGGCAGACACAGGGGCCACGCTCACGGTGGTCCCAGGCGAAATCGTTCGCCAGCTGGGCATTGCGGCAGTACGCCGGGTGTCGCTCGTCCTGGCTGATGGCCGGCGGGCACAGCGAGACGTCGGCGAGGCCCACGTCGCGGTCAATGAGGAACCCGTTCCCTGCCGGATCGTCTTTGGTGAACCGGGGGATGCCGCCCTCGTCGGTCTCACCGTGCTCGAGCAGCTCGGCCTCGCCGTGGACCCCGTCCAGCGGCGCCTCGTCCCCACCGACTTCCTCCTCTACTCAGGTGGTCGCGCTCAGCCTGCCCCTGTGGCCCGTTACGACGGCAGGTCCTCCAGTCGAATCCCCCGGCCATTCTTCAGGGCGATCCGCGCTTCCGCCACGCGCCGCAGAAACTCGGGATGGTGCTCCAAGCGGTAGTCGAACCAGTCCTCCTCGCTTTCGAACCCGATCAGTACGCCAGCCGGCCTTCCATGCCGCGTAATGAGGATCTCCTCGGACTCAGCCAGGCGAAGGAATCGCGACAGGTCATCCTTGACCTCAGCCAGCGCCACCTGGCGCATCCGGCGTCCCGTGTCTGGTAAGCCAGCGTGACGCTTCCGCTTTCGTGACGACCGCGAGGACTTCGACAGCTTCAGGCGTGACGTCATAGAAAACTCGCACCTCCCCAACCCGGAGCCGATACTGGGGCTGGCTCAAGCCGCGCAGGCGCTTGATCCGACTCTTGCTCACGCGGGTCGGCTCGTACCGCAAATGGCGTTCGAGGGCGTCTCGCACCTCGGCGCGCCGGTAGGCCGGCAGGGCCCTGTAGGCCTTCGCAGCCTCCGGGGCCAAGATGACCTCATATCGCATCTGGCCAGAATATAGCCAGAAGCGTCAGCAAAGTCAAATCCAGCTGCAGCGGTCTAAAGGTCGCGTCGGCCGACGCCCGACAGGATCCGCCGGCGCTCGTCGAGGAAGGCGTCCTTGAGGGAGAAGGTGCGGCCCGCGAAGTGGTGGTCCATGGCGCCGACGGCCTCCGACGGCCCGCCCGTCAGGTAGCGGGCCAGCAGGTCGGTCTTGGCGGCTTCGTACGCGGCGGCGCCCGGCAGGCTCCCGACCGAGCAGTGGAAGTCCTGGCCGCCGAAGTGGAGAACCGCGTAGCACGCCTCCTCGATCTCGCCCGTGATCTCCGAGCGCGCCCGCACGCGGCCCACCATCAGGGCGGTTCCGCCCGCGGCGGCCCGTTTGGCGTCCAGCCGCTCGACCCTGAACGCGAAGATCCGGCGCTCCTCGCCGGGGTCCTCGAAGAGCGCCGTGATGGCGTAGTGGGCGACGAGCCGCTTCACGTCCACCCTCGCCGGCAGCACCGCCCGCCGGAAGACCTGCGCGCCGCTGCCGTAGTCGGGGACGTTCGACGGGGCCGCCGCCAGGCGGCGGGCGAACTCCTCCTCCAGGCCGGAGAAGCCGAGCCCCGCCGCGAGCTGCATCGCCCGGGCCGCATACTTCAGCACCTGGACCGCCTCGAGGCCCGAGATGTCGTCGAAGAACCAGCCGCAGGAGGTGAACATGAGCAGGCGCTGCCGCTGGAGCTCCAGCAGCCTGAGCGCCTCCACCTGCCGCGGGGGCTCGAGCGGGCCGCGCTGGTGCCGGGAGAAGAAGGCGGCCCGGCTCTCTTCGGAGCGATCGAGGATGACGTGGATGTAGTCGTCGCGGGCGGCCCACGGGTCCTTCACCAGCTTCCCGAGCCGCGCCTCGTAGAACGGGTCGAGCTGGTCGCGGAGCCAGTCCATTGTCTCGCGGAGGGGCGCCCGCCATCGCTGGTGCCAGTCGGCGCGGCCCGGCCGGCAGCCGCAGTCCGCCCGCCAGCGCTCGACGCCGTGGACGCAGCTCCACGAGGTCCGCTCGGCGATCTCGACCTCGTGGGTCGGCGGGTGGGCCGCCAGGAAGGCTCCGTAGTTGGTGAGCGTCGCGTCTCCGGTCCTCTCGATGCTGCCTAGCGCAACCGCCAGAGCCTCGTCGCCACCCGGGTGGTGGTGGCCGTACGATTCGCCGTCGGTGGCGACGTTGACGAGCTGGGGCCCGGGGCGATCCGGCGAGAAGCCGGAGAGAAGCCGCGCTCGGAGGGTTTCGCCGTCCGCCAGGGCGCCCTCGAAGGCGATGGCGCGCGAGATGGGGCTGTCGTAGAAAAAGAGCGCGAGGCTCGGGTCAGCCCCGGAGGCCCAGCGGTAGGCTCGGCCCGGGTCGATCTTCCCGCCTTCCAGGCTCTGCCACCGGCCGTCGGGGAGCGGCCGGACCCGGCGGGCCTGCGTGGGCGCCAGGATCGTGAACTTGAGACCGGCCTCAGCCAGCACCGCCAGGGTTTCCCGGTCCGCCGCGGTCTCGGGCAGCCACATTCCCTCGGGCTCCCGTCCGAAGCGGTGGCGGAAGTCTTCGATCCCCCAGCGCACCTGGGTGACTTTGTCCCGCCGCGAGGCCAGGGGCATGATCAGGTGGTTGTACGCCTGGGCGATGGCGTTGCCGTGCCCGCCGCCCGCCTGCCGGCTGACGCGGTCCGCCTCGAGGATCTTCGCGTACGTCTCGGGACGGTGGCCCTGGAGCCAGGAGAGGAGGGTGGGGCCGAAGTTGAACGAGATCTTCTCGAGGTTGGCCGCGTTGGGGGCGTAGCACTCAGCCGTGATCCGCTCGTTCCAGTTGTGGTAGGGGGCCGCCCCCTCCTCCACCTCCACCGCCTCCAGCCACGGGTTCTCCCGGGGCGGCTGGTAGAAGTGGCCGTGCACCGTGAGGAACCTCACAATTCTTCCTTCCCCCAGAGGAACTCCCGCCGACCCCCCCGCGGGATCACCACGAGGCCCCCGGGGTCCACGTGGTAGTGCTGCCGGTCCTCTTCGAGGTTCAGGCCGATCTCCTTGCCGGCGCCGACGATGTTGAAGCGATCCACGATCACGCGGCGGAGGTGCGCGCCCTTCCCCACCGCCGTGAAGTCCATGAGGATCGAGTCCTCGATGACGGCGCCCTCGTTCACCCAGACGCCGCGGCCCAGGATGGAGTTCCGGATGGTGGCGCGCTTGATCAGGGAGCCCGCGCCGATCTCGGCGTTCTCGAAGTCGCCGGCGACGATGCGGGCCGGCGGGCCCTGGTACGGGCCCGTGAGGATGGGCCAGTGGCGGTTGTCGAGGTCGAAGCGGGGCTCCTCGCCCAGCAGATCCATGTGGGCCCGCCAGTACGCCTCCAGCGTTCCCACGTCCCGCCAGTAGGCGGCCTCCTCGTAGGGCTTCAGCCCGGGCACCTCGTTCTTGTGGAAGTCGTAGGCGAACACGCGGGCCCGCGGAACAAGATCGGGGATGATGCTCTTGCCGAAGTCGTGGTCGGTGTCGCGCTCGGCGTCGGCGAGCACGGCTTCCACGAGGGTCTCCCGCCGGAAGAGGTAGTTCCCCATGCTGACGTACGCCCGGCTCGGATCCCCGGGCATCGGGCGCGGCGCCGTCGGCTTCTCGACGAAGTTGACGATCCGACCGGTGGCGTCCACCTCGAGGACGCCAAAGTCCGCCGCCTCCGCCACGGGCACGCGCCGCGCCGCCACCGTGACGTCGGCCTCGCGCTCCCGGTGGAAGGCCACCATCTGGTTCACGTCCATCCGGTAGATGTGGTCGGCGCCGAAGACGGCCACCAGGTCCGGGTAGAAGTCGTCGATCAGGTGCAGGTTCTGGAGGACGGCGTCGGCGTTCCCGCGGTACCACATCTCCCCCAGGCGCATCTGGGGCGGGACCATGTTGATGAAGTGGTCGGGAATGAGGCCGCCCGGCCGCCAGGCCGTCCGGAGGTGCTCGATGAGGGATTGGGACTTGTACTGGACGAGCACGTACAGCGA
>ERZ1292640.4152-Hain-H43-02um-R1-4152-length-11118-cov-4_pt1 | contig 10781 bp, 13 predicted proteins | sample MGYA00564404_ERZ1292640 | MGnify/ENA primary metagenome ERZ1292640 (study PRJEB36523, sample SAMEA6512636) | groundwater metagenome | collected 2019-01-08 | study: AquaDiva: Metagenomics assemblies of 32 groundwater samples | reverse complement strand
CGCCGCCAAGACGAAGTCGGCGCACGGGAAGAAGGGCGCCGCCGCGCCCGCACCCAGATGACGATCGCGAAGACCACGGTCAGCGCGAGGGCTCCCGCGGCGAGCACATCGTTCCGGATCGGCAGCCAGGTACCCAAGAGAGCGTAGCAGACGAAGCGCGGGAAGCGGCCCACCGCCGTCGCCACCAGGAAGCGCCGGATGGAATAGCCGCCGAGCACGGCGCAGATCCGCACCAGCCAGAACGGCAGCGGCGTGAGGGCGCCCAGGAAGACGGCGAGGAACGGCGACTGCCGGAACAACCACACGATGAAGCGCGCCGTCCGCGTGTTCCTCGCGCGCCCCATCGGTTCGGAGAGGAGGATGCCGGCGAACACCCGGTAGTCCACGTACTCGGCCAGGACCGCGGACACGGTGGCGACGCCCGCCACGACCACGGCGGGGTAGAGCCGTGCGAAGATCATCACCATCGGTTCGACGGCGGCGGGCAGGAACAGCCAGAGCGGGCCGTCCGCCAGGAGCGCCAGGGCGAAGCGCACGGCCAGCGCGCGGGCCGGCTAACTCACGACCGTGAGCACGATGCCGAGCCCCGCGACGGCGCCGCTGGCCCGCAGGAGCCCGTCCCACGCCGGCAACGCCACGATCCGCAGGAGCGGACTGCGCGGGCTCGCCAGCGACTTCGCCGTCATGACGCCGTCGGCGGCGGGCCCGCCGCCGTCCTCCCGCGACGCGGTCGCAGGGCGGGGAATCCGCGCGCGCCGCACGAGGGGCAGGTCTCCGCCATCAGCTCCAGCGCGGCCTTGCAGATGGCGCAATGGGGTTGCTCGGGGTCGGACGGCAGACCCTGGGCGTCCGGCGGCACGGCGCCACACGTACACCGCGTGGCGAACGAGTCCAGCGCCGAGCCACAACTGGAGCAGCGACGAACCATCGGCCGTCCTTTCGGCGGGGTCCTCCGGCCTTGCCGCCCCGCGCGGCTCCAGTATCTTCGAGTATTCCAGTCGGAATGCAAGCCCGGAGCCCCTCTTGCCGAGAGCGCGTGGATGAACGTCACAGGCTCGATGACCCTGCGTATGGCCGCGCAGGGGATGTGGAACGCGCTGCGCAAGAAGCCCTTGTCGGTCTCCTTCGAGGTGACGCACACCTGCACCGCGAACTGCTGGCACTGCAACTGGGGCGGCGCGGCGAAGGAGACCCGGCTCGAGCCCGAGCAGTACGGCGCGATCTGCCGGGAACTCGATCCCGTCATCTCCCATATCTCCGGCGGCGAGCCCCTCGCCCGGGATGACGTGGACGAGATCCTGCGGGCGATGGCCAATCCGGGCCGGCTCCCGTTCCTCGTCGTCGTCTCCAACGCGTCGCTCCTCACGCCCGAGCGCTTCTTGCGCCTGAAGCGCGCCGGGATGCACCAGCTGTCGCTGTCCATCGATTTCCCGGACGACCGGCACAGCGACTTCCGCCGCATCCCCGGCCTATTCGACCGGATGGCCCGGGTGGTGCCGGAGTGCGCGCGCATCGGCGAGCGCGGCGACGTGGTCCTCAACTGCTGCCTCACGTCGTGGAACTTCCGGGACGCCCCCGAGATCGTGCGCCTCGCCGAACGGTGGGGCGTGTCGGTGAACTTCTCCGCGTACACCCCCATCCGCGTGGACGACCACAGCGGCCTGGTCAATGACGAGGCGGGCAAGGCCGATCTGGGGCGCGTGATCGCGGAGGTGATCGCGCTGCAGCGGGCGGGCAAGCCGGTCTACACGTCGGAACGGGTGCTGTGGCGGTACCACCACTTCCTGACCGGCGGGCGCATCGCCGGGTGCCAGGCGGGGTATCGTTTCGTGGTGATCAACCCCGACGGCCGCCTTACCCCGTGCGCGATGGTGATGGCCTACTACGACGACGTGCGGGCGATGCAGCGCGAGTTCTCGTGCACCAACACCTGCACCGAGTGCTATGTGAGTACCCGGGCCGGCACGGAGAAGGGGGTGCGGGAGTTCTTCGCCGACGGCTTCGCCCACGTCGGACGCCTGTTCGCCGGTGGTCGCTCGCACGGCGCAGGGTCCGCGGTGGCGGTGGACGTGGAGCGCGACGCGCGGGCGCCCGCCGCGGCCGACTAGCGCCGGTCCCCCGAGTTGCCGCGTCCCTCGGCGCGGTGCTACGTTCTGCCTCCCCAGTCCCCCGAGAGAAGCCCGTGCGCCTGGCCCGTCCGCTCGCCGCTATCGCCGTCGCCCTCGCCGCCGCGTCTGCCGCCGGCGCCCAGCAGCCCGCGGCGCCAGCGCCGAACCCGCCGCAGCCGTACGTCGAGGAGTTGCCGGGGATGGGCCGGCCCATCGACACGGCGGTTACCGCCGCGCGGCGCGCGCGCCTGATGGAACGCCTCGGCGACGCGGTGGTGCTCGTGCCGGCCGCGCGCTCGCGGAACCTCGAAACCGACTACCTCCAGGACAACGACTTCCGGCAGAGCAACACCTTCTTTTACCTCACGCAGCTCGAACAGCCGTCGGCGTGGCTCGTCCTGAGCGCCCACGCCGCGGGCGCCGACACGGCGGTGCTGCTCCTCCCGGACCGCAACGCGCAGCAGGAACGGTGGACCGGCCCGAAGCTCGGGCCCAGCGACCTCGCCGTGCGGCTCACCGGGGTGCCGACGGTGCTCAGCGCGGCAAAGCTGGACTCGGTGCTCGGTGCGGCGAAGGCCCGCCGAGTGCCGGTGTACGTGCCGCTCGACCGCTACGCCCAGGGCCTCGCGGCCCTCGATCGCCTGCGTGCGGATACGAGCGTCACGGTCCGGAGCCTGCGCCCCGTCGTCGACTCGCTGCGCGTCGTGAAGGACGCCGCCGAGTTGGCCGCGCTCCGCCGCGCGATCGACATCACCGCGGCCGGGCACCGGGAGGTCATCCAGCGCCTGCGACCGGGGATGTTCGAGTACGAGATCGAGGCGATCCTCGAGGGCACGTTCCGCAGCCTCGGCGCCGACCGCGTGGGCTTCCCGAGCATCGTCGGCAGCGGGCCGAACAGCACCGTCCTGCACTACGACGTGAACCGCCGCCGCACCAACCCCGGCGACCTCGTGGTGGTGGACATCGGCGCCGAGTACGCGCAGTACACGGCCGACGTCACCCGCACCTACCCGGTGTCCGGAACGTTCACGCCGCGCCAGCGGGCCATTTACGAACTGGTGCTCGGCACGAACCAGGCGGTGATCGACTCGGTGCGGCCCGGCATCACCCTCGGCCGGCTGGGGCAGATCGCCCGCGAGTACATGCGGACGCATTCGGGCGACCTCTGCGCGCCGCAGACGTGCGAGGTGTATCTCATCCACGGCATCGCCCACCACCTCGGGATGGACGTGCACGACGTGGGACCCGGCAACGCGCCCCTCGTGCCGGGGATGGTGTTCACTGACGAGCCCGGGATCTACATCCCGGACGAGGCGCTCGGGGTCCGGATCGAAGACGACGTGCTGGTCACACCCACTGGCCACGAGGTGCTCTCGGCAGGCGCGCCGAAGAGCGTGGCCGAGATCGAGCGGATGATGCGGCGGCCGGCGGCGCCGGTGCGCCGGCCCGGACGGGAGGAGTGAACCGATGGACGACCACGAAGAGCAGGCACTGCACGAGCTCGAGGCGGCCGAGGACGAGGAGGCGGTCGAGCACCACTCGACCCGGACCTTCCTCGCGGGCCTGGCGATCGGCGCGCTGATCGGCGCGGGCGCCGCGCTGCTGTTCGCGCCGCAGAGCGGCGCCGACACGCGCCGTGCCGTCTCGCGCCGGGCGAAGCACCTGGCGCGAGAGGCACGAGACCATTACGACGAGATAACGGAGAAGCTCCGGCGCGCGCGCCGGGCCAAGGAGCGCGACGACGCTACCGACGACTGATCCGCTGCAGCAGGGCCGCGGCCTGCTGCTTGTAGACCGGATCCTGCGGGTCGCACCCGAGGGCGAGCTGGGCCACGCGCTCCAGGTGCGGCCGCGCGTCCTGCGGCCGGTCCATGTCGATCAGCGTCTCGGCGAGGTCGAGGTGATGGTAGATGTTCGCCGGGTCGATGTTGACGGCCTGGGTGAAGTACTGCTCGGAGTTCTCCCAGGTGGCCTCGTTGAAGATCGAGGCGCCGAGGAAGGTCTTCGCGAAGAACTTCGTGACGCCGGGGAGGCGCTGGATCTCCGCGTTCCAGCGGCCGAGGACGTGCAGGGCCCCGTCGTGTCGCGCGTTCAGCTCGGTGGCGCGGAGCGCCTCGTCGCGGATGACGCGGGCGTACCGCACGCGCTCCCGCGGCCCCTTCGTCAGGGCCACGCGGCCCACCGCCACCGCCACCATGTAGTGCCCGTCTGCCCCGCCGGCGTTGACGCGCACCGCGCGCTCCGCCAGCGTCCGCGCCTCGGCGTACAAGGAGTCGCGCCGCGCCCGCTGCGCGTCGGGCAGGGCGAGGCCGAGGTCCACCAGGACGCGCGACGCCTTCCAGTTGGCGTCGTAGCTGAGCGAGTCCGTCGCCAGGGCCTGGCGGTAGTTTGTGAGCGCCGGCTGCGCGTTGCGCTGGCAGCGGGCGGCATCACCGGCGGCGATGTGCCCGGCGAGATCCTGGGTGGCCGCGCCGGTGGCGCACACAAGGAGGGCGGTAGCGGCGAGGGCGAACGCTCGCATGGGGTCGGCTCCGGTTGGAAGGGGACGGCATAATGTTCGTTCCGGGCCTCATCGAGCGCAAGCGCGACGGCGGCGCCCTCGCGGCCGGCGAGTGGCGGGACCTGGTGGCGGCCTTCCAGGCGGGGCACGTCCCCGACTACCAGATGGCGGCCCTGCTGATGGCCGTCTTCTTCCGCGGGATGACCCGCGAGGAGACCGCCGCCCTCCTCGACGCGATGGTGGGGTCGGGCTGCCGGCTCGACTTCGCCGGCCTCGGCGTCCCTGCGGTGGACAAGCACTCGACCGGCGGCGTCGGCGACAAGGTCTCCCTCGTCCTCGCGCCCCTGGCGGCGGCCTGCGGCCTCGCCGTGCCGATGATGTCGGGCCGCGGCCTCGGCCACACCGGCGGCACCCTCGACAAGCTCGAGAGCATCCCGGGCTTCCGCACCGGCCTCTCGCTCGAGGAGACGCGGGCACAGGTGGAGCGCATCGGCGTGGCGATGATCGGCCAGACGCCCGAGATCGCGCCGGTGGACAAGCGCCTCTACGCCATGCGCGACGTCACCGCCACGGTGGAGTGCATCCCCCTCATCGCCTGCAGCATCATGTCGAAGAAGCTCGCGGAGGGGCTCGACGGGCTGGTGCTGGACGTGAAGCAGGGGAGCGGCGCCTTCATCACCGACGCCGCGCGCTCGCTCGAGCTGGCGGAGACGATGATCCGCCTCGGTGAGGACCGCGGCTGCACCACGGTCGCCCTCCTCACGGCGATGGACCGCCCCCTCGGCCGTGCCTGCGGGAACGCCCTCGAGACCGAGGAGGCGATCATGGCGCTCCGCGGCGAGGGGGCGGAGGACGTGGTGGAGGAGACGGTGGCGCTGGCGGTCGAGATGCTGGCGGTGGGCACAGGGGCACAGGGGCACAGGGGCACAGAGGGTGACCGCGAAGGTCAGCGCCGAGGGCGGCAGACGGCGGTGCCCGCCAACCGGCCCGCGGGGGTTGACCGCGCGGCACTGGAGCGGCGCGTGCGGGAGGCGCTCGCGAGCGGCAAGGCGGCCGAGAAGTTCCAGCAGGTCATCGAGGCGCAGGGCGGGAACCCCGCGGTGGTCGAGGACCCCTCGATCCTGCCGCAGGCGAAGGAGGTCGAGGTCTACTACGCGCCGAAGGGCGGGGTCGTCCAGCGGGTCGAGCCGCGGATCATCGGGCGGGCCATCGTCGAGATGGGCGGCGGGCGGGCGCGGGCGGAGGACGAAGTGGACCCCACGGTGGGCTTCGTCATCACCGCGCGCCCCGGACATCCGGTGCACACGTCGGAGCCCGTGGCGTCCATCTTCGCCCGCGACAGCGCCGGCATCGAGCTGGGGCGGCGCGCGCTGGACCGGGCCATCGTGATTGGCGACGGCACGGCCCTGACGCTCCCGCTCGTCTCGGCCCGCGTCACCACGCAAGGAGTGGAGACGCTGGCGTAGCCCGGCCGGAAGAGTGGCGATGCGGCGGGCCGGTGCGCTGAGGGCGCGCCGGCCCGCCGTGCTTCAGTAGAGGGGCGGCTTCTTCGGGGCGCCCGGCCCCCAGTCGTCCCCCTCGAACCCGTCCTCGGGCCGCGCGTTGACGTCGAGGTCCCGGACCTGTTCTTCGGCGCGCTCGAGCTCCTCGCGGTCGATCTCGTCGTCGTGCGCGGACGCCGCTCGTCCCGCGGCGCTGTCCGGTGCGGAGTCCGGCGACCCGTCGGGGAACTCGGTACTCGGGCGCCGACCGGCGCCGCGGTCGACGCGCTCCTGCTCGCTCTCCGCGATCCGCCGCACGAGGGCAATGACCCCCCACAGCAGGAGGATGATCGCAAGAACGCCGACGAAGCTCACCCCATCACCCAGGACATAATCCCGTCACAGCACCCGTGCGACCACATCGCCCACGAGGTAGCCGATGGCGGCCACGCCGAGGCCGACGGCCAACATGTCCGCGCCGCTGCGGAGGATGCCGCGGCCGGTGAAGACGCTGCGCGCCGCTCCCACCACGAAGTGCGAGGCCATCGCGAGGGCGAAGGAGGTCCAGACGGCGGCGGCGCCGGAAAGGACGAGGAACGGCGCCACCGGGATGAGGGCGCCCACCGCCGTCGCGGAGCCGGTGATCCATCCCTCTCTGAGCGGCGTCGTGTGGGCCGCGCCGATGCCCAGCTCTTCCCGCACCTTCTCGTCCAGGGCGCGCGCGGGATCGCGGATCACGTCGTCCGCCATCCGCCGCGCCTGCTCCGGCGCGATACCCTTCGCCTCGTAGAGCAGCGCGAGCTCGTCGGCCTCGATCTCGGGCATCAGGCGGATCTCCTCCGCCTCCATCGCGATCTCGTGCTCGTACACCTCGCGCTCGCTCTTGGCCGCCAGGTACCCCGACGACCCCATGGAGAGGGCGTCGGCCAGGAGCCCGGCGACGCCGGACACCACCACCACGTGCGGCGCCACGCTCGCGCCGATGACACCGGCGACCAGGCCGAAGTTCGCGGTGAGGCCGTCGTTGAAGCCGTACACGACGTTGCGGAGGAAGCCGCCCGACTCCGCCTGGTGCCACGGCTCGCCCCGCTTGCCTACCAGGCCGCCGAGCGTCTCCGCGTGGGCGGCCTCCTCCTTGGCCAGCGCGAGCGCCGCGTCCTTGGCCGGGCCGGGCGCGCTGGCCCCGCTGAGAGCGAGATAGCTCTTGAAATCCTTGACCTCATCGCGGAGTCGCAGCGCGGCCAGGATCCCCATCCCGAAGCGGCGCGCGGTCCAGGCGAGGAACCGCGCCCGCGCCGTGGGGCGCGCCTCGCCGCACGGCGCCCCGGCGTCCGCGAGGAGCTTGCCCCACCGCTCGGCGTGCCGGTCCTCGACCTCGGCCAGCCGCGTGTACACGGAACGGCGGGTCGCGTCCGGCTCGGCGGCCGCGAGGACCCGGTAGAGGAACGCGGCATCGGTTTCTTCCTGCCAGTGCGCGCGCCAGGGCGTGCTGGTCTTGTGGTCCGTGGCCATACGGTTACGATAGCACATTCCCCGGAGAGCGTGAGGGGCGGTGGGACCGGCGTCGCATACGCGCATCAAGATCTGTTGCATGCGGAGCGTCAGGGAGGCGTGGCTCGCCGTGGAGCACGGCGCCGACGCCATCGGCCTCGTTTCGGCGATGCCGAGCGGTCCCGGCCCCATCCCCGACGACCGCATCGCGGCGATCGCCCGCGCCGTGCCGCCGGGGGTCGCCACCTTCCTCCTCACCTGCCGCACCGACCCTGGAGATCTGGTGGAGCAGGTGCGCACGGCTGGCGTTGACACCGTGCAGCTGGTGGACCGCGTTCCGAGGTTGGCGTATGTCCTCCTCGCGTCCCTCCTGCCGGCCGTGCGGCGCGTGCAGGTGGTGCACGTGAACGGCGAGGAGGCCGTCGCCGACGCGGTGGTGGCCGCCGCGGCCGGCGTGCACGCGGTCCTTCTCGATTCGGGCGACCCCACGCTGCCGGTCAAGAGACTCGGCGGCACCGGCCGGACGCACGACTGGGATCTGAGCCGCCGGATCCGGGAGGAGATCCCCGTCCCGCTCTGGCTCGCCGGCGGACTCCACGCCGGGAACGTGGGGGACGCGATCGCGCGGGTCCGGCCCTTCGGCGTGGACGTGTGCACCGGCGTGCGCACCCGGGGCCGGCTCGACCGGGAGAAGCTGGCGCGCTTCGTGGCCGGCGTGCGCGCCGCCTCGTCCTGAGCGAAAGGACGACGATGGGCCTCGACGTCTTCTCGGAAGCGTGGGCGGCGGCGTGGGCGGCGGAGATCAACGCCAGCGCGGCGTATCACGCGGCAGGCGCACGCTGGGAGAGCGCCTTCGTCCTCGTGATGGACCCGGACCCCGCCCTCGGTGTCACGGAGCAGCGCAGCGTCTACGTGGACCTCTCGCACGGCGAGTGCCGCGTCGGCCGCGCCGCGAAGCCGGACGACCTCGCGAGCGCGCCCTACGTGCTCAAGGCGCCCGCGGCGGTCTGGAAGCAGGTGCTGGGTGGCGAGCTGGAGCCGGTGGGCGCGATGATGATGGGGCTGATGGAGCTCTCGCGCGGCGCGCTCGTGTCGCTCGCCCCGCACGTGCCGGCCGCGACGGAGTTGCTGGCCGCCGCCTCGCGCGTGGACGCCACGCTCCCCGAGGGCTGGGCGTAGCGCTGGCGGGCCGCGACCCGGTTTCATACCTTACTCGCTCCTCTACTCCAGAGCATCACGCATGGCTGTTCGCCTCACGCCGGTCGCCAGCAGGCGCGATCTCAAGCGGTTCATCTACCTGCCGGAGCAGCTCCACCAGGACCACCCGCTGTGGATGCCGCCGCTGTACATGGACGAGTGGGACTACTTCAATCCGAAGAAGAACCGCGCCTACGGCTACTGCGACACCACGATGATGCTGGCGGAGAAGGACGGCCGGCTCGCCGGCAGGGTCCTGGGCATCATCAACCACCGCCACAACGACCACGTGAAGGAGCAGTGGGGCCGCTTCGCCCTCTTCGAGAGCACGGACGACCGGGAGGTGGCGCACGCGCTGCTCTCGCACGTCGAGGAGTGGGCCCGGGCGAAGGGGATGACGAAGGTCATCGGGCCGTTCGGCTTCACCGATCAGGACCCCGAGGGCTTCCAGGTCGAGGGGTTCGAGCACCACCCCACCATCGTCACCTACTACAACTTCCCGTACATCATCCGGCAGCTCGAGGCGGAGGGCTACACCAAGGAGACGGACTACGTCGTCTACAAGGTTCCGCGGCCCAAGGAGATGCCCGAGTTGATGGCGAAGATCGCCGAGCGGGTGGAGCGCCGCGGATTCCGCGAGGTGGGCCTCAAGTCCAAGCGCGAGGTGAAACGGTACATCGTTCCGGTGCTCAGGCTGATGAACGAGGCGTACCAGGGGATCTACGGCTACTCGCCGCTCGACGACGACGAGATGCACGACCTGGCGAAGAAGTATCTCATCTTCCTCGACATCCGGCTCCTCAAGATCGTTGTCAAGGACGACGAGGTCGTGGGCTTCATGGTGGCGATGCCCGATCTCTACCAAGCGTTCGTGAAGTCGAAGGGGCGTCTCTTCCCCTTCGGGTGGATCCACTTCCTGCGGGAAGCGAAGCGCAAGACGTTCGCGCAGTGCGACTTGCTCCTTGCCGGCATTGCCGAGCGGTACCGCGGCAAGGGCCTCGACATGCTGATGGGTCGGGAGATGCTGAAGTCCTCGATCGCCGCGGGCGTGGAGTTCTATGACAGCCACCACGAGCTGGAGACGAACACGCTCGTGCGTGCCGAGATGGAGCGGCAGGGCGGGAAGATCTACAAGAGGTATCGGATCTTCCAGAAGACGCTGTAGCGCTGCGGGTGCAGGGGCACAGGGGCACAGGGGCACGGGGGCACAGACGGCCCGCTCCGGCCGATGCCGGGGCGGGCCGATGTGCGTCAGGGGCGCCAGACGTCGGCGCGCGAGCGCGTCAGCGGGCGATGCGGCGGGCGGTCCGCAAGGCGTAGCCCGTCAGCACGGAGATCCGCACCGAGCCGGGCGAGTAGACCAGCGCCAGGTTGAACGGCACGGCCACGCCGCCGTACTGCATCCGCCAGCCCACACCCATCGCCAGCGCGGTGCCCACGGGCGTCGCGTTCGGCCCCATCCCGAACTCAATGCCGCTCGGGAAGCGGATGCCGAAGAGGATGGTCCCGGCCGGGACCACCGTTTGCTGCTCGACGGCGCCGAGCAGCAGCACCTCCTGGATCACGAACATCGGGCCGCCGCCCTGCGGCCGGGTGATCTGCTCGAAGTGCCAGCCGAACTGGCTGAGCAGGGGGGCGAGGTCGCGGTCCCGGAGCACGTCGCGGGCGCGCGCCCCGGCCACGAAGGTCAGCCCGAGCCGCGGGCCCGACATCGAGCGCTGCTCGAGGATCACGTCCTCGGCGTCCTGGGCCGCCAGCGCCCCGGCTCCGAGGGCGAGGGCCGCGACGGCCGTCCACAGTGTACGCATCATGGTCCACCTCCGTGGCAGGGGCGGCGAACCGTTCGCCGTCACGCGCCTACGGTGGCCGGACCGCGTCAAGAGAACGTCAAGGCAGCGTGGGGCGGAGGCGCTACGGCGTGGAGGCGGCGTCGAGGATGCGCTGTCGCTGGCCCGCCGTGAGCATGTCCCGGGCGATCACATCCCGGGCGATGCACGCTGCGAA
>ERZ1292640.4357-Hain-H43-02um-R1-4357-length-10782-cov-5_pt1 | contig 10782 bp, 13 predicted proteins | sample MGYA00564404_ERZ1292640 | MGnify/ENA primary metagenome ERZ1292640 (study PRJEB36523, sample SAMEA6512636) | groundwater metagenome | collected 2019-01-08 | study: AquaDiva: Metagenomics assemblies of 32 groundwater samples | reverse complement strand
AGTTTACGTTCCAGCTGACGACTTAACCGACCCAGCTCCGGCTAATACATTTGCGCACCTTGATTCAACTGTAGTGTTAAATCGTTCCCTTTCAGAAATTGGTATTTATCCAGCAGTTGACCCACTTGATTCATCTTCTACAATTTTAGATCCAAATATTGTTGGACAAGAACATTATGAAACAGCGCGAGAAGTTCAAAGAATTTTGCAACGCTACAAAGATTTACAAGACATTATTGCAATTTTAGGAATGGAAGAATTATCTGATGAGGATAAAAAATTAGTTTTGCGTGCGCGCAAAATTCAGAAATTTCTTTCGCAACCATTTTTCGTAGCTGAACAATTTACCGGCATTAAGGGTGAATACGTTCCCCTATCTGAAACCATCCGCTCTTTCAAAGAAATCCTAGATGGTAAGCACGACCAAAAACCAGAAAATGATTTTTATATGAAGGGAGCAATATAGAGTATTTAATTTAAAAACTAAAAAATATTACTTTACTGAACTGACGATCGTCAAGTTAGTAAAGTATTATTTATCCCCCGTACTCCCCTCTCTTTTTTCTCCACGCGCTGTGTCTGATAATTCAAACACTTCTTGAATTTCACAATGTTCAAATTTTTGAATAATCATTTGAGCAACTTTTTGACCTTTTTCAAGAACAACTTCTTTATTAGAAGTATTTAAAAAACAAAAAATAATTTCACCTCGATAACCAGAATCTATCACCCCACCCATCACCTTTAAACCTAATTTAAAAGAAATACCACTTTTATCCCAAATAAGTCCCACATATCCTTCTGGAATTTCTATTGCAACACCACTAAAAACTCGCTTTTGTTCACCCGGAAGAAAAGTTACTTTTTCTAAATTAAAAAAATCCATACCGGCATCTTCTGGATGAGCATAACGTGGCAAAATCGCTTCAGAATTTAATTTTTTAACTTTGAGTTGCATAAAATTATTATAACATATTTGATATTTTTATATTTACAAATTTGTAAATTTTTTTATATTTCTATATTACTATGCTGGCAATTTGTTGCAATAAATGTTAAAGTTTAACCAAACACAAGAGATTAATTCTTTGAAAGAAGAATATGAGTCTGTAAATATTTTCTTATTTAATGAAGAAAAATTTACCAATAAACCGACACGCCATCCTGGCGTAAAAAAGGAGAAGTAAAATGCGTAAACTAAGCGGTGGAAGCGTTAAACTTTGTATCAAGGACATTATTGATAGCAAAGTGCGCATAGATGAAGTTATTGAAATTTATGATGACATGAAATCAAAAACTCTAAAAGAGTCTTTAGAGATAATTGATGTATACAAAAAGACAACGTGGGCAAGCAACCCAGAATATGGCTGGAAAATTTTTCAAGAACTTGCATCATGTGGAAAAATAAAAAGTATGGACAACTGCCCCAGTCCATCACTTTTAAAAAACAGACTATGGATTGAATTCCAAAAGTTCTTACCTGGGTTTAGGTTAAAACAAGAACACAGAATATCGCAAGTTAGGGATATCTTTTTTTTCTTTTTTAACCGAAGAAAGGTTGTCTAGACAATGGCCGAATATAGATTAATTTCATTAATCTATATTCGGCCCCCACCAGAAATTTGATGGATTTAAATTACATAAAATTTCTGGTGGGGGTTATTTTTAAAACTAAAAAAAAATAAATTTAGTTGTTTTTATAAAATTTGCTATACTAATAATATGCCTTTAGAAAATTTAAAAGAAAAATTAAATTGGTCTGTATTGGAATATGAAGAAAAAGAAAGACACCCAGATTGGTTTTTGGCTTTTGGAATTATTATAGCAGCAAGTTCAATCACCGCTTTAATTTATGGTAATTATTTTTTTGCTGTTTTAATTATTTTAAGTGGATCTTTATTGTATCTTTATGCAATAAAAAAACCAAAAGAAATTTTTTACGAATTAAACAATAAAGGATTACAAATAAATAATACCCTCTTCCTTTTTGAAAATATAAAATCTTTTTGGATTCAAAATGAAATAAAACACATACTTTTTCTAAAATTAGAAAGACCTTTTATGCCAATAATTTCAGTACCATTAGAATTTTATCTTATGAATGATGTTCACGAAATTTTTTTGAAAAAAAATATTCTTGAAGAGAAAATGGAAGAACATGTTTCAGAAAAAATAATGGAATACTTAGGGTTTTAATTTCTAGTATGGAGGTCCGACCTCCATACTTAATAGTTGTCCTCATAGTTTAATGATTTTGATTAGTATTGGCTTAAAATAAGATAGTGCTTGGATAAATTGAAAACTAAATATGTCCTCATAGTTTAATGGATAGAATAAGAGCTTGCGGAGCTTTTGATGTAGGTTCGATTCCTACTGAGGACACCAAAATGGGCTTATTTTTTTGTGTCCGAAAGAAAGCAGACTGCTTTGCTTGCGCGTAGGAATCGAAAAGCTTTTCATTATTTTTTAATAATTTACAATACCTGTGGCGTTAAGCCCTCGGCCATAGCCTTTAGGGCGAGGCTGGGACTTTTAAAAAATTGAAAAGGTATACTGTTCCTGTAGGGAAAGATATCCTGCTGAGGACACAAAAATAAAATTATTTATTTTATTAGCGGGACAAGTATAAAAATATTGTCTGCTAATTCAGACGCCCGTCGAAGTTAGCAGACAATTTGTAAATTAAAATTTTGGGTTAAATAACTTTTTAAGTTCCTCTTTCTTTTCGGGATGGAGTTTAGCCTCGTAAAGTATTCGGATAATTTCTTTTTCAGCAAAATTTTTATTTATTCCAATTTCAATAAATTCATCAAAACTTACTGGTTTTAAGGTAATTTTTTCTCCTGCGTCTAAATTCATATCCGCCACTTTCTTTAGTCCTTTTGCGATAAAAGTATAAATAACCCAGTCAATTTTTGATGTTGGGTGTTGAGCGTCCCAGAGAATAAACTCTAATGCTTCGTACCCTGTTTCTTCAAGCAATTCGCGTTTGGCGGCTTCCAAAATATCTTCTCCATCGTCCACTCGTCCGCCAGCCGCACCTACAAAAGGTTCTTTTCCTGGTTGCTCTTGCTCAGTGAGTATAATTTTCCCATCATCTAATACTGAAAAAACCACAACAGAATCGGAACGTTTTAGTTTTTCAAAAAGAGTTTTTGTTCCATCAAAAAGTTCTTGCTCCCATTGATAGACATCAAAAAGTACTCCGCCAAAAACTTTTTTGGCATTATCGGGAATTGGTTGCTCGGATTTTGGTCTACTTATTTCCATATTTGTATTTTAACATTTTTCTAGTATTTTTCCAATTTCCCGCCTTGCCAAAAAATCAATTTGCATTTTTTTGTATTTTTAAGTATGATGGTATCATGTTGTGGCGTTAAGCTGGGACATAAATTAATATTTAAATTAAAACGTTATTTTATTAATGTAAATCTTATTTACCTAATAAAATAATAAATAAAAAGTTATGGCAAAAATAAACCCAATTATAGAAAGTTTCGCTCGAATAACAGTTATTGGAATTGGTGGTTCTGGTAAAAATGCTGTTAATCATATGATAAATTCTAAGGTAAAAGGTATAAATTTTATTTCCATGAATACTGATACTCAAGATCTACATCACTCTTTAGCTGACAAAAAAATTCATATTGGTAAAAATCTTACCAGAGGGCTTGGGGCTGGAATGAACCCAGAAATTGGCAAAAAAGCTGCAGAAGAAACAAAATCAGAAATTCAAGATACAATTAAAGGATCTGATATGGTTTTTATTACTTGTGGAATGGGCGGCGGTACTGGTACAGGCGCAGCACCGATTATTGCACGTCTAACTAGAGAGCAAGGTATTCTTACGGTAGGGGTTGTAACAAAACCTTTCTTTTTTGAAGGCAATCAAAGAATGAAAATTGCTGAAAAAGGAATAGAAGAATTATCAAAAGAAGTTGACGCTATAATAATTATTCCAAATGATAAATTACTTCAATTGGCTAATCAAAATACTAATTTTAAAGATGCCTTTGCTATCTGTGATAATATTTTAAAAGAAGCAGTAGAAGGTATTGCGGACTTAATTACTACACCTGGTATTATAAATATTGATTTTGCTGATATTAGGGCTATTATGGCTGATTCTGGGTCTGCTTTAATGGGTATTGGTATTGCTTCTGGGGAAAAAAGAGCTGAAAAGGCGGCCCTTCAAGCAATTAACTCCCCTCTTTTAGAAATTTCTATTAACGGAGCAAAAGGAGTTCTTTTTGCTATCTCTGGAGGAGATGATGTTACAATTCAAGAAATTCAAGAGGCGGCAAAATTAGTTACTGAGTCAATTGATAAAGATGCTAAAGTTATTTTTGGAACTATTCATGATGAAAAATTAAAAAAGGGAGAAATAAAAGTTACTGTTATTGCAACTAGCTTTGGAAGTGAAGCTCCACGCAGTAAAAGTCTTTTTAGTAATCAAAACCAGAATCAAAATTCATCAAAAGAAAGAGAAAACGAGAAAGGCAAAGATAAAGAAGGTCACAACTTAACGCCACAGGGCTTAGAAAATAAACAAGCACCAGTGATCCGCCGTGAAGTTGTAAAAGAAAATTTAAGTACTACTAGTAATACAAATCAAGATTTTGCAAAAAAAGAAAGTCCCAGCTTAACGCCGCTATCTAAGAAAATAGAATTGGAAGAAATAATTGAAGATGAAAGTGACTGGAGCACAATTCCAGCATTTTTAAGAAGAAATAAAAAATAAAATGACTCTGTACGATTTAATAATTATTGGTGGAGGGCCGGCTGGATCAGCTGCGGCTGTTTATGCGGCACGCAAAAAACTTAAAACACTTTTTATTACAACAGAATTTGGCGGGCAATCTATAGTTTCAGATCAAATTTATAACTGGATTGGTACAACTTCCCTTTCTGGACAAGAATTAGCAAATAATTTAAAAAAACATGTTTTAGCAAATGCTGGAGATACTTTAACAGTTATAGAAAATCAAAAAGTAGAAAATATTTCTAAAGACTTGGAGGGCGCTCCAGACGGAGGAGCCTCCAAGTCTTTTTTTTCTATAACAACAGGTGCTCAAGAAAAATTCTTTACAAAAACAATTTTAATAACAACCGGTAGTGGCCGTAGAAAAATAAAAGCGATAAATGCAGATCGCTTGGAACACAAAGGCTTAACTTATTGTGCTAGTTGCGATGGACCTATTTTTGCCGATATGGATGTTGCGGTAATCGGCGGAGGTAATGCTGGTTTTGAAACAGCAGCTCAATTGTTAGCTTATTGTAAATCAGTTACTTTAATAAATAATAATGATTCTTTTCAAGCTGACCCAATTACCGTAGAAAAAGTTTTGCAAAATCAAAAAATGCATACTATTAAAAATGCGGATATTTTAGAAATACAAGGAGAAAAATTTGTAGAAGGAATTATTTATGAAGATAAAATTAGTAAAGAAAAAAAAGAATTAGAAATTTCAGGTATTTTTGTGGAAATTGGACAAATTCCAAATACAAATTTAGTAAAAGATTTAGTTCCATTAGATACATATAACAGAATAATAATAGATCCATCCACCCAAAAAACAAAAATTCCAGGAATTTGGGCGGCTGGTGATTGTACTGATGTTTTATACCACCAAAACAACATTGCCGCCGGCGACGCAGTCCGAGCCTTGGAAGATATTTATTTAACGCTTAATATAAAATAAATATGACATTGGAAGCAAAAATTGAAGCAATATTGTTTTTTAAAAATGAAGCTATGTCAATAGATAAGCTTGCAGATATTTTGAAAGTAGATAAAGAAGAAATACTAAAAGCTGTTTTAGTTTTGAAAACAAGTCTTGAAAATAGGGGCATAATTCTTTTGGAAAAAGGTCCCAGCTTAGCGCCACAGGGTATAGAGATTATGCTTGGCACAAATCCTGAATTATCTTCTTTGATTGAAAATTTACAAAAAGAAGAATTAGACAAAGAACTTTCCAAAGCAAGCTTAGAAACATTGTCAATTATTTTATACAAAGATGGTGTGAGTCAATCAGAAATTGATTTTATTAGGGGGGTTAATTCTGGTTTTACTTTGCGAGCATTATCAATTCGTGGTTTAATAGAAAGAAGTACTTCAGAAAAAGATGCGCGAGTTTATATTTACAAACCCAGTTTTGATCTTTTGTCTTTTATGGGTATTACTTCTGTTAAAGAATTACCAGATTATTTTAACATTAATGATTTAGCAAAAAAAGTAACAGAAACAAAGTTTTAAAATCAAGGTTTAACCTTGATTATGGACAATAATATAAAACTTAGTGCACGTATAAAATATGGAAAAAAATTTTAATAAATGGAATAGTGAGAAAAAAATAGTTGATAATAAAATTATCAATAAAGATTTATTTTTTTACCCACGAGAAATTTGGTGGTGTTCTGCTGGATTAAATATTGGCGTTGAAGCAAACGGCAAAAACGACAATTTTGAAAGACCAATACTTATCATTAAAAAATTTAACAGTGAAATGATTTGGACATTACCGCTTACTACCAAAGGGAGGGAAAATAAATACTATTATAAACTAGAACACGAATTGGTTAAATCATGGGTAGTTATTTCTCAAATAAAAACCTTGAGTACTAAAAGATTATTGCGTAAAGTAGGGTCTATTTCAGGGAGTGATTTTAAGAATGTTATTTGTAAATTACAAAATACCCTAAAAATCGAAAGCCCCCTTACGGGGACTTTCTCGGAGGCCGAAGCCACTAATACTAAGAGTATAAATGATATTAATAGTAAAGTCAAGTAAAATAAATAATAAAAAACATTATAATAATATGCAAAATAAAAATAAAAAAACAAAGGCAAAAATTAGAGTTGGGGTGCTTTTTGGTGGTAAATCAGTTGAGCATGAAGTATCCATTAAATCAGCCAATAATGTTATTGAGGCTCTAAATAAAAAAAAATACGAAATAGTACCAATTAAAATAGAAAAAAATGGAAAATTCCCAATAAATATTTTTGAGCAAGAAAAAATTAACGTGGTTTTTTCAGTTTGCCATGGATCATACGGCGAAGATGGTAGTATGCAAGGTTTTTTAAAAATTCTTGATATACCTTTTGTTGGAGCTGGAGTTCTTGGTTCCGCTGTTGGAATGGATAAAGATGTTATGAAAAGACTTTTAAAAGAAGCGGAAATTCCGATTGGTAAATTTTTAGTTTTTAATAAGGGAGAAAAAATTGATTTTGAAAAAATTGTAAAAATTTTAAATTTACCAATTTTTATTAAACCAGCTAATTTAGGCTCTTCAGTTGGAGTTAGTAAAGTTAAAAATGAAAAAGAATTTAAAAAAGCAGTTCAGGAAGCATTTAAATATGATTCAAAAATTATTTTTGAAGAAGCAATTATTGGAAGAGAAATTGAATGTGCTGTTTTGGGTGGAAAAAAAATAATTGCTTCTGTTGTCGGTGAAATTATTCCACAAGATAGTTTTTATTCTTATAAAGCAAAATATTTAGATCCAAATGGAGCAATTTTAAAAATACCAGCATCTTTACCAAAAGAAATAATTAAAAAAGTTCAAAATTTAGCTATTAAAACTTTTAAAGTTCTTAATTGCGAGGGTATGGGACGAGTAGATTTTTTTCTTAAAGAGAATGGCGATATTCTTGTTAATGAAATTAATACCCTTCCAGGATTTACAGCAATTAGTATGTATCCAAAATTATTAGAAGCAACTGGAATTTCTTATTCAAAACTTTTAGACAAATTAATTCAATTAGCTTTTGAAAGATCCAAAAAAGAACAAAGTACCTGCTTAACACCACAGATGCTAGAAACTAATTTTTGATTATAAATCAAAAATAATTTTGAGCTTTTTATCTACTTCTTTTATTATTTTTGATTCTAAAATTCCTATTTCACCCAAGGCTATTCTTTTTTCTAAAGTTGCTATTTTGGAAACTTTAATTATTGAATCAACTTTTAATCCACTTTGTGAACTTGCTTTTACTTTTATATTAAATTCACTTTCTTTATTTTCTCTAGAAGAGATAAAGCAAACAATAAAATTGTCTCCCCTAACATCTGCTTGTAACACAAGTGCCGGTCGAACCTTATGGCCAGACAAATCGGTAAATGGAAATGGTACCAAAACAATTTTTCCTTTATGCATAAATCTTTTTTAAATCACTTAAATTGTAAAGATCTGGCTCATCTTTCAAAAAATCAAAACTTTTAGAATTAGCATTTATATTACTTACATCATTTAAATTTTCATTATAATTTGCTGGAAATTGAATAAGTATTGCATCAATTGAATTCCGTCGGCCAATACCAAAAATTTCACCACGATATTTAACTCGATCGATTAAAGTTTTAATATTATTTCTAGTGTCTGTAATATTTACTATTTTCATATGTACATATTGTACAAAAAATTTAAAATTAAAGCAAGATAAATAATTTCGTAAAATTCACATAAAATTATAATTTTATTACGTAAACCAATCTGACTATCGTCATTGTAGTGTACTAGATTTTTGGAAATCAAGGTTAAACCTTGATTTTAATTTTTCTCTATCATAATATCCCCTAAATGATTTTCTTGGACTACATTAAGTATGCCTTGGCGTACTAATTCAAGCATTGCCAAAAAACCAACAATAAAAATTATTTTTTCTTCACGTTTTGTCTCACAACTTACAGTGGCGTTAAGCTCGTAGTTTGAACTTAAGCACATGGAATCTTTAAAAGATATTTTTAAAGAATTCTGAATTCTTTCAGTTAATTTTTCAATCATTTCATCTATATTAATAACCTTTTTTACACTTATTTCACTAAGTACATTTTTTTTAGGAATTTTATTTAAAACATTTTGCGCAAAAGTCATCATACTATCTTTTGTAATTTGATCGTCAGGCAAAAATACTAATAATTTTATTTTTTTTTCTTGCGGGGTAAAAATTATTTTTTTTCCAAAATTATTTTTTATATTTTCAGAAAGTTCTAAAAAGAATTTATATAATTTTAATCTTTTTTCTAAATCTTCTATGTTTTTTTCCTCTTCAATATCAAGAATTAAATTCGGTAAAAGTGATTTTGATTTTATTAAAATAAGAGTAGAAGCAATTACAATAAAACTAGAAACTTCCGCCAATTCCATTTTTCCTAATTTATTTAAAAAGGCTAAATAATCATCTGTCACTTGCGCCAAAGATAAATCATTTATAAAAAATTTTCTTTTTTCTATCAGATTTAAAAGTAGGTGAAATGGTCCCTCAAAGTTAATAGTTTTTATTACATATATTTTTTCTTGTATTTCTTCTTGCATAAAATTATTAGTATATTTTGCTATAAACTAAACAACTGAGACGAATATTATTTTTATAAATTATTTCAAAAACTTTAAAATTGTTTTAAAGTTTTCTTTTCTTCTTTGTACTTTTCAACGCTCGCAAAGCAACATCATCGAAATCAGTATCCTTTTGCGCCTCGGCTTTTTTATAGGCCACAAATTTTTTATCAGCAATTTCCTGCATCAATTCGTGTGATATTTTACCGGCATCTTGCAAAATATTACGATCATTAATCTTCAAAAAACCATTAAGCTTAACGAGCCAATCTTTCATAGTCATCGGTATCCGCCTGCGTGCTTGTTCTGTGGCAAAAATTAAGTATTGCTCGACTAAGGCATTAAGCTGCAATAGCTCTTCTTTTGTATAGTAATTTTTAGCAATAACTATTTCCTCTTTTGTCGGTTTCGTGCCTCTTGTATAAGTAAGACCAAGCTTTTCTTTTCTATCATTAATTCTTGCTACTACAATTTCCGCAGCGGTGCTGCCTGTAATAGCGTAATGCACTTTATTCTGTACTGTCTTAAAAAATAACAGGCTTTGATTATGCGTAGGATCGTAGTCAAGACTTGTTGCATATATATCAGTAATTTTGCGATAAAATCTTTTTTCACTCGTACGGATATCAGCAATAGTACGTTCAAGTTCTTCAAAATAGTCAAACGGCAAATCAGGATTTTTTAATCTTTCACTATCAATCACAAATCCTTTTACTATATATTCCGACAATCGTGCCGTCGCCCATTGCCTAAAAGCCGTGCCCTGTGATGATCTCACTCTATACCCAACGGCAATAATAAGATCTAAGTTGTAATACTCAATATCTCTAGAAATTTCGCGTGAACCCTCTTTTTGAACTGTAAAGAATTTCTTTACAGTTGAATTTTCTAATAACTCCACTTCTTTCAAAATATTTTTAATGTGTTGACCTATATTTTGCTTGGTTGTCTGAAAAAGTTCTGCCAACGCATTTTGCGTAAGCCAAACCGTATCACCATCAAAACGAACATCAATTTTCGTCTGTCCATTTTCAGTTTTATAAATAATAATCTGTGATTTTTGATTCTTTTTCGTCATATATCTAATTTTTCATATTCTTCTTTAGAATATTCTTTATTGAAAATTGCATATTTGCCATTTTTTAAAGCATCGCACCCTATACAATCTTGGCAATTTCTAATATCAAAACAGTTCAAAATATCTCTACAGTTTTCAGCCCAATAAGAACCTATTACATTACTAGAATATCCAGTCGACACTACTTCAAGTAATTTTTCAGACTTTGTTCCAAAACCAGTAGTACCCAGAGAATCCTTAATGTTTTTAGAAGAAAATAGATAACGACAATCTTCTGATTTAGAAACTTCAAAAGAATTGAAAACATTTTTAGTTTCAGAAAGATAATCTCCGGTAGAATTTACAGTTTTAAGATTATTATTTTCTCT
>ERZ1292640.4356-Hain-H43-02um-R1-4356-length-10782-cov-8_pt1 | contig 10782 bp, 6 predicted proteins | sample MGYA00564404_ERZ1292640 | MGnify/ENA primary metagenome ERZ1292640 (study PRJEB36523, sample SAMEA6512636) | groundwater metagenome | collected 2019-01-08 | study: AquaDiva: Metagenomics assemblies of 32 groundwater samples | reverse complement strand
GTGACGAACGCGCGGCGCTGAGCGCCATGCTCACGCAAATGGCCGGCGGCACCTCGAAGCTGGCCCAGACCAGCAAGGCGCTCGACCAGGTCGGCCAGAAAGCCGAACTCGCGCTCAAGAAGCTCGACGAGCTGGGCCAGAAGGTCACCGGCTACGACGAGCGCGCCAGGGGGCTGGAGCAGATCGAGAAGCGCATTGGCGAGGTGCTCGACCAGGTGGCCGAAGCGCACCGGGTGACCGAGAAGATCACCGCGCCAGATGGCGAGTTGCAGAAGCATCGCCTCGCCGTGAACCAGTTGGCGTCGCAGGCGCTCGAGAACCAGGCGACGATCGAAACGCTGCGCAAGGAGCGCGCGTCGTTCGAAGACCTGCGCGGGCAGCTCAAGGTGTCGACCGCCGAAGTGGCGCGATCGGTCGAAGGCGTCTCGACGCTCAAGGGCGAGCTGGACGCCGTGCGGTCGGTCGGCGCCCAACTGACGCAGGAGTTCCAGCGCATTCGCGAGACCTCGCGCGAGGCCAAGGAAGATTCGGCCTCGGCCACCGAAGCGGTCAAGGAAATCGAGAAGAAGCTCGGTCCGCTGGTGCAGTTGCAGGAGCTGAGCAAGAACACCGAAGAGCGCCTGACGTCGCTCAACGCGCTGGCCGAACACGTTTCGCAGAAGGCCAAGGCCCTCGAAGCGCAGAAACACGCCGTCGAACGCGCCGTCGTCGAGGCCAACCGCCTCAACGAGATGGTGTGGGCCATGGACGTGCAGATCGCCAAGCTCAACGAAGGCAGCAAGCAGGTGGCGCGCGCCGAAGAGACGGTCGAGCGCATGGAGAAGCTGGCGCAGGAAACCACCGCGCAACTGTCGGCGGCCACCACCGCGCGCGAAGAGTTCTCGCGCGAGTTCGTGCGCCTGGACAAGGAAAGCCGCGGCCTGTCGGAGTACTTGAAGACCACGATCGAGCGGCTGTCGGTCGACAAGAAGGAATTCGACGCGTTCGATCAGCGCCTGCGCGGCTTGGGCACCGCAGTCAGCGAAGCCGAGACCCGCATGGACGGCGTGCTGAACAAGGACAAGGCGCTGTCGGCCATGAACCAGCGCGCCGACGAACTGAGCAAGGACTTCCAGACGCTGATGGCGCAGGCCGACGAGATGGCGCGCAAGCAGGGCGCACTCGAGGCGCTCGGCGAACGGCTGGCGCAGGTCGACGAACTGGGCCGCCGCACCATGGCGCAGCACGAAAGCCTCAAGCAGTCGCGCCAAGACCTCGACCTGCTGCGCACCGAGATTGCCGAGTTCCACAAGTCGTACGCCGAAGCCTCGGTGTTGCGCGACAAGCTGTCGGGAGACCGCGCCTCGCTCGAGGCGTTTGGCGAGCGCGCGACCACACTGCTCAGCCGCACGCCGGAACTCGAATCGAAGATGGACGCCGTGCTCAGCAAGATGGCGACGGTGGACGAAGGCACCAAGTCGGCGACCCGGCTGGGCGAGCTCGCGGCCGAACTCGACGCGCAGCTCACCCGTGTCGGCGCCCGCCTGCAGTTCATCGAAAAGCTCGAGGGCCGCATCAACAACCTCCACGTGGTGACATCGGATGTCGATCGCAAGCTGGCCGAACAGCTCGCGCGCCGCAACGAGGTCGAGAGCCTCAAGAGCCTGTGCGACACGCTCGGCACGCAGGTCGGCGACGCGCAGCAGAAACTCGACGGCGTGGCCGCACTGCAGGCGCGCCTGATGCCGCTGACGGCGCAGGTGGCCACGCTCGGCCAGTCGATCGAGCGCTCGCAGCAACTGGTCGCCTCGGTGAAGCAGGAGGAGGCGGCGGTCCACGACCAGAAGGCCCGCCTGACCGAACTGGTGGAGCAGGGCAGGTCGCTGGCGTCCGAGACGACCGAGCGGCTCAAGCAGGTGCAGGCGGTGTCGGACGATCTCGGCCGCGCCGCCGGCGTCAAGGAAGAGCTGCTCACCGAACTGGCCCGCGTGCAGGCCCGCCAGCGCGACGCCGTCACGCAGACCGAGGCGGCGGAAGATCAGCTGAAGCGCGCCGAGACCATGGTCAAGCAGCTCGAGCAGCGCCGCACGCAACTGGCGTTCTCGGAAAAGAAGATCACCACCTTCGAGCAGCGGCTCACCGACCTGACGCGCGCCACCGAGGGCGTCGAGCAGAAGATCAAGCTGATTGCCGAGAAGGAATCACTGGTCCAGGCGGTCAAGGCGGAAGTGGAAAGCGTCCACAAGATCAGCAGCCGCAGCAAGGCCGACCTGCAGTTCGTGACCGATCATCGCGCCGAGGTCACCGATCTGCGCGGCAAGGTCGAAGACCTGCTGGGCCGCGTCAGCGACACCGACACCAAGATCGCCGACATCGAATCGCGCCGCAAGATGGTGGAGGAGGTGCAGACGCGCGCCAATGCCATCACCAACCTGCTGGACGACATCAACGTCAACCTCGAGATGCTGGGCGAGCAGCGCGCCGTGATCGACCACGTCGGCGAGAAGCTGGCGCGGCTCGACTTCATGGTGCAGGAAGCGCAGAACACGCTGCGGGCGCTGCAGCGCGAGCGCGAAGTGGCCGAGCGCATCGAGCAGGGCATCAAGGCGCTGCGCAAGCACAGCGGCGAATCGAAACTGGCGTAGAGCCCGTCACAGGAGGCAAAGAGATAAAGAGTCTCCTTGTCTCTTGAACTCCTGTTTGTTCTTACTGGTTGGCGTTCTTGGGCTGCGGTCGCTGGACGACGAGGCGGTCGCCGATGTTCAGCCTGGTGCCGCGGATCTTGTTCCAGCTCTTGAGCTGCGCGACGGTCGCGCCCGTCCGGCGGGCAATGGCCGAGAGCGTGTCGCCGGCACGAACCCGGTAAGTTCGCGCGGCTGCCGGCTCAGGCAGCGCCGCGGTTTCCGCAAGAATCTCTTCCACTGTTGCCGCCGCGGCCTCTTCCAGGTCGGCCGACGATGCCCGGGCCAGCAATGCCGATGACGGCATGCGCGGAATGAGCAGCCTGGCGCCGAGCTTCACCCGCGAACTCACCTTCAAGTAGTTGGCTTCGGCCAGGTCGGTGCGGTTGACGCGCAGCTTCTTGGCAATGGTGGCGAGCGTCTCGCCCTTCTTCACGGTGTGCCACTGCAGGGCGTTGAGCTGGTTGGGCGAGGACGAGGCCAGGCCTTCGCGCACGCGGTCGGCCGTGCCCTGCGGCACCCGCAGCGAGTACTCGCCCTTCTTGACCGGCGTGGTCCAGCGGCGGAACTCGGGGTTCAGCTTCTGGATGTCATCGACCGGCACGCCGGCCCATTCCGCTACCCGGCGCAGGTCGAGCGCCGGCGGCGCCATCACGGTTTCGGTGGGTGTTGACACCACGGGCACGATGTCGAAGCCGTACTGTGCCGGGTTCTTCGCGATGATCACGGCCGCGAGAATCATCGGCACGTAGTCGCGGGTCTCGCGGGGCAGATATCGCGCGGTGGCGCTCAACTGCCAGAAGTCGTTCTTGCGGCTGCGCGTCAAGGCGCGCTTCACGCGCCCGGGGCCGCCGTTATACGACGCCATCGCGAGGTGCCAGTCCTCGAACGTGTTGTGAAGCGACTTCAGGTACTTGGCCGCGGCCAGCGTCGCCTTCTCGGCGTCGGCTCGCTCGTCAAGATACCAGTCGGCCTTCAGCCCGTTCTCGAGGGCCGTTCCGCGCATGAACTGCCATACGCCGCGGGCCTTGGCGCGCGACAGCGCCGACGGCTTGAAGGCGCTCTCGATCAGGGGGATATAAGCCAGATCCAGCGGCAGGCCTTCGGCCCTGAACGTCGCCTGGATCATCGGCAGGTATTGGGCGCCGCGCGCCAGCCCATCGGCCAGGAACTCGCGAAGCCGGCCCTGGAACAATTCCACATAGCGCAGCACGCGATCGTTGGTCGGAATCGGGATGTCGTGGGTGGTGGCCTCGAGGTCCGCCTCGACTGTCTCAGCCGTGGCCAGCGTCGGCTTGGCGGTGTCGAACGTTTCAATCCCGAGCAGGGTGTCGATGGAAGCGGGCTCCGTTCTGGTCTCGGTGAAGCCGTCGCCCTTGGCGAGCGCGCCCTGTTCCATCACGCTGATGCGGTCGACCAGCCGGTCGAAGTGCTCACGCAGCCGGCTGTTGGCGCGGGCGCCTTCGGACGACTCCAACAGGATGTCCAGCGACCGGTCGAACTCGATGCGGGCGCGGTCGAGGTGGCCGAGCGTCAGTTCCTGTTGGCCGGTCGCGAAGTGGCGATCGGACTCGGCAATGAGGATGGCAACCGGATCGGGAGCGATGGCGACCGGTTTCGGCGGTGCGACGACGGCCGGCGGCGCCTGGGGCACAACCTTGGCCGTCTTCGCGCCCGAGCCCGTGACACAGCCTGCAAACACCGTTGTGCAGCAGAGGAGCGCGATGGGGAGTGTGCGGGGGCTCGGCATTAATCAGTGAAATGTCAACCGAGGCAGGGTAACACGCACCCAACTTTTGGGTCAAACCTGTTATGGCTCAGCTGTTTACAGAAGGCCAGCCGGCCTGCACGAATACTTTGGCCGCTTCCCCGGCGTCGCGGGCCGACGGCGTGACGATTGTCCGTTCACCAATCAGGAGCTTGCGGCCTTCCTTGACCGCCAGGCGAACATCGTCTTCGCAGACGAACTTCTCGGCTGTGGCTGGTGAGGCGGGCCCGCCTTCGCGGCCGGAGGCCGCTACGGCGAGGTCTCGCCGAAGCTCGCCTGTTTCCCGGCGAGCGGAGGCGGATGCCTCAGCGATCGCGGGTGCCAGGCCGCGGGTCGCCAGGAACCTGTCAATCCGGCTGGTCAAGGCATCGGCCGAGATGGAGTCCGGCTGAGGTTTTGCGGGGGCCTTTGGCAGGGCGGGTAGGGCGGGTATGGCGGGTAGGGCGGGTGGGGCAGGTAGGGCAGGTAGGGCAGGTAGGGCAGCACCAGCCGGACCAGCCCCACCAGCCTTACCCGTCTGTACCGCTCTCAACTCGTAAGCGACCCGCTTGATGTTGAGGAGGTGCTTCGGCGAAATGTTGTCGGAGGTGATGTTCCCGCCGAAGCCGCCGCAGCCCAGCGTCATGGCCGGGTCCAATCCCGTCGTCAGTCCAATCGAGCCGTGAGTGGTCGGGGTGTTGACGCAGATGCGGTAGGCCGGCTTGTGCAACCCGAACTCGAGAATGACGGCGTCATTCTGCGAGTGGATCGACATGGTGTGGCCCATGCCGCCGTATTTCAGGATTTGCTTGCAGCGCTCGCAGCCCTCGCGCCAGTCCTTGACGATGTAATAGGAGAGCACCGGGCAGAGCTTTTCGATCGACAGGGGAAAGTCGCGGCCGACCCCCTTGAGCTCGGCGATCAGCGCGCGGGTGCCGGCCGGCACGGCAATACCCACCTGCGCGGCAATGTGAACGGCTGACTTTCCGACAAAGGCCGGGTTGGGCAGGCGCTGCGGCGTGACCAGGTGTTTGGCCAGCAGCTCGGCTTCGGCGGGCGAGAGGAAGTAGCCGCCCTGGTCCTTGAACTGGCGCCTGGCTTCGGCTTCGACCGCCTCATCCACGACGACCGAGTTTGGCGACGAGCACAGCACGCCGTTGTCGAACGCCTTGCCGGTGAGAATGTCGTTGGCCGCCTTGCGCACGTCGGCGCTCGACTCGATGTAGCACGGCGCGTTGCCGGGGCCGACCCCGTAGGCGGGCTTGCCGGCCGAGTAGGCGGCGCGGACCAGGCCCATGCCGCCGGTGGCGAGAATCACCGAGACCTCGCGCGCCTTCATCAGTTCCTGCGTGCCCTCGAGCGTGACGGTGCCCATCCAGCCGATGGCGTCGTCGGGCAACCCGGCGCGGCGGCCGGCCTCGTACATGATGTCGGCGGTGCGGGTGATGCAGCGGGCGGCGGAGGGATGCGGCGTCAGCACCACCGCGCAGCGCGCCTTGATCGCGATCAGGATCTTGTAGATCGCCGTCGAGGTGGGATTGGTCGAGGGGATAATCGCCGCCACCACCCCAAACGGCTCGGCGATCTCGATGATCTTGCGATCGTCGATCCGGTTGATCACGCCCACGGTCTTCATGGGCTTGATGAAGTCGAACACGCGCTGCGACGCGAACAGGTTCTTCTGGATCTTGTCGTTGATGACCCCGAAAGCCGTCTCTTCAACCGCCAGGCGGGCCAGCGCCTCGGCGTGCGGCGTCACCGCCGTGGCCATGGCCTCGACAATGCGATCGATCTGCTCCTGGGAAAACTCGGCCAGGGTGGCCTGCGCCAGCCGGGCGCGGCGGGCGAGCGCCCGCGCCTCTGCGATGGACGCCAGGTCCTTGTCGGTTTGAGATGGTGAAGCAGCGGCAGCCATGCGAATCAGGCGTTCGGAACCTGTTGTTCAAGCCCCAAGCCCCAAGCCTCAAGCCTTCGGGAGAATCCGTTCCACTTCGGCGTGGGGCCGGGGAATAACGTGCACCGAGACGAGCTCGCCGACCCGCCGGGCCGCAGCCGCGCCGGCGTCGGTCGACGCCTTGACCGCGCCGACGTCGCCGCGGACGAGCACGGTGACGTAACCGGCGCCGATGTATTCCGTGCCGATCAGGGCCACATTGGCCGCCTTGACCATGGCGTCAGCCGCCTCCACGGACCCGATAAAGCCCTTTGTCTCGACCATGCCCAGAGCGTCTCGTGGAGTGTCCATCGGAATGGACTGCATGATATTCTCGTTTGGAGCCCTATGCAACGGAGAGACATGGTTAGACGATTGCGGACAGCTGCTGTACTCATGACCCTGGCGGTGACGCTGGCCGGGTGCGGCGAGAAGGAAGACACGACCCCGCCGGTGGGGACCCTGCAGGTTTCCCTGTCGCGCGCCAAAGTGGCGCTTGGCAGCCCGGTCGAGGTGACCTACAAATTCACGGCGGCAGCCGATGCTCCCAACCTCGGTGCGCGCCGCGTGTTCGTCCACTTCCTCGACGCGGATGAGGAGCTGATGTGGACCGACGACCACGAGCCGCCCACGCCCACCGCCGAGTGGAAGCCCGGCCAGACGGTCGAATACACGCGCATGATGTTCGTGCCCAGCTATCCCTACGTCGGCGCCGCCAAGGTGGTGGCCGGCTTGTATGCGCCAGGGAGCAACGATCGGCTCAAGCTCACCAACGAGGATCGTGGCGATCGCTCCTACAAGGTCGTCGATTTTGAACTGCTGCCGCAGACCGAGAACATCTTCGTCATCTTCAAGGATGGCTGGCACCCCGCCGAAGTCGTGTCCGAAGGGGCCGGCCGCACCGAGTGGCAATGGACCAAGAAGGAAGCGACCCTCGCGTTTCGCAATCCCAAGCGCGACGTCGTGCTCTACCTGCAGGCCGATAACCCGGCGACCGGGCCCAACGCCGCGCAGCAGCTGACCATCACCGTCGGCGACCAGGTCCTGACCACCGTGCCGCTCAGCGCGAGCGAGAATCCGGTCCGGACCTACACCATCACGGCCACGCAATTGGGCCAGGGCGACATGGTCGAGATGAAGTTCGCGGCCGACAAGACCTTCGTGCCCGCACTTGACGCCTCGATGAAGAGCGGCGACCCGCGCGAACTCGGCGTCCGCGTCTTCCACGCGTTCATTCAGTAAGCATGCTGAGGGTCTTCGCGCTGACGGCGTCGGTGCTGATGCTCGCGAATGTCGCGAGCGCGGAGATCCTCGTCTTCAAGAGCGGCCGCACCATGTCGGTGCAGTCGTACCGCGTCGACGGCGACATGGGCGTGGCGGCGTTGCGCGCCGGCGGGGAAGTGACCTTCCCGGCGGCCATGGTGACCCGCGTCGACCCGGACGAAGTGCCCTATCCGGCTCCCGTTGCCGACGTGACCGTCGACGTGGCGCCGGTGCCGGCGGCCGTGGCAACTCCGGCATCGATGGCGGTAGCCGATGAAGTACTGGCTGCCCGCCCGTTTGCCGACATCATCTCCACGGTGGCGGCCAGTCACGACGTGGATGCGCGGTTGATCCACGCGGTAATCGAACAGGAATCCAGCTATCAGGCGCGGGCGCGCTCGAAGAAGGGCGCCCGGGGGCTGATGCAGTTGATGCCGGCGACGGCCCGGCAGTACGGCGTGAGGAACTCTTACGACCCCAGGTCGAACATCGAGGCCGGCGTGCGGCACCTCAAGGACCTGCTGAGCCGTCTCGAGCTGCCGACGGCCCTGGCTGCCTACAACGCCGGGGAAGCGACCATTCGCCGCTACGGCGGCCTCCCGCCGTTCCCCGAGACCCAGAACTACGTCCGCCGCATCCTGCAGCGGGCCGGCCGGTAATCTTCTCATCCGCCGCCGCCCCCGGCGAACGTGGACCGGACTTTTCGGCCGGATTGGCCGTCTAAATGGGTGGGAATACAGGTCCCATTTCCTTATAATCCCCTGTGGGTCAATCTTTTAGGGATGGAATTCCGCTGCCGGCTCGGCACCACATCGGGTGAGATCATCGAGGGCGTTTACGTGGCCCAGAGCGAAGCTGCCCTCAGGCGCGAGCTCGAGGACAAAGGGCTGCACGTTCTGGCACTGCGGCCCCGGCTCGGCCTTGGCAATCTCTCGTTCTCGACCAGCCGCAAGATCACCCGCCACGAGTTCCTCGTTTTCAACCAGGAGCTGGCCACGCTGCTGAAGGCCGGCATGCCGCTGGTGCAGTCGCTCGACATCCTGCGCACGCGCCTCACCAATCCGTTGTTCAAGTCGGTACTGGACGACGTGCACGAAAAAGTCCGCAGCGGCACCGCGCTGTCGGACGCGTTTGCCGAGCATGGGGAGTTGTTCCCCAACGTCTATACCGCCTCGCTGATGGCCGGCGAGCGCGCCGGCAACCTCGACGCCGTGCTGCGGCGGTATGTCGCGTATTCGAAGACGGTGGATCTGGTGCGCTCGAAGACCATCTCCGCCATGATTTATCCGGCGATCCTGATCGGCCTGGCCGTCGTGCTGGTGTCGGTGATCGTCCTGAAGGTGGTGCCCACCTTCTCGGAGTTCTATCTCAGCTTCGGCGCCCAGTTACCCCTCTCGACCCGCGCCATCGTCGCCATCTCCGACGTCGTGCGCGCGCAGTTCTGGTTCATCGTCATCGGGCTGGGCGCGGCGGTGGCTGCCGGCTGGAGCTGGCTCAAGCGGCCGGGCCACGGGTCGAAGTTCGATGCGCTGCTGCTGAAGCTGCCGTTCGTGGGCCCGAGCTTTCACAAGTTCGCGACCACTCAACTGGCGCGCACGCTCGCGACGTTGCTCGGCGGCGGCATTCCGCTCGTGAACGCGCTCGAGATCGCGTCGCGCTCGACCGGCAACCGCCACCTGGGCGAGGAGCTGGCGGTGGTCGCGACCAAGGTCCGCGAAGGCCAGAGCTTCTCGGCGACGATGTTCGAGCGCAAGACCGTGCCCGATGTCGCCATCAAGATGATCGAGGTGGGTGAGTCGACCGGCGCGCTGACCGAAATGCTGAACAGCCTGGCGGATTTCTACGACGAGGAGATTGACACCGACGTCGCCCGGTTCGTGACGGTGATCGAGCCGGCCATGCTCGTCTTCATGGGGGCGGTGATCGCCGGCATCGTGCTGGCGCTGTACATGCCGCTGTTCCAGTTGACGTCGGTGATCGGTGGTTCATGATGAAGGGATGCGCCAGGTGGATGTGACGCCGGACGACACGCTCGACCCGGCCGCGCTGATCGAGGACCCGGCGGTGCCGGAGGTGTCGGCTGAAGAGCGCAGCGCCGAAGAGGCGGCGGCCCGCCGGCTCGCCGAGCGTTATCGTCTCGACTTCCTGGACATGCACGAATTCCGGATCGATCAGGAGCTGTTCCGGTCGATCCCGGCCGACCTGATGCTGCGTTACGGCTTCGTGCCGTACCGCCGGGACGGCCGCTCGCTGGTGATCGTGGTCTCGGATCCGACCGACCTGCCGATGATCGACGAGTTGGGCGTCATTCTCGGCACGCCGGTGCGCGTCATGGTCGGCGCGCGCTCGGCGATCGAGGGCATGCTGAAGAAGAGCGAAAGCTCGCAGCGCGTGCTCGACGAGGCGACCGAGGAGTTCCAGATCCAGGTCCTGAAAGAGGATGACCTCGGCGACGACAACCTGACCGTCGAGCGGCTGACCAGCGACAGCAGCCCGATCATCCGCCTGGTCGACTCGACCATCTACACCGCCATCCAGCGGCGCGCCAGCGACATCCACATCGAGACCCAGGACGATGCGGTGTACGTGAAGTACCGCATCGACGGCGTGCTGCAGTCGGCGATGCGGCCGATCGCCAAACGCTTCCACAGTTCAATCCTGTCGCGCATCAAGGTGATGGCCGAGCTCGACATCGCCGAGAAGCGCGTGCCGCAGGACGGCCGCTTCCGCCTGCGCGTGCCCGGCAAGACCATCGACTTCCGCGTCTCGGTCATGCCCAGCGTGCACGGCGAGGACGCGGTCATCCGTATTCTTGACAAGCAGTCGATGAGCGAGCAGTTCACCGAACTGCGGCTCGACATTCTCGGCTTCCCGGAAGAAGAGCTGCGGCGGTTCCGCAAGTACATCCGCGAACCGTACGGCATGGTGCTGGTGACCGGGCCCACCGGCAGCGGCAAGACGACGACCCTGTACGCGGCGCTGGCGGAGATCCGGACGATCGAGGACAAGATCATCACGATCGAAGACCCGGTCGAGTACCAGTTGAAGGGCATCACGCAGATTCCGATCAACGAGAAGAAGGGCCTGACGTTCGCGCGCGGCCTGCGCTCGATCCTGCGCCACGACCCCGACAAGGTGATGGTCGGCGAAATCCGCGACCCCGAGACCGCGCAGATCGC
>ERZ1292640.4353-Hain-H43-02um-R1-4353-length-10789-cov-4_pt1 | contig 10789 bp, 7 predicted proteins | sample MGYA00564404_ERZ1292640 | MGnify/ENA primary metagenome ERZ1292640 (study PRJEB36523, sample SAMEA6512636) | groundwater metagenome | collected 2019-01-08 | study: AquaDiva: Metagenomics assemblies of 32 groundwater samples | reverse complement strand
CCATTAAATGAAATAGTATTTGATTTTTATGATAGATTAAAATCATGTTCAAAGGGTTATGCAAGCTTTGATTGGAAAATAGATGGATATGAAAGAAGCGATTTAGTAAAGCTTTCTATTTTAGTAAATCAAGAGCCAGTAGATGCGCTTTCGGGAATTGTGCATAAAAGTCGCTCTGAAACCCGTGGTAGAGAATTATGCAAACGTTTATCCGACCTTATTCCAAGACAATTATTCCAAATAGCTATTCAGGCAGCTATTGGAGGAAAAATTATAGCTAGAGAAACTGTAAAAGCTCTTCGTAAAGATGTTTTAGCTAAGTGTTATGGTGGAGATATTACTAGAAAACGTAAACTTCTTGAAAAGCAGAAGAAAGGCAAAAAACGTATGCGTAATATTGGCAATGTAGAAATACCACAATCCGCCTTTATAGCAGCTTTAAAAATAGGTGATGAGTAATATATTACAGGTTGACTAAATCCATAAAACAATTAAACTCGAGATTGAGTTCTTGATATTTTTTGGTATCACAGACATCATATTGTTACCTTTTGGTTATATCCATATATTCTCTTTTGGTATATCCAGTATATAATTGACGCGGTCTTCCGATTTTATTGTTTGGATCATCCATCATTTCTTTCCATTGAGCTATCCAACCTGATACCCTTGCTACAGCAAATAACACAGTAAACATTGAAGCTGGGATTCCCATGGCTCTGTAAATAATACCAGAATAGAAATCTACATTTGGATATAGTTTACGCTCAATAAAATACTCATCTTGCAAGGCAATTTTTTCTAATTCCATTGCAATTTCAAGCAACGGCTCTTTATTGATTTTTAATTCTTTTAATACCTCATAGCAAGAATCTCTGAGGACTGCGGCCCTAGGATCGTAATTTTTATACACCCTATGCCCAAACCCCATTAACTTGATGCCTGAATTCTTATTTTTAACTTTCTCAATAAATTGTGGAATGTTGCTAACATCACCAATTTCTTTTAACATATTTATAACCGCTTCATTGGCCCCGCCATGCGCTGGACCCCAAAGGGATGCAATACCAGCACTAATACAAGCGAAAGGATTTGCACCAGAAGAGCCGGCAAGCCTTACCGTAGAAGTTGATGCGTTTTGTTCATGATCAGCATGTAAAATAAAGATTCGATCAATTGCTTTTGCAAGAACAGGATTAGGTTTATATTGTTCAGATGGCACGCCAAACATCATATAAAGAAAGTTTTCTGCGTAGTTTAAATCATTTCTTGGATACATAAATGGTTGTCCAATTGAATATTTATAAGCCATAGCTGCCAGAGTTGGCATTTTAGCTATCATTTGGATTGCAGATATATCCCTCTGTTCCTTTTCCGTAATGTCTAGGTTGTCATGGTAGACAGAAGATAAAGAAGAAAAAGCTCCAAGTAATATTGACATTGGATGAGCTCTTCTTGGAAATCCTCGATATAAAAACTGTAATTGCTCATGAACTAAAGTATGATGTTTAATATCATAAATAAAATTTTCTTTTTGATTTGATGTTGGCAACTCTCCATTAAGAAGTAAATATGCTACTTCCATATAATCGCTTTTAGCAGCTAAATCTTGGATTAAATACCCACGATGCATTAATATCCCTTCTTCACCATCAATATAAGTAATTTTTGATTCGCAAGAAGCCGTAGACATGAACCCAGGGTCGAACGTAAACATTCCAGTTTCACGATATAATTTAGTTACATCAATAACGCTAGGACCAATAGTACCAGTACTAATTGGGAATTCCTCGGATATTTGATTATTAATCTTAATTTCTACTTTAGGTTGATGTTCCATTTTTTACTCCATTATTATAAATAATAATATTCTAGAGAAGTAAAAAACTCGTTAACAAAAATCAAATTAGTAAATGTTCAATTATAGGATGGGCTTGGTATTAGTTAGTGAAGATGGGATAGTCACCAACAATACAACAGTTTCCCGTATGGTTGCCAATAAATTCAAATAAGGATAGTTTTGTTGCATCTATAGTATCAAGAGAAATTGTTTTTAATTGACTTTGTAAGCCTATCTCTTCTAAGTATTTCTTATCTTGAATATCTAGCAATAATTGATCGCTACCATTTTTTAAATAACGATCTGAATTTTTAGAAATAGCATTATATAAAAATTCTCCATAGAATTTTGTAATTGAATCCTGTCCCTTAGCCGTTATAGAGTTGAATAGCTCAAAATTACATAGGATCGCTCTACAGCTAAATTCCTCGATTAATTTATCATCAACAGTAACTGATGGCTTTTTATCACTTGTATACAATACAATAGTGCTTGTAACTATTGAACCTAATGTAAGAATACCTGAAATCACTTTTAATTCTACTGGTGTTACATTATCTATAAACTCAAAAAATGGTCCTATATTACCTCTTAATATTTCTAGTTGATGCGCATTCTTAGCTATACCCAAAAAAGTAGTGAAACCACTTGCAACATATTTTGTAATCTTTGCACCGAATCCAACATTACTTTTGATGTTATTATAAAAATAATGATCATTATTTTTTTCTATCATATAAGCTTTAATAGTAGAGAAAGTTTGATTCAAAAGAGTTCTTGAGTCAGGTAAAACAGCATCTAAATATTGTTTACATTTTTCTACGTTCTCAGGAATACTATTTATTGTGTTATTGTATAAAGTAGAGTTTACATACACCCCTAACTCTTCAACATATTTTTTTACTAAAACCTCTCTCATCCCATTATATATTTTTTGAATCTCTTCACTTGAAGGTAACTCAGCGCGAAGTAGTCTTAATTCATTTTCGCTTAATTTACTTAATTTATTAAGATCTATTGAACATGCTAATTGAGTATTACCTTCAAAAAATAATTGAGGATAATTAAGCATTTGTTTATCATTTTGCAATGATGATATCTTATTTATAATTTCTTTTTGTTGTTCAATCAAAATATTTTTAGCAAGAATAACTTCCCTCTTAGCTTCATTAAATTCATCTTGTATTGAGTATAAAATCATTTTTTCTAATGCTTTTGTAAGCAATAATTTTGTTTCTGGAGTTTTGTACAATTGGATCAATAAAGCAAAACTATGTAAACGCTTTGTAGATATATGAATAAGCGTAAGAATCTCGCCATTTGAATCGATATATTCAGTTGATTTAATCTTATAAGTTGCCTCAATCTTCTTTAAGTATAAAATAAAAGGAGTAAAAACACTAGTATTTGTATCTGGATCAGTTCTTGTTTCTACTGTAACGACAGCTTTATTAGAGTGCCAAGATTCTTCATTTGATATAATAACTGCGGTAATTTTAGGAAAAGCCTCATTATAATCATTATAATTAACTGTAAATCTTATACTATCATCATCATCAAGCTTAGTTTCTTCAATTTCTATATCTCTTTTTTGTGTAGAATTCGTATAGTTCTTACTATAACTAATTATAGAATGATTTATGATCTCGATATTCTCGCTTTCCATTTAAAAACCCAAAAATTAATTCTTGTTAATAAGTTTGTTTAATATAAATGTATATATTTGTCAAGTATTAATATATTAAACATTTTATCAATTATTGTATTTTTTATGATAATAAACATAGATAAAGCCCAGAGCAATTGCTGAGAACAACCAAATCAAAGCGTAACCAAGATGATTATTCCTAATATTAGGAGAAAGATCTTTGGTTTTAAGAGAGGTTTCTTTATTAGTTTTAGCTAATATATAATAATTCTCTACCGGCCTATTTAAATGACCTTCTATCTCCAGTAAATCAATATAAAACCAAAGATTAATCTTAATCTGATTATCATGAACATATAATGGCCTATTTTCACTTGGCATTATATATCCTTCTATCTCTGTTAATTCAGATATAATAGTTTCCGGTCGTTTTTCAGGGTCTCTTCTTTTTTCATCTATCCAACCTCTATTTACAATAACAATTCTATTATCTTTGAGTAACATAGGTGTAAGAATAAAAAATCCATTACCTCCTTTGAACTGCCTACTGCCACCATATAAATACATTTCATAATCATTCATAAACCGTCCTTTGAGGCTAACCTTCCTATAAACCATATTATCCATATCTACTTTATCTGGTAAATTTATAGACGGAAGTTGAATTTGTTTTTCAATTACATTAATTAACTCATTCTTCCAAATCAAACGTTTGAATTGCCAAAAACTTAATGAAAGTAAAACTATCATTGCTAAGACAGTAAATATCGTAGGCAATAACTTCGGTCTGAAGCCTAAAAAGTTTTTTATATTCATGAATATATTACCAGTCAAGAAAAAAATTCTTGTATACTATAATATACTACAAACAACAAAAATCTACCCAAATATTTTTCTTAGATTCTCAGAAAGATCCGTTCTTTCCCATGAGAAACTTCCATCAGACTCAGGAGTTCTTCCGAAATGACCAAAACTAGCTGTTTTCTTATATATCGGTTTTAATAATCCTAAGTGTTTTTTAATTCCAGCAGGAGATAAATGCATCATTTCTTGCAATGTTTTAGCTAATTTTTCTTCATCTACTTGGCAATTTTTATCAGTATGAATATAAAATGACAATGGTTCAGATACTCCAATAGCATATGAAAGCTGAATAGTGCATCGTTTAGCAATTCCCGCCGCAATAACGTTTTTGGCTAAATATCTTGCTGCATATGCTGCAGAACGGTCTACTTTAGAAGGATCCTTTCCAGAAAAAGCACCTCCTCCATGCGGAGCAGCTCCTCCATATGTATCAACTATAATTTTTCTTCCAGTGACGCCAGCATCGCTCTCAGGACCACCTATGATAAATAAACCAGTTGGATTTACATAAAAATATTCCTCAGCGCACATCCAATCAACATTTGGAAGCGCAGCTATAACAAAAGGCCTTATCATTTCTTTTACATCTTTCTGGGTAAGATTTGCTGAGTGTTGAATTGAAACCACAATAGAAGTAGCTTTAACAGGGTTATTATCTATATATTGTAATGTCACCTGGCTTTTAGCATCAGGACCTAATCCTACTAACTCACCTCGCTTAATAGCATCAAAAATATTCTTCATAATTAAATTCGCATAATATATAGGTGCTGGCATTAAGCTTGGCGTTTCATCACAAGCAAAACCAAACATAATTCCTTGGTCCCCTGCTCCTTCTTCTTTACCATCTCTAGAATCTACACCTAAAGCAATATCAGCTGATTGTTTAATGAGTAAATTCTCGATTGCAATTTTATTCCAATGAAATAATTCCTGTTCATAACCAATTTCCTTTACGCAATTACGAATTGTATCATTGATCATTTCTTTGGTAATAGATTCAGGACCTGTGATTTCTCCAGCTACAATAATCTTGCTAGGAGTTGCCATTGTTTCAACCGCAACTCTTGAGAAAGGATCTTGGTTTAAATATAAATCTAAGATACTATCCGAGACTTGATCGCAAACTTTATCAGGATGCCCAGGAGATACTGATTCACTGGTAAATAAGAAATTGCCCTTGCTATTATACATTAATATTTTCTCCAATTTATTTATTATAAAGTTAGTTAAAATATATTTTTAAGAATTATATATCAAGCAAAAAATTATTTAATACCAAATCCATCCTATAATTGAACATTTAGAATTTGAGATTTGAGTATTATACGGAGATATAAAAGGCTGAGAATATCGGCTATATTTAATGCTTTTTTATTTTTGTAGAATGCCAAAAATCGAATTAATAAATGTTCAATTATAGGATGGATTTGGTATAAACTATCATGTAAATGTAATTTTATCTAATAACTCATTTATATATTGTAGTCTAGATTTTGTATCAGGAAACTCTTTATTTATAAGAAGTTTCTGATCAGATCTTATTTTTATACAATATTGATTCTTTGAAATGAAATCTAATAACTCTTCCGGATTAAGGCAATGATTATTTCTAAAAGCTAATGTAATAGCCCTCATACCAGCATCAATTTTCTCAATATTTATTTTCTTAGCTTTTATTTTTAGCTTTATAATATCAAGTAAATACTCCACTTCTATTGGAAATTCTCCAAAACGATCTATCATTTCTACTGCGAAATGATCCACTTCACCAGAGGATTTAAAACTTGCTAAATTTCTATATAAACTTAACCTTAGGTTAAGATCGTCTATATAATCCTCAGGTAGAATTGCTGGAATTCCAATATTTACTTGGGGACTATAATCATCCTCTATTTCTTCCGTTTTATCAGGATTTTTTAATGAAAAAATAGCTTCTTGAAGCATTTCTTGATAAAGCTCTAGACCAACCTCTTTAATATGACCGGATTGCTCATCCCCCACTAAATTTCCAAAGCCTCTAATATCCATATCATGACTAGCTACCGTAAAACCCGCTCCAAGAGAGTCTATTGTATGCATAACTTCAAGTCTAGCTTTGGAAAGTTTTGATAGTTTATGATTGGGTAATAATAAATATGAATATGCTTTGATATTGCTTCTACCAACTCTACCTCTTAATTGATAAAGCGCAGCTAAACCGAATTTATCTGCTCTATAAATGATAATAGTGTTGGCTTCTGGTATATCGATACCTGATTCAATAATACTTGTAGAAAGTAGTAAATTATATTTTTTATTATAAAAATCACTCATTATCTCTTCTAATGAGTTAGGACTCATCTGTCCGTGAGCAACTATAATTTTAATTTCAGGGAGCAATTCAACTAACTTTGGAAGAAGTTCATTTATATCGCTAATTCTTGGGCAAACAAAAAACACCTGCCCTCCTCTATGATATTCTCTTAAAATTGCTTCTCTAATTATTATAGAATCAAAATTCATTATATAAGTTTTAACTACTTGTCTATCAATTGGAGGGGTAGCGATTATACTCAAATCTCTAACTCCAGTTAATGACATTTGAAGAGTTCTAGGAATAGGGGTTGCAGATAAATTAAGGATATGAACATTCTTTTGAAGAGTTTTTAACCTCTCTTTTTGTATCACTCCAAATCTATGCTCTTCATCTATAATAAGAAGTCCTAAATTTTTAAATTCAATTTCTTTACCTAAGAGAGAATGAGTTCCAATAACGATATCAACTAAGCCTTCCTTTATACCTTCTTTAATTAACTTCGTTTCTTTTGCATTCACTAATCTTGATAATTGCCTTATTTGCATAGGAAAGCCAGCAAATCTTTTTAAGAAACTATGATAATGCTGCCTTGCAAGTAAGGTTGTTGGAACTATTATAGCCACTTGTTGTTTAATATTATGTTCTGGGTTGGTAGCTATAAAAGCAGCCCGCATAGCTACTTCAGTTTTTCCAAAACCAACATCTCCGCATATTAATCGATCCATTGGGACACCAGAGGCTAAATCACTTTCAACATCTCTTATTGAATTCATTTGATCTTCTGTTTCCACATAAGAAAAACGTCTAGAAAATTCTTCATAAGCTTCGTAAACTGGAACTAATGACTCTCCTTTGCTATTAGTCCTTGTGGCGGCTGTATTTATTAACGATGCTGCAATTTCAAAAAGTTTTTCTTTAAGTTTTTTCTTTCTATTTTGCCACGCAACTCCACCCAATTTATCTAAATGTACTTCTTCTTCAGAAGATCCAAATCTAGTAAGTAAGTCTAGATTCTCTACCGGTATATATAAAATATCTCCACCAGAATATGTAAGTTTAATGCAATCCTTATCAACGCCAACTGCCTTGATTGTTTCTAACCCAGAAAATAGAGCTATACCATGCTGTTTATGAACTACATATTCACCAATTTGAATATTATTAATTTCTCCAAGTAAATTGGCTAAATTTTTATCAGATTTTTTTCTAGCGATTTTCTCCCCAAGTAAATCTTGCTCCGAAACGATAGCAAAATTATCAAAACTAAAACCATGCTCTATTGGTAACATAGCTAGCCCAACAGTCTTTCCTGAAATATTTATATATTCATTAAATTTATTAATTCTATACCAATGGATATTATAATTTTCTAGTAATGTTTTGATTCTTTGTAATGACCCTTCACTATTACAGGCAATAAATAATTTAATTTTAGATTTTTCTCTATATTGCTTAAATAAATCAAATGCTGATATTTTTTTTGATTGAGCTAGAATGTTAAAATCATCCATTTTTTTCATTTCTAAGTCTATTCCATGTTCGAAATCTACTTTGAAGTTATGTAAAATAATTTTTCTGTGTTTATCTAGTTTTCTAATAAGCTCAGCTTTTGTCATCCATAAATTAGATGGAGTAATTGGATGAAATATAACTTCATCCTGGAAATGGTTATTTAATAAATTCTTTCTAGCTTCATAATTCTCATTGATTTGATATATATACTCATCAAGTTGGTGTATAAAATTATGCTCATAAATTATATTATTAGGCGAAAAATAGTCAAAAATATCACTTAAATTATCATAAAAGAACGGTAGATAATGCTCCATTCCTGGGTATTTTCTACCAGATGATATAGCCTCATATAATGGATGATTCTCTTGATGAATAAAATTACTTAAAAAATTTTTACAAAAGTTTTTTATTGAATAATGGTTTAATACTACTTCACTAGAGGGAAGAATAGTAATTTCATTTATTTTCCCGTTACTAATCTGACTTGTAAGATCGTATGATCGTAATTGTTCTAATTCATTACCAAAAAAATCTAATCTCCAACCGTTATTAAAATCAATAACAATATCTATAATATCACCTCTAACTGCAAATTCTCCAGGTTCACTGGCAACTTCACATCTCCTATAACTAAGTTCTATTAATTGAGATAGAAAAGCTTCACGATTAATTTTATCTCCAACTTTAATTTTCTTTACTAAATCTTTTAGTAAATCAGCAGGAAGCAAACGTTGTATAAGAGCATCTATGGAAGTGAGTAGAATAATATCTTTGTCATCCTGAGTGCTACCGTCATCCTGAGCTTTAGCGAAGGATCCAGCATGACTCTCTCTGGATGTTTCGTCTAAAGCCTCAACATGACGAGTTAATGCATCCAACGTATTTATTCTTTGAATTAAATTATGAATATTAGGGGAAACTTTATCATAAGGTGAGCAATCCCAACTCGGGAAAATTAAAAGCTTCTTGTTTGGATTAAAAAATTTTATTTGTTGAGCAAGAACCTCAAGTTTCTGATCGTCACTTGTTATAAATATTGAAGATCCTATTATTTGACTAAGGATTAAACCATAACTATCTGTTGGCAGAGGAAATAAGTCTAGCTTTTCATTTTGCTGAATTTTAGAAAAAATTTTCATTTAATTGTTAATCTGATTTAAGAATTTCGCTGTTATTAAGGCCAATAAATGTTTCGTTTACACCACCTCTTAAGTATAAACCTCTATCCTCTAGAATATTAAAGCCATTAAAATAAGCACTTATAGCAGAGAATTCATGGATAAATGTTCCTAAAGTTAACCCAGCAAACACACCGTAATAATCTCTAGTAGCAATGCCACCGACTAATCCAAGTATAAATTGCTCATAAGAATATAAAAAACTCCCAATTGCAGCGCCTTCTATATTATAAATGAAATTACCTATGATAGTAGTTTTTGTAGTTCCTAAGAAAACGCTTGCACTATAGACCAAAACACCTACTGGCAAATACTTAATATCATAGTTTGTTTTGCCTCCGAAATAATCATGCCTTATACCGCCAATTATTGCACCAACAAAACTATACTCTATTAATTCCAAAATTATTGTAGAATCTACGGAGCGATCTTTTTCATTCTGCATATTGTTTTAACATTCTCATTATTTTATTATCGAAGATTTTTGGTGGATTTTTTTTATTTGTAACCCATTCAAATATTTCTGCATCTGCTTCATCTAATAAATTGTCTAACATTTTTAATTCATCAATAGAAAAACTTTCAATATTTTTTTTAGTAAATTCACCTAAGAGTATATCAGTTTCCTTCCACCCTCTATTGGTAGCTTTATATAATATCTTCTTTTTAAAATTTTCTAGATTCATATCAGTACCATCAATATATAATATCAATCCTTACCTTTGTAACAGTATAGCAAATAATATTAGGTTCTGTGAAGTTAATTTTATGTTGTGTATAATGATTATTACACACGAGCTAAAAGATGTTTTGCTAGATTTTCTAAAATTTTTGTATCTAAAGATAAATATTCTAATTCTTTTATAGCTTGATTGGTCAAATTATTTATTTCAATTTTGGTTTCTTTTTTGCCAATAATTTGTACTACGTTATTATTTGATTTTTTCTTCTCTTTAAAATCTTCTAAATCATCAATAAATTGAAATGCTAAACCAAAAAATTCTGCATATTTTATTAAATGTTGCTTATTATGATCTGAAGCATATCCAAGAGTGGCACCAATGAAGCTACTCGCAATAAATAATCTTGCAGTTTTCATCCAATGCATTCTAAAAATCTCTGGATAAGAAGCTATTACTTCTCTTTCATAAATCAAGTCATACATCTGACCTCCGGCCATTCCATGAACCCCGATATTTTCAGCTAGAGATTTAATTAAATTACATCTAACCTTGCCATCTGGATGAGTAGCGTCATCGGATAAAATTTCAAATGCCAAAGTGAGTAATGAATCACCAGCCAAAATAGCCGTAGCTTCATCGAATTTTTTATGACAACTAGGCAAGCCGCGCCTATAGTCATCATCGTCCATCGCAGGTAAATCATCATGAATTAGTGAATAGCTATGGACTATTTCAATAGCAGCTGCGGCTCTAACTGAATGA
>ERZ1292640.4352-Hain-H43-02um-R1-4352-length-10789-cov-5_pt1 | contig 10789 bp, 12 predicted proteins | sample MGYA00564404_ERZ1292640 | MGnify/ENA primary metagenome ERZ1292640 (study PRJEB36523, sample SAMEA6512636) | groundwater metagenome | collected 2019-01-08 | study: AquaDiva: Metagenomics assemblies of 32 groundwater samples | reverse complement strand
GCGTTCAGCACCGTGCGCAGACCGAAGGCACATTCAAATTGCTCTTCAATGCGCTGCAGTGGGCGGGGATGGAGGAGCTGAGATAGCGCGGAGAGATTTGCGCCAGTCCGAAGGACCCCTTCGGGGAGGCGCACCCGCCAGAACGCTCGGCGGGCTGGTCAGCCCTTCGGCTGAGAGTCATCGGGTCATTGGATGATCGGCTCCACTGCTGTCCGGTCAAAAGTTGAATAGAATCAACTGGTTTGACCCACTTGTGTTCTGAATGTTGTAACGAGTGTCTGCAAGTACTTGATACATCGGTTCTTTTTGAAAGAGCGTGACGCTCAAGATCTGTAGAATAGTGTAGAGCGATTGGTCGAGCTTCAGTTCTTTTTTGAGGATTGCGACCAAGACATAGATCGCCACAGCGATCCAGATTTGAGTCTTGACGGCGTTAGGAGTCGTGCCGTAGAATCCTTTGATGCGCAAGTGTTGCTTGATCCATTTGAAGAACAGCTCGATCTGCCAACGCGCTCGATACAGTTGAGCGACCGTGAGAGCGTCGAGCAGAAAATTGTTCGTGAGAAAGACAAGGGTCCGATCATGCTCTGCATCGAAAAAGCGGATGCGCCGGAGGTGGTCGGGATAAACATCATGAGTACGCCACACGGTAAAGGTAATCGTTTGGTCAGCGATCACGCCAGACGTTTTGATCACTGGTTGTGAATACACTCGTCTGAACCGCAAATCGCGTCTGGCACGGATAACAAAGTATGCACCCGAGTTGTCGATGCGCTTCAGGCGCGCAAAGTCCATATAGCCTCGATCAAGGACATAGTAGGCACCTGCTTCATAGACAAGTTCGTCAAGCATAAGCACGTCGTGAACACTTGCTGCAGAAACTCTAATAACGGTGGGCATGTTTGACGCAAGATCCAGCAGCGTGTGCATCTTGATTCCCGCACTGGTCTTTACGTGTCCTTTGGCTTGTGCCCACGGAAAGAGAGCCAAGCAGAGTTCAATGATCGTCGAGTCAAACGCATAGACGGCACTTTCAAGATCAGCTAGCAACTTGTCATTCTGGTAGAGCCTGCGTGCTCGGTTGATGAGTGCAACAGCAACGTCGCGATAAATTTGCCACGACCGATGCTCATTGGCGTCAGCGAGGGTTGAGCGAGCAACCTTTGCACGAATACCGCTATGATAGAGCTTCGAGCCGAGGGAACGCAGACACGTCTCGATGTCGCGCAGGCTTTCTCGATACGTCAATTGAGCAAATGCCATGCAGAGAAACTGGTCCCAGCATGAAAATCTCCTGACGCGGTGTTCGCCCTTGTAGTACTTGACAGCGGCTCGGAACTCATGCTTAGGAACGAAGTCCATCAGCTGAGAGAAAACGGTTCTATCAACATTCATGCCATCGACACCCTCTGGTGGAAGAAAAATGAATTGACACCACCGTCGAATGTACGATGCAGTTGAAATCGATCACAACACAAAAACCGTCTAACCCAAACTTGTCAAAGAACTTAGAAACCTACTGCCGCCCGTTAACCGGACAGTAGTGGATCGGCTCATCGGAAGATCGGGACAATGGATGATTGGGAGATCGAGCCATCGCGTCATCGGTTAAACAGTCGCCCTTTATCGTGCTGATCAAAACGAAGGAAAAATGTCATTCTGAGTCCCGCTGGTTTTCAGCGGGGCGAACCTGCCCGACTGCCTGACGCAATCGGGCGGGCGGGGAATCTGACGAAAGAGCGAGATTCTTCGATCGCTTCCTGCCCGACCACGCCCGCCCGGCCTAGCCGTTCGGACGGGTCGGTCAGGCGGGCGCTCCCTCAGAATGACAATCTCTTTTTTTGGACAGCCTCATTGCACTTCGGATCATTGGCAGACATGCGTCATCCGCGGCTCGATTGCGACAGCCGGAGTTTTGAGGTATATTGATACTGAGCGAGCGTTCCATTTTCATTGTAGGAAATGAATTTGAGGTACCGTCTGCGGCGTGTTCCACTGCAGCGCGCCGCGATTGAGGATGGCTTGGTGCAGTCTAATCAGTAGTCAGGCCGGCATCATCCTGCGGGATCGGTCGCGGCTTCGGGAAATGACCGAATGCCTTCAGCTCGTGCAGTTGTCCATGGAGTCAAATGACCTACGCGGATCAAGCCGGGAAACTGGTGGAGATAGCGTTCATTCTCACCGATCGACAATGGACCGGGCTGTGTAGCTCATGGAAGGAGTTGTTGTTTGGTCTCGACCTCGGTGACGACCCGAACGCCCGCGTCGAGTTCTTTCTAGCGGTGTTGGCTGCTGCCGAGGGTCAAGACCCCCCTTCAGCCCTTCGAGTGATGATTCATGACGTCGTGCGTCGTCTCGACAACCAAACCGGGCCTGATCTTTATCGCTCTCTCAGGCGCTATGAGGCCGCGATGGACAACTGGAGGGACGTCAGCGCGCGACTACCTCTGCCGCCGCTTGAATTCCCCCAGGAATCACTTGGAATCGCGTTTGTCGATGGCGCCGACCTTCTTCGAAAGCCCGAGATGACCGTGCATGGCACGTACAATTTGGTGGTTATCGGTGTCATCGGTTCCGTGATTCTGAAGGGCGCAATCGAAGTCCGCCGCATGTGGGAAGCATCCAAGTGAAGCCCGACTTCAGTCTCCGCTGGGTATGTGTCCACGAACGGCGGCCTAACACGCCGCTGAACCCGACGGCCGCTGGTGCGATCGCGGGCGGCCGCGGGTTAGCGGCAGTCCGTTAGCCCTCAAGCTATTGAACTCAATATGGTTAGTGGTTTTCAAATACTCGACATTCAATCCCAAGTCGGTCATGCCCTCTGGCAGATTCAAGCACTTGAGAAAACTCTTATACACTTTATTGTTTTGGGTTTCAAGGTGAGTCGAGGCACTGATCCCATCAAAGCTGAGGAGCAGTTCTCGGTATTCGGCAGATTCACGCTTGGACGGTTGATTTGCGACATCGAAAAGAACACTGATACTCCCGAGAAGTTGAAAAAGAGACTCTCCAGTTTCCTACCAAAGCGCAATTGGTTAGTTCACAAAAGTTGGTCTGATCACTTTCAACATCTCCCTGTCTCAGAAAGACTCTCCGTCTACTCAAATAAGGTGCTTCAAATAGGCGACGAGGCTTTGGAACTCAACAAACAATTTGCAGATTTGCTGGAACAAAAAATCTTAGCTGCTGGTGTTTCAAAATCTTTTCTTGATCAGGAGACAAACAAATTGCTTGCAAAATGGTTTGCGGGCTAACCAGCAGATCAAGCTGAGCGGTTAAAAGGGGGTGCATTCTCTCCGCGGAAGAACAGTAAATTTGTCATTTTATAGAAGCCACCGCGCCGCGCTTAGACGGCGCAGTTCGGAAAGTACATGCCCCAACCTTTTCAACGCCGCAGCTTAGCGGCCATCCGTTATGCAGAAATTACATTACAGTCATGAGAATTCAGCTCGAGTAACGAAAGCTCGATTGATTAGTGAGCCCAAAAACATGCGCCCACATGTCGTAATACTCGGGGCCGGCGCCAGTGTTGCAGCATTTCCGCAAGGGGACGCGACTGGTAAAATACTTCCAACAATGGATAATCTGGTTGAGGTCGTAGGCTTACGACCCATACTGGAGGATTCTGGAGTAGATTATCATAATCAGAATTTTGAGGAACTTTACAGTCAACTTCATGAAAAGGAGCCGAATTCACCTTTACTCAAAACCATCGAAAACACCATACGAAAGTATTTTGAAGAACTTCAACTTCCAGCAGAACCAAGTTTGTATGATCACTTGGTACTTTCTCTTAGACCGAAAGATATAGTGGCAACGTTCAATTGGGACCCTTTCTTATATGATGCGTGGGAGCGGCATAGATACGAGTTGCCAGTACCTGATATAGTTCATCTGCATGGGAATGTGCGCATAGCTTGTTGCATTGAGCATCAAGTTCAAGGAGAAAACGGCATGTATTGTCCTCATTGCGATAACAAGCTAACCCCATCTAGGTTACTTTATCCTGTTGCCATTAAAAATTATGCGGATGATCCGTTCATTAAATCGGAATGGAAAATGATAGAATCAGGCCTTCGGAGTGCCTTCACTCTCACAATCTTTGGCTACGGCGCACCAGAAACCGACAAGGAAGCTTTTGACTTGATGACAAACGCATGGAAGGGTAAGAGCCCGAGGGAACTAGAAACAATGGAGATTATCGACACGAAAGAAAAACAAGCCTTGATAGAGCGATGGAAACCATTTATACCGACGTTTCATTGTATGCATACCAAAGATTTTTACGAGTCGGGAATTGCGCATTTTCCTCGCAGAAGTTGCGAAGGGCTGTATGTACCAACGGTCTTAGGACAGTTTGCAGAACCATATCCACTTCCTAAAGAAATAAAATTCAAAGAATTGATGTCTTGGTTGGAACCTTTGATTGAAGCCGAACGATCGATGGCAAAAAATGCATAACAACCGCTTGCACAGCGACGGCGGGGCGCTGGCGATCTGGGTAAGTTTTGTTCTGTTTTCAGAGTTTTTTCTTTTCAGAATGTTCCGTGCATTGAAAACCCGCCGCGCGTGAAGCGCAGCGTTAGCCTGCTGCCCTCGACAATGTGCATGGTCATTTATCACGTTACGCAGCAAAGCTATTCTGTAGGAACCAAACTCAAGGCCTCTAGCCGATCTTGGTATCTTGACGCTATTCGGCAAAGAGGCTTAGGCTGGGTCGATCAACTTCTTGAAGACCACCGCCCTTTTTGGGCTCCTTCTAGATCGTCCTCTAAGTTTGGTTTCTCTGAACTTTCCTTTTGTGGAGCTTACGCAGATGCTGAACAAATCGCTCAACCAAACTTCTACAAATTATCCGTCCTTAGGTATTGGCAAGCCCCGATGATCATGGTGAATCGAATAAACCGTGCCGGACAGAACTCAGTAGAGTCGGCCCTCTTTGCCAAAGAATATTGGCGCCCAAGAAACAAGTGGCATTTCTTGGAAGTCCTATTCAAATCCGCCGTCGTTGTTGAAAAATGTGAGCCACCCACAGCCGAAGATGTGCGTCAAGCTAAGAGGTTGTATCTCGAGGATCATAATCGTGCAATAGGAATGTGAAGCGAATGTCGGGCAGCGGGCTAACCGGTCGCTCCCCGATCAACAACATCCCGATGGAAAGAATCGGGACCCCGATCAGATACATCGGGGCAAGCAGGTCGGGGCCCCGACAGGAGACGTTGGGGGCAAGCAGGAAAGCTAATCCGCCACTAGGATTGCCGGACATACCCCGCTGCTTCCTGGCTGTGGCTCCCGCGCGTTAGGCGAGCTAGGTAGAATCTCATTATATTGTGGAAAATATTGGAGGTGTTCATGGAATCGGATCTTGCCAACCAAATTAAGAAGCTTAGCGTAGCTGAACGGATCCTCCTCGTCGAAGAAATCTGGGATAGTATTGCGCGAGAAAACGAAGCTTTCGAGCTATCCGAAGCCGAAAAGGAGGAACTTGATCGACGCTCTCAATCCTTCTCTCAAGCTCGCACGTGGGAAGAAATCAAGGCTGAGTTCCTCAAGTCTTAGTTTCGAATGACTGTCCGCCTCCATCCTGCAGCCGAAGGCGAGTTTCGAGATGCGATTAGAAATAGTGGGTTCTGGGATTCGAGTTCTCGCGATTTTTCATTCGAGGCGCGATCCTTCTCGTTGGCGATCACGAAAATAGCCTGTCACTACCACCCGCCCACCTGACAAGTCGCTCGCCGATCAAGGAGCACACGTGCATTATCTACTTTTCTATGATGTCGTCGATGGGTACGCCGAACGGCGAGTCCCCTTCCGTGCAGCGCACGTCGCCTACGCGCGTCAAGCGGTTGCGCGCGGGGAGCTTGTGCTGGGCGGTGTCCTTGCCAATCCCGTGGACGGAGCGGTTCTGCTTTTCCGCGGCTCTTCTCCAGCCGTAGCGGAAATATTCGCTGCCGGGGATCCTTATGTGACGAATGGCCTCGTTAAGAGTTGGCGCGTTCGGGAGTGGACCACAGTCGTCGGACCGCAAGCTGAGGTGACATTATCCGATGCGCCAACGTGAAGGCCAGCTGTCTGGCAAGCCGCCGCCCGCAGGGTCCGTTCGGCACATCCTGACCCTGCCGAACGACGGTGGGACGCCTGGCCGCAGTCCATTTGCCGGCGTCCATTCGCCGTCATCCAGGTCGGGCACCTTCCACCGAGACCGTCTCCCCCTTCCTCATCGATATCCTTTTCCGCGCAGCCTTCGTCAGGCAAAAACCTCACGAGCCACTGTGTGACGCCGAAAAATGCACTCTACGAGAATCCCGCAGACTTGGCCACTGACTGAAGGCCAGATCGATACGGTGATCAATTTTGGAAAGAGCGTGACATTTCTTTATATTCCATCGCCAATCATGGAACGATGATGAACGTCAAACCCGGCCTGAATCACGAACGATATATCGGGATTCTTCAGCAGATGACGCCTGAACAGAGGCTCCTGAAGGCGTTCGAATTGTCTGAGTTCGGGAGAGCACTTTTTGTTCACGGGCTGCGAAAGAGATTTCCACATCTGTCGGACGAAGAATTCAAGAAGAAGCTGCGCGAGCGCCTTGCCAAATGTCACAACAGGAATTACTGAAAAAGGTTGTCCGTGCGCTTGAGGATGCGCGAATAGACTATATGCTCACCGGCTCGCTTGTCTCAAGTCTCCAGGGGGAGCCCCGATTGACACACGACATCGATGTTGTCGTCGCACTCCAAAAAATAGATGCCAAGAAGGTCGTGGAGGCATTCCCCGCTCCGGATTTCTACGTCGATGAGAAAGCTGTTGTCGATGCGATTGAGAGACGGTCTCGGTTCAACGTCTTGAGTACGGAGGGAGGGGACAAGATCGATTTCTGGTTATTGACGGATGATCCATTTGATCTGTCTCGGTTTGCCCGCAAACAGAATGAAGAAGTTTTCGGAACTCAAATCAAGGTCTCATGCCCTGAGGATACGATCCTGGTGAAACTGCGTTGGGCAAAGCTCTCTGGGGGGAGCGAAAAGCAATTTGGAGATGCGCTGCGAGTCTATGAAGTGCAGAAGGGAAATCTCGATTTGGATTATCTCAACTCCTGGGCGGCGCGGCTGGATATAGAATCGCTCTGGAGGCGTATCCAAAAGGAAGCAGTGTAATTTCAAGGCTGCGCGATCCATCACGTCTATGCAACACTCCGAACTCATCCTCGTTCTCGACTTTGGCTCGCAATACACTCAGTTGATCGCTCGAAAGGTGCGAGAGCTTGGTGTCTATTCAGAGATCCATCCGTTCGGCATTCCGATTGACAGAATCCAATCGCTTCATCCAACTGGCATCATCCTTTCCGGCGGGCCTTCCAGTGTCTATGAAGAAGGCGCGCCGAAATCATCCCCTAAGGTGTTCGAGCTTGGCGTCCCGGTCCTGGGAATCTGCTATGGTCTCCAGCTCATCGCCGATCAGCTCGGGGGGAAGGTTGATGCGTCTGCGCGTCGGGAATACGGGAAGGCAATTCTGAAGATCGACAAGGGCGAGGACCTTCTACAAGGCTTGAATGGATCGACACCCGTCTGGATGAGTCACGGCGACGCACTCAGCCAGATTCCCGCCGGATTCGAACCGATCGCGCACACGGAGAACGCTCCGATCTGCGCCATCCGTAATCCTGCGAGAAAAATCTTCGGCGTTCAGTTCCATCCGGAAGTCGCTCACACGCCGGACGGGAAGAAGATCCTTTCCAATTTTCTCTTCAAGGTCTGTGGCGCAAAGGGAGACTGGACACCGGCTCATTTCATTCAACAATCCATTCAGGAGATTCGGAACAAAGTTGGATCGGCCAGGGTTCTCTGCGCGCTGAGCGGCGGCGTGGATTCGTCGGTGGCTGCAGTATTGTTGCGCGAGGCGATCGGTGATCAGCTGCACTGCATTCACATCAACAATGGCCTGATGCGCAAGGGGGAGAGTGAACAGGTCGTCGAGACGTTTCGAAAGACGTTTCACATCAGCCTCACCTACGTTGACGCGACCGAGACGTTTCTCTCGAGGCTGAAGGGCGTTGCGGATCCAGAGAAAAAACGGAGAATCATCGGCAACACGTTCATTGAGGTCTTCGAGACGGAATCGGCAAAGATTGCGGGCGGGGACGGCGGATTCGAGTTCCTTGCGCAGGGGACGCTCTATCCGGATGTGATTGAGTCTACGTCGTTCAAAGGGCCATCGGTCACGATCAAAACGCATCACAACGTGGGCGGTTTGCCCGAGAAGATGAACTTCAAGCTCATTGAGCCGTTCCGGGAGTTGTTCAAGGACGAGGTGAGAGAAGTCGGAAGAAAACTCGGTCTCCCTGAGCCATATATCGAACGGCATCCATTCCCGGGTCCGGGACTCGCTGTAAGAGTTCTCAGCGAAATTACGAAAGAGAAGCTGGATTTGCTGCGCGAGGCTGATGCGATTTTTATTGAAGAAATCAAAAAGGCCGGACTGTACAACGACATTTGGCAGGCATTCGTTGTGCTGCTGCCGGTGCAATCCGTCGGTGTGATGGGAGATGGAAGAACGTATGAATATACTGTGGCGCTCCGCGCTGTCACTAGCGTCGACGGCATGACCGCCGACTGGGCTCGGATTCCGGCGGATGTGTTGGCGACCGTCTCGAATCGAATCATCAATGAGCTACGCGGGATCAATCGAGTGGTGTACGATGTCAGCTCGAAGCCTCCAGCGACGATTGAGTGGGAGTGACGAACGATACGGATTCTTGGGCGAGAAGTGGGTACAATAGGATGTGAGATGTGTGATGTGAGATGTGGGATGTGAGAAGGAGAAATGAAAAAGGAAAAATTCAGAAGGCAGAAGACAGGAGTCAGAATACAGAATGCAGTAGGCAGATTCCAACCACACCCTCAAAACTCCGAACTCAAAACTAGGAACTCAGAACCAGGAACCCGGAACTAGGAACTCGAAACTCAGAACCAGAACTCCAAACTCAAAACTCCAATCCTTGAACTTTAAACTCTAAACTCAAAACCAGTTCCCCACTTCGTTCATGATTGAGCTACGCAGCGTCACCAAAAAATTTGGCAGCTTCACTGCGGTTGACGACATTACCCTCAGCGTACCGCAGGGAGAGTTCTTCGGTTTTCTCGGACCGAACGGCGCGGGAAAAACGACGACGATCAAAATGATGGCTGGATTGTTCGCTCCGACCAGCGGGCAGATCTTCATCAACGGATACGACGTCGTCAAGAATCCGCTCGAGGCGAAGATGTCTACTTCCTACGTTCCGGATCTGCCGTTCTTGTACGATAAACTGACGGGCAGGGAGTTTTTGTACTTCATCGGCGGGCTGTACAAGATGGAAAAGAAAGCCGTTACCCAAAAGATTCAGGAGTTAATCGAGCACTTCGAGATCGGCGACTGGGTTGACAAGCGAACGGAGGATTACTCTCAGGGGATGCGCCAGCGTGTGACGATCGCAGCGTCCCTCGTGCACGAACCGAAGGTGCTGATTATTGATGAGCCGATGGTGGGGCTGGATCCGCGGAGCTCAAAAATCGTTCGTGAGACGCTGAGGCAAAAAATTCGTGAGGGGGTAAGCATCTTTATGTCCACTCACAGTCTCCCCACCGCTGAAGAGCTGTGCGATCGGATTGGCTTCATTAAGGATGGCAGGCTCGTCTTCATTGGAACACAGGAACAACTGCAGGCATACAAACAGAAGTACGACGGCAAGTTCGAATCCGTGTTCCTTGAACTTACGAAATGAGGTCTACCAAACCCTTCTACTTCAACCTGGCTAGAGCAACGTCGTCTGATGGGCACCTTCTTTCATATTCTGAAATATAAATTCATCGCGTTCATCAAGGCCACGTTCGCGCTTCAGTTCGTCTCGGCCGTCCGCGGCCTTGGTTCGCTGGCCGTGTTCGGCGGATTCTCCGTCGTTGCCTACTTCTTTTCCTTGGGTATTACCGAGTTTGTTCTTGACCAGACCCGGATCGGGCTGTTTCTGTATCATCGCTTTATCTCGATGATGCTGTTCGTCTTCTTCGTGGCTGTGAACATGGGCAACATCATCGTTTCCTACGCCACATTGTACAAATCCTCTGAAGTCGGGTATCTGTTCACTAAACCGGTCTCCTACTCACAGATCTTCGTGCTGAAGTTTCTGGATAACTTCCTGTACAGCTCGACGACGCTGTTCCTCGTTGCTTTCATGGTACTGCTGGGGTACGGTACCTACTTTGGGTATCCATGGTACACGTTTCTCGGCGTGATGGTGTTCGTGCTCGTCCCCTTCATGTTTCTTTCAGCTTCTCTCGCAGTGCTGATTCTGATGTCGCTGATGAAGGTTGCGAGTCGCTGGGGATTTCGAAAGGTTGTTGCAGGGCTCGCTCTGGTGTATCTTGGGGTCGTTGTTCTCTTCTTCAAATTCTCTAATCCCATCAAACTCGTTCAAGAAGTCAATCGCTACTATCCAAACGTTGATGCCTATTTGAAGGGACTCGATCCCGGCTTCCTTTCCTATTTGCCGAATAACTGGGTTGCGGACTTTCTTTTCTTCATGGCTCGAGGGGAGACTCATCTCGCCCTGCTCACGGCGGCGCAACTTGTTGCCGTCACGCTCGCGGTATTTCTCATCGTGCTGTTTGTCGCCAACCGGTTCTACTATCGGAGCTGGCTTGCAACGTTTGAATTCCAGGCGAAAGCAAACACCGTCGAGTCCGGAAAACGGATCAAGTTTTTTGATTTTCGCCAGGAGTCGCTCCTCTCGCCGCAAACGGAGTCGCT
>ERZ1292640.4350-Hain-H43-02um-R1-4350-length-10790-cov-7_pt1 | contig 10790 bp, 8 predicted proteins | sample MGYA00564404_ERZ1292640 | MGnify/ENA primary metagenome ERZ1292640 (study PRJEB36523, sample SAMEA6512636) | groundwater metagenome | collected 2019-01-08 | study: AquaDiva: Metagenomics assemblies of 32 groundwater samples | reverse complement strand
CTATAGCTAATTATAATGTAATAATTAAATCATGGCGCGATATTCTAGAGGGGAACGAGTTATGCCGTGTACCGAGCTTTTTGTCCTGTAGTAAGTATTCTTTATTATTGGGATGCTCTGGTACTGCGGCACACTCTCTACTACCATGTGGATAACTTTTTTCCAAAAGCTTGACAAAAAATATAGGGTGTATATACTACACTAAGTAGGAGAAATTAGCGTTCTTTTACAAATGTGGTAACATATACACTAACACTTATGGATAAACCCAAACACGAGCTTAAATTTGCCGTTCTGGCGGCGGATGTCGCCCTCTTTACTCTCAAAGACGGCGACCTAAGGGCGCTTCTCATACCGGTTGACCGCCCGCCCTATTTTGTAAACAGAAAAGGGTTGCCCGGCGGACTGGTTGACCCGAAAGAAACCGCCGAAGAATCCGCCCGGCGAATTATTTCCCAAAAAGGCGGGATTAACGCCAAGGACGCGTATCTTGAACAGTTAGCGACCTTCAGCAAAATTGATCGCGACCCGCGCGGGAGAGTGGTGGCGGTGGCCTATCTTGGAGTAATAGATCCCGGGCACAACAGTATCCGCGAAGGTGCCGACGCCTTCTGGCAATCGGTAAAAAATATTTCAAAGCTGGCTTACGACCATGATGAAATAATTTCCGTGGCTGTGGAACGGCTAAGGTCCAAGCTTGAGTACACCAACATTGTCGTGCATTTGGTGCCGGAAGAATTCACCTTGGGGGAACTCCAAGCGGCCTATGAGACGATATTGAGCCATTCGCTCGACAAGCGCAATTTCCGCAAAAAAATATTCAGCTTGAAGCTTGTAAAAAAAACCGGACACCAAAAAAGGGGAGGAGCCAGCCGGCCGGCCGAGCTATATTCATTCACCACCAGAAAGCATAAAATAGTGGAGATACTTTAGGGTTCTCAGGGGGCTTGCAATTTCCCATCAAATATAGTAGCTTTGTCAAGTTCCATGCTTTGATTAGTTTAAGGTCTGAATGTCAAAATTTTTTTGTTTTCAGTTAGTGTATACAATACACAAGATTATCGGTTTCTCGAATAAGGGCTTAAAAAAATAAACCTTTATTCGAGGGACAGAGAGTTCCTCAAGGTTCTTTGACAAGAGAGCAAAAAAGTTTTTAGTTCAATCGTTTTTTAGTATTTCGGTTAAAGGTTAACTTACTTTTTTGGAGGGATTCATGATTGGTTTACGAGACGATTTTGCCATGTCGGCTGGGTCAGTTCCCGGCACGGACCATACGAAGCCAGGCCAGCCAGGCTGGCGTAACAATCAAGACGCGTTTGCTTTGCACCATAAGGACGATCAACTGATTGCCATTGTGTGCGACGGGTGTGGCTCATCGCCGTATTCGGAAGTCGGAGCATTGGTCGGGGCACAGCTCGCGGTCAAACTGCTTCGTAGAGTGTCCAGACTAGGGGGCTTTCAGGCGGATCCTAAGCTCATGCTTGATTACCTGAAAGAAACTTTCGTCTCTCAACTCAAGCTTTTCGCGGAGAACATGTTTCCTGTCGACGCAGTCGAGCAAGCAATCGAGGATTACCTGCTCTTCACGGTGATTGGTATTCTGATGAACCGCGATTACACGTTTGTGTTCTCAATGGGGGACGGCGTGTGGGCGCTTAACGAAGTAACGACGGTGATACCGCCGTTTCCGGGTAATGCGCCGCCATACATCGGCAACCATGCAAGGAAAGGACAGCCAGACCGCCCCATAGCGGACTTTGTTGTCCACTCGAAAATGGAGACTTCCAAGGTCGGGTCAGTTTTGATTGGCTCGGATGGTGTTAAGGATTTCATCAATGTTTCGGAAAATCTGTTACCCGGGAAAGAGGAAACAGTCGGACCTTTGTCGCAATTCTGGACAGAGAGACGATATGTGACCAATCCGGATAATATCCGCAGGCGGCTCGCCCTCTCCAATCTTGAAACGATTGAGCAAGGGAACGGGGCGCCGAGGATAAAGCCCGGGCTCTTACCGGACGACACGACCATTGTGGTCGTTCAAAAAAATTCGAAGGAGAAATGACAATGCCCGAATATTTCATCGGCAGTCGAACAGTAAATCTTCGGCCGACAGACGTGATCGGCAAGGGCGGTGAAGCGGACATTTATCGGAAAGGCGGCGAAGCATACAAGATTTTCAAAACGCCGTCGCATCCGGACTTGGCCGGTTTCCCCGACCTGCAAAGGGAGACAAAAGGGAGAATCGCGGAGCACCAAAGAAAACTCCCGTCTTTCCCCAAAAACCTGCCCAGCCACGTGACTGTTCCCGGCGAACTTATTCGGGACAGAAGCGGTCAAATCGCGGGGTACGTGATGAATTTCATCGACGACACGGAAGTTCTGTTTCGCTACGGCGAGCGGGGTTTCCGCGAGCAAGGAATCTCGGACGATACAATGCGTTCGATACTCATCGACTTGTATAAGACGGTGGAAGGAATTCATAAGCACAGGGATAATGTCGTTATCGGCGATTTCAATGACCTTAACGTTCTGGTAAAAGGAACGGGAGCTCATATCATCGATGCCGACAGTATGCAATTCGGGATTTTTCCCGCAAGAATGTTCACGATTAAGTTCGTGGACCCTCTTATCTGCGACCCGAAGGCTTCATCTCCCATCATGGTTCGACCGCATAGTTCTGACACGGACTGGTACGCGTACCTCATCATGCTTATGCAGTCGTTTCTTTATGTCGGACCGTACGGCGGAGTTTATCGCCCAGTCGACAAAAAGAAGATCATTCCTCACGACGCGAGGTCGCTTAAGAGGATTACGGTTTTCGAACCGGAAGTCATCTATCCGCGGCCGGCCAGGCATTACAAAATTCTGCCTGACGACCTGTTACATTACTTTGAACAGGTTTTCAAGAAGGATAAACGCGGGGTGCCCCCGCTTTCTCTCGTCGAGAACTTACGGTTCACGACGTGCGCGAAATGCGGCGTGTTACACGCGCGCGGAGTATGTCCCGATTGTGTCGGTGTGACACCATCGATGGTCAAGGAGGTTCATATAGGTAAAGTGAAGGGCACGAAAGTGTTCGAAACTTCCGGAAGAATTCTCTTTGCCACCATGCAAGACGGTGCGCTTCGGTACCTCTATCACGAGTCCGAGGCGTATAGGCGCGAAGGTAATAGCGTGGTTGTAAATGCGTCACTTGATCCTTTCATTCGATTCCGCATACGAGGAGGGGATACTCTTCTCGCGCGCGGAGGACAGTGTTTGGTGTTTGAAGAAAGTAGTGGAGGGGTGAAAGCTCCGACAACACTATCAGTCGGCTCTTACGGAAGTCTTCCCTTAATCGACGCGAATGATAGTAACATCTTTTACGTCGACGGGGACGGGCTCTACAGTTCAAGCGATTTGGGTCTTGAATTTCGGGAAAAAGTCGGAGATGTTCTTCCGAACCAGACTTTGTTTTGGGTCGGCGATAAAATGGGGTTCGGTTTTTACCGGGCAGCCGAATTGTCGATGTACTTTGTTTTTCGTCCAGGGCATCGTGGACTGAATGATTCTGTGAACTTGCCGGGCATCCGCGGACAATTGGTCGATTCGACCTGTATTTTCGGTCCCGACAAGGCATGGTTTTTCACTACGACCCAGGAGGGCAGCAAAGCAGTAAATCGTTGTTGTGTCGTAGATTCAAAAGGCGCACTTGTAGGTACAGCCCTAGGTGTGCCAGGCGATGGAAGCTGGCTAGGAAAGATTCGTGGCGCTTGCGCCGCGCAAGATTTTCTTCTGGTTCCCACCGACGATGGTGTGGTGAGAGTGGCCTCACAAGGCAATTCTCTAAGCGTTGTTAAGGAGTACCCTGATACCCGCCGTTTTGTGGATGCCGAATCCAACCTATTCCTTTCAAAAGAGGGGTTGATGGTTGTAAGGCGTCATGATGTATGGCGGCTTGTCATATCCTAAGTTGTCCAATGTTGTTCAATAGTCCGGTATATCCGGGAAAGGAAGTAACCATGCAAACCGCAACTGCAACTCTGCGTAAACCCGCAACTTCGTCAAACGAGTCCATTCCGGGCTTCTACAATCCGAAGAATGCCGGGCAGTGGGGCTATCGTCCCGATGCCTCGAAGATTTTCGTTGAGGCTCATGACTGGAAGAAAAAATACGGCTTGAAGCCGTCGGTCATGGACGACAAGAAAGTGCATCTGCTCCTGATCGACGAACAGCAGGACTTCTGCCTGCCGATGGGGACGCTGTATGTCGGCGGCCGCTCGGGCAAGGGCGCGATTGAAGACTCCGCGCGAACCGCGGAATTCATCTATCGCAACTTGAGCTCGATTTCGAAAATCACCGCGACGCTTGATACGCATGTGCCGTTCCAAATCTTCTTCCAGTCGTTCTGGGAAAAGGCGGACGGTTCGCCCGTTGACCCGCATACGGTGATTACGACGGTTGATCTCGATTCGGGCAAGTTCCGTGTTTCGCCTCAAGCGGCTTCGGCGCTCGAAATCGATTACGTTTGGCTTTCCGAGCACGCGCGTTACTACACGAGCGAACTCGAAAAAGCCGGCAAGTACGTTCTGTACATCTGGCCGTTCCACTGCGAACTGGGCAGCGAAGGACACGCGCTCGTCGGGCTTTTGAAAGAGGCCTGCACGTTCCATACCTTTGCGCGCGGCTCGGCATTCACTCCTGAAACCAAAGGGGGCAATCCCCTGACGGAGAATTACTCGGTGCTTCGGCCGGAAGTGCTTACGCGCCATGACGGCAAGGGGGCGATTGCTCAGAGGAACAGCCGTTTCATCGGCGTTCTGATGAATGCGGATCGTGTCATTGTCGCCGGACAGGCGGCATCGCATTGCGTGAAGTCCTCAATCGACGACATCCTCACGGAAATTGTCGGGAAGGACCCGGCGCTCGCGAAGAAGGTGTACGTGATGTCGGACTGCATGTCCGCTGTCGCGGTGCCTGACGGAAAAGGAGGCTTCTTTGCCGACTTCACTCGAGAGGCCGAAGATGCTCTCAAGCGTTTTGCTGATGCCGGCATGCATGTGGTCAAGAGCACCGACCCGATTGATTCGTGGCCGGAGTTCTAAAACGAGAAACAAGACGGAAGATGGGTTTATCGCGCGGGGCATCCGCCCCGCGCGTAACTACAACCAAGCAAATGTAAGGAGAATAAGCATGACCAGTCAAAGCAATGCAGTAAACGGCGCCAATGCCGAAGCCCTTTTCAAGAGCGCTTTGGCTAACGGCGCGATTTCACAGGCCGCGCTGAATGCCATAAACATTCGCGATGTTGGCGATGAAATCAACGCCGCCCTCGGCGTTTCGGTCGACGATGTCAAGGCAAGCGAAGTGACTCTGTTCACCTCGCTCATCGATGATTCCGGTTCCATCCGGTTCATCTCGGGCAATACGGAAGCGGTGCGTGACGGCCACAATCTGGTGGTCGATTCGCTCGGGAAGACGAAACAAAAAGATGGCATCCTCGCCATGTGCACCTACATGAACGATGGATTGCTCTACCCGTACACGCATGTCGAAAAGGCGACGCGTATGGACACGGGCAATTACGACCCGAGCGGTGATACGCCGCTTTACGATAAAGCGGTGGAGGTACTCGCCAGTGTGATTGCCAAATGCCAAGAGTTTCTGGATAACGGCATTCCCTGTCGCACTGTGACGGCAATAATCAGCGATGGAGCTGACAGCGGTTCACGCAAGCGCGCGGCCGACGTCAAAGAAATCGTTACTGAAATGTTGCGGGCGGAGAATCATATCATCGCCGGCATGGGTATCAACGACGGTTCCACGGATTTCACCGCTGTTTTTACGAAAATGGGTATCCGCAAAGAATGGATACTCACGCCCAAGAACAGTCCGAGCGAAATCAGGAGAGCGTTCAACATGCTTTCGCAGTCCGCCGTTCGCGCCTCGCAGGCCGGAAAGACATTCAGCCAGACGGCCATGGGCGGGTTCGCCGCGCCGTAAGGTCTCGGCAAAAAACAATTTGCTCTCTTAAGTATCCGTTTTTAACGGACTTCGGAGGAGCTAGCCTCGCTAGTCTCCTCCTCTTTATGGAGAACCCGAATTTGGTTTCGGATTTTCCTTGAGAATTCGTTCTTTGAATTAAATTATATTAACCCGCTTCCTTTTTTGAGGAGCAACAACCGTGAAAAGCAAAAGATATTCGGCTGTCGGCGTTGTCGTTGGCCGATTTCAGGTTTCGGAGTTGCATGCCGGACACAGACACCTTTTAAATGATGTGTATGGAAGACACAAGAAAGTGATTATTGCTATCGGCAGTAGGGCCGGGCAACCGACCAAGCGCGATCCGCTTGACTACGAACTTCGCCGGACGATGCTTCAAAAGCTTTATCCAAGAGCGATAATCCGTCCGATTTTCGACCATACGTCAAATGGCGCCTGGTGCAAACGTCTGGACAATCTGATTGAAGACACATTTCCCAATCAGTCGGCAGTACTCTATGGTTCACGCGACAGTTTCGTGCGGGCTTATGTCGGGAAATTCCCGACCAAGTTTGTTCGAAGTGTAAGCACGGTTTCCGGCACGTCGCTTCGCGAGAATATTGCGAAAATTCCCAAAGGGAGCAAAACGTTTCGGGAAGGCGCGATTTACGTTACGGCAAGGCGCCACCCTGTGACATATCCGACCGTTGATGTGGCTATTTTACGGGACGACGAAGTGCTTCTCGGGGGCAAGATGATAGATGGCGGGAAACTCCGTTTTATCGGGGGTTTCGTTGATCCTGCGGACCAGTCGCTTGAAGAAGCTGCCCGCCGCGAAGCCGGCGAGGAGGTAAAGAATGCAGTAATCGGCAACTTCCTCTTTATGGGTTCAAGCAGGATTAATGACTACCGTTACCGCGAAAGTGGAGACGGAATCATGACTTCTTTCTTTAGGGCTCAATTTTACGATGGGAACCCAAAGCCGGGAGATGATATCGACTGGCTCACGTGGGTCAAGGTTTCAAAAATCAGAAACAAGCTGATGCCGTCCCACCGTCCGCTCGGTGAAATTCTTATCCGGGAAGTCCGCAGGGAAAAACAGAAACGTGACAGGTTAATTAAAGAGGCAATATTGGCGGGTTGCGAAGATTCCACCAGTTCCGCCAGAAAGAAATAGTGTTGCAGAGAAACAAAAACTCAGTATCGGGGCGTTTACCTTCCCGATACTGAGCTACTAATGTGGAGCTAAAAAATTTGGCTTTAGATTAGTCCGCCTAATAGAAAATTACAATCTATGGGACGGAAAAAAGTTCTTCACATTGTTAAACGTCAAAAAGGATAATTATGAAAATCGCCATTGCGCAAATGAAAGTCGCGCCCGGCAATATCAGGCTTAATCTCGCGCACATACTCGAGCTTATTTTAGAAGCTATGAATTCGGGGGCGGACATCGTTGTCTTCCCAGAACTTTCGACTTCCGGATATTTGCTTGGGGATTTGTTCGAAGACCAAGGTTTCGTCGAAGAAATCGCCGTGGCAAACGAAACGATTCGCGAAGCGAGCAAAAGTATTGCCGTAATTTGGGGCTCTCTCGTTATTGACAAGGGCCGCAAGAACGAAGACGGCAGGGTGCGCAAGTACAATGCTGTCTGTGTCGCTCAAAACAGCAACTGGGTTTCAAACGGTGTTCTCTCTGGGTTTATGCCCAAAACGAATCTACCGAAATACCGCATCTTTGACGACGAGCGTCATTTCTATCCGGCGGCAAAACTTGCCCTCGAAAAAGGATTGACGATAGAGGGGCTCTCGAAGCCATTCTGGATAAAAAGCAAAAGCGGAGAAGTTCTCCGCTGTGGCCTTACCATTTGCGAGGACCTCTGGGAGGATGATTACCAAATCAAACCCTCCTTAATCTACAAGCAAAACGGCGCGGAGATACTCATCAATGTTTCCTGTTCGCCTTGGACGACGGGGAAATGCAGAGCCCGCGAGCGGATGCTTGAAAAAAGAGCACGTGATGGCGGAATGCCCATTGTTTACGCCGCGACAGTTGGCCTAGAGAACAATGCCAAGAATTTGGTGTGGTTCGACGGAGGCTCTTCAGTCACGGGTAAAGACGAAAATATTCTGTGGCGGGCGAAAGACAACGAGGAGAGCCTTACGGTTCTCAGTTTGAACGACATCCCCATCTCATCAGGATTGAAGAAAAAGAAGGCTGAAATTGAGGAAATCCATGACGCTTTGATTGGTGCCATGCGCGAATATTTCGCTCCGTTTCCGAAAGTCGTTGTCGGTCTGTCTGGCGGCATAGATTCGGCGGTGACAGCCGTGCTTTTGGTGGAAGCGCTCGGTAAAGATCGGGTTTTAGGCATCAACATGCCGACTCGTTTCAATTCCGAAACCACCAAACGCCTAGCCCTTGAGCTTGCCGGAAATTTAGGCATTGAGTATAAGGTCATTCCGATAGAAGATATCCTCGGGGAATTCGGCAAAGCGATGAACAAGGCCGGGTACCGATATCTGCCTTCACTTGCGATTGAAAACGAGCAGGCCCGCATCCGCGGCGCCGGAATACTCGCTTTTGTCGCGCAGGCGGAACACGGGGTCTTCGCTGCGACCGGTAACAAAACCGAAATCGCGCTCAATTATTTCACGCTCTACGGCGATGGAGCCGGAGCGGCGGCGTTTCTGGGCGATCTCTGGAAAGGACAAGTTTACGAACTTGCGTATTTCTGTAATTTGGTATCGGGGCGCGAAATTATTCCCGAAGAGGTGATTCGTCTCCGTCCGTCGGCTGAACTTTCAAGCGAGCAGAATATCGACGAAGGCAAAGGGGATCCGATTTATTATCCGTATCACGACAAACTGCTTCAGGCGTTTATGGAACAAAGGCGTGATCCCGAATGGGTTTTACGCTCGTATATGGAAGGAACTCTTGAACGCGACTTAGAGTGTTCGGAAGAAGCGGTCGAGGAACTATTTCGATTTCTCGGAGGAAGCAACACTCTTTTCATCGAAAATCTGGAATGGTGCTGGCGCCAGTTTCATACGAGCTTCAAGCATGCGCAGACCCCGCCGGTGTTTCTCGCTTCGCGTCGGGCTTTTGGTTTCGACTATCGCGAGTTTATCGGCGAGGCGTATTTCACTGACGCCTACAGGAAATTGAAGCAGAAATTTTTGACATAGGGTTTTTGCCCGGAGGAGGCGCCAGTTGCTTCCTCCCCTTTATGGAGTGCCCGAGTTCGTTCGCGGACGCTCCTAAAGAGTGAGATTCGTTCCTTGATTTATGAAGTTTCCGCAGTTAAACCAATACGCGCTTAGGCGCTAATCTTTCCAAGGAGAAAGACGTGAGACCAAATGATTTTGTTGAACAGCTGCGTATGAGTACGGCTGAATTTCGTCCACCGGTGCAATCACCCATGGACACTGACTTTTACAAGTTCACCATGGGTCAGTTGATTCACAAGCATTTCCCGGACATGGAAGTTACATTTCGGATTATCATCCGCGACAAAGACATTCCCGTCTGGTCGGTTATCGACGAAGAGGAGTTGCACAATTCTCTCGATTTCGCGCAAGGTCTTCGTTTCCAAAAAACGGATCTTTACTACCTGCGCGGTATCGACCTCTACGACAAGTATATGTTCGGAGAGAACTACCTCGGCTTCCTCAAGTCGTTTCAGTTGCCATCGTATCAATTGAACAAAACCGAAGGCGGATTTTCCATCGATTTTACCGGGCCGTGGGCAAACGCCTCCGTCTGGGAAACAATCGGTTTGGCAATAGTTTCCGAGCTTTATTATCGGGCGCTCATGCGGAAGATTCCGAAGCATGAACTCGAAATTGTGTACGCCAGAGCGATGTCCCGCATTTACACCAAGCTCGAGACACTTCGTTCTCGCGGGCGCATCCGTTTTACCGATTTCGGACAAAGACGGCGTCACAGCTTTCTCTGGCAGGAATGGGTACTGGGGCTTTGCAAGGAAATGATGGGCGAGCAATTCACCGGCACTTCCAATACCTGGATGGCTTTCCATCACAATCTGGATGCTATCGGCACCAATGCCCACGAAATTCCAATGGTTCTTACGGCAATGGCGAATTCCGAGGATGAAATGCGGAACGCGCAGTATCGCGTTCTCGAGCTCTGGCAGGAAATGTACGGCCGGGGTTTGCGGATATTTCTTCCGGACACATACGGATCGGCGCAGTTTTTTGAGAATGCGCCTAAGTGGCTTTTAGACTGGCGCGGACAACGCCAGGACTCGGGCGATCCGATTGTCGAAGGTTGCCGTTACCAAAACTGGCTCAGGAAAAATCACACCGACCCCGGTAAGCGCGTTACGATTTTCTCCGACGGCCTTGATGTGGGTTCCATGATTCGCATCGACAGCTTCTTTGGCGACGACCATCCTCATCCGTTTGGCTGGGGAACGCTTCTTATGAACGATTTCACCAACTGCCACACCGACAACGTTAATTTCCGTCCGTTCTCGATGGCTTGCAAGGTAATTTCGGCGAATGGCCGGCCCTGCGTTAAGCTTTCGAACAACATCAAAAAAGCAACCGGACCGAAAGAAGAAATCGAACGTTACACTCGCATTTTCGGAAACGAAGAACGTGTTTCAACCGACGTAATGGTGTAATAGTTTCGTTTCAATTCGTGCTCCACCCCCCGGGTGGAGCATTTTTAATGGATATGCTAGGTTATGCGCGGTGGGGAAGGGAAATTTGACAAGAAGTAATAATTGTATTCTAACTGTTTTAGCCGCTTGACTCTATAAGATAAAGTGTCTAGAATACACTTAGGCTTAGTGTAGAGTAAACAC
>ERZ1292640.4349-Hain-H43-02um-R1-4349-length-10791-cov-7_pt1 | contig 10791 bp, 15 predicted proteins | sample MGYA00564404_ERZ1292640 | MGnify/ENA primary metagenome ERZ1292640 (study PRJEB36523, sample SAMEA6512636) | groundwater metagenome | collected 2019-01-08 | study: AquaDiva: Metagenomics assemblies of 32 groundwater samples | reverse complement strand
CCGGCATGTGTCGCGTGCCGGAGCAAGCGAAATCCTATCGAATTAGGACACTACCCGCACTCCGAAGGGCGCGCACGGAGTGACGCGCCCTACCTTCGTCAGCGGTTCATGGTCGCCACGCGCGGTGAGCTCACCGTGGAGGCTGCCCATGAACCAGAGGTCGGGACCCCAGACGGCCTGCTTGTGCTTGGGCAGACAGGTCTCCGTCTGCAGCACGGGCGCAGGAAGCCGCTGACTACTTGCGGCTAGTATGAAAGCAAACCCAAGGTCGGAGCCGGACTCTGGTTGAAGAGCGAGCAAGTGCCGCCCTGCGCTCTCTTTCCTTTCTTTTCTATCGCCCCAGAAAATCGACTCTGGCGCTCAGTTCCGGAGTGAGATAACGATCCGGGTTCTGGATTTGCACTTTGATTTGCAGCGTTCCCTTTTGCCGGTTCGCTTCCGGCGCCATCTCCGCCACGTAGCCGTCATAAACTTTGTCCGGGTACGCCTCCGGGCTGACACGGCATTTTTGATTGAGGAAAACCTTGGCCAGGTCCGACTCATTCAAATCAGTCTCCACCTGGAGGTCCTTGGGATCGGCCAGGGCAATCAACGCGGTGCTCGGGCCGCGCGTCCCGCCAAAGCTTTGCGGCACGACCAGTTCGTTCGGGTCAACCAGCTTTTCCAGAACAACTCCGTTGATCGGTGAGCGGATGACCGTCCAATCCACGTAGGTCTTGATCAACTCCACCTGGCCTTCCACTTCCTTCTGGGTGGCACGGGCCGCTTCCAAATTGAGCCGGGCTTCATCCTCGATCTGTTTCGATTCGACTTTGTCAGTGGCCAGCTTTGCCACGCGCCCGTAAGTCAAAGCGGCCTTCTCCACGGCTGCTTTGGTGTTGGCTAAGCGGCCTTGGGATTCGAGCAAACGCGCCTTGTACTCGGCGTCGTCCAGCAAAACGACCACCTGGCCGTTGGTGACCGCATCGCCTTTCTTGACGCCAATCCACTTGACCACGCCCAAGAACCGCGGACTGAGTTCAATCCGTTCCCGGTTGACGATGTAACCACTGACGGTCAGGAGCGCAGTGTCGGCGCCGTCGCCGGCAGGTTTTTTCGGCGTGACCTGTTGCTTCTCAACGGCGGAGAGGGCGGCGTTGGCTTCTTTGTTCTTCGTTGTATCCACCACGCGACGGCTGTCTTCCGAGCGCGGCCAGGCAAAATAAACCGTCACTCCCGTCAACGTCACCACAACGATAAAAATCATCCAGAGCGACCGTTGAGGACGCTTCCTGAATTCCGGGTTGATCTGCAGGCTTTTGAGTTGTTCCGAATTCATACGGCTTTCAATGCGACGATGACGGGCAAGCGCGAGGCCCGCACCGCCGGTAATAAACTACCCGCCACGCCGACAATCACGGAAAAAGTGAGTCCTTTGGCCGCCAGCCAGGGTGTGATGCGGAATTGAAAAACGGTTTCGCTGAAGCTTTCGAAGCTGATGGTGCCCGTGGAATAGCCGTGCATCGGCAGCGACAGCAAGCAGCCCAGCACCCCGCCCACCAGCGCCAAAAACGCGCCCTCGATCAAAAAACTGAGCAGGATGGTGCGCCGCCGGTAGCCCAACACTCGCAAGGTGCCTATTTCCCGCGTGCGCGACCCCACGCTCGCATACATCGTGTTCATGGCCGCAAACACCGCCCCGATGGACATGGCGGTGGCCAGGAAGTCGCCCAGGATTTTGATTGGCATCGCCGTCATGGTTTGCGCGCTGTAATATTTGACCTCCGGCAACGCCTGCAACGGCAGCCGCTTGTCCGATTCGATGCGGTCGATGAGCCCCGCCGCTGCGGCGTCATCCCGTGCCCGCACCAGCACGCTGGAATAATTCTCCCGGTAAAACAGCGACCGCGCTTCGTCGGCATCCATCCACACCTCCGAATCAAAAGCGCTCTGGCCGCCCTCCAGCCAGCCCACGACGGTGAGTGCTTTGCCACCGGTCTTAAACGTGTCACCGATTTCAAAATGGCCGATCCGCGCCGCCAACCGGCGGCTGACGACTACTTCGCGCTTTCCCGGATCAAACCACCGTCCGCCCACGAGCCTGACCTGGGGCCGCAACTTCATACCCACCGGCGAAATCCCCCGCACCAGCACGTGGGCTTCAGCCTTCAGATCGCGTCGCAGCAGATTGATGAGCACGATCACATCGGCGGAAACGTAGGGGCGCCCTTGGCTGTCCCGCGCGATCTGGGGCAGGTACGGGAGGAGACGGAATTGTTCCCGCGTGATCTGGCTGCTCGACTCGGCGGTGGACCCTTTGCGGACAATCATGACATTCCGCGGATCGCCGGTGTTGCCGCTCGATTGTTCCAAGCCCACGGCCAAAGATTGGACCAGCATATAGACCGCCACGACCAGGGCCACACCGAGGATGGTGGCCAGGGTCGCCCGCCAGCGGACGATGACATTGCGGATATTATATTTGATGGGCAAAGCCATGGTTTAATCCAATGTTCTCAACCCATCCACCACGCTCGTTCTGGCCACGGCAATGGAGGGGGCGATGCTGGCCACAATGCCCAGACTGGCAGCCACCAGAGCCGCCTGGCCAATGATCTTCGGCGTCACTTCAAACGTGATAAAAATACCTTGCGTCAGTTTCGCGATGCTGATTTGCGTATAAAAGACCCAAGCCGCGCCAATGCCCAGGACCGCGCCCACGGCGGCCAGACCGAAACTTTCCGCCAGAATAAAGGCAAACAACTCCCGCCTCCGGAAACCGAGCGCTTTCAAAACCGCCAGCTCCCGGAATCGTTCCCGAATGGCCATGCTCATCGTGCTGGCCGTGACCAACATGAGCGTGAAAACCACCACCGAACAAATCGAATGCACCAGAATCTTGATGTTGCCCCACATGGAGACGAAGCTGAGCTGAAAGGCGCGCTCCGTCTCCGCCCGGACTTCGGCGGAGCTGTTGGCAAAAGCTCTGTTGATGCTGTCGGTGACGCGGGGCATTTCTTCGATGCTCCGCACCTTGACCCACCACATGCCGACCCAGCCGTCGCTGCCGCCGGCTTCGTCGAGATACTTGTGGTGAAACAGCGCATTGCGGTCGTCAATCGTGCCTTCGTAAATGCCGGCAATCTTCAACTCGATCGAACAGGGATAAATGATGCTCGTGAGCGGCAGCCGGTCTCCGATTTTGAGCTGGTATTTCTCCGCCGTCAGCTTGCCGATGATGCAGGCCGTCTGGTCGGCCTCGAACGCTTGATACTGTTCTTCGGGCATTTTGGCCTCGCCAAATATGGGCCGGATCAGCTTCGGGTCCATGGCGAACTGGCCGAAGGTCATCATCTCCTCATTCTTATACTTGCCCCCAAACCAACTGAAGGGCGAAACCGCCGCCACGCCGGGGATGCGCTCAATCACCGCGCGCTGGCGCGCCGGCAACGGGTTTGTGAAGGAAATCTTGTTGCGCACCACCACGCGCAGGGCCGCGCCGATATCCTCGGGCGGAACCGTCACCTCGCGCAGCGCCACCAGCAGCGTCACCAGCAAAAACAAGCTGACGGCCACGCTCAAAATGCAGAGCAAGGCGCGCCGCTTGTTGCGCAAGGCATTCTTGGTGATGAACGTGAGCGTGGTCATCCAATTTCCAGCCTCAAGAATCTGCCAGTTCGCCCTTTTCCAAATGGACGCTACGCGAGCCGTAAGCTGCGGCTTTGGGATCGTGCGTGACCATGATAACCGTCTTGCCGGCCGTCCGGCTGAGCGATTGCAGGATCGTCAGCACTTCCTGGGCGGAATGAGAATCGAGGTTGCCGGTGGGTTCGTCGGCCACCACCAGGCTTGGATCGGTCACCAGCGCGCGGGCGATGGCCACGCGTTGCTCCTGGCCGCCGGACAATTGGCGGGGCAGATGATGCTGGCGATCGTCCAGGCCGACCAAGGCGAGGGCCGTGCTGACTTGCTGGCGCCGGTGTCGGCCGCTCATTTGCGTCAGGAGCAACGGCAGTTCCACGTTCTCGAAGGCTGTCAGCACCGGAATGAGGTTAAACGTTTGAAAGACGAAGCCGACATTCTGATTGCGCCAGTCCGCCAGGTCCGATTCATTCAATTGCGCCAGGTCAATCCCTTGCACGTGACAGGTGCCGCCCGTTGGGCGATCGATCCCGGCCAGGATATGCAGCAAGGTCGATTTGCCCGATCCGGAAGGCCCCATCAGCGCCAGAAACTCCCCGGTTTGAATGTCGAGCGAAATCCGGTTCAGCGCGGTGACGTTGATCTCACCTTGCTGATAGACTTTCGACAGTTCGCGGATGCTCACGATGTTGCTGGGTGCCATAGCCGGTGAGTAGAAATAGAGCAACCGGAGGAGAAATGCAAATGCGCGGCTGGTATGCGTTTGATGAAGGTGGCGATTCCGGAACCGGCGGCTGGAACCGTGTTCGAACCACCTGGCGCCAAGGCAAAGCCGGCGACGCCATGCCGCACGGCTGGGCGGTTGCGGAAGTCTGCTTGTTGCTGCGCGATTCGTTGGCCTTTGAGGACAATGATCGGCTGGTGCTGCTTCCAGGAATTCCGCCGGACTGGTTCACGGGAAAGGAAAGAATCGCCGTGGACCGTTTGCCCACGCATTTTGGTTTTCTTTCTTTTGCATACACGCCGGTCAAAAGAGGCGCGAAGTTGATTTTGTCGGGGAAGGCACGGCCGCCGGGCGGTTTCGTGCTGCGTTGGCCTTTGGCTGCCCGTGCCACTCTGCGAGCCGATGGCAAGGCCGTGTCCCAAGCAAGCAACGGCGATTATTTCTTTCCAAGCCGAACGAAGCAAATCCAGATCGAGTTTGTGCAGTGACAGTGTTGTCCATCTCCGGTTCGAGTGAGCTTCGGCAAACCGGATGCTTCACAAACGCAGAGCGCTGTAGCCGCAACCTTCAGGTTGCGCCGGTGCAAACAGGCCCGGCGAAAGAGCGCAACCAAAGAAGGCCGGGAAAAGAATTCCGTCAGTTTTCAGCGTGGATTTAAGAAACGGGGCGAGGACGGCTCGTCCCCGCGTCGTGCTTCCGATATGAGATTTTTCGGGGACGTGCCGTCCTTGCCCCGCTCGGCTGCACTTCTTGAACCCACGCTGGCCAGTCTTAACGGCAAGAATAGGTGTTGAGGAATTGCGGCATCGCAAGCGTTAATCGCGCAGGTTGCTGAAGATGAATCCCTCGTTCCCCGTTCCCAGCAAGGTGCTGTCGAGGGCGAAAGACCGCAGTGGGGTTTTCCGCTCACCCTTCCGTTCATCCCGCTGGCTCGCTCGCCGAACCGCACAGTCTTCCGCTGGCATCCGTCAATTTCTCCGTCGCTCCGGCCATGCCGCTTGTCACTTCCGCCGAGTTCTCAGGTTTTCCAGCACGGCCCACAGCTTTTCCCGCTTTCGGGCCGGGCGTTCCCGCAGAGACGGAACTGTTCCCCGCACAGCCGCCAGCTTTTCCCTCAGAGCTAGCAATCGCTCCCGCAGAGTCACGAGTCTTTCCCTCCAAGCCACCAGTCTTTCCCGCAGAAACACGAGTCTGTCCCGCGAAGCTACCGGTCTTTCCCGCCAAGTCACGAGCATGTCCCGCCAAGTCACGAGCCTGTCCCGCAGAGCCGGAAGTGCTTCCCGCTGGGCCGCGAATGGTTCCCGTAGAGCCGGAAGTCCTTTTACGACTGCCGGAAGACGCTCCCGCACAGCAATTTACGAACGGAACAAACCAACCTAGCCGCAAAAAAGCACAAAAAGCGCGAAAACCCTGTGCCATACCCTCACCCCGTCCCTGTTTCTCGATTTGGGAGCGAGCCTGCCTGCCACGGTTCCGGCACAGGCAGGTGTCCCAAGAGCGGGTGATGGGGGACTTTTTACGACCTCTGCAAAAGTCCCAAATCCTCGCGTGCCGCAAGGATTTTCTGGAGTGGCGCAGGAGCGCCGACATTCTTGTCGGCCCGAATCGCGCGCCAGCGTCAAAGCCGACAAGAATGCCGGCGCTCCTTTGGTTGCGGCTTTGCCGCGCTGTGTTCTCTCGCGGCCATTCACACTCACTCCGCATCCAGTATCCAGAAACCAGCATCCAGTATCCAGCACACCGGCCTTCCGCAATCCGAATTTGAATCAGCCAACAACCGTTAATCAACTAACCAAGGAGTAACCCATGCCTGAAGAACTCAAATTCCACTTCTCCATCGCCACCTTGCTGCGCGACGGCGACGCCGTCACCAAGGCGGCTGAAACCCACATCGAAGTCAACCCGCACCTCCCGGACGGCCACGTCGCTGCCACGCGCGCCCTGCTCGGCACCGTAGGCGCCGATGACGCCGCCATCAAAGGCAAGCGCAGCGGTGTGGGCACACTCACCAAGGAGCAGAACGCCAAGCTCGACAAGCTCAACAAATGGATTGCCAACGCCCGCAAGACGGCCGGCTTGGCCTTCAAGGGACAGGACGTGAAATTGCGCGAGGAATTCCAGGTGGGCATCAACGAACCCCATGATGTGGCGAGCATCCTCCAGCGCGCCCGCATCATTGTGGCCTCGATCAAGAAGGCCGACAACGCCCCGGTCCTCAAAGCCAAAGGCTGGCTGGACGCCGACACCGGCGCTTTCGAGGGCGTTCTGAGCAATTTGGCCACGACGGATGCCACGCAGGAAACGGGCAAGAGTGGCGCGAAGGACGCAACCGGCACGCGCAACCGCAACGCCAATCTCCTGTACGACAACCTGCTGGCCATCCAGAACGCCGCCGACCTCCAATGGCCCGACGACCATTCGGCCAACGCCGGCATCCGGGATGAATTCCGGCTCAACACTTTCCCGCCACGCGGCCGCAACGGCGGCAAGCCGGATCAACCGCCGACTCCGCCCGTGCCGCCGACGCAGCCATGACTGCTTTTTTCATCGTCACTCGTGTCCCGCTTTGGCTTGGATGGCCTCGATGACGGCTAGCGCTGCACAACCGTCCTGGGCTGTCACCCCGGAGATCATGAAGACCATCCCCGCAGGCCTGCTCGAAGAAATGACTCGCCGGCTCGCGGCAGAATTCCAGCCCGAGGCCGTCATCCTCTTCGGCTCCCACGCCTGGGGCCAGCCCAGCGCCGACAGCGACGTGGACCTGTTGGTCATTCTGCCCGGCGACACCCCGCCGCAAGTCCAGGATGAAAGCCGCGCCTATCGCTGCCTGCGCGGCCTGCCGGTGTCCAAAGACATCCTGCTCAAGAGTCGGGCGCAGGTCGAACGCTACCGCCGCGTGCCCGCCTCCCTCGAACGCAGAATCATGGAACACGGGAAGGTTCTCTATGGACGAGGCTAAACGGGAACTGGTGACGGCCTAGCTGACCAAGGCCCAACACGACCTGGCTTCCGCGAGGCAATTGGCCGCGCCGCCGGATCCGCTGCTCGACACCGCCCTTTACCACTGCCAACAAGCCGCCGAGAAGGCGGTCAAGGGCTTGCTGCTTTTCCATGACCAGGATTTCGAGAAAACCCACGACATCACCGACCTGCTCCGCTTGGCCACGCCGTATGCGCCCGAACTGAACGCCTTCCTCGCGCTGGGGGAATTGCTGACGCCGTATGCGGTGAAATTCCGCTACCCAGGGGCTGTTCCAGAACCGCAACGGGCCGAGTATGACCAAGCCCAGGAAGCCGCCGAAAAGCTCCTGGCCGTCGTGCTCGGTCTGCTGCCCGCCGCGGTTCACCTCGGTCTTTCGCCGCAGCAGAACCTAAAAGGCGAGCAAGCCTGATGATGCCCTTCACCCAATGATCGAGCCGCGAAAGAGCACAATTATGTGGACATCAGGATTATGTGGACATGGACGATTGGGCCCTTGATTTCATTGGGGCGTGATGTGCTGGATGTCCACATAATAAAATAGCTTCCGAGGGGGCTCATCGACGCTCACTGGTTGGGAATGAAATCCCCAACTTTTCCTCGCGGCCTCGACCCCTTGGTCGAGGAATACCATCAACATTTAATCCACACCGCTGGCTTGGCTGCTCGCACCTGCGTTCAGCGTCGGCGCTGTGTGCGCCGGTTTTTGGCCACCGTCTTGGCCGTCCTGTCGGCGTGCGCGATCAGGCCATGGTTCTGCTGGCCGCCAAGTTGGGCCTGCGCGCCAAGGAGATCGCGCAGTTGTCCTTGGAGGATGTGGACTGGCAAGCCGGGACGGTCTGTTTGCGCCAAACCAAAGGGCGGCGCTGCCGGTTGCTGCCCCTGCCGTCAGATGTCGCTCAAGCGTTAGCCGGCTATTTGCGCACCGTTCGTGCGAAGACCTCGTCGCGCCAGGTTTTTCTCTGCTTACATCGGCCAACCCCGCTGACCAGCGGGGCGGTCTCCGCGGCCGCGATCGCAGCCTTTGGACGCGCTGGCCTGGAAGTCTCGCGGCCCGGTCCCCACTTGTTGCGTCACACGCTGGCCACGCATCTGATTCAAAGGGGGACCGATCTCAAAGCCATCGCCGATGTGCTGGGGCACCGCAGTCTCAACACGACCGCTCGGTATGCCAAAGTGAACGTGCCGATGCTGGCTCAAATCGCTCAACCTTGGCCGGAGGTAAAATGAAGAAAATCTCTTCCTTGGCGGGAGCGGGGGACTATTATCTGAAAGCTCGACGACAATTAGGTTTTGCCTCCAAGCCCGAACAATGGGCGTTGACCGGTTTGGCGCGATATGCCCAACGCTGCCGCCATCGGGGGCCGTTGACGAGTTCCCTGGCCATCGCTTGGGCCCGGTTGCCGACCGAGGTGGGCCCGCCCCAGTGGGCTGTTCGGTTGGGCATCGTCCGCCGGTTTGCCCGGTTTTGGCAAGCCTTTGACCGCCGAACCGAAGTTCCCCCAGCGGGTGTTTTCGGGCCCCTCCAGCATCGCCGCCGCGCTCACATTTACACGGTTCAAGAAATCCGTGCCTTGTTGGAGGCCACCACCATTTTGGGGCCACCCCATGAATTGCGTGCGGCCAGCATGAAAACCTTGTTGGGCTTGCTGGCTTGCACTGGCCTGCGAGTTTCCGAAGCCTTACACCTGCATCGCCGGGACATTGACTGGCACAACCGTGTGCTGACCATTCGGCACAGCAAATCGGGGCAGGCGCGGATCATTCCGGTGGAGCCTTCCGCGCTGGTCGCCTTGCGAGCCTAGGAGCGGGTGCGCCAAAGGACCCCTCCAGAGGCTGCCTCCACCGAAGCCTTTTTCCTTTCTTCCACCGGACGACGGTTGCCCTACGGCACCGTGCGGGAGGCCTTCCTCCAATTGCTCCGCCACTTGGGCTGGACGCAAAGGCCCCCGCCTCGCCTGCACGATCTGCGACACACTTTCGCTGTTCGGTGTCTGATCGGCTGGTACGAACACCGCCAGCCCGTCGGTCAGCACATTCTAACTTTGTCCACCTAGCTGGGCCATCGTCGAGTCACCGACACCTACTGGTCTCTCAGTGCGGTGCCCGAACTGATGACCCTGGCCAGTCGCCGTTTCCAAGCTTATGCCTGCCCCACTCACCCGGTGTAAACCCACCCCACATCCCTTGCCGCAACTGTTGCAGAACTTCTTCTGTCAGCGCTTGCAGTCTCAACGCAACGCCAGTCCCCAAACCATGGCCAGCTCTCGAGACACCTTCCGGCTTTTGCTCACCTTTACCGAGCAAGAACTGCGTCACGCCCCGAGCCGACAACACCTGGAGGACTGGGATCCACAGCGAATCTTGCGCTTCCTGAACCATTTGGAGAAAACGCGCCACAACAGTGTGCGCACACGCAACGCCCGCTTGGCAGCCATTCGCTCCTTGATGCGTTACGCCGGACAACTGATCCCGGAGACGCTGGGCTTGACGGCGCGGGTCTTAGCCATCCCGGCCAAGCGCTCCGAACGCCCTTTGATGGGCTACTTGTCGAAACCGGAAATCCAGGTTCTCCTGAAAACCCCACCCCAGGCCTCGGAAATCAGCCAGCGCTACCGGATGCTTTGGCTGTTGCTCTACAACACCGGGGCGCGCATCTCGGAAATCCTGGCGCTGGACCGCCAGGACATCAAGTGGACGCCCTCACCCTCGGTCCAACTGCAGGGCAAGGGGCGCAAGCAACGGCAGGTGCCGCTCTGGCCGTCCGTGGCGGCCCAACTCAAGCACTGGCTGCACGAACTTCCGGGAGCGCCCGACTCGCCCATCTTCACCAACCGCTTTGGCCATCGCTGATCCCGTTTCGGAGCGCACAAACAATTACGACGCCAGTTGCCACGCCTGGCCCGGCAGTGCCCGTCCTTGTCCGGTCGGAGCATCTCCCCTCACACCCTGAGGCATACCGCCGCCATGCACCTGCTCCAAGGCGGTGTGGACATCACGGTCATTGCGCTCTGGTTGGGGCATGAAAGCCCAGCGACCACGCACCATTACGTTGAACTGGATTTGCAGATGAAGCGTGATTGCCTCGACCACTTGGCTCTGCCCAAATCAAAAAAGAGGCGATTCAAACCCAGCGACGCCTTGCTGAGCTTCCTCAAAAACCTGTGATTATTATGTGGACATGTTGACCTGCACGACCCAATGCAATCAAGGGTTCGAAGGCTCATGTCCACAAAATCCTGATGTCCACATAATGGTGCTTATGTGGAAGTCCACATATGCACAAAGCGCACAGAAGCAAAGGAAGTCAGAAATTCCGCCGCCCTTTTGCGTTCTGTGCCTTCTCTTGCGGCCAGCCCAAGACCTCATCTGAAACCTCCAACCTGCCAGCGGAGGAAATGAGCCTTGAAGAATTGTTATGAACGCTGAACATTACGAGATGATTATCTGGTGGAGCGACGAGGAT
>ERZ1292640.4346-Hain-H43-02um-R1-4346-length-10797-cov-5_pt1 | contig 10797 bp, 4 predicted proteins | sample MGYA00564404_ERZ1292640 | MGnify/ENA primary metagenome ERZ1292640 (study PRJEB36523, sample SAMEA6512636) | groundwater metagenome | collected 2019-01-08 | study: AquaDiva: Metagenomics assemblies of 32 groundwater samples | reverse complement strand
CGGCGGGCACGTGGGTATTGGCCTCTCAAGCCGTCGGATTGTGCAGGGACAACACGCTGATTTCGCCGCCCGAACGGCCGGGGCGGACGTTCGCTCGCACGGGGTACTGCCACATGGTTTTGAGAACATACAAACTGGTCCTTGAGGCATTCGTCGCGTTGATGGTGCTGGTGCTGGGCGTTCTGTCGCCACACGCATCAGGGCAGGAGTTGGGCTGGGTGCAGCTGCAGCCGCCGGCTCGTGACGATCAGGCGATGGCGTACGACTCTCGCCGCGGCGTGACGGTGCTCTTTGGGGGGTATACGGGCACTCGAGTGAACGACACATGGGAATGGGACGGCCTGTCGTGGACGCCGCGCAACGTCCCGGGGCCCTCGCCGCGGCAGGCGCACGCGATGGCGTATGACTCTGCCCGGGGCGTGACGGTGCTCTTTGGAGGGCGTACGTCCAGCTCGGTGAACAATGGAGAGACGTGGGAATGGGATGGGGTTGCCTGGACTCAGAGAGTCGTGACGGGACCGATGCCCAGAGCGTTTCATTCGATGGTGTTCGACTCGGCCAGGGGCGTCACTGTGCTCTTTGGCGGGAGCGTGAACGGCGCCACCAGCGGTGAGACCTGGGAGTGGAACGGAACTGCGTGGACACAGCGGGTGGTGAGCGGCCCCTCGGCGCGAGGCTCGTTCGCGATGGCGTTTGATTCGACCCGCGGTGTGACGGTTCTCTATGGCGGGTACACCGGAGCCGCGAACAACGCCGAGACATGGGAGTGGAATGGAACGAACTGGATGCAGCGTGCCGTGACCGGTCCGCCGGCGAGGTCGTCGCACGCGATGGCGTTTGACGTGGCGCGCGGCGTCGTGGTGATGTTCGGCGGCAGCAGCAACCTGGGCAAGACGTGGGAGTGGGATGGCATCGCATGGATCGATCGAGGCACAAGCTCGCTCACGCAACGACCCCAGCACTCGATGGTGTACGACTCCGCACGCGGAGTTTGCGTTCTCTTTGGGGGGGTCTCGTTTCAAGTCTGCCACGACACCTGGGAGTGGAACGGGAGCGTGTGGATCCGGCGCGACATCTCGACTCGGGCCGGGCACGCGATGGCGTTTGATTCCAATCGCGAGGTTTCGGTGCTCTTTGGTGGCGCAAATGGAAACGCACGAATGGATGACACTTGGGAGCACAACGGGACTGGTTGGGCCAAGCGGTTGGTGGTTGGACCTTCCGCGAGGGCGAATCACGCGATGGCGTACGACGCCGGGCGAGGCGTGACCGTGCTGTTTGGCGGAAGTGCGGGCAGCGGGACCACCGCCGAAACCTGGGAGTGGGATGGAAACGTGTGGACCCAACGTCAGGTCGTGGGACCATCAGCGCGAAGCGGGCATGCGATGATTTATGACGCCGCCCGGAGAGTGACAGTCCTCTTCGGCGGAGCGAACACCGGCTTCGTGTACTACGGCGATACTTGGGAGTGGGATGGGAACGTTTGGACTCAGCAACAGGTTACTGGGCCTGAGGCGCGGCGGTCGAGTGGCGTGGCCTACGACGCCGCACGGAGCAGGACGGTTCTCTTCGGCGGCACGGGCGATCGCTTCTTCGGAGACACATGGGAGTGGGATGGAGCGAGTTGGACCCGCAAGGACGGGGCCAGTCCGAGCACACGATCCGGGGCAGCGATGATGTATGACACACGGCGCGGCGTGACGGTCTTGTTCGGCGGCACGGGCAACCCGTATCGCAGCGACACCTGGGAGTGGAACGGGACGAGTTGGAGCGAGAGAATCGTCAGCGGTCCTCCGGGGCGATACGGGCACGCGATGGTGTACGACTCGGTGCGCGAAAAAGGGATTGCATTCGGGGGTTTCATTCGCGTCGCCACCGAGGACGACGAGTGTTGGGGATTGCTGACGGTTCCCTCGGTGACGAGCCAGCCAGCTTCTCAGAGCATCTGTCCGTCGGGGTCGGCGAGCTTTGGCATCACCGGCGTGGGCACCGCCCCGTTGAATTACCGCTGGCAATGGCAGGTTGAGAGCGGCGAGTGGACTGATCTTCATGAGGGAGCCAACGTCTGGGCGGATGCTCCCGGAGTGGTGCTGAGCGCCACGGCGACCACGACGGCGACTTTGAGCGTTCATCCGCTGGCGCGCCCGACAAGTCTGGGGGCGATCTTCCTGAGCGTTCGGGGCCTGGCCGTCAACTCGGCCGGGGTGGGCGCGAGCGATGCGGCGGTGCTGACGATCTGTCCGGCGGACTTTGACTGCGATGGCGGGCTGGACTGCCATGACTACGACAGCTTCGTGCGAGCCTTTGAGGCGGGAGAGGCGGAGGCCGACTTTGACCAGGACGGGACGATTGATTTTTTCGACTACGACGCGTTTGTGCAGTCGTTTGAGATCGGGTGCTGAGGCGAAGAGCGGTTTTGGGGTGGGGTGTTGGCGTCTTTCGTTCGGGTCTTGAATTGTGTGAAACCGACGCGAAGCCGGTCGCATATTGGCATCTGTCCCCGGGGTTCTCTCGGCGGGCACGTGGGTATTGGCCTCTCAAGCCGTCGGATTGTGCAGGGACAACACACTGATTTCGCCGCCCGAATAGGCCGGGGCGGACGTCTGCTCACCCGGGGATACTGCCGCATGGTTTCGAGAACACACAAACTGATCGTCGAGGCGATGGTCGCGGTGATGGTGCTGCTGGTGGCGGGTGTGGGGGTTGAGCCTGGGCGGGCGCTGGGGCAGGAGTGTCCGGATGGGTGGCGGTCGGATTTTGACAATGGGTGGGCGGGGGTGGTTGGAGGATCGCTGACCTCGGCCCCTTATGAGGTTCCCGTCATGGCTTTGTTGGTTTGGGACCCCGATGGACCCGGGCCGCGGCCAGAAGAACTCGTTGTCGGGGGACACTTTGATCAGGCTGGTCACATTGCGGCCAAGAACCTCGCGATGTTTGACGGCGAGCGGTGGACGGAACTCTCATCACCCCTGGTGCCGACAGTTGTTCAGGCACTTTGCTCCTACCAAGGACACCTGATTGTCGCCGGGGTCGCATCGGACGTGACATCGCAAGTCGCCTCGTTCGATGGGGTGAGTTGGACATCGCTTGGAACAGTCGTGCCTGTCTCCCTTCCGAACTACGTGCCAAGCCTCGTCATGAAAGTGATCGGCGACAACCTCTATCTCAGCGGCGATTTCGTTTCGATCAGCGGAGTGTCATTCTCCGGGATCGCCAGATGGGACGGCCATTCGTGGTCTAGCGTGGGCGAGGGTTTGGGGAGTCGTGCCTACGTTTTGTCGGAATTCCAGGGGAAGCTCGTCGCGGGTGGAAATTTCACGACAGCGGGAGGCTCACCGGCGAACCGAATCGCCACATGGGATGGAACTTCCTGGAGCCCACTGGGAGAGGGACTGGACGGCTATGTCCTCTCCTTGACGACCCAGGACAATGCACTGATCGTCGGCGGTCAGTTCCATAGCGCGGGCGGGGTGTCCACTCGATTCATCGCGCGATGGGATGGGCAACGATGGGACTCGATGGGCGGCGGGCTCGGCGAAGCGAGCGCGGCCGCAGTCACGATGCTCTCGAGCTACGAGGGACAACTGATCGCCGGGATTTCGTCTTACGTGAACGGGTTCAGCCCCCCTTCCAATCTGATGGCACGCTGGGATGGCTCACAGTGGATCATGATGGACAGTCATTGTTACGGAACAAATCTGCGTCGAGTCAACCAGAGCACGGTGTTCCGTGGCAAACTTGTCGTCGGAATGAACTCAATGATCCTGATCGAAGGATTCAACGCTGTGGGACTGGCGCAATGGGACGGGACGTCGTGGTCGACGGTGTGCCCGGGCATGGGCGTCGGATACGGCAGCGAACTGATCTCAAGAATTAGCGCGATGACGAAGCTGGAAGGGCAGCTGGTTGTGGGCGGCACTTTTTCCTCGATCGGCGGTGTGGAGGCGCACAACATTGCACGCTGGGACGGGTCGCGGTGGCGGGCTTTTGGCGCCGGCCTGGGCCCCAGCTATGGCAATTCGGGAGTCGGCGGCTTGGCGGTGTTCCGCGGAGAGCTTGTCGCCTCGACGAGGTTGGGATACGTCAACGCAGTGAAGAAATGGAACGGCAGCACCTGGCAGACGCTGGGAAACTCGCCCGCATCGATTGGCCCCATGGTCGAGTTTCAAGACGAGCTCTACGCGGCCGCACTTTCGCCCGAGCTTCCGACAAACAAGTATGGCCTCTTCCGATGGAACGGCGAATCGTGGACCCGCGTGCCAAACTTCCTGGCGGATCAAGTGTCCTGCTTCTACGTCGACGGAGATCGATTGCTCATCGGAGGTTGGACGCTCAGCGTCCAGAGCCTTCCGGTGGGCGTGCTCGCCTGGGATGGAACAACATTCACCGCGCTGCCTTGGTTGCCCAGTCCGATGCGCGGCGTGGCCCAGCTGACAGTGCTCAATGGATCGACGTACGCCGTGACGGGGTACGCCGCACAGGACAGATCGCAAGGCGCTGTGTATCGCTTCGACGGCTCGGCGTGGGCGTCACTCGCACAGAATTATATCACGTCGGCCCATTGGCTTTCCTTCTTCCCGTTTCGCGACGGGCTGCTTTTGTCTGGCGCCGACATGAGTTTTGGCGGAACCAGCCGAAGCAATCTCTCTTTTTGGGATGGAACGGGGTGGACCGCGTTGGGTGGCTCGAATCACGCACTTGTGTCAATGCCCTTCGAAGACGGGCTTGCTGTTTCCATGTACAGAGGCAGCAACAATGGTCAGGCCAACGCATTGATACAGGGCTGGCGACCGAGCGTGGGCCCGACGTTCGATCATCAACCCGCTTCACAGGCGATCTGTGCGTCGGGGCGCACGAGTTTCTTCGCGCCGGCGACGGGGAGCGAGGCCTTGACCTATCGATGGCAGTTCAGGGTGCCGGCGGCGGGCGGTTGGGGCGAGTGGCGGGATGCGGTGAATGGGGAGAACTTGGACGCGAGCGGGGAAACGCAGTTTGTGGGGCATGGGGCGGGCACGTTCACGCTGACGACTGCGGCGCCGATGGGGGTGAGTTTGGATCCGCTGGGGTGGGTGAATCGGAAGGTGGGGCTGCGGTGTTTGGTGTCGGGGGACTGCCGCACGATTGAAAGTGATGGGGTGGAGCTGGCGATTCGGGGGGCGGATGTGGATTGTGATGGGGTGGTGGATGGGGAGGATCTGGCCCGGTTCCTGGAGGTGTTTGAGACCACGGGGGGGCCTGAGGCCGATGTGAACCATGATGGGAGCGTGGATTTCTTTGATTACGACGAACTGGTGCGGGCGATTGAGGGGGGAGGCTGAGCTGGGAGTCATCGCCGGGCCGCCGAGGCTTCGAGTCGCCAGGTTTCGCGTCCAGTAACACGAATGGCGGCCGTACGCGAACCCTCGCTGGCGCGTCGGGCTCTGACGGTTTTGGTGTGCCTATACTTGCGGCAGCCAGTGGCCTCAGTGTTCTTGGTGGCCCGTCATGCCTCCTTTGGCGACGGACCTTGAATCGTTCTGGGAATCTGCTGGCAGCGTCTCCGTGAACCGCTCCTCGCCTTGTGGCGATGGCTCCGCGGGGAGATGCTCCGCCCCGCTTGGGATGTTCCCTCGCGGTAACCCAGTACGGCCTCTCTTGACCCCCAGTTTGGTTGGGCAAGGATCGCCCGAAATATTCGCCTCCAGCTGCGCCCACGATGGGCCGAGCAGCCGGAAACGAAGGAGTTGTTTTCGTTTGAAGTCTTTCATTGCAGGTTCCGTCGTTCCTTCCCAGTCAACCAAAACCCACGACAAGCCGCACGCCCCCCACTTCCCGCGCGTGATTGATGGGACTCATGAGACCGATGGGACTCATGGGACTAAGACGCCGCATGCGTCGGCTGATGCGGGCACGTTTGACACGCTGGGGCTCTCGCCTCAGCTTCTGTCGGTGCTCGTTGAGCAGGAGTACACCGTTCCCACGCCGATCCAGGCCAAGGCGATCCCGCCCGCGCTGGCGGGCAAGGACCTTCTGGGCTGTGCCCAGACGGGCACGGGAAAGACGGCCGCGTTCGCGCTGCCGATCCTCGACCGGCTCATGAAGGCCCCCGCGGAGAAGAATCGGCGCGGGCCGATGCTCCCCCGGGCGCTCATCCTCTCGCCCACGCGCGAGCTCGCGTCGCAGATCGGTGACAGCTTCCGCACCTACGGCAAGAACACCGGGCTCACCGGCACGATCGTGTTCGGCGGCGTGAGCCAGCATCACCAGGTCAAGGCCCTCCAGCGCGGGATCGACATTCTTGTCGCGACCCCCGGGCGCCTGATGGACCTGATGGAGCAGGGTTACGTCAACCTCAGCGAGATCCAGATCTTCGTGCTCGACGAGGCCGACCGGATGCTCGACATGGGCTTCATCATGCCGATCCGGCGGATCGCGTCGGCTCTGCCCGCGGCGGGCGCCGAGGGCACCGGTCGCCAGACCATGCTCTTCTCGGCGACGATGCCCAAGGAGATCATGCACCTGGCCGACTCGCTGCTTCGCAATCCGGTGAAGGTCGCCGTGACGCCGGTGGCGGCGACGACGGCCCTGATCGAGCAGAAGCTCTACATGTGTCCCAAGATGAGCAAGCACCAGTTGCTCGAGCACATTCTCCGCGAGGACAAGGTCGAGCGGGCGGTGGTCTTCACCAAGACCAAGCACGGGGCCGACAAGCTCAGCAAGAAGCTGATCCTGAGCGGCATCTCGACGCAGGCGATCCACGGCAACAAGGCCCAGGGTCAGCGCGAGCGGGCGCTTGACGCGTTCCGCTCGGGCAAGGCTCGCGTGCTGGTGGCGACGGACGTGGCCGCTCGCGGGCTGGACGTCGACGGCATCACGCACGTGTTCAACTACGACCTGCCGATGGAGCCCGAGGGCTACGTGCACCGCATCGGGCGCACGGGGCGCGCGGGAGCCAAGGGCGTGGCGATCTCGTTCTGCGATCGCGAGGAGCGCGGGCTCCTGCGGGACATCGAGCGGCTCACGGGCAAGCGGATCCCGCTGGTCAACGAGCTTCCCGATCTGCCCCCGCCGGTTCGCGAGGTTCGCGACTCGGAAGAGGATCGCGGCGACGAGCGTCTTGAGCGGCGTTCGCGGAGCTTTGAGGGCGGTTACTCGGCCAGGCCGAACCGTCCGATGGGCAAGCCCAGCTATCCGACGCGAAGCGCGCACCCGACAGCACGTCCGGCGGCGGCGCACGGGCATTCGGGCGGGCATTCGACGCCCAGCCCGGCTGCGGCCAAGCATGGCGAGCGGCGTGCGGGTCCGGTGGGCGGCGGCAGGCCGCTGCATCCGACGGCCCGTCAGGGCGGCGGGACGTTCGGGCGAGCGGGCAAGGGCCCCAAGCGTTCGAGCCACTGAGTCAGTCGGTGATTGAAATCTGAGATTGAATCAAGCCCCCTCGACACGGTCGAGGGGGTTTTTTGATGCGCGAACTTCGATTGCGTGGGCTCGCCGGCTGCGGCGATCAGCGACGTCGGCGCAGGGCGAGGGCGCCGATCAGAGGCAGGATGGACGCGGGCGCGGGGACGATGGTGACTTCGAGGCCGCCGTGCTCGTCGCGCTGGACCGTGGACTTGTCGATGGAAGCGGAATCGCCACCACCAAAGGTTGTGGCGGTGAGGGTGTTGAAGATTTCGACTCTGAGGAATTCACCACTGGTCCAGCCGGTGATGTTGACCGATCCGAGGGCAACCCAGATTCCGCCGCTGTAGTTGACGGTGAGGTTGGTCGTGAAGACGGCGAGGGTGGTGAGATTTGTGACGGTGAGGACGGGTGTGGAGAGAACCTGCCCGGCGCCGCTGGTTGAATAGGTTCCGTTCTCGGCGACGCTGATCGACGTGAAGGAGTAACCAGAGCCGGGAGCGTCCACGAGGTCAAAGGTGTCGCGGTCACCGACGGAAGAGATGCCGCCACCGGAGATTCCGGTGGAGAACTGGAAGGGGAAGTAGACGAGGGTGGTGCCGGCATTGACGAGCATGGGGCTTCCGCAGAGGCCGTTGTCGGAGCCGCCGCCGGAGATGTAGTAATTTCCCGCGTTCATGTTGGGGTTGGTCCAGGGGATAAAGGCGCTGGCCTTGCCGACAAGGAGTGCGAGGCCCGCGACCGAGGCGACTTTGAGTGCGGCAATCATGGTGACGATCCTTTTCGCAAGAGGACGCGGGCGAGCGGCTTTGTCTCGAACGCCCTGAAGGAAGGAAACCGGGTACGGGCGACATTGGCTGGGCTCTGGCGGCCACACGTTGTGGCAGGCCGCGGACTTCGTTCATCCGACAGGAGGCACGCCCGCGTCTGAAGATACAGGGCAGGCCTCTGGCTTGCAAGTGCTATTTTGCGTTGGGCCGTCCCACCGCCCGGCCGGGCGTTTGGCGGCTGACTCGCTAGAATGGTGGTTCTGGAGCCCCTTTCGCCATCCATGCACCTTGACCTTGACAAAACGCTCGTGAGCCGCGACCGCATCGCCACCCGGGTGGCCGAGTTGGGGGCGTCCTTGGCCAAGGACCTGGAGCGTGATCTGACGGCCTCGGGGCACTCGCCCGACCAGATCGTGATCATCCCAGTCCTGACGGGCGCGCTGGTGTTCACGGCGGATCTGATCCGGTGCCTGCCCCTGAAGCTGTCCTTGCGGCTGGTGGCGGTGTCGAGCTATCCGGGCAAGAGCATGGAGAGCAAGGGCGTGAGCATCGCCAGCGAGCTGCCCAAGGACCTGGCGGGCAAGCACGTGGTGATCGTGGATGACATTCTCGACAGCGGGCAGACCTTGGCGGTGGTGCGAGGGCTGATCGAGAAGCAGAAGCCGGCGAGTGTGCGGTGCTGTGTGCTGCTCCGCAAGCCACCGAGTGCGCGGAAAGCAGGGGGGCACGAGGTGCGTGTGGACTATGTTGGCTTTGACATCCCCGACGACTTTGTGGTCGGGTATGGGCTGGACTACGACGGGTTCTACCGAAATCACCCCGAGATCGCGACCTTGAGGAAGGAAGCGGTCGACGGGGCGAAGGGGTAGCTCGCCTGGCGGCGACCGATGACAAGACCGAGTGAGAGTGGCCCACCGACTGGGGCCGCTCGTCGAAAAATGGGAAAGGGCCCGGACGAACCCGAGCCTCTCCCCTGCGTGCGTGTGTTTCGGTCGAGGTCAAGGTTCAGCAACCGGCCTCGAATTCCCTGACGAACGCGTCGTAGTCGAAGAAGTCGACGACGCCGTCGGCGTCGATGTCTCCGCCGGAGCGCCCGACGCAGAAGCCACCCTCGAAGCACGTGACGAAGGCGTCGTAGTCGAAGAAGTCGGCCGTGCCGTCGCCATCGAAGTCGGCGATGCAACCGGCGACCAGTGTTGCGGTCGTGGGGTCATAACTGGCCTCGATCGGGACTGAGGTGAAGTAGACATCGATCGCATCGAACTGCCCGGAGAGCCACTGGCTCGCGGCCACGACCGTCTGGCTGTCGCCCCGGGAGGGCCGGTACCCGTCCACGAAACGGGCGTTGACGGTGCCAGCGAGCGTGGCGCTCTCGGCGACGATCGTGCCGTAGGAGCCAGGCGTGCTCCCGGCGATGTTGCAGGTCAGGGATCCGCCGGGGGCATTGTCGAATTGGCCGTTGATGCCCACCGTCGCGTTGCTGTCGATGATGAGGTCTCCGTGGTTGGAGAAAGCATGGCTCGCGGGGTTTATGAACGCGGAGGTGCCGCTGAGCACGATGAGGCCGTCGTTCTGGCGAGCCTGCTGCAGCGGCACGAACATGGACCCCGGGTCGCTCATGGCGATCGTGGCGCCCGAGCCAACGGCGTTCATGGTGGTGTTGTCGAGGAAGATGCGCCCGAAGTGGCGGCAATCCCATCTTCCGCGGACGAGCGTGCCATCGGGCGAGACATCCCACGAGTTGAGGATGTGCAGATCGGGCTTGTCGACGACGACGTACTTGTCGTTGAGCAATGGAAGGCCGGCCGAGAACGTCACGACATCGGAGGTGAGCCCGATGACGGAGATACTTCCATCATTGACGATGTAGGGCGCAGTCTGTCCTGCGTAGTTCGTGGAGTCCACGACGCAGCTGGCGGAGAACTCCATCAGGGCGTGGTCCTGGATCGCGATGTACGTGGCGTCGCCCCAGTTGGCGCTGCGCCGACCGACCCACAAGGGCTGGTTCGAATCGTGCTGGAGGTACCCATTGAGCTGGAGGTACGTCCCCAGCGTGACCCCGCCGGAGTCGTAGGCCGGGATGACGATGCTGCCCGAGGGATCGACGATGAACGAGCCCGAGCCGTTCCACAGGCGTCCGATGCCCGCGCCCGACCACATGGTGATGGTGCCGTTGTTGTGGACGTCGTCCTGGTGCACGAACTCGGCACCCGAGCCGGCGATCGACATCGTGCCCCAGAAATGGATGGAAGCCGAGCCGTAGACGTAGAACTGGCCCAGGATCACAAGTCCCCCACCATCGCGCACGAGCAGGTCCCGGATACCGACGTAGCCCGTCACGAGCGGCGTGCCTCCGGCGGGGATTTCGACGTAGTCGTTCACGCCCGGGACTCTGCCTCCAATCCAGTTGGCCGGATTCGTCCACAGCGAATCGGGGCCGTTGATGTTCCAAGTGATGGTGGCGGCGGGGGCGGTTCCGGCGATCGAGACGAGTGCGAGAAGGGCGGTGCGAACATTCATGGGAAGCTCCGTTTCAGGTGAGAGGCGGGCCCGGGATAGGGGCCCGAGGCCCCAAGTGCGTGCGGAATCGGGGGCGACTGCGGCGACGAATGTTGGAATTCCGGGCGCGAATTTGCGGCTGGGCGTG
>ERZ1292640.4345-Hain-H43-02um-R1-4345-length-10802-cov-19_pt1 | contig 10802 bp, 10 predicted proteins | sample MGYA00564404_ERZ1292640 | MGnify/ENA primary metagenome ERZ1292640 (study PRJEB36523, sample SAMEA6512636) | groundwater metagenome | collected 2019-01-08 | study: AquaDiva: Metagenomics assemblies of 32 groundwater samples | reverse complement strand
ACAACCCCGTCTCAACCACACGCCGAATAACGACGTGGGAACAGACACTTGACGATGCCTGGGAAACAGGCGCGCCGGGGTTCGTGCAAAAGAACAATCCGGGAAGCGTGTAAAAGCCAATAGAATCAGGCTTATCCCGGAGTCTGGCCCGACTCCGGGCACAACATTTGGCCCATTCAGGCGGGCCCCGTGAGCGGGCGAAGAGCCCCCCGTTATTGGCTTTCCGGCGTGCGGAGAGCCGAAATCGTGGGATGAATATGGAGGAGGACGGCGCGTGTTTTAGCTCCGCGGCCATACCGGCGGGCGCTTGGCGAGAAACGCCTCGACGCCTTCGGCAAAGTCCGCGGTATCGGCGAGCGCTGCCACGGTTTCGAGTTCGTAGGCCATGCCCTCCTCGAAGCTCCTGCCGCCGCCCAGGGTCACGGTGCGCCGGATGGCGGCCAGCGCCGCCGGCGATTGGGCCGCCAGCTCCTCGCCGTAGGCCTGTACGCGCGCGCGCAATTCCTCGGGCGCCACGAGTTCGTCGATCAGGCCCCAGGCGAGCGCCTCCTTGGCCGGGACCATGCGCCCTTCATAGAGATAGCGCAGCGCGCGCGGCCGTCCGACCAGGCGGGCCAGAGCCTGGGTGGTGGCGATCGGCGGGATGAAGCCGATGCGGATCTCGGGCTGGCCGAGTTTCGCGTTCGCGGCGGCAAAGCGCAGGTCGCAATGCAGCGTCATCTCCAGGCCGCCGCCGACCGCGGTGCCGTTGATGGCGGCGAGCAGGGGCTTCGGCGAGCCGCGCAGCAGCCGCACGATCTGGTGGCAACGCGTCGCCCAGGCGCGCATGCCGTCGGATTTCATGCCTTTGAAGACGTTGAGATCGGCGCCGGCGCTGAGATAGCCCGGGACCGCGCTCGCCAGCACCAGCACCCGCACCTCGGGGTCGGCGAGCGCCGCGGCGATGCCGTCATGGACTTCGTCGACCATCTCGCGGGTGAAGGCATTGACCGGCGGCCGGTTGTATTCGAGCCAGCCGACGTGGCGGAGGGTCGAGGGGCGGATGAAGGAAGGAGCGTGAGCCATGCCGTCATTCTCTACGGCAAGATCGCCCGACGTCCACCCGCTCGAAAGGGACATGACCAGCCCACTGCCGACCGGCCGCAGCCGTCGGAAGCGGATTCCGGGACCGCCAAGCGTTGACCCATATCAAAGTGAAGCCGCCATTTCCGGAAGCATAGTAGTATTCGTTCGTGGCCAATTCCGTTCGGCCGTGTGGTCCATGCTTTGCGCCTGGCGAAGCGGGTGGCCCTCCGAGGGCGTTCTGCAGCGTCGCGTCTCGCGCCGTTCGAGCGACGGCGGCAGGGCAGACGGGTCGAGGAGATTGCGACATGAGCGGCGACCAGACCGACCTCTCAAAAGCGCCATTGCCGGATGTCTTTACGGCATTGGCCTCGGATCCCGGCAAGGGACTGTCGTCCGCCGAGGCCGAGGCGCGTCTGGCGAAGTACGGCGCGAATGCTCTCGATGAGAAGAAGACCAGTCAGCTTGTCGTCCTGCTCCGGTTCTTTTGGGGGCCTATCCCCTGGATGATCGAGGCGGCGGCACTGATGGCGGCCATCGTCGGCGACTGGGGCGATTTCACCATCATCATGGCGCTGCTGCTGTTCAACGCGGCTCTCGGCTTCTTCGAGGAGCACCAGGCGTCGAGCGCGCTTGCCGCGCTCAAGAATTCGCTGGCGCTCAAGGCCAAGGTGCTGCGCGGCGGCGGCTGGAGCGAAGTGGAAGCGCGCACGCTCGTGCCCGGCGACATCGTGCGGATCCGGCTGGGCGACGTGGTGCCGGCCGATGCGCGGCTGGTTTCCGGCGCCTTTCTCAGCGTCGACCAGGCCGCGCTCACCGGCGAGTCGCTGCCGGTCTCGAAGAAGGCCGGCGACATCGTCTACAGCGGCTCGATCGCCAAGCAGGGGGAGATGGAAGCCGTGGTGACGGCGACCGGCGGCAAGACTTTCTTTGGCCGCACCGCCACCCTGGTGCAGAGCGCCGGGGCGACGTCGCATTTCCAGGCGGCGGTCATGCGTATCGGCGATTTCCTGATCGCCATCGCCGCGGCGCTGGCGGTGATCCTGGTCGCAGTTCAACTCGCGCGCGAGGTCGACGTCCTGAGGCTCGCCGAATTCGTGCTGATCCTGCTGGTCGCCTCGGTGCCGGTGGCGATGCCGGCGGTGCTGTCGATGACCATGGCGCTCGGTGCCAAGATGCTGGCGCGCGAGAAGGCGATCGTGTCGCGCCTCGAGGCGATCGAGGAGATGGCCGGGATGGAGGTGCTGTGCTCCGACAAGACTGGCACGCTCACCCAGAACAAGCTGACCATGGGCGAGATCGCCCCCTGGGGGCAGGCCGATCCCCAGGCCGTGCTGCTCGCCGCCTCGCTCGCGTCCAAGGCCGAGGACCAGGACCCGATCGACCTGGCCGTCCTTGCCCGACTCAAGGACTCCTCCGTCCTGGCGGCCTACAAGGCCACGGCGTTCACACCCTTCGACCCGGTCACCAAGCGGACGGAGGCGGTCGTGGCAGGTCCCGACGGCAAGACGATCCGCGTCGCCAAGGGCGCGCCCCAGGTCATCCTCGCTCTGGCCGGCATTGCCGGCGCCGATCTGGCAACGGCGAACGCGCAGGTGGATGGCTATGCCTCGAAGGGCTTCCGCGTGTTGGGCGTCGCCCAGGCCGAAGGGGAGGGCACTTGGGTCTTTCTCGGATTTCTCTCGCTCTCCGATCCGCCGCGCACCGATTCGGCCGACACCATCCGGCGGGCGGGCGAATACGGCGTCAGGGTCAAGATGGTGACCGGCGACGACGTGGCGATCGCCCGCCAGATCGCCGGCGAACTGGGTCTCGGCGTGAACATTCAGCCGGCGACAGACCTGTTCACCGGCGACGTGACCAAAGGCCAGATCCCGCTCGATGCCGCCGCCCGCATCGAGGCGGCGGACGGCTTCGCCCGGGTCTTTCCCGAGCACAAGTACGCCATCGTCAAGGCGCTGCAGGAACGCGGCCTCATCGTCGGCATGACCGGCGACGGCGTGAACGACGCGCCCGCGCTGAAGCAGGCCGACATCGGCATCGCCGTCTCCGGCGCGACCGATGCCGCGCGCGCGGCCGCGGCGCTGATCCTGACCGCGCCGGGACTCTCCACCATCATCCGGGGCATCGAGGAGGCGCGCCGCATCTTCGAGCGGATGATGAGCTACACGCTCTATCGCATCGCCATGACGCTCGACATCATGGTGTTCATCGTTCTGGCCACCATCGCCTACGGATTCTTCCCGCTGACGCCGGTGATGATCATCATGCTGGCGCTGCTCGACGACATTCCGATCATGACCATCGCCTTCGACCGGGCGGAGGTGCCGCAGCGGCCGGTCCGCTGGGACATGGCACGGGTGCTGGTGGTCTCCTCGGTTCTGGGCGCGCTGGCGGTGGTCCAGAGCTTCGGCCTGCTCTACATCGGCCATACCATCCTTCATCTCGACGCCGGCCGCTTGCAGACGATGCTGTTCCTTCAGCTCGTCGTCGGCGGCCATCTGATGCTGTTCGTCACCCGCACCAAGGGACCGCTGTGGTGGCCGCCGCTGCCGGCACCGGCCCTGTTCCTGGCCATCGTGGCGACGCAGATCCTGGCGGCCCTGTTGTGCGGGTTCGGCGTCCTGGTGCCGGCCTTGCCGTGGCCGCTGGTCGGCCTGGTCTGGGGGTACAATCTCGTCTGGATGGTCGTACAGGACGGCGTCAAGCTGATGGTCTACCGCGAGCTGGCACGCCGTGCCGGACGCACCACCGCCTTTCTCGCCCGACTGAAGACGCCATTGCACGGCATCCACGAGCTGACGCACCGGCGATGATCGGCGCGGGCCGACGGAGATGAGCATGGATTACCGCGAGCAGTTTGCCGTCAAGCCGGGAGACAAGGTCCGGCTCGACCACGTCGACCCCGGCTACAAGGGCGGCCACGAGAACGCCGAGAAGGCCGCCGACGCCATCGCGCACTTCAAGCAGAAGCTCGGCGAGCATCAATCCGTTCTCTACGCGGAGAAGCGGCATTCCGTGCTGATCGTCCTGCAGGCCCTCGACGCCGCCGGCAAGGACGGCACCGTCAACCACGTCTTCTCCGCCTTCAACGCCCAGGGCGCGCGCGTCACCGGCTTCAAGCAGCCGACGCCGGAGGAGCGGGCGCATGATTTCCTGTGGCGCGTCCATCCCCACGCCCCCGGACGCGGCGAGATCGCCATCTTCAACCGTTCGCACTACGAGGACGTGCTCGTCACCCGCGTCCACAAGCTGGTCGACAAGGATACATGGACGACGCGCTATCGCCGGATCAACGAGTTCGAGGCGCTGCTGGCGGAGAACGGCACCGCGATCCTGAAGTTCTTCCTGCACATCGACCGCGACCAGCAGCTCGCCCGCTTCGCCGAGCGGCTCGAGGATCCGGGGCGCAACTGGAAGATCAGCGAGTCGGACTATTCCGAGCGTGCGCTGTGGGACGACTACATCGCGGCATTCGAGGACGCCATGGCGGCGACCAGCACCGGGCATGCGCCGTGGTACGTGATCCCGGCGAACCACAAGTGGTTTCGCAATCTGGCGGTGTCGCAGATCGTGGCCGACACGATGCACGACCTGGGCATGAGCTATCCCAAGCCGACGGTCGATCTCGCCGAAATCCGGCGCAAGTACCACGCCGAGGTGCTTCGCGAGAAAAAGCACGACGCCTCGTAGGCCGCGCGTGAACGAGCAGGACCGCACGTCGATGGTCGGGCCGCCGCACAGGCTCGGTTGGCTGTTCGCGTCGCTGCGCGGCTACCAGGTGTCGTGGCTGACGCGCGACGCCATGGCGGGGCTGATGCTGGTGGCGATCGCCTTGCCCGGTCAGCTGGCGACGGCCCGCCTTGCCGGCATGCCGGCCGAAACCGGCCTGATCGCCTTTGCCGTGGGCGCGATCGCCTTTGCCGCCGTCGGCGGCAACCGCTTCATTTCCGTCGGCGCCGATTCGACCATCGCGCCGATCTTCGCCGGCCTGATCGCGACGATGGCCGTGGGCGATTCGTCGCGTTACCTCGAACTCGCCGCGACGCTGGCCCTGATGGTGGGCGCGATGCTGGTCGTGGCCGGCCTGCTCAAGGCCGGCTGGCTGGCCGACCTGCTGTCGGTCCCGGTCACCACCGGCTTCCTGGCCGGCATCGCCATTCACATCATCGTCGGGCAGCTGCCGGCGGTTCTGGGTGTCGCGCCGTCGGAAGGACACCTGCTGCTGCGGCTCTTCGATGTGTTGCGGCGTGTCCCGGAGGCGAACCCCTACGCAATCGTGATCGCGACGGCGGTCCTGGCCGCGACGGTCGGCGCCTATTGGCTGGGACCCAGGATCCCCGGCGCCCTGGTCGGGTTGGCGGCGGCGGCGCTGGCGACGTGGTGGTTCGGACTGGCCGGGCGCGGCGTGGACACCCTGGGCGCGCTGCCCGCGGTCCTGCCGTCGCTCTCCCTGCCGTCGCTCGAACTCGAAGACCTGGCCGACCTGCTGCCGCTGGCGGCGACGGTGGCCTTGGTCTGCATGATGCAGACGGCGGCGGTCGCCCGGTCCTTTCCGTCGGCGCCCGGTGTGTCCGAGGACGTCAGCCGGGATTTCGTCGGCGTCGGCGCCGGCAGTCTGATCGCGGGCGTGACCGGCGCCTTTGCCGTCGATGCCAGCCCGCCCAGCACGGCCGTCGTGGTCGAGGCGGGCGGCCGTTCCCAGATGGCGCAGCTCCTGGCGGTGGCCGTCATCGTCCTGCTGGCCGCGTTCGCCGGCGCCGCCGCGGCCTACGTGCCGCGCGCCGCCCTCGATGCCGTGCTGATCTACATCGCGCTCCGCATCTTCCGTGTCGGCGAGATGGTCAGGATCGCCCGCCGGAGTTCCGGCGAGATCCTGCTGGTCGTCGCCGCGATCGCCCTGGTCGTGCTGCTGCCGATCGAAAGCGGTGTCGGTCTCGCGATCGTGCTGTCCCTGGTGCACAGCATCTACCTTCTGGCCCGTCCGCTTTGCGCCCGGCTCGAGCGCTTGCCCGGCACGACCGTCTGGTGGCCGCCCAACCGCCGCGTTGCCGGCGAAACCGTGCCCGGCGTGCTGGTGTTCGCGCCCGCGGCACCCCTCACGTTCATCAATGCCGACTATATCCGCGGCCAACTCGACAGGGCGCTGGCCGAAACCGGCGGCGTTCGGCTGGTGGTGATCGAGGCGAGCGGTATCACGCTGATCGACTATACCGGCGCCGAGGCGCTCATCGACACGATCGCCCGCCTGCGGCACCGCGGCATCGACGTGGCGCTGGCCCGCCTCGAGGCCGATCGCGCCGCGGCCGCCGCCCGGCGCAGCGGCTTGTTGGCGGCGCTCGGCGCCGACCATGTGTTCCACTCGGTCGACGAGGCGGTTCGCAGCCTCGGCCGATCTCATTGAACCTGGGGATGTGCGATGGAGATTGAGTTCTTCGACCCCGTGAACTGGATCTGGGGCCTGTCGCTCATCGCGCTCACGATCGTCATCCATGCGACCGGCGTGGTCGTTCTGGCGCTCGTGACGCTGAATATCCGGTTCCGGGTCACCGGCCGGCGGCTTGCCCCGCGTCATGTTATCGCGATGGTGATCGGCCTCGTCGGGTCGACCGGACTGCTTCTCGCCATCCTGCACGGCGTCGAAGCGGCGATCTGGGCGGCGGCCTATCTGTGGCTGGGGGCGCTCGACTCGCCCCTCGAGGCGATTCTCTATTCGGTCGACTCGCTCACCACGCGCGGCGCCTCGGGACTGAAGCTGCCCGGGCACTGGCGGATGATGGGGGCGCTGGAGGCGGTCGGCGGCATGATGCTGTTCGGCATCAGCACCGCCTTCATCTTCGCGATGATGCAGGCCTACTGGCCGGTGCTGGTCCGCCGCCGCTGAGCCGGCCGGACCTCTGCGCCGGCGGCGGGCGCCCGCGCCAAATCCGCCGTCCGCCATTGCTCCGGGTGCCATCGGAGAGGCAGACTGACGGCAATGAAACGTCGGTCCCTCCTCGGCATCGTCGGTGCCGGAGCAGCCTCTGCGACGGTCGGCGGTTGCGGCACGTCGGCGAGACTTGCCGCGCCGCCGGAGAAACTCGGGTCCCGGGCGGGCTTTCCCGGCATGCCGGAGGACTGCCGCGTCGTTCTCGACGGCAGCAATGACAGGCTTTTCGGGCGCATCGCCTTCGAGGCCCTGCGTCGCGAGATTGCCTACACGCTGCGGCGCGGCGGCATGCCCGGGTCGGTGGATTTTCTCGCCATCTCGGGGGGTGGCGAGAATGGCGCCTTCGGCGCGGGGTTGCTGACGGCATGGACGCAGCTGGGCAGCCGGCCGGCATTCAAGGGCGTGACCGGCGTCAGCACCGGGGCGCTCACTGCGCCGTTTGCCTTCCTCGGTCCGCATTACGACGGGGATCTCGAGCGCGTCTACACCGATACCGGTGCCGCCGACGTCATGACCAGCCGTGGGTTGGTAGCCGGGTTGCTGGGCGACTCGCTCTATGATTCCGCACCGCTCCTGCGATTGATCCGGCGTTTCGTGACACCGGCGTTCCTCGCGGCGATCGCCCGCGAGTACACCGAAAAGGGCCGGCTTCTGTTCGTTGCGACGGCCAACCTCGACGTGCCGGTCGGGGTGCTGTGGAACATGGGCTCGATCGCCGCCAGCGGCCACGCGCGGGCGGCGGAACTCTTCGCCCGCATCCTGCTCGCGTCGGCATCGATCCCCGGCATCCTGCCGCCGGTGATGTTCGACATCGAGGTGGGTGGCGAACGCTACCAGGAAATGCACGTCGACGGCGGCACGCTGGCCCAGGTGGTTCTTTACCCACCGTCGCTCGGCGGCGACGACGTTCGCAAGGAGGCGGCCGCCGCGGCTCCCCGCGCGGTCGAGACTTTGCTCAAGCGCAAACGCCGTTTGTTCATCATTCGCAACGCCCGGCCGGGCGGCAACCAGGAGACAGTCGAGCGCAGCACCATCGTGATCGCCGACCGCGCCGTCGCGACTCTCATCCAGTCGCAGGGACTGAGCGATCTCTACCAGCTCTACGTCATCGCCCGGCGTGACGGCATCGACTACAACGTGGCGTACATTCCCGGGAGTTTTACCGACAAGATCAAAGAACCGTTCGACCAAGCCTATATGCGCAGACTCTATGCGGTCGGTCGCGAAGCAATGTTGAATGGTTTGCCGTGGCAGAATGTGCCGCCGGGTTTCAATCCGACGCCGATCCATCGGCTCGCGCAGGCATCGCCACGCTAGGACGCTCCGAACCTTGATATCCCGCGCTCACTCCCCGATCACATTCCCCCGGGCATCGACGCGCAGCACCACCTCGATCGTGCCGCGAAGCGCCCGGGCGCGCCAGGTTCCGTCGGTCGTCTTGCCCACGGCGAGAACCTTCTTGTAGCCGTCGGCCAATATCGCCGCCCTGGCGTCCGCTTCGGTCAGGCCCATGGCCTTTTCGGGGAGTGCCGGATCAGGTGCCGTCGCCGGAACGGCAATGGGCGTCCGGCGGCTGAGCACCATCGGCACCGGGGCCCGGCGGGCGGTCAGGGTCGGCGTGGCCCGGGCCTGTGCAACCTCAGGCGCCTCTGCAACTTCCGGCCGGGCTGGCGGAAGGACCTCTGCAGTCGCCTTCGCCGCTGCACCTGGCTCGGAGGACGATCGCGGCAACTGGGCAAGGGCGACGCCGGCCACCATGCTCACGAGGGCGAAAATCATGGTTGCGTGCTTCATTGCCTGGCACCGCCGCTGTCACCGAACGACAAGGTAACGTCTCAAGTCGGCAAGCGTTGCGATGGAACTGGGTGCGGCGCACGCCGTTACCCGAGCATGAAACAACAACTTACGCTCGAAACGATCAGCCTCTATCTGGTGCTTGGCCAGGCCGACCAGGGTGGACGCCCCATCGTCGAGACGGCGCGGGTGTTGCACGACCTGATCGTGACCTTCGGCCCGCAGGGGCATTATTCCGTCCGCTCGGTCGAGGACGAATGTGGCCCGGCTGTCCATTGCGCTTTCGAACACAAGGCCGATGCCGACCGGCTGGCGGCGACCGTGGGCGCCATCGAGATCGTCCGCTACCAGCGCTATCGCAGCGAACGCGTCTTCTGCCTGGACGCCGCCGCCGCCCGGGCGATCGGCCGCGCGCTGGCAATCCGGCGCGCGTGGGGTCGTTCACCGTCGTAGCGGTTGCGCAGCGCGGTCGCCGCACCGATCGCAGCACTGCGTTGAAGGCAGCTCAGGCCGGAGCTAGGTTTCGCGATGACCTTGCCGGCCTTCGAAACCAGGCGGTTGATGCTGCGCCCGATCGAGGAGAGCGATGCCCAGGGCTTCCATGCCGCCTATGGCGACGCCGAGGCGATGCGGTTCTGGGACGTTCCGCCCTCGGCCGATGTGGCGGAAACCGCCGACCGCATCCGTCAGTCCCTGGCCATCGAACGGCGCTGGCACGGCATGTGGGCGATCGTGGCGCGGTCGGGCGGCTTCGCCGGCATGATCAACTATCACAACGTCGATCCCAGGAACCGGCGGCTGGCGCTCGGCTGGATCGTCGTGCCGGCCTTCTGGCGCCAGGGGCTTATGACCGAAGCGGCCGACGTCGTCCTGGCTCACTGTTTCTCGGCGATGGACATGCACCGGATCGAGGCGCTCATCGAGCCGGAGAACACCGCTTCCCGCGGGCTGGCGACGCGGCTCGGCTTCACGCAGGAATCGGACGTGATGCGCGATCGGCTTCTCGTCGATGGCCAGTATCGCGGCGTGCTGATGTATAGCCTGTTGAAAGCGGACTGGGCCGGCTAGCGTCCGAACGCCTGACGCAATGCGGCGATCGTTTCGGCCAGCGCCGCACGGTCGGCGGCCTCGTTGTATTCGATGTGATGGCCGAGATAGCTCTCGGCGGGCTTGCCACGCAGGCGCGCAATGTTGAAGCCGTGATAGGCCCCTGGATAGACCACGAGCCTGAGCGGCGCTCCCTCGCCACTGCGCTTTGCCATCATTTCCCGGCAGTTTCGTGTCGGCGTCCAGTCGTCGAGCTGGCCGATCAGGATTACGGTCGGCACCGAAACCCCGCCCAGGAAAACGTCGCACCACGGATAGTAAGCGATGGCGACTCGGAAATGCCGGTCGAAGAGCGTCTCGAGGCCGCCCAGCTTCACCGCCGAAAGGGCGACGTCGGCGCCCTGCGAATAGCCCAGCACGGCGATGCGGTCCGGATCGATGAACGGCAAACCCGCCAGGTAGAAGAGGCCGCCATACGCATCCGCGATGCGTTCGATCCCCGACCAATGTCCGGAGCAGCGCTCCTTGATGTCGCGTGGACCGAAGCTGTCGACGATCAGCAGGGCATAGCCCAGGGCGACGATGCGGGCGCCGGCCGCGTCTTCCGACTCACGCGACCCGCGCCCGGCGCAGCCATGGAGCTGCACGACGGCCGGAAACGGGCCGTCGCTCGCGGGGCGGTAGAATTCGCCGGTGATCTCGACGGTCGGCGGGACGGCGATCGGCTGGCCACGCTCCTTGAAGAGGCGCTGCTGCAGCGGCGTCGGCGGCGCGGTGGCGCTCGGAAAGCGCACGGTCTCGGCGACCGCCGGCAGAGCCGCCAGAACGATGGCCACGAGGAATGCTGCGATCCACGGCCTCATGTCGGAAAGGGTCCGGCCGTTCGCCCGGACAGTCAAGTCGGGGTGAGCGGCGGTTGCCGTTTCCCCCGGGATTTGAGGCGATCAGTCGGGACGGGCGAAAGTGTGTC
>ERZ1292640.4344-Hain-H43-02um-R1-4344-length-10806-cov-13_pt1 | contig 10806 bp, 12 predicted proteins | sample MGYA00564404_ERZ1292640 | MGnify/ENA primary metagenome ERZ1292640 (study PRJEB36523, sample SAMEA6512636) | groundwater metagenome | collected 2019-01-08 | study: AquaDiva: Metagenomics assemblies of 32 groundwater samples | reverse complement strand
CGGCGTGCCAGTGGCCGGATGGAGCGTGTTGAGCGGAATCGAATCCGGCTTCACGTCGATCAGGGCCATGGCCAGGTCGATGAGGTCTTCGTCCTTCTCTCCCATGCCCACGATCCCGCCGGAACAGATTTCCAATCCTGCAGCTCGCGCGTTCTGGATGGTGTTGAGCCGGTCTTGGAACGTGTGGGTGCTGCAGATGGAGGCGTGAAAGGCTTCGCTCGTGTTCAAGTTGTGGTTCACCCGATCGACGCCCGCCGCCTTCAATCGTTTGGCCTGTCCTTCGTTCATGAGGCCCAGCGAACAGCAAATCTGAATGGGAATCTCCTGCTTGATGGAGCGGACAGCTCCTGCGATTTCGTCGATTTCCCGATCCAACGGACTCCGGCCGCTGATGACGATGCAATAGCGTTGGGCCTTTGAGGCGGCTGCTTGTCTGGCTCCGTCGATCATCTGCTTTTGGGGCAAGAGGTTGTAGCGCTCAATGGGGGCGGTGGAGGTCGCAGATTGTGAGCAGTAGTGACAATCTTCCTGGCAGGCTCCGCTCTTGGCGTTTTGCAACATCTGGAGGCGCACGGTCTTGCCGAAATAGCGGGACCGGACGGTAAAGGCGGCCTGGAGGAGCTCCAACAAGCGCTCATCCGGACTGTCGAGCACAGCCTGGCATTCGCTTCTGGTCAGCGTTTCATCACGCAAGGCTTTGGCAGCGAAATCCTGATAATCGACCATGGGACACTCCATCATCTGTAGAAGTTGAATTGATTGCGATGTGATGGCTGCGCCTCTGTCAGGCCGCCTGACTGGCTGAAAACCTACACGGTTTCGAAGGGAGAAGCAATGCCCTGGTAGGGGACTTCAGAGGCCTGGAGGGGGCCGCTGTCTTGACTGGAGACCGTTTGGCCGGCATTTGGCCAGGGCAATGCCACGAAGGTATTCCAGGTTCCGCAACGGCGGCAGCGTCCGGACCATTCGGTCGATTCCTGCTGACAGGCGGTGCAGACGTAGGGGACGACGACGCGTTTCTTGAAGTGGAGAGCTTTCTTGAGTTCGACGACGGCCTGCTCCATGTGCTGTTTGCGTAGAAAAAGATTGGCCATGATCTTGTGGTAATCGACCAACTGGTCCTGGATCCCTTCGACGGTCGAGAGAATGTCAAAGGCTTCGTCGACCATTTCGAGCCGGTAGTAGAGCTTTCCCAAATAAAACTGCAGGGCCGGATTGTTCGGGTCCTGGTGAAGGGCGTCCTGATAGACCCGGATAATTTCACCTGGTTCGCCCTGCTCGAGAAAGAGTTCTTCGAGCCGGTGCAGGATGATGATGCTGCGGGTCTTGGCATAGACTTTCTTGAGAATTTCGACCGCCTGCTTGGTTTTGCCTTCCCGGATGAGGATTTCGCCGATGCCGATGTAGGCAGGCAGGAAGGTCCGGTCTTTCTTGATGGCGCCGCGGAAGTAGCGCCGCGCCTTGTCCGGGTGGCCCCGTTCCAGCAGCTGCCGCCCCACTTCGTAGGTGCAGCCGGTGAGGAGATGGGCCTCGGCCCGTCGTTCCGGTTCAGGCAGGTTGGCCTTGAGGAGCCGGTGCTGGATTTCGAGCGCCTCGCTCCATTTTTCAAGCCGGATCAAGAGGTCGCGCTCGCGAATGAGCGCAGTCAGGTTATCCGGTTCGATCCGGAGCATCTTGTGCAGGGCCTGCAAGGCGTCTTCATAACGTTTGGCGCCTTCTAAGTCCTTCGCCAGCTCCAGCAGGATTTCGATGTTGCGATCGTCCACGCGATTGGCTCGCTGATGGAGACGGATCGCCTCCGCGAAGTTGCCCTCCGCGCGGTAAATGTTTCCCAGCCAGAGCAGCGAGTCGACGCGATTCGGGTCCATGGCCAGGGCCTTCTCGAAGAGGCCGATGGCTTCGACGGTGCGCTTGGACATAAAGGCATGGGTGCCTTCACGATGAAACGCATCGATCTTTTCCTTGCGCCGCAACAGCCGCGCGCTGCGCCAGTTGCCGATGGCATGGGCGGTTTGTCTCATGCCTACGGCCAGGGTGACGAGCACGGCGCCGAGGGCCATGGAGAAGACGACGAGGGTAACGGGGCTCAATTGAAACTGGATGGAGGGGCTGGTCTTGATGTCGACCGTCCCTGGGTTTAATTCGCGGAAATAGCTGTAGAGGAAGATGCCGAGGCAGATAAGGAAAATGGTCGTGAGCAGTCGGAGCATCGGGCTAGGCCTTTTTCTTCGTCGGCGCCTTCTTCGTCGGTGCTTTTTTGGCCGGGACCTTTTTGGTCGGTACTTTTTTCGCCGGTGCTTTTTTGGGCTTCTTGGCCGGCTCTGGGGCTGCCGCCTGTTCTACGACCGGTGGTTCGTCAGACACGGGGATGCGTTTCGCGTCGGCCCACAGCCGTTCGAGGGCGTAATGGCCCCGGACGTCTTGCCGGAAAATATGCGCGATGACGTCGCCGAAGTCCATTAGGACCCATTGCGAATTCCTTGCGCCTTCGATGCTGCGTGCTTTGGATCCGGAGAGCGCGAGGACGCCGTTGATGTGATCGGCGATCGCGCTGGCCTGGCGATCCGAATCTGCAGAGCCGATGACCAGGTAATCGGCAACGGAGGTCAGAGGCGCAACCTGGAGGACGATGACGTCGGTGGCCTTCTTATCAAGCATGCCCTGTGCAATGGCGAGGGCCGTGGATCTAGCTGTTCGTGTGATCGCGGTCCTCTTGGTAGAGATGATGCTGGAGTATATAAGATTCCACTGGGGGCGGCAACAGATTTGCGACGGGGAGTCCTTGTCTGATGCGCGAGCGAATGTCCGATGCGGAGATCGGGCAGGGCGGTAGTTTGAGACAGATCAGGCCCTGCGTGCCGAGCGGCGCTGTGATTTGGGAAATTCGTTCTGCATCCAGGTCCGCCAGGGACGGGTAGGGAATCGGCGGAAGCAGTCGGACGGTGGACAGAGAACGGAACGATTGGCCTGGCCTGGAGAGGATGACGAACTGGCAGAGTTCCAGCAAGGCTTGCGGGTCACGCCAGGAGGGGAAATCCAGAAAGGCATCGAGCCCGACCAGGAAGAAGAGCTGGGTCTGCGCACCATATTCCTGTTGCAGCAGGCGCACCGTATCGATGGAGTAGGACTTGCCTGGCCGGCGGAGTTCGACATCCGAGATGGCCAGCGTTTGGTCTGAGGCGATGGCCAGACGGACCATTTCGTACCGGTCTTGGGCCGGGGCCAGGCTGGCATTGTGTTTATGGGGCGGTTGACCCGTGGGAATGAAGAGGATCCGGTCGAGTCCTAGGGCCTCGCGCGTCTGGCGCGCAATGGCCAGGTGGCCGTTGTGTATGGGGTTGAAGCTGCCGCCGAGGAGCCCCAGACGAAGAATGCCGGAATGCTGAGTGCTGGGTGCTGAAGGCTGAGAGTCAGAGTTGGTCGACATCATAATCTCAGCACTCAGTACTCAGCACTCACGTTTAGAGTATGACTAAGTTATCCCGGTGAATGACTTCTTCATACTCCTGAGGCCCGAGTTGCTGTTGGATTTCGGTTGTCTTGAGCCCTTTAATCTTTGCGAGCAGGTCGGACGAGAAGTTCACGAGCCCTTTCGCGAACTCTTTGCCATCCTGGTCGAGGCAACTGACCGCATCGCCCGCTTCGAACGGGCCGCTGGCTTCCAGGATGCCGGAGGCCAGGAGGCTCTTGCCCCGTTTCGCCAAGGCCTCGACTGCCCCTGCGTCGAGCGTCAGGGTGCCTCGGGGCCTGAGGGTGAAAGCGATCCAATGTTTGCGGCTGGTGAAGCGGCGTTCCTTCGCGAGGAAGAGGCTGCCGCCCGGGCCGCCGGCCAAAACTGTCGTGAGGAGGCCGGCTTCTTGCCCGTTCATGATCAGTGTGGCTACGCCATACTCGCTGACTTTCTTGGCAGCCCGGACTTTTGTCGCCATGCCTCCGGTCCCCTCGAAGGTGCTGGAGACGCCGGCCCGCTGTTCAATGTCTTCGGTAATGTCTTGGATCAACGGAATCAGGGTGGCAGCGGGATTTTTGCGCGGGTCTTCCGTGAACAGGCCGTCGATATCGGAGAGGATGATGAGCAGTTCCGCGTCGACCAAATGGGCGACTTCGGCCGCCAGGGTGTCGTTGTCCCCCACGCGAATCTCATCCACAGCCACCGTATCGTTTTCGTTGATAACGGGGATGACGCCGAATCCGATCAGGGCATTCAGGGTATGGCGGGCATTGAGGAAGCGCCGCCGATCGGCCAGGTCCTGGTGCGTCAGGAGGATCTGCGCCACTTTGATATCGAGCCGTTCGAAGGATTTCTCATAGGCCCACATGAGCCGGCTCTGGCCGACTGCGGCGGCCGCCTGCTTCACGGGGAGACTTTTGGGATATTCCGTCAGGCCCAGCTTCTTGATGCCGGAAACGATCGCGCCGGAGGAAACGATCAGGACTTCACGACCGCTGGACCGGAGGGCCGCGATTTCATCCGCAAGCCGATCGATCCGTTCCGGGCGCAGCCCGGTTTCTCGGGACGCAACGAGACTGCTCCCGATTTTGATGACGATGCGGGTGGCTTGCTTTAAGAGCTGATCTCGCATGGTGTGGTTCGCAGCTGCGTAACCTGTTGCCCCACATAGTTGACGAGTTCTGTCAGCCCTTCTCTCGTGGCGGCAGAGATCGCGAGGCAGGGGTAGCGATGGCGCTTACAATATTTCTGCAACTCGCGCAGGCGTGCGCCATCTCCCGCCGCATCGATTTTCGTCGCCACCACGGCAAAGGGGCGTGCGGTGATCGGCTCATCGTAGGCGGCGAGTTCCTGGCGCATGACCTCGAAGCTCTTGACCGGTTCTTCGGGGGCCCATTCCGAGACGTCGACCATGTACAACAAGAATGACGTCCGTTCGATATGCCGGAGGAACCGGAGTCCCAGTCCCTTGCCTTCATGGGCGCCTTCGATGATTCCGGGAATGTCTGCAACGGCGAAGCTGCCCTTTTCTCCCCAGCGCACGATCCCGAGATTCGGCACCAGCGTCGTGAAGGGATAGTCGGCGATCTTCGGCCTGGCCGCTGAGATGACGGAGATGAGCGTCGATTTTCCGGCATTGGGAAAGCCCACCAGTCCGACGTCGGCCAACAGTTTCAGCTCAAGTCTTAGGGATTTGACTTCGCCTTCTGTGCCGAGTTCAAACTCTGTGGGCGTGCGGTTGGTCGGAGTCGCGAAGTGGTTGTTCCCTCGTCCTCCACGCCCCCCGTGAGCTGCCACGAAGCGCTGCCCCGCCGTGACCAAGTCGGCCAATACGTCGCCGGTTTCATCGTCGTAGATGACGGTGCCGACAGGCAGAACTACCACCACATCTTCCCCGGTTCTTCCGGAGCAGTTGGCTGCGCCTCCCTGGCGACCGACTTCGGCTTCGTAGTGTTTTTGGTATCGGAGGTCGAGGAGCGTTGTCATGCGGGGCGACGCTTCGAACACGACATTGCCGCCGTGGCCTCCGTCGCCGCCGTCAGGCCCGCCGCGGGGCACGAACTTTTCGCGCCGAAAACTGCATGAGCCGTCGCCGCCACGACCGGCAGTGATGCGGATACGGACTTCATCAACGAACATCGGCGCACCGTTTCTTCAGTGTGAAGGCTGAGGGATCGTTGCCTGCGAGGAACATCCCGCTGCACGTACAGTCATGCCGGGAGTCCTCGCGGGTACGAAGCTGTGACGAGAAAAGAGGAAAGAATGCGTTAGGAAACCGCCGGCACGGAGTCAGCGTAGACGCTGATCTTCTTCCGTCCGCGGCCGCGTTCGAACTTCACGATCCCCGTGATGAGGGCGAAGAGGGTATGGTCTTTGCCGAGGCCTACGTTGAACCCGGGGAAGAATCTCGTTCCGCGCTGACGGATCAGAATGGACCCGGCCGTGACGGTCTCCCCAGCATAGGCCTTGACGCCAAGGTACTGTGGATTACTGTCGCGCCCGTTTCGTGTTGATCCGCCGCCTTTATTTGTTGCCATGACTGATCCTCGTTAAGCTGTTTCGATACCGGTAATGCGCAGCTTGGTGAAGCCCTGGCGATGGCCACGGGTCCGCCGATAGTTCTTGCGCCGTTGTTTCTTGAAGATGGTGATGGAGCGAGTCCGGTCCTGGTCGATAATCTCGGCTTTGACGATGGCCCCTTTGACCAGCGGTTGCCCGACAACCATGCCTTTTTCGCCGTGAACCAGCCTGACTTCGCCGATTTCGATCGTCCCCCCGATTTCGCCGGGAAGAGACTCCACCTGGACCAACGATCCAGTTTCCACCCGATACTGCTTGCCGCCCGTTTCAATGATTGCGTACATAAACCCCTGCCTCCGTTACAGAAGATGATTGTGTAACATAGGGGCTTGAGGCCTGTCAAGGCAAAGGCTCGTCCCCCCACGGATATTTCCCCGCCCGATTGCTCCTCTTCAGCCCTTTCCCCCTCCTTCGGGTTAACCTGTTCGTTGGCTATCTTGGGCTGATTCCTGGGCGTATGCTGCTGTTTCATTGTCACGCCACGCCTGGGATTGGAGATAAATTATGGCCGTCGCACCGAAGTCTCATCTGCCTAAGCCGAAAGGCACGCGATTTGTGCTCCGTCCCTACCGACGCATCCCGACCCAGTGCGGGCTCTATTATTTGAGCGGGGACTGTGTGGGGAAGGGTGTGGTGACGAATCTGTCCCATACAGGGATGCGTATTCAAGGTGAACATGCCGTGACGCCGGGCCTCGAACTGTCGCTCCGCTTTGAGCCGACGACCGGTGGCCCGACGATAGAAATTGAACGGGCCACGGTCCGATGGGTGAATGGCTATGATTTCGGTCTGGGCTTTGTCCGCATCAATCCGTCAGCCGCGACACATATCGCCCATATATTGAGCCAGCAGCTTCGCGCGCATCAACGGCCTGCCTAGGCGTCTTCCCTTCGCTCGTCCTTGCCCGCGGGTGTTGCCGCGCCCGTTTGCTTGACGCTTCTTCCAGCCCGCTGCTATATTCCGCTTTCGGCGCTCGCATCATTCACCGGTTCGTCTTCGTTGCTATGCTTGAACCACAAGGAAAAATTTGGATGGACGGGGCGTTCGTCAATTGGGCGGACGCACAGGTCCATGTGATGACCCATTCGCTCCATTATGGATTGGCGGCGTTTGAGGGGATTCGCTGCTACAAGGGGAAGTCCGGCTCGGCGATTTTCCGGCTGCAGGAACATGTCGATCGGCTGTTCGATTCCTCCCATATCGGGATGATGCAGCTGCCCTTCGACAGGAAGCAGGTCGCTGAGGCCATCGTGGAGACCGTCAAGATCAATAAGCTGGAGGCCTGCTATATCCGTCCGCTCGTCTACATCGGGCATGGGGCGATGGGGGTCTATCCGGGGGACAATCCGATCAAGCTGGCCATCGCGGCCTGGACCTGGGGCGCCTATCTCGGGGACGATGCCCTGGCGAACGGGATGAGGGCCCGCGTGTCGTCCTTTACCCGCCATCACGTCAACGTGTCGATGACGAGGGGGAAGATCTCCGGCTACTATGTGAACTCGATTCTCGCGAAGCGGGAAGCGAAAATCGACGGGTATGATGAAGCCATTCTTCTCGATACCGAGGGGTACGTGTCCGAAGGGACGGGGGAGAACATCTTCATCGTGCGGAAAGGGCGGATCAAGACCACGCCGCTCACCTCGATCCTCGACGGCATCACCAGAAGCTCCGTTATCGACCTGGCGCGGGAGCAGGGGCTCACCGTGGCCGAGGAGCGATTCACACGCGATGATATGTATATCGCCGATGAAGTGTTCGTGACCGGGACGGCGGCCGAGCTGACGCCGGTGCGGGAGATCGATAATCGCCGCATTGGAACCGGGAAGCCAGGTCCCATCACCCAAGCGCTGCAAAAGAAGTTCTTTGCCATCGTGCGCGGGGAGGATCCTTCCCACGCAGCCTGGCTCACCCGCATTTAGTACGACGCGAAACGAGTTCTGTCCTCACCATCCGTCTCCACGCGGCACTCTTGATATCCGTGAAGCGTCGTTCGTATCTCGTGAGGGATACGGGCGTATAGCTGGAACAAAGACACCCCTCTTCATTCCTGCCCATATGCTATGAGCTATACGCCATATGCTATTTTTTTGGCGAGATACGAACGACGCTTCACGAACGACGAGAATGGACCTTTTCAGCGTCCGCTTAATGAGCGGGGGCCGCGTCGGCAGCAGCTGGAGCTGCCGGAGCCGGGGCTGGGGTTGCCGGAGCGGTCTGAGAGGTCTCTTTCTTCTTGAGATCGATGACCGTGGAGGAGAAGGTTCGCTCTTTGGCCATGATAGCGAGGCTGAAGGATGTCAGCATAAAGATGGCGGCGACGGCGACCGTGAACTTGCTCAAGAAGTTGGCTGGGCCACGGCTTCCGAAGACGGTCTGGCTGGAGCCGCCGAACGATGCGCCGATCTCAGCGCCCTTGCCGGACTGCAAGAGGATCGCGCCGATCATGAGAAAACAGATGAATACATGGATGACGATGAGCAACGTATACATGGCACTCCGATCAGTTAAGCACGTCGTGTCTGAGCAATGCGCACGATTGTAGCAAAGGAATCGGGATTGAGACAAGCCCCGCCCACTAATGCCCCATCGATCGTCTCCGAGGCGAGCAGCGACTCAGTATTCTGAGGCGTGACGCTTCCCCCGTAGAGAATTTTCATGGCCGCGGCAGTTGTGCTGTTCCAACCTGTTTCTACGAACGAGCGGATGGACCGATGGACTGCCACGGCCTGCTCCGTGGTGGCGGCCCGTCCTGTGCCGATGGCCCAGACTGGCTCGTAGGCGATGGTGACGGTCGCGAGGTCCTGCTGGCTCAACCCTGCCAAGCTGCCGTTTAACTGAGCCGTGACGACCGATTCCGTCTTGCCCGCCTCCCGTTCAGCCAGGGATTCTCCCACGCAGAGGATCGGGGAGAGTCCCTGCGCCAGGGCTGCCCGGACTTTCTTCTGAATCGTCTCGTCCCGTTCGCCGAAGAGCGTGCGGCGCTCCGAATGGCCGACGATCACATAGCGACAGCCCAGCTCGCGCAACATCGAAGCGGAGACTTCCCCGGTGAAGGCTCCCTGCTGTTCCCAATGGAGGTTCTGGGCGCCGAGGCTGATCCAGGAGGAGGGACCGAGGGCCTTACTGGCCGATTCAAGGGCTGTAAAGGGCGGAGCCAGGACCACGTCGGCGTTGGGGGATGCTGGCAGCCGTTCCAGGAGGTCGCGAATGAAGGATGCGGCCTCCGAGGCCGTCTTGTTCATCTTCCAGTTGCCGACGATGAGAGGCTTGCGCACAGATTTCTCGATATGGATGGTGTCGCGGGCGTGAACTAGTGACGAGGCGATTGCTCGACTCGATCCGGGAGGGCGGTCAAGCCCGGAAGTTGTTTGCCTTCGAGCAACTCCAACGCGGCGCCGCCGCCGGTCGAGATGAACGACATATTCTCCGATTCACCGGCTCGATGGACGGCTAAGGCCGTTTCGCCTCCGCCGACGATCGTAAGGGCATAGGCATTGGCCACCGTGTGAGCCATGGCGAGGGTCCCTCTGGCATAGGCATCAATTTCAAAGACGCCCATCGGTCCGTTCCAGAGGATCGTCTTCGCGTTCTGGACCGCTTCGTTGAACAGTTTGACGGAAGCAGGGCCGATGTCGAGGGCATACCAGCCTTTGGGGATCTCCTGGACCGGGACGATCTTCGACTCCGCCCCAAGTTCGCGGCTGGCCGCGACGACACAATCGACCGGCAGATAGAACTTCACGCCGCGGGACAGGGCATGCTCCTCGATGCCTTTGGCGAAGTCCAGCATGTCGTTTTCGACCAGGGAGTTGCCGATTTCCATCCCCTTTGCCTTGAGGAAGGTAAAGGCCATGCCGCCGCCGATAATGACTTTGTCGACGCGCTTGCCCAGATTCTCGATGACGCCGATCTTGCCGGATACTTTCGCCCCGCCGAGAATGGCGACAAAGGGCCGGACGGGGTTTTCGACGGCTCCCTCGAGATATTCGATTTCCTTCTTGAGGAGGAAGCCGGCGGCCGAGACGGGAATGAATTTGGTGATACCGACGGTGGAGGCATGGGCTCGGTGCGCGGCGCCGAAGGCGTCGTTGATATAGACGTCGCCGAGGGCCGCCAGTGCTTTCGAGAAGGCGTCGTCGTTTTGCTCTTCACCCTTATGGAACCGGAGGTTTTCGAGGAGCAGTACGTCGCCTGGCTTCATCGTGGCGACAAGCTGTTCCACCGCCGGGCCGATGCAATCAGGCGCAAAGAGAATCTCTTTGCCCAGGAGCCGCCCCAGGCGTTTGGCCACCGGGGCCAGGCTGTACTTGGGATTGAACGTTCCGTTCGGGCGTCCCAGGTGCGAACAGAGGATCACCTTGGCTCCGTCGTCCACGGCTCGATTGATGGTCGGCAAGGTCGAGCGAATGCGGGTGTCGTCGGTGATTTGGTGCGAATCGTCTAAGGGGACGTTGAAGTCGGCCCGGATAATGACCCGTTTCCCCTTCAGCGAGATATCGTCGATCGTTTGTTTGCGTAGGTTCATCCGGCGATGTGTCCGCTAATCCTCAGCGGCCTTTCGTCTTGGCCGCGATCACTTTGATCAGATCCCTCACCCGGCAAGAATAGCCCCATTCGTTATCGTACCAGGCCGTGACCTTGACCATCCGCTTGTCGATGACCATCGTGAGCGGGGCATCGAGGGTGGCCGAGTGGGGATCGCCCTTCTGGTCGATCGAGACGATCGGGTCTTCCGAATAGAGCAGAATGTTTTTCATCGGGCCGAGCGCCGCTTT
>ERZ1292640.4343-Hain-H43-02um-R1-4343-length-10807-cov-4_pt1 | contig 10807 bp, 9 predicted proteins | sample MGYA00564404_ERZ1292640 | MGnify/ENA primary metagenome ERZ1292640 (study PRJEB36523, sample SAMEA6512636) | groundwater metagenome | collected 2019-01-08 | study: AquaDiva: Metagenomics assemblies of 32 groundwater samples | reverse complement strand
TACGATAATTCAAAAAATTGAAAAACAGAATATGAAATCAGCCATAGATTCTGGATTTTCGCATCCTATTGTCATTTTAATAAATGGCATTTATAGAGGTATAGAAGAAATGAATATATTGGCATCAATAAGGTCACTACATGAAAATAATAGTGAAGAATTTTCAGCAGTATCTGGTATTATTTTAAAAACATTGAGTGGAATGACATTTTTTCCAAATAATTCGGCAAAAAATAAATTATTGGATGATCATTTTATAGATCTAAATCAAATTGGAGTTAGTATTATGGAAATTCCAACAGATTATTACAATGATACATCTAACTAATCCCCTACCGTCATCATATACCCAACCTTGTAATCGTCAAGTGATTTCAGCGCTTTCTTCCCCATAAATATCGAATAAACCCCAACCACGTCTGCTTTTGCTTGTTTGCAGATTGAAATCAGTGCTTGTAAAGTGCGTCCGCCGCGAATTACATCATCACAAATCAATATCTTCTCGTTTTTCTTTATCAAGTCTTTAGGTAAAAAGAATGGTGTTTCTAAAGGTCTTTCAGATACCGGCAATTTTGAAACATAGTGCCCTGAAAATGTGAATTCCTGCGTCTGTTTTGCATAAATTGCTTCGGCTCCAAGATAATCAGCTATTGCAACTGCCAGTGGAATCCCATCAACTGCGGCAGTAAAGACCTTGTCAACTTTCTCAGGAAAGTAATGCGCTGCATGAGAAGCAATAAAACGTAAGTAAAATGGCTTAGATAATATCGTAGTTGTAACTAAGAACTTGCTTTCTTTTGCAAATGACTCTTTCAATAAATACTGCCTGAAATACTGCTTCTCAAAGTAATGAAGAATCTCGTTTGCTCGGGATAATTTGGGCAAAACGTTCCCATTGACATACCTATTCAAGACTCCTGCTGGCAATTTAACCTCTTTAGACAGCTCTCTAAAAGTCATCGAACCCTTGAGTGTCCTAAGGCATTCAATAGCCAAAAGCCGCTGGTTTACACTAGCCACCCCGTTCATGTTACACAAACATGTACAAAACATATATAAAGATTTCTATTTTGCACACGTATGGTACAAATGGGGGCTGACTAATTTGTGCGGAATCTACGGAGTTATAGGAAGCCCTGAGGCAGCAAAGGAAATCTATCTCGGCTTAGCACATTTGCAACACAGAGGCCAGGACGCTGCAGGACTCCTCACTTACGACTCAAACCATAAAGATAATGAGTCCGGAATTTACGGAAAGAACGATTTAGGCCTTGTAGGCGCAATCTTTGATGATAAAGCATTAGCAAAGCTGAAAGGAAGCCTGGGAATCGGATTCACAAGATACCCCACAGCAGGAACAGGCGATGTAAGCGAAGTCCAGCCGATTTTCCTAAGACACCCAGACGGAGTAGGCCTGGCTTTCAACGGCAACATAGTAAACTACCCAAGCCTAAGGCAAAAACTGAAAGAAAACTCAAGAAGAGTCATTTACTCAAACTGCGATGCAGAAGTCATACTCCACGAATTCGCTGAGGAATTCTCCAAAGGCAAGGAAGTTAATGACATTTTCAAGGCTGTGGAAGAAGTTTTCACATCAGTCATAGGTGCTTACTCTGTTGTCTGCATGATAGCAGGAAAAGGCTTGTTGGTTTTCAGGGATCCAAAAGGAATCAGGCCGCTAGTTATGGGGGTTAGAAGAAATGGAACAAATTCTTATGCATTCGCTTCAGAAAGCGTGGCACTGTCAGTTCTCGGCTATGAAAGTATAGAGGATGTCGAACCTGGAGAAGCTATCTTCATTGACATGAACCTTAATGTTCACAGAAAAACCATCATCCAAAGGCAGCCAGCCCATTGCTCATTCGAATGGGTTTATTTCTCTACTGCAGAATCAGTTATCGAAGGAAAATCTGTATATGAAGTCAGAAGCAGATTAGGAATAGCATTAGCAAAAAAAATCAGGAAGCTAATGCCAGACTTGGATGCAGATGTAATAATTCCAGTTCCAGATACCAGCAGAACTGCAGCTAATGCATTAGCAAGAGAGCTTGGAATTCCGTACGAGGAAGGGCTGATCAAAAACAGGTACATTTTCCGCACATTCATCATGCCAATGCAAAAGAAGCGTGAGGATTCTGTGAGATTAAAGATGAAGCCAGTTGAGCACGTCATCCGTGGAAAAAATGTTATTGTCGTTGATGACAGTATCGTTAGAGGGACAACATCCAACAGGATAGCAAAACTCCCAAAAGACTCTGGTGCAAAAAAAGTTTACTTTGTATCAACATTCCCTCCAATAAGATATCCGTGCGTTTACGGCATTGACTTTCAGGACCCGAAAGAATTGATAGCAGCAGACAGGACAATCCCCGAGATAGAAGCTCAGCTCAGCGTCGACCGCCTTATCTATCTTGACGAAGAATCATTAGCAGAAGCAATCGGAAGAAATGATATTTGCATGGCCTGCGTCACAGGCGAGTACCCAACATCAATCAAAGACAGCGAAGAACTGAGACAGCTGCGCCTGAGCCACATAAAAGTTGCCGGGGAGAAGCCAAAGTGACAACAATTCTCTTGATTGGTTCAAGTGGCAGGGAACACGCAATTGCCGAGGCAATAATCAGAAGCGAAGGTAAGCCAAAGCTTGTTTCTTTCATGAGTTCAAACAATCCGGGAGTAAGGCAGCTTTCAGTCCAGACTGAAATCGGTAAGCTAAATGATTTGGAAGCAATAAAGAGGTTTGCTCTTAAGCACAAGCCTGACTTCTGTTTTGTCGGTCCTGAGCTTCCTCTTTCAGCAGGATTAGTTGACGAATTGGACAGCCAGGGAATTCCTTCAGTTGGCCCATTCAAATCAGCAGCGCAATTAGAGACCAGCAAGAGCTTCACTCGCTCCATGATGGAAAAGCACAGGATTCCTGGAAATCCAAAGATGAAGATTTTCGATTCAACCGACGGAATTATTGAGTGGATGAAAGAACTTGGTGAAGTTGTTGTCAAGCCAGATGGATTAACAGGAGGCAAAGGAGTCAGGGTACAAGGAGACCATTTTCAAACTCATGAAGAAGCAGCGCACTACGCAAAAGAAATAATCTCACAAAACCAAAAAGTAATTGTGGAAGAAAAGCTTGAAGGCGAAGAATTCAGCCTCATGACATTGAGTGATGGCAAGCACTTGTTCGATTGCCCTGCAGTGCAGGACCACAAGCGCGCTTTCGACGGAGATAAAGGACCAAACACAGGCGGTATGGGCTCTTACTCTGATGCAAATCATCTTCTCCCATTTCTCACAAAAAAAGACGTAAATGACGCTCACGCAATAACCCAGAAAGTCCTTCATGCAATAAACAAGGACCTTTTGATGAAGTACAAGGTCGTTATGTACGGCGGCTTCATGTCAACAAAGCACTGAGTGAAGCTGATAGAATACAACGCGAGATTCGGCGACCCTGAAGCGATGAATGTTCTTCCGATAATATCATCTGACTTTGTTGAAACGTGCTGGAGAATCATAGACGGCAATCTTAGAGGGGTTAATTTCGAATCAAAGGCAACAGTTTGCAAGTACATTGTTCCAGAAGGTTATCCTGATTCGCCAAAGAAAGGAATCATAAAAGTTGGCAAGATATCAAGCGATGCAAGGCTTTACTATGCGTCTGTCGACCATCAAACTGACGGCCTACACTTATCTTCATCCCGAGCATTGGCGATTGTTGGAATAGCTTCCACACTTGCTGAAGCTGAAGCAATTGCGGAAAAAAACTGCTCCAAAATAGAAGGGCCCGTAATGCACCGCTCAGACATAGGCACTGAGGCATTGGTAAAAAAGAGAGTTGAGCACATGAAGAGGCTGAAGGCATGAAAAAGCTTTACACTCCTAAAAAAGAGCCTATGAGGCTTGCAATATTTCTATCCGGAGGCGGAAGCACAGCACTCCACATTCTTAAGAACCAGACAAAGCACTTCAAGGTTGCTTGCATATTTACAGACAATAACACTAGCAAAGCATCATCTTTAGCCAGGGAATTTAGCATTCCTTTGAAAGTTAATGACATAAAGGAATTTTACAGGAAAAAAGGAGTCCAAAACTTAAGAGACATGAAAGTAAGGGAGGAATTTGATGGGGAAACCCAAAAATGGTTAATTCATAATGAAGTTGATGCTGTGGCGCTAGCCGGGTATATGAGTTTGGTTACAGAACCAATCTGCAACGAATACATCACTCTAAACAGCCATCCTGCTGACTTAACCGTCAAAGACAAAAATGGTAAGAGAAAATACACTGGCGCTCACGCAGTGCTTGACTCTGTTAATGATGGCCTAAAAGAAATCCGCACAACAATAATTTGGGTGAACCTAAGCTGTGATGAAGGCCCAATACTCGTCCGTTCAAAGCCAGTAAAAATACCAAACACTGATGGAATGGATGCCGAGCGGAAAAAAGAAATCGCGAACACCGTACAAGAACAACTCAAAAAAACCGGAGATTACCCTGCTTACATCGCAGCACTTGAGCTTTTATCCCAGGGAAGGATAGAAGCTGAAGATAATTCTGTTTACATCAACGGGGTGAGAAGCCCGAATGGAATTGATCTCGCAGCATAAGAAAGAAATCAGAAACGAAACTCTTAGGAAAAGAGAGATGCTCACTCCTGAACAGGTGGAAATTAAATCAAAGGCAATACAAGAATCTCTTGCCAACATGAGCTCTTACATTAATGCCAAGATAGTTCTCGCTTACATTCCGATAAGGAATGAAGTTAAAACTGATAAGATAATTTCAAAAAGTGTTGTTCTGCCAGGCTTTGACGACAAAAAGAACCTTGTTGCATTAAAATACCAAGGCAATCTCGTTGTTGGCCCATACAGGACAAAGCAGCCACCATATTCAGAAGAAAATCTAACAAAAAAATTCGATGTTGCAATAATTCCTGGGATTGCTTTTGATGAAAAAGGCAACAGGCTTGGCTATGGCAAGGGATACTATGACAGACTTCTTGCCGGGAAAAAAGCCACGAAAATAGGTCTCGCATTCGATGTCCAGATTGTTGACGAGATTCCTTCTGAATCTCACGACGTAAAAATGGATTTTATTGTTACTGAAACAAGGGTGATTCCATGCTGAAGACACAGGATGCTGAAGTGGCGAACGCAATAGATAACGAGCTCAGAAGGCAACAGGATGGATTGGAAATGATTCCTTCTGAAAATTACACTAGTAAGGCAGTCCTTGAAGCTCTTGGCTCGGTAATGACAAACAAATACTCAGAAGGCTATCCAGGAAAGCGATATTATGGAGGCAATGAATTTATCGACGTTGTCGAACGTTTAGCAATTGAGAGAGCAAAAAAGCTATTCGGCGCAGAGCACGTCAACGTCCAGCCTTATTCTGGCAGCCCTGCCAACATGGAGATTTATTTCGCTTTATTAAAATTCGGCGACAAGGTGATGGGCCTGAACCTTGCACATGGAGGCCATCTTACTCACGGCCACCCTGTTAATTTCTCGGGGAAAGCATATAATTTCGTGCAATATGGTGTTGACAAGGAAACTGAGCAGCTTGATTATGAAGCAATAAGAGAGCTTGCGATTAAAGAAAAGCCGAAATTAATCATATCAGGCTACACAGCGTATCCAAGGACTATTGACTTCAAGAAATTCTCAGAGATAGCAGAGGAAGTCGGCGCAATCTCCATGGTCGACATGTCACACATTGCAGGCTTAATCGCAGGAGGAGTCCATCCTTCCCCTTTTCCATTCACAGACGTCGTCATGACAACAACCCACAAGACATTAAGAGGGCCTAGGGGAGCTATGATTCTTTGCAAGGAAAAGTATGCCCAACAGATTGACAAAGCAGTCTTCCCTGGAATGCAAGGCGGACCGCACGACAACAACACTGCAGCAAAGGCAGTTGCTTTCGGAGAGGCCTTGAAGCCAGAGTTCAAGACTTACGCGCAGCAGATTGTCAAGAATTCCAAAACTCTTGCCAAGGAACTGCAAAAGTACGGTTTCAGGTTAGTTTCAGGCGGAACAGACAACCATCTCATTCTTGTTGACCTGCAAAACAAAAAGGTTACAGGAAAAGAAGCTGAGGCTGCGCTAGACAAGGCAAGAATTACGCTGAACAAGAACATGGTTCCGTTCGACCCAAGGAGCCCGTTTGACCCAAGCGGAATCAGGCTTGGAACTCCAGCAATAACATCAAGGGGAATGAAAGAGGAAGAAATGAAGCAGATTGGTGCATTCATGAACGACGCAATAAACAATTTCAAGGACGAGCAAAAGCTCAAATCAATAGGAGATGAGGTGACAAAGCTCACAAATAAATTTCCAATTTACGTATGACTGCTATAATCATGGACGGAAAAAAAGTGTCGAGAGAAATAGAGGCAAGAATAAAGTCAAGAATAGAAAGCCTTGACAGAAAGCCTGGGCTCGGTGTTATTCTTGTTGGAGAGAACCCTGGCTCGCAGATTTACGTGAGGAACAAGCAAGCAGCTTGTCATAGGGTCGGAATTATTTCAAAGCGGATTGATTTGCCAAATGATGCAACTGAAAAACAGGTAGCTGATGCAATCAAGCAATACAATGACGATAAAGAGATAGATGGAATTCTTCTCCAGCTTCCAATGCCCCCCCACCTCGATGAGAAAAAGATTATGGGCCTAATCTCCATAGACAAGGAAGCTGATGGATTTCATCTCGAGAATCTTGGGAAGCTGGTCGCAGGCCACAAAGGAATCAGGCCTTGCACTCCAAAAGGAGTAATAAGGCTGTTGGAAGAATACAAAATTGATTTTCAAGGGAAAAATGCTGTTGTGCTTGGCAGAAGCACAATTGTCGGGAAGCCATTATCTCTTTTGCTTCTCGAAAAAAACGCCACAGTTACAATTTGCCACAGCAAAAGCCTTGATTTGAAGGAACATGCAAGGAAAGCAGACATCCTTGTTGCTGCAATTGGAAAAGCAGGATTTGTAACTGAGGACATGGTGAAGCATAATGCAGTTGTTGTTGATGTTGGGATAAACAGAGTTGATGGAAAAGTTATTGGAGATGTTGATTTCGGAAAAGTTTCGCAAAAAGCATCATACATAACTCCGGTTCCTGGAGGCATTGGTCCCATGACCATTGCATCATTATTGGAAAACACAATGGAGTTGTACGCACAGCATGAGCAGCTATAAGGATGCAGGAGTGGACTTGCAAAAAAATGCAAGGCTGAAAGAAGACATCAAGAGATTAGTCAGAACTACTTTTAACAAGAATGTGGTCGGGGATGTCGGCTTGTTCGGCGGATTGTTTGATGTCAGCGAACTGAAAAATTATGATAATCCCGTTTTGGTGGCAAGCACTGACGGAGTTGGAACCAAACTAGCTGTTGCAAAAATGATGAAAAAGTGGGACACGGTTGGAATCGACCTTGTCAACCATTGCATAAACGACATTCTTGTCCAAGGCGCGAAGCCTCTTTTCTTTCTGGATTACATTGCAGGCCAGAAACTGGAAGGAGAGGTTACTTCTGGCATAGTCAAAGGGCTCTCTTCTGCCTGCAAAGAAGCAAACATTGCATTAATTGGCGGCGAAACTGCTGAAATGCCAGGAACTTACGCTGAAGGAGAGTATGATCTTGCTGGCACAATAATTGGTGTCGTCGAAAAAAAAGAAATAATTGACGGCTCAGAAATAATTGAAGGAGATATTCTGATTGGAATCCCATCCAGCGGCTTGCACACTAACGGCTATTCTCTCGCAAGGAAAGTATTGCTAAAAGATGAAGACTTTGAGATGAATACTAAGCTGAAGGAATTGAACACAACTATTGGTGAAGCTCTTCTTATGCCTCACAGAAGCTACTTAAAGGAAGTTTATCCTCTAAAAAATAAAATAAAAGGCATGGCGCACATCACGGGAGGAGGCTTTACAGAAAACATTCCAAGAATAATCCCGAAAGGCCTTGGCGTAGAGATAAGCAAGGATTGGAAAATACCTCACATATTCAGGCTTATTCAGGAAAAAGGAGGGATATCTGACGATGAGATGTTCAGGACTTTCAACATGGGAATTGGAATGGTGATTATAGTTTCAGCTGATGAAGAATCATTTTTGCTCAAAAAAATAAACGGTTCTATTAAGATTGGTAAAGCTGTTCGTGGAGGCGGAGTGAAGTATGTACGCTGAAGCCCACGATTTCAGGATTGAAGTCGGATACAAGAACCCGAAGCTCGACCCTTCAGTACAGAAGCTGAAGATGCAAGCAAAAAAGAATTTCGGACTGACCCTAAAAAATATAGAGATAGTCAAAGTATTTCTTATGCGAGTGACAGCAAGGGAACAACAAATAAAAAAAGTCGCCGAGGAAGTGCTTACTGACAAGATTATCCAGCGCTATACTGTCAATTCTCCATGGACAGATGACTATAATTTCCTTATTGAGAGGAAGTTTAAGCCTGGAATAAGTGACAATGAGGCAAAAACCGCGAGAGAACAGATAGGATTATTTCTTGGAAGAAAATTGAGAGAAGATGAGTGGGTTAAGACTGCACTCCTAATTGTCACAAAGGGTTTGGTTCAGAAAAAAGTTAATGAGCTTGCAGAAATAATTGCGAATCCGCTTATACACGATACGATTGTTTACAGCAAGGGAAGCCTACCTTTAGCAGCCATAGAAACTGCAACAAGTGATAAGAATCGCGGCAAGGTCGAAACAATAAATCTTTACGAAACTCTCGACGGGAATTTTGAGGCATCAATGCGAAGGATGAGCATGAGTTATTGGGAACTGCTTACCTTAAGCACAAAAGAACTCATGGATCTTGGACTGAAAAAAAGAACTTCCAAGGATGATGACTTGAAGAAACTTTCAGACAGGATGACTCTGTCATTGACATCTGAAGAGCTCAAGATATTTAGGGAATATTTTGAACGGCCCCAGATTAAGAAGAAAAGAGCTGCAATTGGGCTTGAAGGGCCGACAGATGTTGAACTTGAGGCTTTTGCCCAGACGCAGTCAGAGCATTGCAAGCATAAGATATTCAACGCGCAGATAGAATACAGCAACAGAAAAAACAGCTCGACAATAAAAAGCCTCTTTAATACCTACATTAAATCGGCAACTGAAAATCTTTCAAATAAAAGAAAAGATTTGGTCTCAGTTTTCAAGGATAATGCTGGAATAATTAATTTTGATGAAAAATATAACTTGTGCTTTAAAGTTGAGACTCACAATGCACCTTCTGCGCTTGACCCATTCGGCGGAGCCGAGACTGGGATAGTAGGAGTTAACAGAGATGTTCTTGGGGCAGGTCTTGGGGCTAAGCCAATTGCAAACACTGACGTTTTTTGCCTTGCAAACCCTTTCTACAAAGGCAGCCTTCCGCCAGGAGTTCTTCATCCTTGGAGAATTTTCGAAGGTGTGAGGGAAGGTGTTGAGTCAGGCGGAAACAAGAGCGGAATCCCCACCATTAACGGGGCTTACTTTTTTGATGACCGTTACCTTGGAAAGCCGTTGGTCTTTTGCGGAACTATCGGAATTATGCCGAAAAAAGTTGCTGGAAAAAATACTTCGATTAAAAAAGCTGAGCCGGGTGATAAGATTTTCATGGTCGGAGGTAGGATTGGCAAAGATGGAATTCACGGAGCAACTTTTTCATCCATTGAACTCAGTGAGGAGAGTCCCCAAGCTGCTGTACAGATTGGCGACCCAATAACCCAGAAAAAGATGCTTGATGTTCTTCTTGAAGCTCGCGACCTAGAATTAATTAAGAGCATAACTGATAACGGTGCAGGTGGATTATCTTCATCAATTGGTGAAATGGCTCTTCAGTCCGGGGGCTGCGAAATTGATATTGCTTCTGCTCCGTTGAAATATCATGGTCTTGTACCTTGGGAGATTTTACTTAGTGAAGCTCAGGAAAGGATGACAGTCGCGATAGAACCATCCAATGTTGTGGTGTTCTCTGAATTAATGAAATTGAGAGGTGTCGAAGCGACATTGTTGGGAGAATTCACAAATTCAGGAATGTTCCACATCAAATACGCAGGAAAAACAGCTGCATTCATAGACTTGGAATTCTTGCACAACGGACTTCCGCCACTAAAACTAGTTGCTGAAGCTAATTATGTCCCTAAACCACTGAATAAGAAGAAAGTTGATCTCAGTAAAGCTATGCTAACTGTTTTGTCCGACCTTTCAGTCTGCAGCAAAGAATACACCATAAGACAATATGATCACGAAGTTCAAGCTGGAACTATAATCAAACCACTTGTCGGTCCATATTATGATGGCCCATCTGATGCTTCAGTCTTAAAACCGGTATTTGATTCGTGGAAAGGTATTGTTGTCAGTAACGGGTTATGCCCGGCATTGAGCAAATTCAATGCTTATTCGATGGCTCAATGCGCACTTGATGAAGCTGTAAGGAATGCAATTTGTGTTGGTGCTGACCCAAAAAGCATTGTTTTGCTTGACAACTTCTGCTGGCCTGATCCTGTTTTTTCACAAAATGGAAATCAGGACGGAAAGCACAAGCTAGCTCAGCTTGTCGATGCGTGCAGGGGAATTTATGACGCTGCCATTGAATATGAGACTCCAATCATTTCTGGAAAAGCCAGCATGAAAAACGACTTCCGTTTCAACAAAGGGAATAAGACTGTAAAAATTTCTGTTCCTCCAACACTATGGATTTCAGCCATGGGCACAATCCGGGATGTCAGGCTTGCAGTCACAATGGATGCGAAATGCCCTGTAGACTTTGTCTTTGTTGTTGGCCTGACAAAAAATCATTTAGCAGGCAGCATTTATGCCT
>ERZ1292640.4341-Hain-H43-02um-R1-4341-length-10811-cov-6_pt1 | contig 10811 bp, 8 predicted proteins | sample MGYA00564404_ERZ1292640 | MGnify/ENA primary metagenome ERZ1292640 (study PRJEB36523, sample SAMEA6512636) | groundwater metagenome | collected 2019-01-08 | study: AquaDiva: Metagenomics assemblies of 32 groundwater samples | reverse complement strand
GCCACTGTTCTAGAAACCTAGCAACGGTCAGCGTAGTTCCGCCGTGCCCATTCTTTCTCTTCGTCATTCCCGCGAAGGCGGGAATCCAGATACTGGACCCCCGTTTGACTCGCCGCTAGGCGTGCGTGCCTGTCCGGCTCCACGTCCGAATGGACGTGATCTCCGCCGCCGGGATGTGCAGGAACTCCAGGAACTCCTGGTGCTCGTCGGGCGCCGACTTCTCGAATTCCATGTGCCAGCGCTGCATGTCTGGCTCGGTGAACCCGGCGGCCTTCATGATGCCGACCCACTTCTCCTTGGTGATCATCTCTGTTCTCCTGAAGGATCGAGACCGTTGCAGCAGCCGCAGGATCGCGCGCTGGTGGCCTCGCAGGGTTTCGACTTCGCCGTCGATCTCGACCAGCCGTCGTTGATCACGTTTTCGACCGGTGTTCGTCGATCAGCCGCTGCACCACATCCGGTTCGGCCAGCGTCGTCAGATCGCCGAGGCCTTCGTATTCGGACGATGCCACGTTGCGCAGAATCCGGCGCATGATCTTGCCGCTTCGGGTCTTGGGCAGGCCGGAGGCGATGTGGATCACGTCGGGCGCCGCGAAGGCGCCGATCATGTGACGGACCTGCTGCTTGAGTGCGCCCACCAACTGCTCGTGATCCATGTCCTGGAACTCGGAGGCGAGCAGCACGTAGGCGTAGATGGCCTGGCCCTTGAGCGCGTGCGGAAAGCCCACCACGGCGGCTTCGGCAACGGCCTCGTGCGCCACCAGCGCGCTTTCCACTTCGGCGGTGCCAATCCGGTGTCCCGACACGTTCAGCACATCGTCTATCCGGCCCGTGATCCAGTAGTACCCGTCCTCGTCGCGGCGAACGCCGTCGCCCGTGAAGTAGTACCCGGGGTAGGTGCTGAAGTACGTGTCGCGAAAGCGCTTGTGATCGCCGTACACCGTGCGGGCCTGGCCCGGCCATGGTGACGCCAGACAGAGCGCGCCCGACACCCCGTTGCCCTCGACGACCGCGCCGGTCGTGGTGTCGATCACCACCGGCTTCACGCCGAAGAACGGCAATGTGGCGGAACCAGGTTTCGTGGGGGTCACGCCGGGCAGCGGCGTGATCAGCACTCCTCCTGTTTCCGTTTGCCACCAGGTGTCGACAACCGCGCACCGGCTCTCGCCGACGACATCGTGGTACCAGCGCCAGGTTTCCGGATTGATGGGTTCGCCAACCGTGCCCAGGATGCGAAGCGAGTCGCGCTTGTAACGTTTCACCCAGTTATCGCCGGCCTGCGCCAGCGCGCGCAGCGCGGTTGGGGCCGTGTAGATCACGTTTACGCCAAGGTCGTCCACGATGCGCCAGTAGCGGCCCGGATCGGGATAGAGCGGCGTGGATTCGAACATCACCGTGGTGGCGCCGTTGGCAAGCGGGCCGTACACGATGTAGCTGTGTCCCGTGACCCAGCCGATGTCGGCCGCGCAGAAAAAGATGTCGCCCGGGTGGTAGTCGAAGATCAGCCGGTGTGTGAATGCGGCGTACACCAGGTAGCCACCCGTGGTGTGCAGCAGACCCTTCGGCTTGCCGGTACTGCCAGACGTGTACAGGACGAACAGCGGATCCTCGGCTCCCATCCATTCGTTGGTGCACGTGGACCGTTGACGGCTGCACTCGTCGTCGAGCCACACGTCGCGCCCGGCGCGCATGGGAACGTCGACCTCGGTGCGTCTGGCCACGAGCACGGTTTCCACCATCGACATGCCCTCGATGGCGCGATCCACGGTTTTTTTCAGCGGCACCTTCTTGCCGCCTCGCAGGCCCTCGTTGGCGGTCACGACGACCTTGCACTGGGCGTCGACGATGCGGTCGCGCAGGGCTTCGGAGCTGAACCCCCCGCACACGACCGAATGGACCGCGCCAATGCGAGCGCAGGCCAGCATGGTGTAGACCAGCTCCGGGATCATCGTCAGGTAGACGCACACCCGATCGCCTTTGCGCACGCCATGGTGGAGCAGCACATTGGCGACGCGGCACACCTGGTGCTTCAGCTCGCGGTAGGAGATGTGCTTGTAGACGCCTGGTTCATCCTCGACCCAGATAATCGCCGTGCGGTTGCCCATGTGCGGCAGGTGGCGATCGACGCAGTTGAACGACGCGTTGAGGCGCCCGCCCGAGAACCACGCGAAGTCCACCTCCTCGTAGTCGGCATCGAGCACCGACTGCCATGGATGGAACCAGGTGAGCGCCTTGGCCTGCTCTCCCCAGAACCACTCGGGGTTATCGAGCGACAGGCGATAGAGGCGCTGGTATTCCTCCATGCTGCGAATGTAGGCTCGTTCGGCAATCTGAGGCTTGACCGGGTAGATGTCCTGCGACACGCGTCTGCCCTCCTGATCGATGTGCACCTGTGCCCAATAGGGTTCATGGCATTGTGCTTCAAAAGGGTGCGGTTGTCCCACTCGGTTGAGAGGAAACAAGGCAGTACACCTGATTTCAAAACTGGTCCGGGTCCACGACCAGCCCACGTAGTGCTCAAGTCGTCGTCACCCCCGCGGAAAGCCTGCCCCGCACTTGATACGGGGCGGGGGTCCAGCATTGAATGCCCGCCCGCCTCAGGGGTATCGGCGAGATGGTGTCACCGCCAGCGACGGCGCCAGCAGAAACCCATTGGCGGCGACTCGTCCGGCCATCAGGGCGATGGCAGATGCCACGGCGCCTGTCAGGCCGAATTGACTTACTCCCGCCATCAGGACCAGTGCCAATCCGACGGCTTCGATGGTGGTCGCCGTGGTGATGAGCCTCGTACGCCTGGCGAGAATCAGTTGCGATCGTTGGACCGACATCAGGTACTCGAGCGCGGGCAGCAGCACCATCAGCCGGGCAGCGGGTAACGCAAAAGAGGCAAGCTCGGGCGACAGGCCTGACACGATCCGGAACCACACGTCGGCCAACGGCGTGAACACCACCAACGCCAGGGCCAGCGAGGCCCCGCCGGCCAGCATACCGGCCACGCGTCGCACTTCGGATCCGTGCTCCAGGTGAGCGCCGCCCAGCGCCACGCCAACTTCCTGGAACGCAATGCCGCCGCTGCGGAAAAAGAACACGAACGAATTTACAACGGGCCACACCGCCAGCGACTCGATGGGCGCGCGGCTATGACCCAGGAAGAAGGTGACCAGCGGGCCGGTGATGAGCGAGATCACCGACGTGAGAGCCAGCGGAAAGTAGAACCGCGTGATCGCCCCTATCGTCAGCAGCGTGCCCGGCACAGGCCCGCGCTCGTCGAGGAGGTGAGCCACGACTCCGCCTGCCATGAGGCGGCTGGCGGCTGCCTCGGCGATCACGCCTGCCGACAGCGCGAAGGCGCCAATCACCGCACCCGGCAGCGACACCAGTGCGGCCAACGCCCCGGCGGTGGCCGACATGGTCGCCAACCGCACCACGGTGCCGTAGGCCACACGGCGCGTCAGGTGATGGCGCACGAGGATGCCCTGATAGAAGCGCCGGTAGCCAATAGCTGCGGGCCAGGGGATCAGCACGGCGGTGGCCTGGTGCGCCAGCCGCGCGATTTCCGGGGGCAGGCCCATCACCTGATGCGCCAGGAATCCGAACACAGGGGGGATCACGCCAATCGCGAGCGTGGCCGACACGATCGCGTTCAGGCCGTAGGTGAACCGCCGCAGGGCCAGAAACGACCGCCGGTCTCGAACCAGCGTGTTCGATGCCGTCAGCAGCATCATGATGGGTGATTCGGCCAGCCACGCCAGCGAAAAGGCCACGCCGTACGCGGCCAAGTTGAAGGCCGCAACGGGCATGCGCGCGATGATGGCCGCGATGTACGGCCCTTCGGCGGCCATCATCAGCCACGTGGCTGCCAGCGGAAGCCAGAATGCGAGAATGAAGCGGGTACGAAGAATAACGCTCTGCGCGAGACCGGGCGCAACCTCCCGGCAAGCATAGCATCATCGCCGCACGGGTCCTGGCGTTCAGGTGAATGGAATACGCCCTTCTGGAATACCCCCCGCTTCCACTGAGGCCGAGGTGGCCCAGATCGGCTGGATGACGTCGGCCTGGTCGATCGTCGCGATGTGGGCAATCCTGCGGTTCCGGCGCGATCTCGAACCCTCCTCAGCCGCGGGCGGCCGTTTCGACTATCGCCCTGTCCGATCTAAAATCTCCGGTAGTCGTTCACCGACGATTCGTGCTACTGGCTACTGGCTACGGACTACTGACTACATGGCTACTGAACAATTCTCCTCCAAGAAGCTGAACCACCGGTTGTCGTCCGCGCGCGTGTTGGTGGCCGTTGTCGTTCTTGGGATCGTGACGCTCGCCACTCCGGCGTTCGCGCTCGAGGGGCGCGTGACCGACGAACGTAGCGGCAAGCCCATCGCCAACGCGGAGGTGACGATTCTCGGCCGGCCCGGCGTCGCCTACACGGACGGCGACGGGCGATTCACGTGGAAGCCCGATCCGACACCGCCGTTCGAGATCCTCGTGATCCTTCCCGGCGAACGGTTCACCAAGCCCGTGCTGATCGAAGCGCTCCCCGCCGACGGCCCCCTCGAGGTCCGGATCTCTCCGTTCGTGAACGAAACCGTCACCGTCACCGCTGGCGCGGCCCCCGACATCGAGGCGACCCTCGCCAGCGCGACGACCCTGCTGCCGGCCCAGGAGATTCTCAACCGGCAGCCGGCCAACCTGACGCAGGCGCTGGAGGGCATGGCTGGTGTGTCGAGCGTCTCGGAAGGACACGCGGCCGTGCCGGCGATCCGCGGACTGGCGCGCGGACGGACGCTGATCCTGATTGACGGCACCCGGGTGACCAGCGATCGCCGCGTCGGCCCGAGTGCCACGTTCCTGGACCCGTTCGTGCTCGATGGCGTCGAGGTCGCGCGCGGTCCGGGATCGGTCGCCTACGGATCCGATGCGTTCGGCGGCGTGATCTACGCGCGGACGCGGCGGGTGGCGCCCAACGCGCCCTTCGGCGCGCGTGTCGTCGGGGCGATCGGCATGGGCTTGCCTCAGCAGCGGCTGGGGGCCGAGATCACCAAGGGCTTCGCGAAGGGCGGGGTGGTGGTGCAGGGACATTACCGTGACTTCGACGACTACCAGAGCCCGCACGGCGAGGTGCCCAACTCCGGGGCGACCGATCAGGGCTTCCTCGGCCGCGGCGAGTACGACATCGGGAAAGCCGTCTTCAGCGTCGCCTGGCAGAGCGACTTCGGGCGCGACATTGATCGCCCGCGCAACAACTCGCGGACGGTGCGGTTCTACTACCCGATCGAAGACTCGCATCGTCTCACGGCCAAGTACGACCTCAGGCGCGTGGGGGGATTCGAGCGTATCGTCATCAACGCCTTCGGCGGTCGGTACCGCCAGATGACCGACCAGGACCGCTTCGCCACGGCGACTCGCGGGCGTTCCCTCGAGCGCTCCGACTACTCGGCCAACGACTTCCAGGTTCGGGGATCAGCCGAACGGCTGGCGTCCAATGCGCGGCTCGAGTTCGGCGTCGACATCAATGGCCGTGTCAATGTCAGCGCGCTCGACACCGTCAGGCAGTACAACCTCGCGGACACCATCACGAGCGACGTGGTCAACGTGTCTATCGACGACGCGAGGCGGGTGAATACCGGGGCGTACGCGACGGTTGAAGCCGCCCTCGGTCCGAAAGCGACCGTCGGGGCGGGGTTGCGGGGGGACCACGTCTCGACCCGAAACCGCGGCGGGTACTTCGGGGATCGCTCGACGTCCCACGGCGCGGCGTCGGGGAGCGTCTCAATCAGTGGGGGGCCCTGGTCGGGGTTCACGCTGACCGGCCAGGCTGGCAGCGGTTTCCGCGATCCCACCGTGTCGGATCGCTACTACCGGGGGCCGACGGGGCGGGGCTTCATCACCGGGAACCCCGACCTCGACCCGGAACGGAGCATCCAGTTCGACCTCGGTCTTCGCTACACGTCGTCGCGTGTGCGGGCCGGGCTGTCTGCCTATCAGTACCGGATCAACAACCTCATCGAGCGGTACTCCACGTCGACGGACTTTTTCTTCTTCCGCAACCGCGGTCGTGCCCGCATCCGCGGGTTTGAGGCGGAACTGCAGGCCGTGCTCGGTGCACAGGTCACCCTCGAATCGACCGCCACGGTCACGCGCGGGCTGGCGCTCGATGGTGGGGCGGCCCTGGATGACATTCCGCCCGTGACCCTGACGATTGGCGTGCGGCGGCCCGTCGGCTCACGCGGTTTCGTCCAGGCCCGAAGCTCGTTCTATGGCAAGGATGATCGCCCCGGGCCCACGGAGATCCGCATGCCCGGGTACACGTTGCTGGACGTCATCGGCGGCGTCTCCCTGGCGAAAGCCCTGGACGTCAACCTGACGCTCCGGAACCTGCTCGACCGGACGTATCCCGTCAGTCCCGACGCCCGGGCCGTGCCCGCGCCGGGAATGCACGGCGTCCTCACGGTGACGGCGCGGTTCTAGAAAGCTGATCACGTAAGGGGATGGGGTTCCTCTTCAGCGTCGTCTTCTCCATGAACCTGGTGCTCGCCTCGCTCAACCTGATCCCGCTGCCGCCGCTCGACGGCAGCGGCGGCCAGGCCCGGCTCTGATCGCCGCCGTCGGGGCGGTGAAGGCTCGCCGCGCCCGACCGTTCCAGACGGAACACGATCTCGTGCGGCTCGCCGCCCCCCGAGCGTCTCAAGACGCTGTCACTGCGCGCGCTGTCAGACAGAGCGCGTCGGCTGCACATCCGCGCGCCTCACACGGCGAACTCAGCTACTTCCGCCCGAGCCGCACACGCGCGATGTCGGTCTTCGCAAAATCGTCGCCCTTGAAGAGAAGCGGCTCGCCCGAGCTGGCCGCCAGCGCGTACGCAAAGCAATCGCCGAAGTTCAGGCCAGCCTCGTGTCGACCCCGTCCGAATTGGCGCCAGGCCGATCGAGCCACCTCGGCCTGTTCGGCCGTCACCGGCACGAGTTCGATCTGGGCTTTGTGCACGAGGAGATCGAACTCACGACCTCCAGCTGCGCCGAAACGCGCCTCCACCACGATGGCTGCCTCCAGACACGAGGCCGTCGACATGAGACGTACAGCGTCATCGTCGAGGGCTACTTCGATGTCGTCCGCTTCCGGCTCGTTGAAGAGCAGTGCGAGGATCGCCGAGGTGTCGATCACCATCAGCGCGGCATCCCTGCTTCGTCGTAGCCCAGGATCTCGTCGGCGCTCCGACGGTCCTTGACCGGCAGAGCCGCGCATCGCTGACGAATTGCGCGGAGTTCGTCACGAAGGCGCGGGCCACGGACCCGCCCTTGTTCGCGGCGGAGCCGTTCCCGCAGTGCGTTGATGATGGCGTCGGTCAGGGTCTCTCCCGTTCGCGCGGCAAGTTGGCGCGCCAGCCGGTCCGCATCAGGGTGCTTGATACTGAGGGCCATATAGATGTCTATACCATAGCATAGATTCTATACAATTAGCGCTAGTTCAAGAGAAACTCCAGTAAACTCATGCGCGGGATAGGTCGTACCGCGAGGGCACTCGCCTGCCCTGATGGCGTGTCAGACGTGCGCTTGCGCGCTCGGCTGCCGCTTCGCGAATGCCAGGATCGCCCCCAGCGCGATCGAAAGCAGCTCTGCCGCAAGCCTCGTGGCCAGGGGCCTCAGGCGTTTTGGCGTCGGTGGTACTTCTGGGCGACCTACGTCATGGCGTTCACCCGCGGCCGCTCATCATCGCTCCAGCGGCCGACGAGTGCAACGCCTGGTTGGGCGGCTCTTCAAATCGGAGGATTGCTTCCACGGCTGGCACGCCAGAAAGCCAGAATCTCAAGTCGCCTGGGCGCCTCGACCTGACGGACATAGAGATCGAAGCGAATTCGTGCGAGGTGTAGCCGACGCACGCCTGGCAAAGCCACGTTCCGAGCACGGGCGCCGACTTGTGGCTGCACCGCGATGAGAGAGGATGCGCATTCGAGATCTTCGCGAATGGCATTCGGTGCCTTGGGTCGGTTCAGGCGCCACCACGCCTCAGCGGCCCGAATCTGCGCCGCTGCGAGGGTGCTGACCTCCACGGGGAGCGGCTCGCTCACTCTCGGCCGCGAAATTCCGAGAGAACCGTCGTCATCGGGATGGTATCGCCGCGCTCACACTGGGCAATCGCCTCGAGGAGCATGGTCTCGGTTGATGGCGTGACTACTGCCCCGGCGTCACGCGCACCAGCACGATGTCGTGCGACGGCACGATTGGCGAAAAAACGCTCTTGACGGCGCCAAGCTCGGCCCCGCTCCACAGATCCCGCACGCTGGGCGACGCGCTCGCGCTCATCCCGATCTCCAGCCACGCCACACCCACCTCGTGCGCCTCCCGACCACGGTTGAGGAGCCCCACGGCCCACTCCCCGCCCTGAAGCGGCTTGGCCCACACCTCAAAATCGCCATCATCCCGGATCTTCCGGGCTTGCTTCCCGAGCGGATCCTGGTTGACGGCAACGACGGCCTTGTTGGTGAGAAGACCCCGGATCTCCGGCGTCATCGACCGGATGTCGTTGCCGGCCAGGAGCGGCGACGCAAGCAGGCACCACAAACTGAAGTGCGCGCGATGCTCCGCCAGGCTCATGCCGCCATTCCCCACCTCGAGCATGTCGAGATCGTTCCAGCCGCCCGGGCCGGCATACTTGTCCAGCTCGACCTGCTGGTCGAGGAGCCGCGTAAAGCTCCCCTACGCATCCTGGATGTCCCCCGTCGTCCGCCACAAGTGCCCCACGCCCCGCGCCCCGGGCGTCGGCTGGCATCAGAAGTAGTACTTGATTCCGAGCTGAATCTTTCGCGACCCGCTGACGACACTGTTGCGGATCCGCCCGAAGACCGTGCTCGTGACCGTCGCCGTCGGGAAGCCGAACGACGGCGTGTTCGTCAGGTTCGTGGCGTCCGCCCTGAACTCCAGGGACTGCCGCCCCGCCCACGTGAACCGCTTGACGAGCGAGAAATCGATGTTGAAGAACGTCGGGCCGACCAGCGCGTTGCGGCCCAGCGATCCGAAGCTGCCCGCGTCCGGCGTCGTGAACAGGGCTCGCTGCGCCGGGTCGAGGAACCAGACGAGGCCGCTCTCGTCGTGGATGTACCCCATGCCCGTGGTACAGCTCCCGCAATTGGCCGGCGTCTGCACCACGTTCGACAGGGTGTTGCTGCCCGAGTAGATCGTTAGCGGACGCCCGCTCTGCCATGTGACGGCGCCGGCCGCCTGCCAGCCGCCGATGATCTGCTGCAGGACGCCGCTGGCGCCGCTGCCGAGCCATTTGCCTTCGCCGAACGGCAACTCGACGACGAACGACCCGACGAAGACGTGCGTCCGGTCGAAGTCCGACCGCGCGAAGTTGAGGTCGCGGTTCTTGATGTCGAACGGCGTGCTCGACGCCGACTGGAGGGCGCCGGTGCTGACCACGCTGAAGGCCGGATCGAACGACCGCGTGTCCTGCGACTTCGACAGCGTGTAGCCAACCAGCCACCCATAGCCGTTCCGGAACCGGCGCTCGAGCTTGGCCTGCAGGCCGTGGTACCGCGAGTAGTCGTTCGAGTCGATCACGGTCACGCCGCCCAGGAACTGCGGATACGGATAGAAGAAGTAGGGGCTCAGACCCGCCAGGATCGGCAACGCCTGCCCACCCTGCACGCGCGTCGCGAAGGTCGCGGCGAGGGCGGCCACCGAGTTCAGCGCCAGCTGTGACGCGAACTGGCTCCGCACCCACTGCGACCCGGTCTGGGCCGCCGGTCTTGCCGAATGGGGCGCCAGCAGCTGGTTCATCAGGGCACTCTCGCCGCCCCCCTTCACGACATTGAAGGCCTCCAGGAACCCGTTGCTGAAGATCTCGGCCTGGTTGACGTTATACGCGCCGAACAGGTGCTCGGCCCGCCGCCCGACGTACGCCACCTCCATGATCGTGGCCTGGTTGAACAGCTCCCGCTGATAGCTGATCGCCCAGCCGTGGGTCTGTGGCGACTGGAAGTCCGGATCCACGACCCGCATGCTCGACGACCCGACCGCCGGCGGCTGGATGAAGTCGGTCGGCAGGATCGTCGGCTGTAGCGACGGCAGGGTGCCGGAGAGGCGGCCGCCGGCCGTGCCGTACGCCGTTTCCGCGATGCTCGCCGTGATGCCCGGGATGCTCTGGAAAATCTGCGACGAGAGGACGAAGGTGTTGATCCGGTCGTACGCCAGCCGGTAGTTGCCGCGAATGACGCTCTTCCCGTCGCCCTTCGGATCCCAGGCGGCGCCCATCGACGGGCCGATGTTGTTGATGTCGTCGTCATAGAGCGACCCGGTCACCCACTTCAGGGTGTTCGATCCCGGGGCGCCCACGCGCACCAACTGATCGGGATGCCTGATGAGCCCGTCCGGGTTGGTCGGAGTCAACTTCAGTTCCCACCGCAGGCCGAGGTCGACGGTCAGCTTGGGTCCCAGGCGCCAGCTGTCTTGCGCGAAGAAGTCCATCTCCGGGTATTTTGTCGTGAAGTCGAACAGCGACCCTCCGGGCGCGTAGTTGTTGCCCGTCGAAACGAAGCTCTGGTAGATCCCGCCGACGCGGCCCAGAAGGAAATTGATGCTCGAAAGCAGCGGCCCGCGGTCGAAGGATGTGTTGATGTCGGTCGGGATGCTGAAGGCCGTCAGGTTGATGGTATTGATCCCGGTGCTGAAATCCAGGGAAGGCGACGCGTTGTAGGACCCGATGGATCCCCGGGTGTCGACGTGCTTCTGGAACCGGAGGTTCATCCCGAATTTTAGGCTGTGCGGTCCCGAGACCCAGGTCAGGTTGTCGACGAACTGGTACGTGTTGAGCGTCCG
>ERZ1292640.3238-Hain-H43-02um-R1-3238-length-12728-cov-13_pt1 | contig 10811 bp, 11 predicted proteins | sample MGYA00564404_ERZ1292640 | MGnify/ENA primary metagenome ERZ1292640 (study PRJEB36523, sample SAMEA6512636) | groundwater metagenome | collected 2019-01-08 | study: AquaDiva: Metagenomics assemblies of 32 groundwater samples | reverse complement strand
GTCCAGATGGTGGTGGCGGTCCCATTCAGGCAGATCGGAAAGTCTTGCCATGCTGTACTCCTTGTCTCAAAACCTGCAATACGCACAATCCCTGCAATCAAACGGCACTGCGCGGTCTTCGCACTCGCTGTGGGCTTGGTGTTGGCCGCAATTCGCATCATGTCATGCTTGCGATTATTATGTACCATATAGTCCACAATAAGCAAAAAAATTATCGGCCGAGGCAGCGCAGCATCACCGCCGCGATATCGTCGAGCGCGGCGCGGTCGGGCTTCGCCTTGCCGACCAGGCGCAGGCCCTGGATGCCGGCAACCAGGAAGCGCGCGAGCGCGTCAACGTCGGAAGTCGCGGCGAGCTCGCCGCGCGAGCGCGCGTGCGCCAGTGCGTCGCGAAACGTGGCTTCAAGACGGTCGAGGCTGCGGCGCACCCGGGCCGCTGCGGTGCGGTCCCCACGCGCGAGCTCGGCGGCACAATTGCCGATGAAACAGCCGCGCCGGCCGGGTCCGGCGACGATATCGTCAATGATCCGGCCCACGAATGCTGCGACAGCTTTCCGGATGGGGGGCCGGGCCAGCGCCGCGGCGATGCGATGTACGCCCGCCTCCTCATAGCGGTCAAGCGCGCTAAGGTAGAGTCCACGCTTGTCGCCGAACGCGGCGTAAAGGCTGGAGCGGCCCAGACCGGTCGCTTCGCACAGATCGTCAAGCGAGGTTGCTTCGTAGCCCTTCGCCCAGAACACGTGCATTGCGCTTTCGAGCGCGGTGTTCGAGTCAAACTCGCGGGGCCGGGCCATTCACGAAAACCCAAAAGGAAGCATATTTGTGGACTATACGGTCTAAAATGAAACAATACAACCGCCGCATGGCCCCCGTTGACCGGCGTCCAGCCGGAGACGAGGTGTCGCCAAAGGCGCAATTGCGAACGCCGGATTGGACTACAATTCGCGTAAGGTCTCAAGGGTCAATATCGACTGATAGTGTCAACTACGGGAGAAAATGAATATGTGGCAATGGCTCGTAACTAACTGGGGGCTGCTGCTGGCTGGAATATTAGTTGCCGGCTATTTTGCGTTTTATGTGCTTGCGATGCGTCATCAGCGTGCTGGCGGAGGCGGACCCAAACTGCCCTGCGATCGCTGTTAGACCAGCGTTCGCGACCGCAGTTTTATCGCGATCTGCTTGTTGTCCGATTCGTGAGCGCAGGCAACCCTGGCGTATCCACCGAATTGCGGAAGACGGGGTCGGCAGTCGGGATTCGGGCTACCAGCGCAACGCCGACGGCCCGATCGCCGCGCCAATCGCGGCTGGGATCGAGATACCGAGCAGGTACCAGACGCCGATGAAGGGCGCGGCCATCTCGACGCAGTGCAGAGAGTAAATAAGCGCGCCGCCGGCCCCTGCCAGCAGCCCGGTGGCAGCGCCCGCCAGTGCGAGTTGCGTCGGTGCAAGCCCCTTCATTGCCCACAGCAACGCGCCGAACAACGGCACGGACAGGGCCGCGATAAGTAACGGGCAGTATGCCCAGGTATAACCGAAGACCAGTTGCGGTCGTTCTTCCGGCGCTGCGCCCAGCAGCACGATGGCGGCGAGCAGCCACACCGCCAGTACCGGCGCGGCAATTGCGGCGGGTACGCGGCCGAGCCGCGCGCCGGGACGCGACAGCCGGACGGTTGCGAGCAACGCGCCGGCAAGCAGCACAGCGGGAAGCGCCAGCTTCACCCAGAACATCGGCAACCGCGCTGCCTCCTCAATATCCGGCCGCACGCCGAGCACGATCGCCATCAGCAGCGTGGTGCCGAACGCGCCCCACCCCAGCGCGAGCGCAAAGCGGCGCCGCAGCGGATGCGGCTCGACAGCTTCCGCGCCACTGGCGAGCATCGTGATCAGTTCGTCAGTTTTCATGGTTCGCCCCGTATCATTGCCGCGAGCGCTTTAAGGCCGCGGTGCACGCCCACCTTCACCGCCGCTTCCGAGATGCCGGTCGCCCGCGCCGCCTCGACGACTGACATCCCATGCAATTTCATATGGATGATGGGCAGCCGCTGCCGGTCCGGCAGCCGCTCGAGCAGCCTGGCGAGGTCACGCCGCGCGTCGTCCGCCTCGATGTCAGATGCCGCAAACACCTCGAGCTCATCGTCCAGCGGATCGTTGAGCGCATCGCGCCCTGCGCGCCGGCGCAGCAGGTCAATCAGCTTGTAGCGCGCGATCGCGTGGATCCATGCCGTCAGCGGTTGGCCGGCATCGTAGGTATGGCGCTGGTTGTGGACAGCCAACAACGTTTCCTGCACGAGATCCTCTACTTCGTCCGGCAGGCGGGAGAGCCGCCCCCTGAGGAAGGCACGCAAATGCGCGCTCAACTCCTTCAGGAACGCGTGATAGGTTGACGTGTCACCGGCCAGCCCCCGGACCAGCAGATCCCTGAGCCGGTCTTCGCTTGCGCTCACGCGGCCTTCCCTCCTTATTCGTCGTTTTGAAGCGTTCGGTTACAGGCGGGCGAAAAAAACTCCAGCCGGAGCGAATATTGCACGACGCTGTAACCTTTCGCCAGTTTTGTGCGAACTTCCCTCAGACCGCACGCTCCGGGGCAATCCCGGTTCGGGTGTGCGGCAAATCCAAACCACATAAAGGAACCTGACCATGAATCCACGTAAACTCGCCATCACCGCCGCCACCCTCGCCGCCCTCGCTTCCGGCGCCGCCCTCGCGCAGGACAAGAAAATGGGCGGTGAAGCCGCCCTGGAAAAATGCTACGGCGTCGCGCTCGCCGGCAAGAACGACTGCGCCGCCGGCCCGGGCACAACGTGCGCAGGAACATCGAAGGTCGATTACCAGGGCAATGCGTGGAAACACGTTCCCAAGGGGACCTGCGTCACGATGAAGACACCGAAGGGCATGATGGGCTCGCTCAAGGCGATCAAGAGCTAATACGCACTCTTAGTAAAGCACCTCGAAACCATGACCACAGCTCTCACTGCGGGGCTCGGCCTGAAGCCGCAGCACTTTGATGCGGCGCTCGCCTGCCCGGCGGACGGGCTGTGGTTCGAGGTGCATCCCGAAAACTACATGGTCGCCGGCGGCCCGCGCGTCGCGTGGCTGGAGGCGATCCGCGCACGCCATGCGATCTCGCTGCACGGCGTGGCCCTGTCGCTTGCCGCCGATGCCGAACCCGATCCGGCGCACCTCGCGCGGCTGGCCGAACTCGCGCGCCGCATCGAACCCGCGCTGATTTCAGAGCACCTCGCCTGGTCTACCTGGCGCGGCGCCTATCACCCCGACCTGTTGCCGTTCCCGCGCACCGATGAAGCGCTCGCCCGCGTCGCCGACAACGTGTTGCGCACGCAGGATGCTTTGCAGCGGCGCATCGCCATCGAAAACCCATCGCACTACCTGCACATCGACGGCCACACCTGGGACGAAATCGATTTTCTCACTGAACTCGCGCGCCGCACCGGCTGTGGCCTGCTGCTTGACGTCAACAACGTGTACGTAAGTGCGCGCAACCTGGGCTACTCGGCCGACGCCTATCTCGACGCTTTCCCCGGCGATTCGGTGATGGAAATTCACCTCGCCGGCCACACGCCGGATCCGAATCTGGGTGCGGCGCTGCTGGTCGATTCCCACGACGCGCCGGTCGCCCCCGAAGTCTGGGCGCTCTACGCACGGCTGATCGCAAGGATAGGCGCGCGCCCGACGCTGATCGAGCGCGACGACAATCTGCCCGACTTCGCCACGCTATTTGCCGAGCGTCAGCGCGCCGAAGCGGTGCTGCGCTTGCCGCTCGCCCGCGCTGCCTGATGACCGCCAACATTATGAGCGATCTTGTGCCCGGCGCCCTTGCGCGCTTCCAGGACGCCTTCGCGCACGCGCTGCTTGCGCCCGCAGGCAAGCCTGTGACAGCGGTTCCGCCCGAAGTGGCCGCACTGGCAGCGCAGCCCGCTTTCGCCGTGTACCGCAACACCGTCATGAAAGGCTGCATCGACGCGCTGCAGGCCAACTATCCCGCGGTGGCACGGCTCGTCGGCGAGGAGTGGTTCCGCGCTGCCGCCGCGATCCACGTGCGCGAGGCGCTGCCGGCCGACCCGACGCTGCTGCGCTACGGCGCGGCTTTCGCCGACTTCCTGGCGGGCTTCGAACCCGCCACTGAGCTGCCCTACCTGCCCGGCGTCGCGCGGCTCGATCGTTACTGGACCGAGGCACACGCCGCACCCGATGAAAAAGTACTCGATCCTGTTGCCGTCGCCGGCGTGGCGCCCGAGGCACTTGCCGCCACAGTCCTGCACCCGCATCCGGCGGCGCGCTGGGCATGGTTTGCCGATGCGCCGATTTATACCATCTGGTCGCGCAACCGCAGCGGCGGAGTACTCGATGACAACCTCGACTGGCGGCCTGAAGGCGCGCTGCTGACGCGGCCGCGCGACGCTGTGGAGTGGATCGCGATCGATGCCGCGGGCTGCGCTTTTCTCGATGCGTGTGCAGCAGGTTGCACGCTTGCCACGGCCGCGGGCGCAGCGCTCGAAGTGCAAGGAAATGCCGACCTCGCGCGACTAATGTCCGCGTTGCTCGCCACCGGCGCCTTCAGCGGCATGAGCTTCAACAACAACCAACAGATTGAGGAGGGACACCCATGAGCCACGCCACCGCACCGGCTACCGACGCGCCCGCCGCAGGGCTGCGTGGCGTCTGGAACCGCGCCGCCGATTGGATCGAGGGCATGGTCAACCACGCTGCGCTCGCGCTCGTCGATCGCATGGCGATCGCCGCGATCTTCTTTCTCTCCGGCCGCACCAAGGTAGACGGCTTCCTTAATGTGAACGAAAGCGCCTACGCGCTCTTTCGGGAGGAGTACAAGGTGCCGGTGATTCTCCCCGAGATCGCGGCGCACCTGGCAGCCTACGCCGAGCACATTTTCCCGGTGCTACTCGTGCTGGGCCTCTTCACGCGGCTCTCCGCGCTCGCACTACTCGGAATGACGGCAGTGATCCAGATATTCGTCTATCCGGACGCGTGGCCCACGCACCTTTCGTGGGCCGGTCTGCTGCTTTACCTCGCCGCCCGCGGCGCCGGTCCGGTCTCGCTCGACCGCGCTTTCGGGATGAAATAACGTCGCGCCTCCACCGACGCCCGGACATGCTAGATTAAACCAGCACCGCGCCCAGATTGGATTGGGCTGACACTTTTGGAGAACTTTCGATGCATTCCACGCTGCCCTTGATGCGGGAATCGGATTTTCCCGCGATAAACCGCAGAAAACTCGAAACCCTGCAGGTCAACCTCGGCTACAAGTGCAATCAGTCGTGCTTGCACTGCCACGTCAACGCCGGGCCGACCCGCACCGAGACGATGTCACGGGAAACCATCAACGACGTTCTCGCATTCGTTCAGGCGTCGCACGTCGGCAAGCTGGACGTCACCGGTGGCGCGCCGGAGCTGAATCCGCATTTCCGCGACCTGGTGCGCGCGGCGCGCGACCTCGGTGTGCATGTCATGGACCGCTGCAACCTGACCATCCTCGAGCAGCCGGGACAGGAGGATCTGGCGCGGTTTCTCGCCGCCCAGCAGGTCGAGATCATTGCATCATTGCCGTGCTATCTCGAGGAAAACGTCGACCGCCAGCGCGGCAAAGGTGTGTTCGACTCGAGCATCCGCGCGTTGCAAACACTCAACCGCCTCGGCTACGGGGAACCGGATTCGGGGCTCAAGCTCGCCTTGGTCTACAACCCGCAGGGAGCGGCGCTGCCGCCGGCGCAGCACAAGCTCGAAATTGACTACCGCACGCACCTCGGCGAACGCTTCGGCATTGCGTTCAACCAGCTCTACGTGCTGACCAACATGCCGATCCAGCGCTTCGGCAGCATGCTGATTTCGAAAGGCCAGTTCGAGCACTACATGGATGTGCTGAAAAACGCCTACCAGCCCGCCAATCTCGACAACGTGATGTGCCGCAGCCTGGTGAGCGTCGACTGGCGCGGCTACGTCTACGACTGCGACTTCAATCAGATGCTCGGCCTGCCGCTCGCCTACAAGGGGCGCGCGAAGATGCATCTGCGCGAATTGATCGGCCGCGACCTTACGGACAATCCGATCGTGGTCGCGGATCATTGCTACGGCTGCACCGCAGGCCAGGGCTCGAGCTGCGGCGGCGCACTCGCCGCTTGATCATGCATTAGGCTGCAGGGAAGCTCATGATTGCGACGACTCTACTTTTTTTGGCCACGCTGATTGTCGCCTACGCCAACGGCGCCAACGATAACTTCAAGGGTGTCGCTACCCTGTATGGCAGCGATACGGCCAGCTACCGGAGCGCGATTGCGCTGGCTACTATCACGACGTTCGCAGGCGCGCTTTGCTCGGTGTACTTCGCCGAGGCGCTGGTGCAGGCGTTTTCAGGCAAGGGCCTGGTGCCGGCCGCAGTGGCGGCTTCCCCCGGCTTCCTGCTCTCCGTCGCGGGTGGCGCCGGCGCGACGGTCTTGCTCGCCACGTTGATGGGGTTTCCCATCTCCACGACCCATGCATTGATTGGCGCGCTGGCCGGCACCGGGCTGCTCGCGGCGGGATCGCAGTTGAATCTTTCCCACTTGGGCACGGGCTTTTTCGCCCCGCTTCTGGTGAGCCCTGTCCTCGCGGTGTTGCTGACCATCCCGTGCTACCGGGGGCTGCGCGCTTTTGCCAACCACCTCGGCATCAAACGGGAAAGCTGCGTTTGCGTAGGCGCGCAACAATTCATCCCGATTCGGCAATTGCAGTACAACGCAAACCTGCAGCAATACACCGTGCTCACTCCGGCGGCGGCAGGCGTTGAGATTTCCGTCGGCACGAAGAACGATTGTGTCGAAAAATACAACGGCAGGCTTCTCGGTATTTCCGGGCAAGCGCTGGTCGACGGCCTGCACTATCTCAGCGCCGGCACCGTCAGTTTCGCGCGGGGCCTCAACGACACGCCTAAGATCGTCGGCCTGCTGCTGATCGTCGAGGCGTTTCACATCGAGCTTGGCATGCTGGCGATCGCGATGGCCATGGCGCTCGGCGGACTGCTCAACGCCAGGAAAGTCGCCTTCACCATGAGCAGGAAAATCGCCCGCATGAATGACGGGCAGGCGCTCACGGCGAACCTGGTCACCGGATTGCTGGTCATACTCGCGAGCCGATTCGGCCTGCCGGTCTCGACCACCCACGTTGCCGTGGGCGCCATCGGCGGCATCGGCCTCGCGAACGGTTCCGCCGACAAAAGCGTCATGGGCGGCATCCTGGCTTCCTGGCTGCTGACATTGCCGGTTGCCGCAGCAATCGGCGCGCTGGTTTACGCCCTGCTGGTTTTTTCCCTTTGAGTTGACCCGGAGCGAACATGGATACTTCCTACCTGACTACAACGCGTGACGTCTACAAAGAGGCCGCCCTCAATCCGCAACAGGGCCTGTGCTGCACCACCACGCCCGTCTGGCAGTTGCCCGAGCTGGCGATCCCGAAGCCGATGCTCGCCATGAACTATGGCTGCGGTAGCACGGTCAATCCGCGCGATCTCGTCAACAACCCGACCATACTCTATGTCGGGGTCGGCGGCGGAATGGAAGTGCTGCAGTTCGCCTATTTTTCCCGCCGCAAAGGCGGCGTGATCGGTCTGGACGTCGTCGATGAAATGCTTGCTGCATGCCGCGACAACCTGCACGAGGCCGAGCTGCAGAATCCATGGTTCAAGTCCGCCTTCGTCGATCTGCGCAAGGGCGACGCGCTCAACCTTCCCATCGCCAACGCCTGCGTCGACGTAGCGGCCCAGAACTGCCTGTTCAACATCTTTCACGACGCAGACCTGCAGCGGGCCCTCTCGGAAATGTACCGGGTATTGAAGCCGCACGGCAGATTGATCCTTTCCGATCCGGTGTGCGAATCGCCCATGCCCGCTCACCTGAAAAACGATGCGCGGCTGCGCGCGCTCTGCCTGACCGGAGCACTGCCGCTGGAGAGCTACATCAAGCGTCTGACCGATGTCGGGTTCGGTACCATAGAGGTGCGCGCCAGGCGGCCGTACCGCGTGCTCTCGCCCCGCCATTATCCGACCGACCAGTTGATCGTCATCGAAAGCGTGGAAATCTGCGCCCTCAAGGACCCCATGCCCGCAGACGGGCCCTGTGTCTTTACCGGCAAGGCAGCGATCTATTTCGGTGATGACGATTTCTTCGACGACAACAAAGGGCACTTCATGACCCGCAACCAGCCGCTCGCGGTATGCGACAAAACCGCTGCCGCGCTCGCCGCGTTGGGCCGCGACGATATCCACCTATCGGCATCCACCTGGTTCTACGATGGCGGCGGATGCTGCTGACATGACCAGGGCCCGGGTTCTCATCCTGGCGACGATCGTCGTTCTGGTCGCCGCGTTCTTTTTCTTCGACCTGAGCCGTTACTTCAGCCTCGAATATTTCAAGACCCAGCAGGCGGCCATCAACGATTTCTACACCGCGAATCCACTCGCGACTGCGGCGATCTACTTCGCGATCTACGTCGCGGTCGCCGGCCTGTCGCTGCCGGGCGCGGTACCGATGACGCTGGTTGGCGGCGCGATTTTCGGCCTGCTATGGGGCACCGTGATCATTTCGTTCGCCTCCAGCCTCGGCGCGACGCTCGCTTTTCTCGCCGCGCGCTTCGTGCTGCGCGACTCGATACAGGCCAGGTTCGGCGACAAGCTCGCCGCGATCAACCGCGGCATCGAAAAGGACGGACCGTTTTACCTGTTCACGTTGCGGCTGGTGCCGGCGTTCCCGTTCTTCGTGATCAACCTGGCTATGGGGCTGACGCCGATCAGGACCTGGACCTTCTACTGGGTAAGCCAGATAGGCATGCTCGCCGGCACCCTCGTCTACGTCAACGCCGGCACCGAGATCGCCAGGATCGAGTCACTGCGAGGCATCCTGTCGCCGGGGCTGATCATCTCGTTCACGCTGCTCGGCGTTTTCCCGCTGTTCGCGAAATGGATCGTCAATACCGTCAAGGCGCGCAAGGTCTACGCAAAATGGACTAGGCCCGCGCATTTCGACCGCAACCTGGTCGTGATCGGCGCCGGTTCGGCGGGACTCGTCACCGCTTACATCGCGGCGGCAGTCAAAGCCAAAGTGACGCTGATCGAGAAGCACAAGATGGGCGGCGACTGCCTCAACACTGGCTGCGTGCCGTCGAAAGCGCTGATCCGCTCGGCGAAATTTCTGTCGCACGCGCGGCGCTGCAAAGAGCTTGGCATGAAATCGGCGGGCGTGGACTTCGATTTCGCGGAGGTGATGGAGCGGGTGCAGCGCATCATCAAGACCGTCGAACCGCACGATTCCAGCGAGCGCTACCGCAACCTCGGCGTCGAGTGCATCACGGGTGACGCGAAAATCACCTCGCCGTGGACGGTCGCGGTCAACGGCAGGACGATCACCACGCGCAACATCGTGATCGCTGCCGGCGCCCGTCCGTTCGTGCCGCCGATCCCCGGCATCGAGGAGGTCGGTTACGTAACCTCCGATACCGTGTGGAACCTGCGGGTGCTGCCGCGGCGGCTGGTGGTGCTCGGCGGCGGGCCGATCGGCTGCGAGCTCGCGCAATGCTTTGCGCGTTTCGGCTCGCACGTGACGCAGGTCGAGATGCTGCCGCGTATCCTGATTCGCGAGGACGCGGATATCTCCGACCGGGTGCTGGCACGCTTCCGCGAGGAAGGCGTCAACGTGCTCACCGGTCATCGCGCCGCGCAATTCAGGATTGAAAACGGACAGAAGGTTCTGCTCTGCGAGCACAACGGCAGTGAGATTCGCGTCGAATTCGATGAGCTGCTGTGCGCGGTCGGCCGCATCGCCAGTACCAGTGGTTACGGGCTCGAAAAAATGGGCATCCCTGTGTCGAAAACCCGCACCGTCGAAACCAACGAATTCCTGCAGACGGTGTACCCCAACATTTACGCGTGCGGCGACGTCGCGGGTCCGTTCCAGTTCACCCACACCGCCGCGCACCAGGCGTGGTATGCGGCAGTCAACGCGCTGTTCGGCGGGATGAAGAAATTCAAGGCAGACTACTCGGTGATTCCGTGGGCGACGTTCACCGATCCGGAAGTCGCGCGCGTCGGCCTGAACGAGCAGGATGCCAAACAGCAAGGCATCGCTTACGAGGTGACCGCCTATGGCATCGACGATCTCGACCGCGCGATCGCCGATGAAGAGGCGCACGGCGTGGTCAAGGTATTGACCGTGCCAGGCAAGGACAAAATCCTCGGTGTCACCATCGTCGGGGAACACGCCGGCGACCTGCTTGCCGAATATGTGGCTGCGATGCGCCATGGCCTGGGGCTGAACAAGATACTCGGCACCATCCACATCTATCCGACGCTCGCCGAGGCCAATAAATACGCGGCCGGCGCATGGAAGCGCGCGCATCAACCCAAGAAGCTGCTGCAATGGGTCGAGCGCTACCACGCGTGGATGCGGCGGTGAGGCAGTGAACGATGAAGCTTGAGGGAACGGGCGACTTACGCTCGACACCACCGTTGTCTGTCGTCATCCCATGCCTGGACGAAGCGGGCGGCATCGTCGCTGCGCTTGACCGCCTGCAGCCGCTGCGCCGGCGCGGCGTCGAGGTGATCGTCGTCGACGGCCGCAGCCGTGACGGCAGCGTTACGCTGGCCACGCCGCTTGCAGACCGGGTATTGACCGCGCCGCGCGGACGCGCATCGCAGATGAACGCCGGCGCCACTGTCGCGCGCGGCACGGTGCTGCTGTTCCTGCATGCCGACTGCGCGCTGCCCGCGGACGGTGATCGTTTAATCGTCGACGGACTGCAATCCAGTGGCAA
>ERZ1292640.4337-Hain-H43-02um-R1-4337-length-10815-cov-5_pt1 | contig 10815 bp, 11 predicted proteins | sample MGYA00564404_ERZ1292640 | MGnify/ENA primary metagenome ERZ1292640 (study PRJEB36523, sample SAMEA6512636) | groundwater metagenome | collected 2019-01-08 | study: AquaDiva: Metagenomics assemblies of 32 groundwater samples | reverse complement strand
AATGGAAAAAATTAGCGCGGCGGCGTACTTCATCTTCCACCTCTCGGAACGCTTAGCGTTCTCTGGGTCAAAGGACTCTAATTCCACCATAACATGAGCCCAAAAAGTTGGCAAGGAATAGTTAATCAGTTAATTAGTTAAGCAGTTAAACAGGAACTCTTGGCGTTGACTTTTTATAATTTTTCAACTATTATATAAACAAATTCGCCCGGGTGGCGGAACTGGCATACGCGCAGCGCTTAGGACGCTGTTTCCGAAAGGAATTGAGAGTTCGAGTCTCTCCCCGGGCATTAACGACCATTATCGGTCTTTTTTTGTTATCTGCATAAGATGAGATACATCTTGGACACCCCTAATCTTGATAAACATGCTAAGATTGGGGGGTTAATAATTAAGTCCAACGATCTCATATATGGCCTACGAAGCATACCGGCGAGCATTAAAGAAATTAACCTCGCCCTTTGATAAACACGAGCATTGGCGTAAGACCGCCAAGGCGCTCAAAGCTCTTGACACAAAACTATCCCTGCGGTAAGCTAACCTATTAAATATGAACGCATCCCAAACACAGGAATTTAAGAACATCCTTGACCAAAGCAACAATGTTTTGATTGCTTTTAAAAAAAACTGGATGACCGGCGGGCAACCGGCCGGGGTTGATGCCGTGGCTTCCAGCTTGGCGCTCCAAAAAGCCCTGGCAAAACTCCAAAAACCGGCGGAAATCGCCGCCGACGGTTTTTCGCCGCCCGCCCATATTAATTTTTTGGATGCCGAAATTTCAATTCAACCGACCGCCCCGGGTCTGCGGCGACTGACGATTAATGTTGATCTCGCCCGTGGCAAAGTGAGCGACCTTTCTTACGATATTAAAGACGGTAAGCTAAAAATCTTTCTCACCCCGGACAACGGAATGCTTTCACCTGGCGATATCAGTTCCGAAAATTCCGATTTTAAGCACGACCTGATTATTACCGTTGATTCGCACAACCTGAACTCCCTGGGTGGACTTTATACCGGCGCCTCGGAACTTTTCTTCGCGCAGCCGATTGTGAACATTGACCACAATAACAACAACGAACATTTTGGTCAGCTCAATCTGGTTGATTTTTCCGCCAGCTCCAGCGCCGAAATTATTTTTGAAACTTTGGAGGCGCTGGATAAAAATCTTTTTGACGAAAAAATCAGCACGCTTCTTTTGGCGGGCATCATCTCCAAAACCCACGGCTTTAAACTGGCGACCGTCACGCCAAAAACTTTGGGAATTGCCGGCAAATTGATTGCCCTGGGCGCCAAGCGCGAAGAAATCGTCCACAATTTTTACCGCACCCGTGAAATTCCAACCCTGAAACTTTGGGGGCGGGCGCTCGCTCGGCTCAAGGCGGAAAAATCAAAAAAATTGGTTTGGTCGATTTTGACCAAAGCCGATTTTATCCAGTCCGGCGCCGAAGCCAATGTGCTCTCGGATGTTATTCAGGAGCTGATCGCCACCTCGCCCGAAGCCGAAACCGTGGTTTTACTTTATGAGAATATTGACGGCCGGCTGTGCGGGATCATCTCGTCTATCCGCGGACAAAAAGCCGAAGAACTGGGAACGCTTTTTGGCGCCTCCGGCACGCCGGAGATGACCGAGTTTTGCGTCACCCAAAAAAATCTGATTGAAGCGGAGCGCGAAGTGATTGACGCCATCAAAGCGAGGTTAAACTAAATCTCCTCCCCCTTGACGGGGGAGGATAAAAGGAGAGGGTGATCTTACGGTCATTCGCCCCCTCACCCCGCCTCTCCCACGAGGGGAGAGGGGTTTGTATCCTTGACTCTTAACCATAGCCAATGATAAACTAAAACCAGTTCTGTGAAGGAGGCGGGCGATGACCATTGAAGACCGTCAGAAAGAATTTTCCGATCTGGTCAAAAAGGCTCTGGAGCGTTTTCCGATTACGACCATCATGCGCCTCTTTGGTGCTTCCAAGCCCACCGTTCTGCGCTGGGCCAACGGGATCAGCTGTCCCCTTCCGGCGGTGATGCCAATGACTGAACGTAAATTGCAAAAGTTCCTTAATGAATCCCCCACCCAAACCAGGCAAGGGGGCGGACGATGACCGCGAAAAAAATGTTTTTGAACGCTCTTTTCACCGCCATTGTTCTTTCACTCACGAGCTGCGGCGCATTTGCCTACTACGCGCTCCCGGCAGACGATGTACGCGAGCTGAATGATGCCGTGCGGACATCCCTTCGGGAATGCAATTATGATTTTGTGCTTTCGGCGCATGTCCAGTTGGCTGCCGGGCGGGAACCAAGCAAGCAATGGTTCGATGCGAACGCGAGCCGGTGCATCGAGAGGTTTGAGCGAGTTATTGATCTTGCCGAAGCCCTTGAAAGAGAGGCAGTACATCCCAGGCACCGTGTGTCTTGCCAAAGGACTATCAAGATGGCCCACCGGGAAATACTAAAGATAGAGTTCCTGCGAGCCTGCTACGAGCAGACCAACGACCGCGAGGCCAACCTGGATTGTTTCAGGGCGGCACATACACTGTGATGCCAAGATAACCGCGCCTATTGACTTTTATCGGTATTTGTAATAACCTTTGTGAGGAGGTGACGTATGGGTAAAGTCCTTTTTACCGTCGCGATTGCTATGCTCTGCATCAATTGCGCTTCAAAAAAACCGACAAAAACAAATCCGACGATCATCATCGTCAATAACGATTGCCAGGCGCCGGAAGTAAAAACGGGCTTAAATTGGGATGCGTTCAACATTATATCAACGATCCGGTATAATTTTGAAATGACCCACCTCAGTTGCCGCGCAGAAAGCAAATCGGCGCTGGCATCCTCCGACTGGGTGTCGGCCTATGAGACCATCTACGATTGCCACTTTCAATTTGAAAGGATGAAGAGCGAGATTAATGAGACCCTCGGTAGGGCGAGAGGACCCAAGCCGACGGCTCAACAACTTATCAATCAAGTGGACGGACGAATTCATGCCTATCTCGATGCCATCGACTGCTTCCTTGATATCCATGAGTATGACAAGGATAAGTTTGACAAGGGATGGAAAGGCACGAATCACAGACAGGGAAAACAGTGCCTCAACAAGCTCCTTTAGAAAAATAAGGAACCCGACTCCGGTCGGGTTTTTTCTTTTGCGGCGGCGTCGCTTCTTTGCTATAATGGCTACATAAACAACTTGGGGAGGTCGGACTTCCGGAGGTCTCTCTTCCTTGCGAGGTCGAGGAAGTGAGACCTCCCAAAGTAACTTGGGGAAGTCCGACCTCCAACAGTTAGTATGTTCCAAACCGACCTTCGAAAAATCTTTTCCGCGCTTAAGAACGCGGGCTACACTATCCATGCTCCGGTGAACCCCGTTAGAAATCACGCCCGCGCTGGCGCGCCCGAAGGGCTGGGGCGGGCTATTTCTAACGGGGTGAAAACGCCGGACGGTATTTTTATAAGAGAAATCACCAATGAAAAAGAGGCTGACTACTCGGGAAAATGCCCGTGGGACTCGTGGAAGCGCCTTTTTTATCCGCCAAACGAGACGCTTTTTGCCGGAAAAGGAGGAATGAAGGAAGTTAAAACCGGATATCCAAAAATCGCCGTCTGGGGTATTAACGTCATTGACCTCAAAGCCGTGGGGCTTATGGATTTGATATTCGCGCGCGACCCCTATTATATAGAAAGGCGAAAAAATATTTTTATTGTCGGATTTTCGCCGAAACCGCTAAAAGATTATCAAAACTTCAGTTTTAAAATCCATAATGACACCATGGAGCACTTAAATTACGATCTTTTTATCTTAAAAAAAGAGGCCGGGTTCAAGCTCTATAGCGCCTCCAACGATGCGGACAAGCTCCTCAAGAAAGCGGGCGTTAAAGCGGACGTCCTTTTAACCCCGGGGGATTTAGTGGTGGAGGACAAGATTATCAGCGAGCTGGAGGGCGTGGTCGGTAAATCTTTTGACCATCCGGTGTGGAAAACGCTAAATGACCGTTGTATCGCCTGCGGTAAGTGCTCCATCGCCTGCCCCACCTGTTATTGCTTTGATTTGGTAGATACCGCGAGCGCGGACGGGAACTCTCGCGAACGGGTTTGGGGTGATTGTTTTTATTCCGAGTTCACCCGCATCGCCGGAAATTATATTTTCTTGAAAAATCCGGGTGAAAAATTATTTTTTTGGTACACGCACAAATTTTCCCGTGTCCCGGCGCAAGTGGGCTTTCCCGGCTGCGTCGGCTGCCGCCGCTGTTACGATGTCTGTCCGGTATTTATTGATATTGAAGAAACGCTCGCGGATTTAAAAACGAACGAAGCAGAAAAGTCAAAAAGATAATCCTCTCCCTTTCGCAAAGGGAGAGCGAGAGAGGGATTGATCAAATATCTTGTAACTAAAAATCCCCCTCGGTCCCCCTTTGAAAAGGGGGAGGTAACGTAAAATAATCCTCTCCCTTTCGCAAAGGGAGATAGAGAGGGATTGAAAAAATATGCCTCCATACCCAACTAAGATAAAGATGATCGCGAGAAAATTAAGAAACGACGCAACTCCTACGGAAGTAAAATTCTGGGCGAGAATCCGCAGAAAACAACTGAAGGGCCTACAATTTTATCGACAAAAACCGTTAGGAAAATACGTTGTTGACTTCTGCTGCCCGACAAAGAAACTGATTATCGAGATAGACGGCGGACAGCATTATTCCGAAGAGGGAAAAAATCAAAACCAAAAACGCGATGAAGACCTAAAGAACCTGGGATTTAAAACATTAAGATTTAGCAGTACAGATATCACAAAAAATATCGACGCCGTGATGGAAAAATTATTATTAGAAATTATTTAATCCCCCTCGGTCCCCCTTTGAAAAGGGGGAGGCGATAAATTAAATCCTCTCCCTTTCGCAAAGGGAGAGCAAGAGAGGGATTGGTTAGATACTATATCAAAAAATCCCCCTCAATCCCCCTTTGAAAAGGGGGAGGTAACAAAATGCAAAACCCTTATTCATCAAAACCGACTACTATCACTAACATCAAAGACGAAGCAACCGACATCCGTCTTTTTCAATTGGCCGGCGGAGTTAATTTTGAGCATGGACAGTTTATGATGGTGGGGATTCCCGGCTACGGCGAGGCGCCGTTTGATGTTTGCTCGGACAACCGCGAAAAAAGATATTTGGAAGTTTGCATCCGCAAAGCGGGCGACCTGACGGAAAAAATTTTTACGCTTGCCGTCGGCGATAAACTTGATCTGCGCGGGCCTTATGGCCATGGCTTCCCGCCGCTCGCGAAACTTCCGACAAAAAATGTGCTGATGCTCGGCGGCGGCACAGGATTTATTACCCTTCGCTCAATTATTAAGGAATTTATCCGCAACCGCAAGCTGGACGAGTTTGATGTCCAGGTATATTACGGCGCGCGCAACCGGAGCTGCCTCTTATTTACAGATGAATATGCTGATTGGCAAAAACGTGTTAAGCTTAATTTAGTTTTGGAAAAAAAAGAAGTTGGCCTATCCTGCGATATCGGCTTAATTACAGATCTCTTCACCCTCAAACAACCGAGAAACAAAAATCTGACGGTAATTATGTGCGGTCCGCCGGTGATGTACAAATTTGCGCTCCAAAAAGTAAAGGCGCTCGGCGTGCCGGATGAAAACATTTTTCTTTCACTGGAACGGCGGATGTTTTGCGGGCAAGGAGTTTGCGAACACTGTGGCGTTGGCCCGAAATATGTTTGCAAAGACGGCCCGGTTTTTACTTACGCGGAAGCGAAGATGCTGCCGGGCGCTTTCTAATATGTGCTTAACAATACCCGGTAAAATTATTTCCATCAATAATCAAACGGCGCGGGTTTCTTTGGGAGGAGAAACTCGCGATGTTTTTATGGGTACGGTTAAAGGCGCGAAGATTGGCGACTGGATACTCGCAACCGGCAACATTGGGGTGAGAAAAATCAACGCCCGAGACGCAAGGGAGATAATCAGTCTTCTGGAAGACTCAAAACAAATTAATAAAAATAAGATCGACCTAAAATTAAACGATATCTTTCGACGCGCCTGGGATAGGCGTCTAACCAAAGATGATTTACTGTATCTTCTGCGCCTCCAAGAAGACGAGGATTTAGCCGCGCTTTATTCCGAAGCCAATGTGATGCGCAAAACTATACTCAAAGATTTTATCTGCATTCATGGCATCATTGAATTTTCCAATTACTGCCAAAATGACTGCGCCTACTGCGGACTGCGCTCTGCCAACCGCCATCTCAAGCGCTATCGCATGACTATTAATGAAATTACGGCGGCGGCCGGCAAGGCTATCCAACGCGGATATAAATTATTGGTTCTGCAATCAGGCGAGGATTTTTTTTACAGCGACGACGCGCTCGCGGAAATCGTCAGAAAAATAAAAGAAAAAAATCGCGTTTTCATTTTTATGAGCGTCGGCGAACGCGGATATGAGTGTTACAAAAAGTTGAAAGCGGCCGGCGCCTCCGGCGTGCTCTTCCGCTATGAAACTTCCAACCCTCGGCTTTTTAAAAAACTGCATCCGCGAGGGAAAAATTTAGCGCGGCGACTGGAGCATCTCAAGTTTATGAAAGAGCTGGGCTTCTTTATTGCTACCGGCTCGCTCATTGGTCTCCCCGGACAAACCGAAAAAGATTTGCTTAATGACCTCTTAACGACCAAAAAATATGCCAATATGGTTTCTATGGGGCCATTTATTCCGACGGCCGACACGCCGCTGGCCAAAAGTCCCCACACCGAAGAAATTAAAAATTGGAAGGTGCGAATGAATCTCAAAATGATCGCCATCCTGCGGCTCTTGATACCCGAAGCGCGAATTCCGGTAGTGACCGCTTTGGAAACACTCGCCGGCGAAGATGGCCGCAAACAAGCGCTCCACGCCGGCGCCAATTCCTTGATGTTTAACCTCACCCCTGCCAAATACCGGCCATTATACAAAATCTACGGCAACAAATTTTACCAAAAAGAAAACATCTGGGAAAAATACGGTTTGTTCAAATATGAAGAAAGTTATAAAATGCTGGAAGAAAGAATGGCGAAGGAATTGGAGAGAAATGAAAAGCAAAATTGAGTAATGTCTATGCCGATGACCAATACAATCTTCAATGAACGCGAAATTTTTGAAATTCTAGAGCGTACCGCGCGGCCACCCAACCAGAGAGTGCTTGAGGTGATTCAAAAAGCGCGGGGGACGAAAGGCCTAACGCTCAAAGAGGTCGGTTGTCTCATCAATAGCGGAAACGAAACATTGCCGCAACTTTTTGAAACGGCAAAATTCATAAAAAATCAAATCTACGGCGAGCGGCTGGTGTTTTTCGCGCCTCTTTATGTTTCCAGTTTTTGCGTTAATGATTGCGCATACTGCGGGTTTCATCTGCAAAATAAAGCGCCGCGAAAAAAATTAACTTTAGAAGAAATAAAACAACAGACCGAAATTTTGGTTGATATGGGACACAAGCGTCTGCTTCTGGAATTCGGCGAGGATCCAAAAAATAATCCGATTGATTACGTGGTGGAGGTTATCAAAACCATTTATGCCACTAAAGTCGGACGCGGCGAAATTAGACGCGTCAATGTTAACTTGGCCGCGACCTCAATTGACGATTACAAAAAATTAAAAGCCACCGGCATCGGCACTTACCAGCTTTTCCAAGAAACTTATCATTATGACACCTACCAAAATCTGCACCATGGGCCGAAAGCGGATTTTATCCGCCAACTGACTGCCCACGATCGCGCTTTTGAGGCCGGTATTGATGATTTGGGAATCGGCGTTCTTTTTGGCCTCTACGATTGGCGGTTTGAAGCACTGGCGCTTGTCGCCCACGCGGAGTATCTGGACAAAACGCACGGCGTGGGACCGCATACTATTTCCGTACCGCGATTTCGTCCGGCGCCGACCGTTAATTTCCGGCCGCCATGGCCTGTCAGTGACGAGGATTTTCTGAAGCTCATCGCCATTTTACGCCTGGCCGTGCCTTATGCCGGAATGATTATTTCTACCCGCGAGACGCCGGAACTAAGAGAGCGCGCCTTTACCATCGGCATCTCGCAAACCAGCGCCGGATCGCGAACCTCGCCCGGCGGTTATGGAAAAGAAAAAACCGTGGCGCAATTTAATATCTCCGATGGGAGGCCGCTTGATGCCGTGCTCAAGAGCGTAATGGAACAGGGACTTCTGCCGTCTTTTTGCACTGCTTGCTATCGCAGCGGCCGTACTGGTGATAAATTTATGGAGTACGCCAAATCCGGCAATATTCAAAACTTTTGCCGACCGAACGCGCTTTTAACTTTCAAGGAATATCTTGAAGATTATGCCGATAGCGCAATAAAAATAAAAGGGGAACAAGTGATTAATCAATATTTATCACAAATTCCAAACGAGATTATCCGCGCCAGAACCGAGGAAAAACTTAAAATGATTGAATCGGGCTTAAGAGATTTATATTTTTGAGATATAATGGACTTATGCGACATAAACCAACAATCGCCATCTACTCTCTCACCTGCTGCGACCAAAAATAAAACCTCCTCCCCTTACTACTCGCGTTGCAAGTGAGCGAGCAATGCGAAGGTGGGGAGGGGTTGCTAATCTTATGACAAACAAAAAACCCACAATCGCGATATATTCACTCACCTGCTGCGACGGATGCGAATTCGCCATTTTGGATTTGCCGGAAAAACTTTTGGAGCTCACTAAACACGCGGAAATAAAGCGCTGGCGGCTTTTGGATGAGAATGGCCCGCCGGCGGATGAGACATACGACATCTGCTTTGTGGAGGGAAGCGCGGTGACGAAAGAAAATGTAGAAACCCTGAAAAATCTCCGCGAGCGTTCAAAGTTTTTATGCGTCTTGGGAAACTGCGCCGAATTCGGCGGCATTCACCGCATTAAAAATTGGCACGACAAAGAACAGCTATCCCGATACGTCTATAAATACGCCGAGACGATTGAGAATCCAAAAATCCAAAATATTGACGAGCAGGTAAAATTTGATTTTGCCATCCCCGCCTGCCCGCTCAACGGCGAGGAGTTTTACCGGATTGTGAACGAGATGCTCGCCGGCAAACATCCAAAAATTGAACTCCGTCCGGTTTGCTACGAATGCCAGACGCGCGGATACGAGTGTATTTTGCAAAAAGGACAAATTTGCCTCGGGCCGCTTACTCTTGGTGGATGCGAGGCCGTCTGCCTCGGCAGCAAAATGCCCTGCTGGTCGTGCCGCGGACTTTTGCCGGAAGTTAAACTCCGCCCCGATGCTTACAAAAATCTGTTAAAATTTTTACTGGAGCGTCATTCAAAAGATGAAATTGATAAAGCGATGGAAGTGTTTGGAGTGAAAGATGAATATAATAAATTACTAGCCGCCTAAATTAGTCTAATTGATCTAATTATTCTAATTAGTCTAAATAACGACTAAATGTTTAAAATCACAAATTCAAAATTACAAGCTCCAAATAAATTACAAATCCCAAATAAATTCTCCGCCAGAGGCGGATGCGCCTATGGCGCAAAAATCTAAAATTCAAACCGTTTTGTCCGCCAGCTGGCGGGTTGGTCATTGAAATTTATTTGGGATTTGTAATTTTGGATTTGGTGCTTCACCGATTGTTTAGAATAATTAGGTTAATTAAAAATTACTATGAAGATCGAATTAAATCACCTTGCTAAGACGGAGGGTCACGGAAGTTTTAAGGGCTCGCTTTTGGAGGGACAAATCGCCGAAGCCAAAATGCTCTCCGATGAAGGCGCGCGGCTGGTAGAGGGAATACTTTTGGGGCGGAGATTTTCCGACGCGCCGGTGATTACCGCGCGGATATGCGGCATTTGTCCGGTGGTCCATGTCCTCACCGCCGCGAAAGCGATGGAAGCGGCGATGGGCGTTAAAGTGAGCGCGCAAACAATTAAAATGCGCGAGCTTTTGGAGCACGCGCAAATTATTCATAGCCATGGCTTGCACCTTTTTTTCCTCTCGCTCCCCGACTTTGTAAATATTGACAATAACTTGCGGCTGATGAAAGAGTTTCCGCGCGAGGCCAAGGCGGCAATCAAAGTCCGCGAATTCGGAACGAAAATCGTCAAGGCCGTCGGCGGCCGGATCATCCATCCCCTCGCCGTGGAAGTCGGCGGATTTAAACGGCTTCCGGATAAAAAAGATTTGGAAAAAATCCTTGAAATCTATGATGAAACGTTGGAGGCGGCCTGGACCGTGGCTAAAGTATTTCAAAAACTTAAATTTCCGGAATTCAGCCGCCAGACGGATTACTTCTCGCTCCAGACAAAAAAAGATTACGCTGTTTACGATGGCGATGTCGTCAGTTGGGGCGGCAAAAAAATAAAACCAACGGAATTTTTAGCGCATGTTGAAGAGCTCCACGAAATGAACGATGCAGTCAAGCGCGCGCGCTGGAATAAAAAATCGTTTATGGTCGGGGCGCTGGCGCGGCTTCACAATAATTCCGCCTATCTTTCTCCCGAGGCCAAAAAAGCCTGGAAAGGATTCGGCATTAAGCTCCCGACATGGAACACTACCTACAATGTCGCGGCGCAGGCGGTTGAATTCCTCCTCAAGCTGTTCGTAGGTGAAGCTGGCCTTTTCAATTCCTCCGGAACCGTCGAGCGACGGAAGTTCGAGCCGGAACGGCCCTTTACGGAACTCGTCCAGATCCTTCTGCTGGCCTTCCCGGCTTCCCTTGCTGGACGTGCGTTCGAGGCGGTAGATGCGTGAGGCAACGTTGGCCCGCTTGTCGGTGTATTCGGCGGTCACGGCGTCCAGCCGCTTTTCGATGTGGGCCACCTGGCTGTC
>ERZ1292640.4336-Hain-H43-02um-R1-4336-length-10815-cov-5_pt1 | contig 10815 bp, 7 predicted proteins | sample MGYA00564404_ERZ1292640 | MGnify/ENA primary metagenome ERZ1292640 (study PRJEB36523, sample SAMEA6512636) | groundwater metagenome | collected 2019-01-08 | study: AquaDiva: Metagenomics assemblies of 32 groundwater samples | reverse complement strand
AACCCAACTCAAACCAACGAAAGCCCCCACCCGAACACCCGATCGGCCGCATCATATCGGACGCACCACACTTTGCGTTGCTGTAGCACGGGAATTTCTGCGCCCTGAGTGTACGCTGTCAAGTCTTTGTTCTTGCCGAACTGTAATTGAGACCAATTCTCAACACATTCTCACAATTGACCACACCGTTCCGCCGCTGGCGTTCACCCCTCCTAGCGTTTCGCCAAACCTAATCTGAACGAACCAAGCAGGCTCATGCCACAACCCCCAAAAACCAACATCCTCGTCGAACTCCTCCCGCGGCTCCTGGGGCCGATGGTCACTGGACTGGCCGTATCTGTCTCGATGTGGTGCGCCTGGGTTGTGTTGCATCACCCGGCGGTTGGATTGCGGCCACGCGTCTCGGGCCCGATACTTATTGTGATTCAGGTGCTCGCCTTGGCCCGTTATTCGTCCCGATGGCGGTCGTCGGTCCATCCGGTGGCCACCACGCTGCTTGGGGTGGTCACGGGTGCCTTTTCAGGGGTCTTCAATCTCTGTGCCCTCAGTTCGATCCTGGTCGAGCAGTCGAGTCCGGCAGGGGGCATGAATGTCACGAATCAGTTGCTCGCGGGTGGTGATCGCCCCTCGCTCTGGATCGTGATCCCCGGCTATCTCGCACTGAGCCTCGCCATGGGGCTCGTCGGCGGCGCCATCGCTCACCTGGTGTCGAGCGATCGTCCGACAGCTCCCTCGACCCCGTCCGACTGGCTCGGGCGTCTGGCCCGAATCACGCTTGCTGCGGTCTTTCCGCTGCTCATCTTGGGGGGATTGGTCACCTCGACGGGGAGCGGGCTGGCGGTGCCCGACTGGCCCACCACTTACGGCGGCAACATGTTCCTCTACCCCATCAGCCTGATGGCGAGCGACAGTCATGTGTACGTCGAGCACAGTCACAGGCTCTTTGGCGTGCTGGTGGGCTTCTCGACTTTGATCCTGGCTCTGATGGCCACCCGCGTCGATGCGAGGCCCTGGGTCTGGAAGTGGGCGTGGGCATGCTTCGCGCTTGTCTGTGCACAGGGTGTTCTGGGAGGCCTCCGCGTCTCGATGCCCACGCAGACCAAGGCGCTCATCCACGGCGTGCTCGCCCAGCTCATCTTCGGCATGCTCGCGGCCCTGGCGGCCTATCTCAGCGATGCTTATCGGGCGCCGACACCCTCGTTCGTTCCAGGTGATCGCGCTCGGCGCACCTGGGCAACCCTCACGCTGCACCTCCTGATCATCCAGCTCATCATGGGCGCGATGTATCGGCACACCGGACAGGTCCACGCCCTGTACACCCACATCGGACTTTCGCTGCTCGTGCTCGCCGCGACGGTTGTGGCAGGCGCCGTTGCGTCCAAGCGTCCGTCGGACGGCACCCCGCAGACCGCGATTTTCGGCAAGGCCGGACTCTTTGTGGGCTTTGTCGTCGCGATCCAATTCATGTTGGGCGGAGGAGCCTTCTTCGCCGTGCCGCCGGGCAGCCACAAGCCGGTCCCCTCGGCGAATGAGCTGCCAAGTGTGGCTCCCGTTGAGAGCTGGAAGCCTCTGGTCCGAACGGCACACCAGGGAAACGGGGCCCTTTTGCTCGCGGGTGTGTCGTTCCTGGCGGTCCACTGCCGAAGACTGCCCCGTACAAAGCCCTAGTCGCGATCGGCCCTGTTCCGTCGCCACACGAGCAGCCGATGCTGTACGCGGCTCTTGCACGCGCGGGCCGGTGCTGCGATACTGAACGTCGAGTCGGTGCGGAATGTGCGAATGCCGCAATCGCGAGGGCGTGATTCCGTTGAATAAGAGACGGGCCGTCGGGTGCCAAGCGCGAGGGCCGTCCCGGGAGTAGTCCAACCATGCCGATGCAGCCGCAAACGCCGCCGACCGAATCGCCCGCGACCAAGGCATCACCCTCTTCCAAGTCCAAGCCCGACCAGGGCGGGGCGAGGATCAACGCGTCGATGTCACCGATCAAGCCCGAGAACTTCGGGTACGACCAGGCACGGCATCTGCTCTGGCGTGCCGGGTTCGGGGGCACTCCGCGACAGATCCAGGCGCTGGCGTCGTGGGGTCCTGAGCGGGCGGTGGAGTACTTGGTCAATTTCGATCAGGTGCCGGGCGAGGGCGTGAAGGACGGCACGTTCGACAAGGACATCATGCACCCGCCGACCGCCGAAGAGCGGGCGGCGCAGGCCGAGGCCCGCAAGAACCGCGACGAGGAGAAGCTCCAGCAGCTCCAGGCCGAGCGGCAGAAGCGCGAGCGCTGGGACCGGGTGCAGATCGGCGAGATGCAGAAGTGGTGGCTCAAGCGGATGATCGAGACGCCGCGTCCGCTCGAGGAGAAGATGACGCTCTTCTGGCACGGGCACTTCGCGACCAACTATCGCACGATCGAGAACAGCTACCACATGTTCATGCAGAACGAGATGTTCCGCAAGCACGCGGTGGGCAATTTCTCGAACCTGATGTTCGGGATCATCCGCGACCCGGCGATGATCGCGTACCTGAACAACAACGACTCCCGCAAGGGCAAGGCCAACGAGAACCTCGCCCGCGAAATCATGGAGCTGTTCAGCCTTGGGATCGGGTCGTACACCGAGAACGACATCAAGGAGGGGGCCCGGGCCCTCACCGGCTACACGTTCAACGACGACGCGTTCACCTTCAACAAGGGCAACCACGACGACGGCGAGAAGACCATCTTCGGCAAGCGAGGCAAATTCGACGGCGATGGCTTTGTCAAGCTGATCCTGGAACAGCCCGCCGTGAGCAACTACATCACCCGCAAGCTGTACCACTTCTTCGTCCACGAGCTCCCGCCCCTGGAGCGGGCCGAGGACTCCAAGCTCGACGCGTCAATCAGGGGCTCGATGCGAGACCTGGCGTCGACGTTCCTCCGCAGCAAGTACGAGGTCAGGCCGGTGCTCAAGCGGCTCTTCCTGTCCGAGCACTTCTATTCACCGGCGTTCATGAACGAGCAGATCAAGGGGCCGGCGCAGGTGATCGTCGGCGCCATGCGAAGCCTTGACACGCCCGTGCGCGATCTCTCGATCCTCAACGATGCCCTGGACCTCATGGGACAGAACATCCTCTTCCCGCCCAGCGTCAAGGGCTGGGACGGCGGGCGAACCTGGATCAACACCAGCACGCTCTACGTGCGCCAGAACATCATGGCCTTCCTCATCACCGGCAAGCGCCCTCAGGGCTACGACCCCAGCGCCGAGACCGAGCGGTACGACCCCATGCCCCTGCTCTCAGAGCTCAAGACCGCCGAGCCCGCCGCCATGAGCGATCCCGTCAAGGTCGTTGACTACCTCCTCAAGCTCACGCTGGGAAGCACGCCCGCGCGTGCCCAGGAGCCGCTCCTGTCCTTCCTGGCCAAGAACGGCAACCAGCTGGGTTCGGACCACGTCCGCGGCCTCTTGCTGCTGATCACCGCCATGCCCGAATACCAACTCTGCTAGACTGAACCGTCACGCCGCTCTCGCCCGCCAGTTCCGGATCCAAACCATGTCAAACCACGAGCACACCATCTTCTCTCGCCGCCGATTCCTGGGCAACGGTCTGACGCTCGCGTCGGCCGCGGCCGCCGTCCCCGCGTTCATCGGGGGCACGGCCGACGCCATGCTCGAGCGCATGCTCACGGCCGGGCTCACCAGCCTTCCGGGCGTTCCCGACGATCACATCCTGGTCGTGGTGCAGATGGGCGGCGGGAACGACGGGCTCAACACGGTCGTGCCCTACGGGATGGACGCGTACTACAAGGCCCGCCCGGGCATCGGCGTGCCGCAGGCGCAGGTGCTCCAGCTGGCCAACGCCAGCGGGGTGGGGCTGCATCCGGGTCTCAAGGGGCTCAAGGAGATGTACGACAACGGGATGATGGGGATCGTGCAGGGCGTGGGGTATCCCAACCCCAACCGCTCGCACTTCAAGAGCATGGACATCTGGCACACCGCCGAGACCAGCGGCACGGGCGATGGCTGGATCGGCCGGTACATGGACTGTGAGTGCTGCGGGTACGGCAGCGGTGAGTCGGGCAAGCCGGCCAAGCCGGCGGTCGACACGGGCGGCCTGCCGGGCATCGCGATCGGAAGGACCGCGCCTCTTTCGATGCAGGGACGGGCCGCCAAGCCCGTGAGCTTTGAATCGGCCGACCTCTTCCGCTGGTCGGGAGAGGACATCCACGAGGCGCTCCGCGAGCCCTACCACGCGATCAACCGTCGGGGCGAGTCCAAGGAGATCGCGGCGGACTCCAACGCCGCATTCCTGCTCCGCACCGCCTTGGACGCGCAGGTGGCCAGCGACACGATCCGCAAGGCCGTCGCCCAGCAGACACTGGCGACGTTCCCCAACAGCGGGCTGGCCAGGGACCTGTCGATGGTGGCCAAGATGATCCGCGCCGGTCTGAAGACCAAGGTGTACTACGTCAACCTGGGCAGCTTTGACACCCACGCCGGCCAGGGCGGCGCCAACGGGCGTCACGCCAACCTGCTCACGCAGTGGAGCGACGCGATCAAGGCGTTCTACGCGGACCTCAAGCAGCAGGGCAACGACGGGCGCGTGCTGACGATGAGCTTCAGCGAGTTCGGGCGCCGCGTGAGCCAGAACGCCAGCCAGGGCACCGACCACGGCACCGCCGCACCGCTGTACCTCTTCGGGCCGATGGTCAAGCCCGGGGTGCACGGCGAGCATCCGTCCTTGACCGACCTGGATCAGGGCGACCTGAAGTACAAGGTCGATTTCCGCAGCGTCTACGCGAACATTCTGGAGAGCTGGTTCAAGGCCGACAGCAAGCCGATCCTCGACGGCTCGTTCAAGGGCTTCGAGGTCATGAAGAAGGCGTAGGACGAGTCAACGATCGTCGCGAGTGAACCCTCGTCAACGAGCCCCGAGCGTCAGCGAGTGGGAACCCGCTCGCTGACGCTCGGGGCTCGCATTCTTCGGAGGCCAAGAAAGAGCGATGACACTCACGATCGCGGAACTCGCGGGGTTTCTGGGACAACCAGCAGAGGTTCTCCAGGCTGCTCCGCCATTCAGCGAATGGACCTTTCGGAGAGAGGTCGAAACGGACCCTGATGTCCCACGCATTTACTATGAGTGCGAGCGTGAAGGCTTTGAATTCACGTGCGACAATCATGACCGTGCGAGCACTCTTTTTCTTCATACTTGGGGCCCTCGCAGATTTTTGGTTCCCCTGCAAGACTTGAAATTGGCGTCGTCGCGTCAAGAAATTCTTGATCGATTTGGAACGCCATCGAAGAGCAGAGGCGGAACGAGCCATCCAATCCTTGGGAAATTCGGGCCATCGGATCGATTTGTGCGAGACGGCTACGTCCTTCATGTTGAGTTTCGTGATGATGCCGATGCAATACGTCTCATCACACTGATACGTCCAGATGTTGTGCCGTAAACCCTCGTCAACGAGCCCCGAGCGTCGGCGAGCGGGTTTCGATCTGGGCGCTTCGAAGTGCGCGAACGAATAGCCGCACCACGCGGCTGTGGGTGGTTCGGGTAGGCGAGAGGTGTGGGTTTGCGCCGAGTGGTGGCACCCGGAGCCGTTCGCTGACGCTTGGGGCTCGTATTGTTTGGCATGCGAATTCGAGACGTCGCTGCTGCTCTCTTGGCCACTGGCGTGGCCGCCTTCTGGGCCGGGCGACTCACCGCGCCCGCCGCACCAGCGCCGGCCGCTGCGACATCGACAACGGTGCAGCAAACGGGCCTCTTCACCGTGACCAAGACCGTCGACGGCGACACGGTGCACGTGACTCAAGCGGGGATGGAAGAGGTTGAGAAGGTGAGGCTCCTGGCGATCAACACGCCCGAGCGCGGGCGCCCTTGGTACGCCGAGGCGACGGCCGCGCTGGCATCGCTGGTGCAGGACAAGTCCGTGCAACTCGAGCCCGAGAAGCCCGGCAAGCTGCAGCGTGACAGGTACGGCCGCTGGCTCGCGTACATCATCGTGGACGGCAAGAACGCCAACGTGGAGATGGTGAGGCTCGGGTGGACGCCTTACGACAGCAAGTACAGCAGCGACCGCTACGAGAAGGAGATGCGGGCGGCGGAGGAAGAGGCACGGGCGGCCAAGCGCGGCATGTGGTCTGGGAAATAGGAGAAAGGCAATTCACCACAGGGAGCACCGAGGGCGCAGAGAAAGAGATTGGAGTTTGAATTGGTCTTGCCACAATCAACGCAGCACGCAGCACGCAGCACGCAGCACAACTCCTCCTCTGTGCTCTCTGTGCTCTCTGTGCCCTCTGTGGTGAATTGTCTTTTCTTGCTCAGACATGTCCCGCGGACTGCCACTGTTTGATCGCGTCGATGGGGTGGATCAGCATGATGACATTGGTCGTAAGGTTGTCGCGCATCGTCAGCAGGAGGCCGATCTCGATGGCGACGAAGAGCGCGAGCGAACGCCAGAGGCCAATCCACCGGGCGACATAAACGCCAAGGATGCAAAAGAGCACGTCGCATGTGGAGTTGACCACGCTGTCGCCCAGGTAGTCGAGCGACATGGTGGACTCGCGGTAGCGGTTGATAATCAGGGGCGAGTTTTCCAGGACTTCCCAGGCCGCGGCGATGGTGATGGCGCCAAAGAGCTTCCAGTCGAAGGAGAGGCGTCGTGCGACGAGACAGAAGAAGCCGTAGAAGATGAGCCCATGTGTGAAGTGGGTGAAGCTGTAGGGATCGGCGATGTGCTGGGAGCAGTGGGGGGTCCACACGTCGGAGATCCAGGGGCTCCAGTCGCGCAGGGCGCAGTACCAGATGCGGCCTTCGATGCGCATGGCGACGATCATCGCGATCACGACGACCAGGCCCGCGATCCGTGGAGCGCTGAGGAGAGAGGATCTGGCAGGGTTGGATTCGTTGGTCACAAGTGGTCTCAGCCGATCCTGTCGCGCCCGTTCATGTATGGGCGGAGCGGCTCGGGGATGTTGACCGAGCCGTCGGCGTTCTGGTGGTTCTCCAGCAGCGGGATGAGGAATCGCGGGCTCGCCAGGACGGTGTTGTTGAGGCTGTGGCAGAACGTGATGTCGCCCTTGGCCGGGCCGCCGCCGCCCGCGCGGTAGCGAGTGTTGAGCCTGCGGCACTGGAAGTCGTAGAGGCGGCTGGCGGAGTGGGTTTCGCCGTAGGCGCCTGTGGGTGCGCCGCCCTTGGCCGCGACCTCTCCTCGTCCTGGCATCCAGCTCTCGATGTCGACCATGTCGGCGTTCTTGGGGCCAAGGTCCGCGGTGCAGCACTGCAGGAGGCGGTAGGGGATGTGCAGGCTCTGGAGGATCTGCTCGACATAGCCGATCATGGTCTTGTGCCACTTGCGGCTCTCGGCCTCGTCGGCCTTGCAGATCACCACCTGCTCGACCTTGTCGAACTGGTGGATGCGGTAGAGGCCCGCGGTGTCGCGACCGGCGGCCCCGGCCTCGCGCCGGAAGCAGGTGCTGACGGTCACGTACTTGATGGGGAGCTGGGATTCATCGAGGATCTCGTCCATGTGGATGCCCATGAGACCAACCTCGCCGGTGCCGGTAAGGAACAGGTCGTACCCCTCGGGTCCGCCCGTGCGGCGCTTCTCGTCGACGAGGTACGCCTGCTCGCGTCCGGCGGGGAAGAAGCCCGTGCCGATCATCGCCTCTTCTTTCACCAGCACCGGAACGCTCATGGGGCGGAAGCCCTGCTTGTAGGTCATGAAGTCGACGGCGTAGCGGAGGACGGCGTGGTGGAGGGCCATCCCGTCGCCCGAAAGGATGTAGGAGCGCGAGCCCGCGAGCTTGACGCCCCGCTCGAAGTCGGCGAGCCGTAGGTTCTTGACGATTTCCTGATGGTTCCTTGGAACAAAGCCGCGCTGCGACTCGAAGGACTTGGCTGTGTCAAAGCCGGGGGGATTCCATCTTGAGACTTCGACGTTGTCGTCGGCGGAGGTGCCCAGGGGGACGTCCGCATCGGGCGGCAGCGGGACGGCCAGGAGGATGTCGTTGATCTTCGGATCGAGCTCGGCGAGTTTGGATTCGAGTTCCTGGACGCCGGCCTTGCGCTGGATGGGCTTGGCGCTGAGGGACTCGATCTCCAGCTCGATGACGCGGGCTTCTTCGCCGTGCTTGCCTTTGAGCTGGCCCTTGAGCTTGCCGATCCGCGGGCCGATTTCTTTGGCCTCGCGATTCTGCTCGGCCCTGAGGTTCTCGACCTGCGAGAGGAACTGGCGTTTCTGGGCGTCGAGAGTGATCAGGGTGTCGATGTCGACCTGGATGCCCTTGGCCTTGGCGCCAAGAGCGAAACGGGCGGGATTCTCGCGGAGCTGTTTGAGGTCGATCATGGTGCCCAGTGTAGCTTTGGGACGGCAGGGGGGCTGGATTAAGTGGCATCGCCCTTCCAGGCGATGTTCCGGACCGCCGAACACCGGGCGGAAGCCCGGTGCCACGGCCGAGGCAATCAGATACACTCTGGTTCGTTTGTGCCGGGGATGTGAGCTTTTTTGTTTCTGGTCTTTGGAGCGATCCCCATGGGGACCTGGTATCTCAAGCCGATTCGTGGATCTGCGGCGGTGGTGAAGCTCGGCAAGGGAAAGGTATCGATCGGGCGTCACCCCGACAACGTGGTCCCCATCACCGACGATCTGTCGTCGCGCTTTCACTGCGAGATCGAGGAGGTCTCGGCGGGCACGTTCGTGCTCAAGGATCTTGGCTCCAAGAACGGGACCAAGGTCAACGAGGCCAAGGTGATGGAGAGCAAGCTCAAGGCCGGGGACGTGATCCGGGTGGGGCACCACGAGTTCCTGCTCGAGAACGATCTGGTTCCCGACGACAGCGCGGGTCTTTCGGACTCGGCGATCGAGGCGGCCGAGGGGTCGCTGGTGACCAACGCCGACGCCAATCCGATGGCGTGGACCGCGACGATCAACGAGATGATCGAGAATCTCCCGCCCAAGTCGTCGGTGCTGCCGGAGGTCACGATCATCGACAGCTCGGGCAAGCCCAGCCAGGCGCTCTCGGGGAGCAGCGACGGGCCGGCGGCGGTCAGGCTGCTGCTCCACGCGTCGCTCAAGGCGCGGTCGACCGATGTGCACATCGAGCCCAAGCAGGAGACGTATCACACGCGTTTCCGCGTCGACGGGCAGATGATCACGATCGTCGAGTTGCCCATGCGGGTGGGCGAGCTTTTCTTCGGGCTCATCAAGGCCGCGTGTGCCATGCGGGTGGCGGGGCGCGACGCGGTGCTAGAGGGTCACTTCTCGGCCAAGTTCGGGGAGCGGCGCGTCGAGTACCGCGTGAGCTTCACGCCCAGCGTGTACGGGCAGAAGCTCGTGCTACGTGTACTCGACACCATGAACGCGCCCGGAAGCCTGACGGAGATGGGCATGGCGGGGTACATGGTCGACCGGGTGCGAAGGACGTGCGCCCAGGACCACGGGATGTTCCTGACGTGCGGGCCGACGGGTTCGGGCAAGACGACCAGCCTGTACAACGCCCTGCGCGAGATCGACCGCGAGGCCCGCAACGTGGTCACGATCGAAGATCCCGTCGAGTATCAGCTCGACAACATCACCCAGATTCCCATCGACGAGGGCAAGGGCAACACCTTCGGCGGTCTCCTGCGCAGCGTGCTGAGGCAGGACCCCGACGTGATCCTGGTGGGCGAGATCCGCGACGACGAGACGGCCCGAACCGCGATGCAGGCGGCCATGACGGGGCACCTGGTCTTCTCGACCGTGCACGCCAAGGACACGATCAGCGCGATCTTCCGCCTCTTGGACCTCAAGGTCGAGCCGTTCCTGGTGGCCAACTCGCTCGACCTGGTGATCGCCCAGCGGCTGGTGCGTCAGCTCTGCGATCACTGCAAGCGCAGCGTGCCGGTGGCGCCGGGCGTCTCGACGCGCCTGGGCAAGTTCATGGGCGGCAAGAGCGAGATGTACGTCTCGACGGGGTGCCCCAGGTGCCTTCGCACGGGCTACCGCGGGCGACGGGCGATCTTTGAGCTCCTGGAGTTCAACGACGACCTGCGGGACGTGGTGCTCAAGAGCCCCACGATCGCGGACATCAAACGGATCATCGAGCAGGGCCTCTTCACGACCCTCGCGCAGTTCGGCTGGCGCCTGGTCGCCGAGGGCACGACAACGCTTGAAGAGGTCGATCGTGTGGCCGGGCAGGGGTAAGGCAGAGGCACCAGGCACTGGGCACTGGGGAAGAACAAAGAGGCCCGGAATCCGAGGTGGATTCCGGGCCTCGCTCTCTTATTGCCTTTCCCTAGTACCTAGTGCCTTGCGTTTCAACATCCCGCCTCGAACGCCACCACAAAGGCGTCGTAGTCGAAGAAGTCGACGGTGCCGTCGGTGTCGAAGTCGGCGGCGAGGCTGCCAAACTCGAAGGCCGCCACGAACGCGTCGTAGTCGAAGAGGTCGACGGTGCCGTCCTCGTCGAAGTCGGCGGGGCAGTACACGGCGAAGACGCCGTTCTCCTGCCCCGGGCCCTCCAAGGCGACGACCTTGACGATCCAGCGCCGCGGAACCTCGATCGCGTCGAAACCGCCGAAGACGATCCCGTCGGGGCCCAAGAGGCCGTGGTTGGTGGAGATGATGTGGTGCGTCTCGCCGCTGAGGGGCGCGTGTCCCGGGGCCGTCCGGACGACGAGCGTGCCGGCCAGAACGATGTCGCTGGAAACAGTGTGGAGGTTCGGTGTGAACACGAGGTTTGAGAGTGAGTGGATGTTGTCGTGCGTGACGCTATCGAAGATGTCGATCTCGGTGCGCGTGGTCGAGTTGAAGAAGGTGTCGCCGTTGAGGAGGAGCGCTCCGCTTGAGCCGGGGGCACCGGGTGA
>ERZ1292640.4334-Hain-H43-02um-R1-4334-length-10815-cov-50_pt1 | contig 10815 bp, 5 predicted proteins | sample MGYA00564404_ERZ1292640 | MGnify/ENA primary metagenome ERZ1292640 (study PRJEB36523, sample SAMEA6512636) | groundwater metagenome | collected 2019-01-08 | study: AquaDiva: Metagenomics assemblies of 32 groundwater samples | reverse complement strand
CCTAAGGGACGTGCGAGGCATTCATCCGGGACTGACAAGACTTGCCTGGGGGCCCCATGGATAACTTTGAGAAGTGGTGGAACGAGAGGTCGAAGTTCTGGAAGGGAATTCGCACGGGCGACCACGACATCGCTCTTGAGGCGTTGGGCTACTGGCGCACGAGCCCGGGACCGACTACGCCCCAACCGCGGGTATCCGACACACCGGAGACCACGGCCGCCAGCAAGTGTGGTACCGTGTGTGGCCTGATTAGCGTGGGGCTTATCAATCACCACAGCAGGCTTAACGAGACGTACTGGCGGCAGGCTCGGATGTGGCTGGAGAAGATGGACGCGGCGACGCCCGGTATGGCGCAGGCTCTGGACGACCTCATCGATCAGTGGCACAGCTTCGGGATCGAAGCCGGTCAGAGTCGCGGCGTGTGGGATCTGATGGAAGCGGCCAGCTTCCGAACGTGGATGGATCAACTGATCGCCGCCATGGAGCAATACCGCGACGCATGTGCGGCCTTGCAGCAAACATAACTGGCGTGGAATCGCTCATGCTGTTTGGCTTGCCGCGGAGGCGGCGGCGGTCCCCGGCCCGCGCAGATCCTTGCGTCGCCATAGAAGCCGCAGGGGCACCCGGGCATGTAACAACTGCACCTTGGGGCGGACATATCGGGCTCCAGCCAGAAAGGCGGCCTAGACCGCGCACTCCTGAGCTTGCGTGTTTTCAAGCGGGTCGCATATTCCGAATCCCACCCTCACCGCCATCGATGTCTTCTTGACGGGGAGCTTTGCGCGCTGGTCCTGCCCGGGTGGGCGCCGAGGCCATGTGAGTGTTCCTGGCCCACACGACCACCCGCTTCCGCCAGGATCACGGTCGCATGCTAATGGACGGACCGGGATGTTACACCGCCACCGGCCAGTGGGTTTCCCCGGCCATTCGACCGCGGCGCTTGCCTCCCCATAGTCCGGAACCGAATCCCCATGTTAGTCTGAACTGACAGCTCCTAACGCAGCGGAGGTGAACAGTGTTGGATACGGTTTCACGAAGAGGTTTTCTCGGGACTGCCGGCGGGATGGCCGCACTCCCGGTGACGGCGCGTTCCTACCAACGGATCCTCGGGGCGAACAGCCGGATTCAGATCGGCCAAATCGGATGTGGTCACCGGGCCGCCGGCCTTCGCCGCATGTTGAAACTATCGTCAAGAACCGACCCTAATTTTGATTTGCGCAGCGTGTGCGACATCTGGACGGTCAACATGAACAGGGCGGCGGATCACGCCAAAGAGCTCTTCGGCACGCGTCCGAAGACGTACAAGCACTCGGAAGACCTGCTGGCCGATCCGGAGCTGGACGCCGTCATGGTGGCCACCGGTGATCACCAGCACGCCAGGATGCTCGTGGAGGTGGTGCGCGCCGGCAAGGACTGCTACTGCGAAAAGCCCATGGCCAACACCCTCGCCGACGCCAGGCTGGCCCGGGACACGGTGAAGGCTGGCAAGCAGGTGGTGCAGATGGGCTCGCAGTGGTTGAGCTGCCCCTATCAGCATCGGGTACGCCAGATCATACGCAGCGGCAAGCTCGGCAAGATCACCAGAATCGAGCAGAGCTGGAATTTCAACGGTCCCAGATGGCGCGTCCCCAACGACCCGAACATCGCTGATGTCCAGGAGAAGGATACCGATTGGAACCGGTGGCTGGCGGGACGCCTGCCGGTCCCATTCGACCGGCGCGCCTACTTCGAGTTCCGCATCTACAAGGGGTTCTCGGGCGGCATCACGGACCAGTGGTACAGCCACGGTTCAGGCCTGGCTCACTTCTACCTCGATTACTTCATTCCCGACAACACCGTGGCCAATGGCGGCATCTTCGCCTGGCACGATGGACGCGAGAATCCCGACACTTTCGCCTGTCTGTCCACTTTCGACGTAAAAGAGGTGCTTTACAGCTTCAGTGTCTGCTTCGGCAACGGTTATGGCGACCATACCATCATCCGGGGAACGAAAGGGACGCTGTACTCACCCGGCGGGGAGGGTAGCCCGCAGTGGTGGTATCTGCCGGAGACCCGGAGCGGCTGGCGCTCGAACATGCTATTCGACCTGAAAACCGATAAAGCCCCGAAGCCTGAGCTGGTTACCGTCCCGGGGAACAATGCGGTTCCCCCGGTGCAGCAAGGCGACGACCTGAGTTACCACACGGACGATTGGTTCCGGTGCATGCGGAACCGGACGACCCCGAACGGTAATGTTGAGACGGGCTTCGCGCACTCGGTGGCGGTGGTGATGGCCACCCGAAGTTATCGGGAAGGCAAGAAGACTTACTGGGACCGCAAGAACGAGGAGATCGTAGATCATCCGCCTTCTGCCTGAGCCGGTTCTTCGCAGTGTTGCCTGCGCGGCCGTTCGGCGGCCCGCGGCCGGGTGCGCGCGCGCGGGTCAGATCTCTTCTTGGAGCAACGGATCGTCCCCGAGATCGACTACCACCGAGTGAAAACTGCACTCGAACCGGCGGTCGAAGGCGTCCCGGTCGCGCCGGCCCGGCCACGAAGAGGGAACGCGGCGCCGGATCACTCCAGCACGGGTCGAAGGTCCGGCGCATGGGCACGGGATAGCAGCGAAGACCGCCGCAACAGGTTCTCGAAACCGCACGATCTGAGGCAGATCGAGTTTTTGGACACCACGCGACGCTTCGGTTCGTCACGCCCGCACTTCGCGAACCGCCGGCATGCGATCGACGAACCCCGCCTTGGTCCGGCGCAATTCCGCAATCGCGGCCGCTCGCATCCGCCTGAGCCTGCTCTGGTGCTCGGCCTTCACCGCGAGGTTGTTCAGTTCCTCGGGGTCGCCCTGCAGGTCGTATAACTCCTCGAAGTCGTGGATCAGCGGGCGAACGTACTTGTAGCGTTTGTCCCGCAGCATCACGTACCAGGGAACGTCCCCATGGAACGCGTCTTTGCCTTCGGGAATGACGTTGGTGTCGGAACCGAACTTCTGCCCCGTCGCGACGAGCATGGCCGGGTAGGGCCAATCCGCCTCGGGGTTCTTCAGCAACGGCGAGAGGTCGCGGCCATGCATCTCCCATGGCCGCTCGATTCCCGCGGATCGGAATATCGTCGGAACCAGATCCACTCCGGCCACGGGCGCGGTACAGACGCGTCCCTCCGGGACCCGGCCCGGCATCGAGATAATCAGGGGCGAACGGACATTGGCATCGTAGGCCGCGATCTTGGTACCTCGGAATCCGTGCTGTCCGAACGCAAGGCCCTGGTCGGAAGTGAAGATGACCACGGTGTTTTCGCGCTGGCCTGTTTCCTCCAGCACGTCCATGAGCCGCTTCACCCCTTCGTCGAGACCGAACACGCCCTGGTGGTACTGCCGCACCCACGCGTTCAGCGAACGCCCACCCGCCACCGGTTTACCGTCGGGGCCCTTCTGCCAGTGATTCACCTTCTGGGCCCAATCCGGCTTGCCGGGCCGCGGCGGGAAGATGTCGGCCGGCGTATCGAAATCCACTCCCGCGTACTCGTTGCGGTGGCGCTCAGCCGGCGTGTAGGGCCCGTGGACCGCTCCGTAGCAGAGCCACAGGTACCACGGTTTGCTGGTGTCCCTGCCGTTGCCGCGAATCAGGTCGACCGCCCAATCCGTGTACTGGTCCGTGGAGTAGCGCTTGAGGACCTCGGTCTTGCCGCCATGGTAGGTGATGGGTTGATCGTAGTAGTAGTTTGCGCTGGTTTCGGTGTATTTGGGCCGGTTCCAGACAAGTTGAAAATCCCAGTCCCGACCATAGCCCGTGTCAGTGCCCGTGTGCCACTTTCCGATCTGGGCGGTGAAGTAGCCGTTCGATCGAAACACCTTCGGCCAGAAGGGGCACTTCTGGGGGTCGTAAGTACCGCCGGGATAGGGACCTTCCATGCGCATCGACTCCACGCCGAACTGGTGGTGGCCGGTCAGCAGCGTCGCGCGCGACGGCATGCACCACGCTCCGTTGTACGCCGCCGTGAAGCGCACGCCCTGCCTGGCCAGCCGGTCGATGGCCGGCGTGCGAACCCAGGGGTAAGCTTCTGGATACGCGCTGACAGTCCGGTAGGAATGGTCATCCGTGTAGATGAACAGAATGTTGGGCCGCTTCGGTGGGGCCGCGCCTTGGGATAGGCCGCGAGCCGCAGCGAGGCTCAGCAGGCTGAGCATCTCTCTTCGACTTCTTCTTTCGATCGGTAGCACCAGCACCATCCTTTCCGATCTGTCGCCCGTGGGCCGGCAGCCTTCGCTATTGTAGCCCAAGCCAATCGCGTGACGTCCAAAAACTCAAACCGCCGGCAGCCCCGGCCACAGAATGGAGCCGTGCGGTTCAGATCTCCTCTTGGAGCAACGGATCGTCGCAGAGATCGACCACCACCGAGTGAAAACTGCACTCGAACCAGCGATCGAAGGAGTCCAGGTCAAGCCGGCTCGGCCACTACGAAGGAACGCGGCGCCAGCCGTCAAGTTGCTCCTCGAATGTCCAGCAATGGCTGGCACGGCATCGCTACGGTCCCGGTTCGGTTGATGGTGATCAGCCTGTCAGCGCCTGACGCCTTTCCCCTCAGGCTGCCTGCCGATAATAGTAGTTCAGCATCCCGCCCAACCGCTCCGGCGCCCGAGCATCTTCGCCTTGGCCGCCACGCGCCGGCGCTGATCGTCGTTCAGCCGGAGACGCTTTCCTACGAGTTGCTCCCGCAGTACCCGGTTTTCTTCGCGGAGGTAATCGATCGCGTCGCGCTGTTGCTGGTTCAACCAACCGGCGATGGAAACCAACAACAGTCGAAACGGGTCGAAGGTCCGGCGCATTGGCACAGGATAGCAGCGGAGACCGCCGTAACGGGCTCCGCAAGCGGCACGATCTGAAGCGGATCGGACGCAGGGACCCCGCCCGCCGCCTCCAACACATGGACGACGTCAGGAACCTCCTTGACGAGCTGAAGGAGGAGTCCGACAACGGTCGTCTATGGTCCAACCCTCAGATGCGCCGCAGTGTCCTAGAAGTGAGTGCATAGCGCCTCCAAGGGCCGTGAGGGAGGCGAGATGGCGCCATAGCCACCGACTGGAGCCGTAGCAACTCGACCCATCCAATCACTGTGCGACACGCGGCTCATCCCGCTACCGCTCAAAATTACCAGACCCTCAGTTTGAGCTCCCCCTGACCCGGGGTCTCGAAGGGTCCAGGGGTGGGATTGGCTTCGCTTCGTTTCTTGCCGAAATAGTCGCTGTCGATGACCAAGGGCGAGCCGTCGGCGTTTTCGTACGCAAGACCCGAGATCTTCGCCTTCCCCAATAGCTCGGTATTCACGAGCCTGGTCGCAGCTTTCCGCAAGTCCGCACCTAAGTTCAGGCGAAGATAGACGCGGTCCCCTTCCTCTACGATTTCGGGTTTGGGATCTGCTTCGGACAGATTGAGCGCGCCGTCCTCCTTAAAATAGGCGCGAGCACCCTTGAAATACACATTACCGCCTGTCTGCAGCGGGAACTCCCGGTGGTTGTAAACCCACAACCCATAGCCCCCGAAGCGCAGGGGGTTGGCATCGGCCTCGGTGCCGCCGGCAGGTGGCCCACCATTCCCCACAAAAATGTTGTTGTAGCAACGGTTGTCGCCTCCCAATATGCTGTTCAGACCGGCGAGCGCCGTCGAGTGCGCCTTGTGATACGGCGTGGAGCGCCGGGGTTCGGGCCGGCTGAGGGTTCTTCCGCTCATCAGATTGTGGGCATAGGCTCCGCCCTCGGACATGTCGAGCAAGCTCAGGCCGGAGAGGAAGAGATTGTTGTCCACCAGAAACGGCCCGTGATCCACCTCGACGAAGAGGTCGTCCGTGCTGTTGTCGTACAGGAGGTTCCCGGTGATCCGTGTCCCTTGCGCCATCCAATCCATCCACAGACCGCGGCCCGCGTTGTGGATCCGGTTGTTCTTGATGACCACGTCAATGGCGGCGTGCAGTTTGACTCCCGCGATCTCCGCGCCGGCGAACTGCCGCTTGGTCCAGATGTTGTAGATGTGGTTGTTTGCGATCAGGCTGTAGACGGCGCCGAGGCTTCCGCAGATGCCGGTTTGCTCGCAATTAAAGATCGTGTTGTTCCGGACGATGTGCGACCCGATCTTCTCCCGCGACCAACCTCCCTCGAGCGCCCGCACGATCACTTCGTTGTAGTGAGTGGCGCCGTCTTTGCGCGGGTCGTTCCTCCAGACGTTGTGGCCGGTCTTCCGATCCTTGCCCAAGGTGACGCCCGAACATTTCGAGTCGCTGATCACGTTGTTCTCGATGATCCACCCCTTGCTCCAGTGGGTGCCGATCAGGCCCATCTGCTCGGCGGTGGGCGCGGCCCATTGCGTCGCCGCCTGGGCCATGTGAAAGCCGCGAACCGTGATGTAGTCGCGCCCCGGCTGGTCCGGGTAGAAGCAACTATCACGCACGTTGATCTCCACTAACTCCTGGTTGGGATTCTTGTCGTGGAAATTGGCGTAGATATAAGTGTACTTATCGTCGGTCTCGGCGAACCAGGTGTAAGTAAACGCTTCGCTGTCCCTGGCGCCGGACATGGGCTGCGGATTCAGCACCCGCTCCAGCAGGTGGGTCTCAAAAAGGGACTTGCCGTTGAGATATACCTCCCCGGTGTGATGAGGCCTCCCCCTATCATTGAACCAGTCCCCCACGATCAGATCCTTGTAGGGATTGTAGCTGCCAAAGAAAGAATTCGGCACTGTAACTTTCCACATCCCGCCCTTAAAGAACTGCCAGTTGCGGATCACTTCCGATCCCTTGATGACCACCTTCTCGCCTGGGGCTGCCTGGTAAACGATCCTGTTGGCATCGGACTCGCCACCGCGGGGCGGCGTCACCCGTTCGCGATAGGTTCCCGTATGGACTGTGATCACGTCGCGCGGTTGCGCGAGCCGGGCCGCGGCGGAAATCGTCCTTAATGGCTTTGGCGATGAGCCGTCGTTGTTGTCGTCTCCATTGACGGAAACGTGGAACTCCCTGGCAGAGGCCGCATGAGCCACCAAAGCCAGCAAAAGCAGTGCGGCCAAGCTCTTGATGTCTCGAGTGTGGCGATTTCGCGTAGCCGGCTTCGGCACGGCGGGCGACAGCACGATGATGCGGCGGGTTTCGTTCATGGGTTAAACCTCCCTCCTTTAATTTCATTGCGGCGGACTACACGCCCGTCGTTGCGTCGAGAGCCGGGAGTAGGACGCACTGTCATCCGCACAATCCTCGCGCAATCCTGGTGAGCGGCCGGTCCAGGAAGCGCCTTCCCACTTGAAGCTCCACGGCCCCGAGAGCATGAGTTTCAGTTTACCCATTCTACCGCTCGCCTCCGCCAATTGGATTGTGCGGGCAACCGAGCCGCTTGAGCCCGCAACCGCTTGATCTGCCGTGTGGAGTAGGCGTCGACGCCCGCATTTCCGCGTTGCCAGAGCTTTTCAGTGGCCTTTTAGAATTCCAGCTTCAGGCCGAACTGCATGCCGCGCGGATCGCGCGCGCTCGTGACCTGTCCATAAGTCCCGCTTCCGAGCGCCGAACTTACCCCGGAGAAGTTTGTATGGTTCAGCGCATTCAGTGCCTCCCAGCGGCATTGAACATTCATGTTTTCTCGAAAACGGAAGTTCTTGATAAGCCCGACATCCCACTTGTGGATCGCCGGACCGCGCAGGATGTTCCGCCCGGCGTTGCCATAGCGGCCGTGAGCCGGCGCGGCAAACGCCGCCGTGTTGAACCACGCTCTTTGCGTCCGCGACCCCCTCACGTCCTGTCCGGCGACGACGTCGGGCCTCGCGGCCAGTCCGCTCGTCGCGCCGGACAAGCCCGGTGAGAACGGCGTCCCGGTCTGGTACGCCGTGATGCCGTCCAGTTGCCATCCGCCCAGTATCCGCTGAATCAGGTTCGACGGACGCCGCCAGAGGGGCAGCTCGTAGATGTAATTGAAGATGAACATGTGGGTACGGTCGAATCCAGCCAAGGCGCGTTCCGGCTTCATGTTATAGGGGTTTTGCGGGTTCGCTCCGAAACTGTCAGCGTCGGCGATGGCTTTCGAGAACGTATAGACGCTCTGGAAGTGGAGGCCATTGCGAAACGCGCGGTTGAAATCAACCTGCAACGAATGGTAAGTCGAAGAGGCGGTGTTCTCCCTGACGCCGATGGACGCCCAGCCGGGATAAGGACGCAGAAAATCAGTCGATACCTGGCGGGTGTTCAGCCGCGGGTCGAAGTCGAGGCCTGCGACTGGCGTGGGCTGGTTCAACTGGCGCCCTCGGTCGAGATGCGTCCCACGCGTGCCGACATAGCTGACTGCAAGCGACGTGTCTGCGGCAAGCTTGCGCTGGATGCCCAGGCTATAGGACTGGACCATGGGAAGGTCGTAGGTCGGATCCAGTGAGAAGATACTCTTGGGCAGGTCCGCGCCGACGGTTCCCTTGGTCGGGTCGTCTAACGGCGGGTTGAATACCATCACCACGTTCGCGAAGGGCGGATTGTCCACCAAGCGGTAAACGTCATTTCCTTCGATCCGGTAGTACCCGATGCCATACCCGCCGCGCAACACCGTCCGGGCGTCTCCACGCAAGTCATAGGCAAACCCGAGCCGCGGCGCGAACTTCCAGGCATGGTTTTCCACCAGGCCCCGTCGCAGCCCGTTCTTGATACCAGCGATGCCATTTAGGAGGTCGCCGGAGCCCCGGACAATCGTCCCGTCGGCGAGCACGGTCGGCGCCTTGGCCGAATTCCAGCGGTCCGCCCTGAAAACCGTCAGGCTATCGTCCTTTTCGTAAGCGTGCGGAATGTTGAAGTACCGCAGGCCCAGGTTCACGGCCAGCTTCCGGGTTGCTTTCCAGTCGTCCTGGATGAACATCTCGAACTGGTGGTAGTCGTAACGGGGCTCGCGATAGACGTCCAGTTCGCCGTAGCTCGACGCCTGCCCCAGCAGAAAGTCGGCGTGGGGATGATTGGTGAAAATGCCGCTGAAGCTGAAGGACCCCTGAACCGACGGACTGGTCTGCGACTGAACCGGCGTCGTCGAAAACTGATATTCCGCCCCGAACTTCAGCGCATGGGACGCGAAGTTCTTTGTCGTGATGTTGTTTACCGTCTTGATGTCATGGTGCGCCCACCAGGGGTAGTACCCCGAGCCGATGCCGCTCCAACCGGCCGAGAAACTGAGGTCGGGGACCTTGTTGGGACGTCCCTCGGGCAGCGGGAAGATTTTCTTGATCTTCAGCTCCGCCGGCTGCAAGTAATTGCCGGCGGGAGCAATTGTAGGCTTGTCCCGAGGCCCGTAGTTGTAGGCGTAGTTAAAGGAGAATTCCGTGAGCATCGACGGATTCAGGATCTTCGTCAGTTTACCCGCGTAGTTTCCAGCCGGCAGATCCCACTCCGTCCAGATCGTGTTGAACGACCCCGATTGCCGCTGGTTCCAGCTTTCGTGGATCACCCGGAACGTCGCCCTAGTGCTGTCAGTAAAGTTGTGGTCTACGCGGACCAGTTCCTGCCGCCAGTTGTCCGGCACGGAGAAGTTATAGAGAAAGTTCTGGAAGCCGGGAGCGTTCGGCATGGGAAAATCGTAGCCGAGCAGGATCTTGGCGTTATTATTGATCCGGCTGGCCGGAATGCGGTTGTCGGGCAACGGCTGGCCGCCGAGCGGATCGCGGACCGGCCTCGCGATGCGAGCCGCCTCCTCGGAGAAATTGCCGCTTCGCATGGCCTCCGTCGGCGTGGATGCCCGAACAATCGAGGCGAGGCGCCGCACCCGCCACTCCTCGGAAAAGAAGAAAAATGTCTTGTCGCGGTCTTTGTTGTACTTTCCGGGAATAATGACGGGGCCACCGAGCCGATAGCCAAAGTTGTTCAGGCGCATCATAGGCCTCGTGGCGGCAAAGAAGTTCCTTCCGTTGAATTTGTCATTTCGAACATACTCGTAGACCGCCCCGTGCAACTGCTGCGTTCCGGCACGGGTCACTACCAGCATGTTTGCGCCTCCGGCGACTCCATATTCCGCGCTGTAATTGCTGCTCAGGATCTTCACTTCGGAGATAGTCTCTAGCCCAGGAGTCGTCATCTGTGTTGTCTGGTTCCCCATATCGGTGTTTTGCACGCCGTCCAGCATCAGACCGGAATACTTATCGCGCTGCCCGTTGATGGCGAACCCTTTGTTTCCGCCCCAGCCCCCCACGGGCTGCTCATCGCCGACCGTGCGGGAGGCGCCGGGGATAAGCTGCTGTAGCGAGAGGTAATTCCGGTTGCTGACCGGGAGCTCGGTAATCTGCTTCGTAGCCACGAGATAGCTCACGTCGCCGGTTTCGGTTTTGACTAGGGGCGCCTCGGCCGTCACCGAGACGCTCTCAGTGATTTCGCCGACCTCCAAGCGGATCGCCACGCCGAGCCGGTCGGCCACGTTCAGTTGCAGTCCGGTGCGGCTGGCCGTCTTGAACCCAGGAGCGGTGACGTGGATTTCGTAGGTCCCGACAGGCAACGCCTCGGCCAGGAAGCGACCGGAGGTGTCGCTGGTCGTCCTCCGTTCGGCTCCCGTGCCGGAGTTTCTGATTCGCACGTCCGCATTGGCAACCAATGCGCCGGTGCTGTCCAAGACAGTGCCAGCGATGGCACCGGTGGTTTGAGCCTGGAGAAAAACAGAAGCCACGAAGAATGTGAGTGCAACCAAACAAAAGAGATACCGACAAGACATAATACGATCCCTCCTTACCTATCTATGCTTTCCGCGTTCCCTCACCGTTCGCGGAGAGGCATTATCCAGGAACTGGCTATGCACTTGACTCACGTAGCCCCTACAGGTAGTATGGCTGCACATGG
>ERZ1292640.4333-Hain-H43-02um-R1-4333-length-10817-cov-6_pt1 | contig 10817 bp, 8 predicted proteins | sample MGYA00564404_ERZ1292640 | MGnify/ENA primary metagenome ERZ1292640 (study PRJEB36523, sample SAMEA6512636) | groundwater metagenome | collected 2019-01-08 | study: AquaDiva: Metagenomics assemblies of 32 groundwater samples | reverse complement strand
GCGGGGGGTTGGCGGACGTCTTTTTGCAGAGAAACTACTTGAGACAAAGGCGTGTAGTATTTTCTAATCAAAGTTATATCTTTCATTAAAGTGTTAAAACTTTGAGAAATCAACTCGGCGCTTATCTGTCGATTTTCGCTGCTTTTTTTAGCTGTCATATTTAGGGCTTTTTCTATTTTTATGTCGCTGGTAATTCCCGAGTGCGGCTCTTGTATTAAATCTTTGACATTTTTTGAATACCAGTGATACCTGCGGGCCGATTGCTCTTGTATATTCATTCCTTGTTGAACAACAGTCCACGCGCCGTTTTTAGTAAAGAAAAAAGAATGATGATAAATTTGAAATTCGTCCTGAATCAGCGAACCGTCTACTTTGGCTGCCATTTTTGAATTATACACCAAGGCATTGGCATTGCTTTCTGGCAAGTTTATTTTTTCTGCCCAATTTATAATTTCATCTGGAGTTTTGCGGGAAGTTTTTCCCTTGCCTCCGCAAATAAAAATACCCAGATCGCTTTCGCTTCCCCGCATTGCCTCTTTTAACGCCGCAGTTAGAATTGTGGTCAAACCTGATGCGTTCCAGTCAAACGCCAAAACAGTGCCCAGCGACTGAAACCAAACCGGGTCAGATATTCTTTTTACAAATTCATCTGCCCCTTCTTCCTTAACAATGGCATAAATCATTTGTTTTGATAATTTAACCATTCTGTCAAAAAGCCATTTTGGGCATTTCCCGTAATCCAATGTAAATGTTGCTATGCCTTTATTTATCATAAAATTTATTATAGCATTTTTTGCAAAAAAATATCCCCGCCAAGCGGAGATATTTTATTATGGTGCCCTCACTGGGAATCGAACCCAGATAGGCTGCTTAAAAGGCAGCTACTCTACCATTGAGTTATGAGGGCTCAGCCCCGCCCTATGCGGGGAATTTTAAATTTATTATAGTCCTTCTTCTTTTAATTTTTTTAATAATTCTTCTTGTTTTTTTGTTAATCTTTTAGGAGTTTTAATAATTAATTCAACATACAAGCTCCCTTTTCCGTATCCTCCGAAATGCGGAATTCCTTTTCCTGTGATTCTTAAAATTTTTCCAGAATCTGTGCCGGCTGGAATCGCAAGCAATATTTTTGTTTTTTCTAAAGTTAAAAGCTCTATTTCGCCTCCTGCGGCAGCCTGGCTAAATAAAATTGAACAAGAAACATACAGATCATCTCCCTTTCTTTCATAAACAGGATGTTTTTTTACCAATATTCTGGCATAAAGATTGCCGGCTCTGCCTCCTTTTTTTCCCGCTTCTCCTTTGCCCTCAACTTTAATTACCTGATTTGTGTCAACGCCGGCCGGTATAAAAATATCAATTTGCTCTTGTCCTTTTATTCTTCCTTCGCCATAGCAGACATTGCAGGGTTTTTCCGGCTTGGCTCCCTCTCCTTTGCATTCAGGGCAAATGGCGATTGTTGTATAAGAACCGAAAAATGTTTTTTTAATTTGTTGAACTTGTCCTGTTCCGCGGCAAGAAAAACATTCTTTTATTTTGCTTTGAGGTTCGGCTCCCGACCCTTGGCATCTTTGGCAGACAATTGTTTTTGCCAAAGAAAATTTTTCAACACTTTCTTTCAATGTTTTTTCCAAAGAAATTTCTATATCAACTTGAATGTCTTTGCCCTTTTTTGGATCTTTTTTTTGCGACCTTCTGTTTCCGTTAAAACCTAAAAATTCTTCAAATATATCTCCCAAATCATTAAATTCAAATTCAGTTTCCGCGTTTTTGCCTCTATTTTGCCACATCCAGTTGAAATCCCAGTTAGGGGCGGATCCGCCTTGGCCGGAAAATCCATCACTGCCGTCAAACACGCGTCCGAACTGATCATATTGGGCTCTTTTGCCCTTATCTGAAAGCACCTGATATGCCTCGTTTATTTCTTTAAACTTTTTTTCGTCTCCTCCTTTGTCAGGATGATACTTATGAGCCAATTTATGGAAGGCTTTTTTTATTTCCTCTTCCGACGCGCTCCGCGTCACTCCGAGGATTTGATAATAGTCCATTTTAATCTAGGCTTAGCCTAGCAATTATTAGCACTTTTTTATTTTTCTTTGTACTCCCCTTCTTCCGCTTTTGGTTCTTCGTTGTCTTTTGGTTTGTCTTCTCCGCCAGATGGCTGGTTCGGCTGTTGTTTATAAAGCTCAGCTCCGGCTTTTTGGATTGCTTCCGACAACTCCTGCGTTTTTGCCCTAATATCTTCTATATTATCACTTTCTTTAGCTTTTTTCAATGCCTCTATTTTTTCTTCAACTGTTTTTTTAATTTCCGGTGGAATTTTATCTCCAGCCTCTTTTATGGTTTTTTCAGAAGTATAAACCAAGCTGTCTGCCATGTTTTTTGCCTCTATTATAGATTGCTTTTTTTTGTCTTCTTCTGCGTGCAGTTCGGCTTCTTTCTTCATTTTGGCGACTTCTTCTTTTGAAAGTCCGGTTGAACCCTCTATTTTAATTGATTGCGATTTTCCGGTTGCTTTGTCTTTGGCAGAAACACTCAAGATGCCATTGGCATCAATATCAAAAGAAACCTCAATCTGGGGAAGTCCTCTTGGCGAGGGCGGTATGCCGTCTAAAATAAACCTGCCCAAGCTCTTATTTCCTTCTGCCATTGGCCTCTCGCCCTGTAAAACATGAACCTCTACAGAGGTCTGGCTATCGGCTGCGGTTGAGAAAGTTTGGGTTTTTGCAGTGGGCACCGTTGTGTTTTTTTGAATTAGAACTGTATTCACTCCGCCCAGTGTTTCAATTCCCAAAGACAAGGGGGTAACGTCTAAAAGCAAAACATCTCTTACTTCTCCCTGTAATATTCCTCCCTGCACAGCAGCCCCAATAGCTACCACTTCGTCGGGATTTACTTCTTTATTGGGTTCTTTGCCAAAAAACTTTTTAACATCTTCCTGAATTTTAGGCATTCTGGTTTGTCCGCCAACCAGCACTACTTCGTTTATATCTTTTGGTTCAAGCCCAGCTTCTTTCATTGTTTTTTTTACCAGCTCAATTGATTTATCCAAATAATCCTGAATCATTTCTTCAAATTGAGCCCTTTTGATTTTATAAAGGAGATGTTTCGGACCAGATTGGTCAGAGGTTATAAAGGGCAGATTAATTTCTGTTTCCAGACTTGAAGACAACTCTATTTTTGCTTTTTCTGCAGATTCTTTTATCCTTTGCAAAGCTAAATTGTCTTTTGACAAATCAACCCCGTTGTCTTTTTTAAATTCTTTGACTATCCAATCCATAATTCTCTGGTCAAAATCGTCTCCGCCCAAATGCGTGTCTCCGCCCGTTGCCTTTACCTCAACAGTATCTGAACCAATATCTAAAATTGAAATATCAAATGTGCCTCCGCCAAAATCATAAACAACGATTTTTTCGTCTTTTTTTTTATTTAATCCGTAAGCCAAAGCCGCGGCAGTAGGTTCGTTTATCACTCTTTTTACATTAAAGCCGGCTATTTCGCCAGCTATCTTTGTGGCTTTTCTTTGGGAGTCGTCAAAATATGCCGGACAAGTAATAATTGCGTCTGTAATGGTTTGTCCTAATTTTGCTTCTGCGTCTGTTTTTAATTTTTGCAAAATCATTGCCGAAATTTCAGCCGGGTTAAGCCATTTGTCGCTCATTTTAACATCCACTCCCCCGTCGGCAGATTCTCTTATTTCATAGGGCAATAACTTTTTATCTCTCTGCACTTCCGGATCGGAAAATTTTCTTCCAATCAGCCTTTTGACTGAAAAAATAGTATTATGCGGATTCGTCACTGCTTGCCTTTTGGCCAAAACTCCAACTACCCTTTCTCCAGATTTCGTGATTGCCACAATAGATGGAGTTGTTCTGGCTCCTTCTTTGTTTTCAACAATTTTTGCTTCGCCAGACTCCACCACTGCCATGGCAGAAAATGTTGTTCCCAAATCAATACCTAATATTTTTGACATATTTTTAATTATTGTCGTATAATAGTACCGTGGACTGGTCTACGATACTAATTTGTCGCACAATAAGATTATTTATCTTTGTTGTTTTAAAAGTTTACTTCGCTACTTTTATCCTAGCGGGGCGAATTAGTTTGCCGCGCAGGGTGTAGCCGCGCTGGATTTCTTCAACAACCGTCCCTGATTCAGCGGAGTTGGCGGAGTCCGTGGCTCCGCTGGCTTCTTCTGCGGCCTCCATTAAGTTTGGGTCAAATTTTTTGCCCATAACTTCTATTGGCTCAATCCCCTCTTTTGCTAAAAAATTTTCAAACTGCTTTTTAATCTGTAAAAAACCGTCTGTAAACTCTTTGCCCTCTGGAACGTGTTTTTCGGCAAGATAAAAATTATCTAAAATAGGCAGGATTTTTAAAATCAGTTCTTCGTTGGCGTATTTTATCAGCTGGCCGATTTTTTTTATTTCTTCTTTTTTGTAGTTTATAAAATCTGCCCTCTCTCTTTTCCAGCCGCACAAATATTCGTCGCGTTTTGCCGCAGCTTCTTCAAGTTGTTTTTTTAAATTTTCAAATTCGTTATTGTCATTTTTCTTTATATCTTCTTCCATATTTTTTAAAAATTTTCTAATTCTTTTATTATTTCGTTAATAACATTGATGTTTTTTTGGTAAATACTTTTTGAAGGCCCTAATATTTCTAAAATTTCCAAAAGTCCGTCTTTTTTTTGGATTCTGGTATAATTTAATGTCGTTGAAACTTCTGATAAGGACCTCATTAATTCTTCGGCCATTTTTATTTCTTCCTCAACTTTTTTTCTGGCGCTTGCCGCTTCTTGAAAAATAAAATCAAAAAATGATTTTTGCCTTTCAGATAATATTTTATCAGCAAGATATTTATAGGCCTTTTTTGTCGGAATTCTTCCGGCCGATGTGTGGGGCTGGCCAATAAACCCCTGTTTTGCCAATTCTTGCAGGTCGTTTCTTATTGTTGCCCCGCAAACATCCAAATCAGTAATTTTTTTCAACGCAAAAGAACTCACGGGTTCGGCCGTGCTTATATATTCCTTAATTAAAAAATTTAATAATTTTTCCTGCCTTTCTGTTATCATATCAAATCATCTTACTAAACTGTCAGTCCCTTGTCAAGAGTGATAAAAAAAGGCCCGAAAGGATTTTCGGGCTATATTTATTTTTTGTTTTTTTGCCTTGTTCTGGCTATTTTTTTGTTTTTTTTGGTTTACTTTTTTGCGCTTGCAAGGGCTCGGTCATTTTTTCTAAAATTTGTCTTCTCGCCTTCCAATATTTTTCTTGAATTGTCTTTGAATCCCTTCTAATAATCTGGACAGATGTTTTTAACAAAGAGTCAAGGGCATCTTGGCTTTTGCGGTTGTTTTGGCCGGCTTCTGCCATCCGGCGCAGTATTTCTTTTTTTAATTCAACAAATTCTGTATTAACTCTTTCTTGGCAAAAAGAGCCGATTAATCCTGTTCCCGAATCTACCCACACCATTAATGCGGTAATTTTTTGGAGCAGATCGTCGTCTGCTATCTGGCCGATTAGGCTTAAACAAATCATTTGACACCTCCTTTTGCTGGCGCAGAAACTTGAACCTAAACATAAAAACCAAATCTGTTTTTAATTTTTTCTTGTTTTTCTGCTTCTTGCGCGCCCTGTCTAATTTTTTGGCTTACGATTGCCGCATCATACCATGTAAAACCTAAATCTGGATCAGAAGCAAGACGACCCAATACCCTTAAAAGAGCATCCCTATTTTCATCGCTATAAAGAAAAATATATTTTTCGTCTTTTTTTATTAATGCAGTTACATTAATATCTTGGCTTGGCATACGCTCCCCCTTTCAATATTTTAATGTGCATAAATAACAGATAACATATATTATATTACTTTTTACGATTTTTGCAATAAAAATAACTGATTTTATCAGTTCTTTTTTTGTTTTAATTATTTATTAATTTATTCCAACAAGCTCTACTTCAAATATCAAGGTTGAAACCGGAGGAATGACTCCGCCCGCCCCTTGGTTGCCGTATCCTAATTCGGGCGGTATTGTAAGCCTTCTTTTCTCGCCAACTTTCATCCCCAGAACTCCCAACTCCCACCCTTGTATTACCATATTTTGCCCCAAGGTGAAAGAAAAGGGCTGTTTTCTTTCAATTGACGAGTCAAATACTTGGCCGGTTGTCAATTTGCCGACATAATGCACAAAAACCGTGTCTCCTTTTTTTGATTCTTGGCCCGACCCTTCTTTTAAAACTTCAACCTTCATGCCCTGAACTTCAAAGGTAATAGGCGCTATTTCTTCTTGCTGCGCCTCCTGTTCTGAAACCGTTAAAGCGTCTTCTTCTGAATCTTCTGTAGAATTTTGCTGGGGCTTGTTTGTATTATTTTTCACAGAGCCTTGTTTTTGAAAAAGAAAATAAAAACCAACGGCCGACACAGCCAATATTATTAAAACAGCTATTATTAATATTTTATTCATTTTATTTAAAAATTAATTTAATAATTAAACAATAAGTTTATTATATTATAAATATATTATTAAACAACATCAAGCGCTAATTTCGTTGGGCGAAGTCGCAGATGTCTTTAAAGTCGCAAAACCCGCAATGCCAGCCTGGAGTTGCCCCAAATTGGCTGTTTTTTATCTGTTCTATTTCTTCAACTATTTTTTTCTTTTGTTCTTGTATGTCTTTTTCATCTCCTAAAAAAGAAGTTTTTTTGCCGTCTTCTAAATAATAATAAGTCAATTCTTTTGGTTTTATTTTAAAAATTTCCTGCGAGGCTATTTGATAGATTAAAAGCTGTTCTTTATTTTCAAAATCCAGTCTGTCTTTTGACTGGCCTGTTTTATAATCAATGATAACCGGGCCGTTTTTTGTCTGGTCAATGCGATCTATGACGCCAAATAAGGCGTAATCCCCTATTTTTAAATTAAAAGGCATTTCCAGGGCCAAAGAATTTTCTATTTTTAAAATATCAGGAGGATTTTTAGAAAAATCTTCGTAAAAATTTTTAATTATTTTCTTGCCCAGCTTGTAATAATCTTCTTTCTGTTTTTTAGATTCATACCATTCGTCTATCCAGTTTTTTTCGTAAATTTTAACCAAATCGTCAAGTTTTGGGACGTCAGACGTCCGCTGGAATTGAACAAGCTTTCTTGTTTTGTTTTATTGTTTTCATTTATATCTTTCAAAAACCTATACAATGTATTATGCATTGTTTTTCCGAAAGAAAAAACTGCCTTTCCTTTAATTGGAATTTTTAAAATAAAATTAAATTTATATTGCAAGGGGCACTTTTCAAAAGCCGCCAATTGCGAATAAGAAAAGTGACTTGGCAGATATTCCGGTTTCATTTTTTTTTCAAAATCCAGCGCTTTGATTTTTTCCTCCAATAATCCGTTATTTTTAACTTTTAACTTTTGACTTTTGACTTCGTCTTTGTATCCCATTTCAATTAAAAATCTGGATAATTTTTTTTCTCTTCCAAGCCCATAATCCTTGGCTGAGGTAAAATAAAGTTCTTTTTTTGCCCTTGTCATTGCCACATAGCAAATTCTCCTTTCTTCCTGCAAATGAACATCTCCTTTTGGCTTTATGTCTTTGATTAATTCGTCTGGAAGTTCAATCAAGTCTTTTCTTTCAATGGTTGGAAATCTTCTGTCTACCATATTAACCAAAAAAACATATTTAAATTCCAAACCTTTTGCCCCGTGAATTGTCATTACTTTTATCATATCAGGGCCCTTTTCCGGATCAAATTCTAATTTTCCCTGTTCTCCGGATTCTATTTCTAAATTAATTTCTTCTATAAAATTTTTTAAACTTGGTTCTATAACCGTTTCCTCAAAATTTTTAATTTTTTTATAAAATTGGTTTAATAAATCAATTTTTTCAAAGTCTTCCTTGTCGGCTAAATATTTTAAATAGCCGGAGTCTTCTAAAAATGCCGATAAAATTTCGCATAAACTTTTTTCTTTTGCCATTAAAGAATGATTTTTTATCAAAGACAAAATAAAAGAAATTTTTTCCTGCGATTTTCTTGATATTCCTTGGACCAGCGGAAGCTCTTCTAATGTTTCAAAAAGAGAGTTCGTTTTTTTGCGGCTGTAATGGGTAATTTTTGCAATATCTTGATCTGAAATTTCTAAAAATTTTAAATTTAAAATTCTATAAACAGCCGAGCTTTCGTGATAGTTGTCTAAAAGTTTAAAATAAGAAATAACATCTAAAATAATCGGTTTTGAATAAAGGCCCCGTGAGGCCAAAAACTGATAAGGCAGGCCTGCTCTTTCCAGAGCTTTGGTAAAGGGGATGGCCGAGTCGTTTGCCCTTGTTAAAATCACAAAATCATTATACGTTGCCCATTTGTCGCGTTTTAAAATTTCTAATATTTTTTTTAATGTTTCGCTAACTTCTTGGTCTAAGCTTTGGGCGCATATATGTCCAATAACCCCCTCTCCTGCCTGCGCAGGCAGGTCTTTTGTGTTGGCGACAAGTTTTTTATTTATTTTACTGACAAACTCCAGGCGATCGGGATTGTTTTGTTTTATAAAGTCATATGATTTGTCTAAAATGTTCTGCGGCGACCTATAATTTTTTATCAGGGATATTTTTTTCGTGTTTGGAAAATCGTTTCCAAACTGCACAATATTTGAAAAGCTTGCTCCCCGCCAGCGGTAAATTGCCTGGTCGTCATCGGCTGAAACGGTCAGGTTGTTTTCCGGTTCCGCCAATATTTTAATTAATTCATATTGCGACCAGTTTGTATCCTGAAATTCGTCAACTAAAATATATTTAAATTTTTCATGATACTTTTTAAGAATTTGCGGTCGTTTTTTAAATAATTTCAAACAATAATTTATTAGGTCGCCAAAATCCAGACAGCTGTTTTCTAAAAGAATCTGCTGATAAGCATGATAAGCCCCGGCCACTTCTTTGATTCTTTCTATTTCTTGTGATTCGGGCGCGTCATCTCTTGTTTTTAAAGACTCTGCATAATTTAAATAGTCCTCTGGATAAACCTCCTGGTCTTTGCATCTGGAAAAATGAGAGATTAAAGCCTGTATAAACTTTGTGGGATTTCCCAATGTTTTATAATATTTAAGCGAAAATTTATCTAAGTTTTGTCTGATTAAAAGCCAGCCTGCGGTGTTGTCTAAAATTTTGAAATTTGGAGGCAGTCCAATGTCTAGGGCGTTGTCTCTTAAAACCCTTTCACAAAAAGAATGGAATGTTGAAATCCACAAATCAATATATCCAAAATCCAAAAGCTTGTCTGCCCTTTCTTCCATTTCAAAAGCCGCTTTTTCAGTAAAAGTGACAGCCAAAATTTCTTCCGGTTTTGCCAATTTTTTTTCAATTAAATTAACAATTCTCTGGGTAATAACAGTTGTTTTACCAGTTCCCGCTCCGGCCACAATTAAAAGAGGCCCCTTTTCGTGTAAAACAGCCTCTTTTTGCTCATTGTTTAATTTTGATAAATCCAAAACCATATAATTTATATTACCAGAAAAAGCTTTCAATAAAGATATTACTTTTTTTAATCCCCAATAAAAACAGCGAATTTATACAGAGTTCTTTCATTGGCTCCGGGCCGCAAATATAAAACAAGGAATTTTCTATATTTTTTACATATTTTTCTATTATTTTTTTATCAATATACCCCCTTTCACACAATTCCCCAAAAGGATCTTCGTTGCTTAGCACATATATTTTTTTAAACCACCCTCTTTCTATTGCATCTAATTCTTTTTTAAATATTAAGTCATCTTTTGTTTTTGCTCCATACAATAAAAAAATATTTTGATGAGACGATGTATTATTTAATCTGTTTTTAATCATACTCATAAACGGCGCTATTCCAACCCCGCCGGCTATAAAAACAAGATTTTTATTTTTATCTTCAATATCAAAAACGCCAAATGGCCCCTCTGCCACAATTCTCTCGCCCGCTTTTAGCTCTGAAGCTATTTTTGTGAACCTGCCTTTTAATTTTATTATAAAACTGATGTTATTTTCGTCTGGGGCGCTTGATATGGTAAAAGGGTGCCTTGCATATAGTTTTTCTTTGTTTATTCTTAAAAAACAGAATTGCCCGGCCTTAAAATAGAGTTTTTTATTTGAAGACAAAGTAAGGGTATAAGAATCTTTTGTTTCCCATTTTATTTCTTTTACAACAAACACAAAGCCTCTGTTTTTAATTTTATACCAGGCCCTGTATATTATGCCTATTAATATTAAAAAAAGCAACAAGCCATAAATAATTTTTATTGAAAAATATTTATAGTCAGAGCCAAAACTAACGGCATGATACAAAACAAAAAAGAAAAGAAAATATGTTAAAATGTGTATATATTGCCAGAGATTATAAGAAATTTTTTTATATATTTTAGAAGCAATTCCCACAACAATAAAAATGTAAAAAGAAATTATTCCAAAAGAAAGCGGAATATACAAAAGACTCGGCAAAAGAAAATTAAAAACAGACCGATTGGCCGCCATAAAAAATATTGGATGCATTATTACAAAAACAAATGTTATTGTGGCAAACTTTCTTTGAAATTTTATTATTTTGTCCATACCGAAAAATCTGTCTAAAAACCTTGCTGTGTCGCCGGAAATTATAAGCATAGACAAAAAAAGAAAACTTAAAAGTCCAAACAGCTTTCCCAAAGAATAAAAAACAACGTTAAAATACAGACTCTGGGGGCCGAAAGAAACTGCCAAAAAAGAGACAACGCACAAAAGGACAAAACTTAAAATAAAGGCCAGTATTATATTGTTCAAGCCAAGGAACATAATTGACAGTTGATTAATTGTAATTTTGCGTCT
>ERZ1292640.4331-Hain-H43-02um-R1-4331-length-10820-cov-4_pt1 | contig 10820 bp, 13 predicted proteins | sample MGYA00564404_ERZ1292640 | MGnify/ENA primary metagenome ERZ1292640 (study PRJEB36523, sample SAMEA6512636) | groundwater metagenome | collected 2019-01-08 | study: AquaDiva: Metagenomics assemblies of 32 groundwater samples | reverse complement strand
TAAAATTGGAAGTCATAAGTTTTATTTAAGATTTTCTGTCCAATTACAGAACCAACACTTATTATTAAAAAAACTTTAAGGATTAAAACAAAATAATATAATCCATTATTCATTTTTTATTTAACATTAACTGTAATTGTTTGTTCAGCAATATTACTATTATTCCAAACTAATTGAACTTTAAAACTAAATGTTGATTTATCAGCTTCACCTTTATTTCCAAATACTTTAAATTGTAAAGTATCTATTGCTCCATTTCCCTTTATTGGTTTTGTTTGTAATTGTTCAACCCTTTTACCGTCAACATCCGTTGGGTAAATATTTTCTTTTTTATCTGGAAACATTAATACAAAACTAGTTAACTCATCTTTATCGTCCAACCTTGTTATCGTAGCTGTAATAAAATCTTCAGAAACAACATTTGATTTTATATTTAATACATTCTTATCAAGTGTAAGAGTTACACTTGGTTTAAACGGTGCGGGTTTAAATATATCGCCCCCATTTAGAAATACTAAACTAATTAATATACTCAATACTAAAATTAATTTTAATTTATTATTCATATCAACCCCATAGTATAAAGTTTATTTAATTTAAAAAGGTTTCGTTAAATTTAGCATTGCCCCTTTACTTCACGTTTTGCCTTTAAACGAATTCTTTAAATATCTGGTTAATTTTACTTATTTATGGAATTATCTGCCACATTAATCGCTATTGCATTTTTATTATTAATCATTCCGCAACTTAATACAAGAGTTGATGTATGGTTTCAGAATATTCCGTATTTAAATAGAATCAGGGCTCCTGCAGCTACGATTCTTTTTATAGTTGGTTTTATTGGATTGTTAATGGGATGGTTTTGAGATTATAAATAATTCATTCGCAAACCAAGTTAAGTCCACAATTACACATTTTCTGTTTAGGTCTAACTGAGTTTTTGCAGTTATACAAACCATAAAGCTTTTAAATCATTTATCAAGAAATTAAATAGTTCTAAAATGGCTAAACATACTGGACCAACAACACTAGAATTAAGAAAATTAATTATTGAATTAAGAAAATTAGCTAGCAAACAAAAAGTTAAATTATGGAAAAGGATTGCGAATGATCTTGAGAAACCAACAAGGAAAAGAAGAGAAGTAAATTTATATAAAATAAATAAGTATACTAGGAATAATGAAATCGCTTTAGTTCCGGGAAAGGTTTTAAGTCTTGGAAATTTAGATAAAAAATTAACAATAGCTGCTTATCAATTTTCAAAACAAGCTAAAGAAAAGATAAACAAAATAGGAAAAGCAATAACAATAAAAGAATTAATTAAAGAAAATCCTAAAGGAAAGAAAGTTAGGATAATTGGATAAAATGATAATAAATGCTGAAAATTTAATTTTAGGGAGATTAGCTAGTTATTGTGCAAAACAATCCTTATTAGGAGAAAAAGTTGTTGTTGTTAATTGTGAAAAAGCAATTATAACTGGAAATAAAAAAGACATTTTAAATGAATTCTTACAAAAAATTAGAAGAGGAAATCCGTTCAAAGGACCATTTTATCCTAGGAGACCAGACTTAATTGTCAGGCGAACTATTCGAGGTATGTTGCCAAGAAAAAAAGCTCGTGGAAGAACAGCTTATAAAAATGTCATATGCTATCTAGGAATACCCGATAATTTAAAAAATGAAAAATTAATCACATTAGAAAATAATAATATTAATAAACTCAAAGAGTTAAAATATTTACAATTAAGAGAAATTTCAAGAATTATTGGGGGTAAGGTAGAATGAATATAGATCAATTTTTAGGTTATCTTAAAGGACGTCAAGTTACTATACAAAAAGACGGAGCTTCAAACACATTTAAAGGTACGGGCAATTATTCATTTATTCAATATGGTCAATTTTGTCAAACAGAACAAAAAATTTTATTATTATTAGAAAGTCCAGATCCAAGATATTTAGAACATTTTAAAAAAGCCCAAATTAATTTAAGAAGTATAAATGGGATTGAATCCATGGTTTACAAAAATGCAAATTTAGAAGGTTCGACCATCCCTTTAGACGAGTATAATCCTAAATAAAATGACAAAAAAAACAATTCATATTTCAGGTAAAAGAAGGAGAGCAATAGCCCGTGCTACAATCCAGCTAGGAAAAGGTCAAGTTAGAATAAATAAAAAATTATTACAATTATATAACCCTAAACTAGCAAGGATGAGGATTATGGAACCCTTGCTAATTGCCGGCGAGGATATTATTAAAAAAGTTAAAATAGATATAGATGTTAGTGGTGGTGGATGGAACGGGCAAGCTGAAGCAGCAAGATTAGCAATAGCTCGAGGTTTAGTTCAATTTACAGGCAATAAGCAATTAGAAAAAAGCTTTTTAAATTATGATAGGCATTTACTCGTTGCAGACGTAAGACAAAGAGAAAGCAGAAAGCCAAATACACATCAAAAAGCCAGATCAAAAGTTCAAAAAAGCTACCGCTGAAGGAGAAAAAATGATTATACCAATAAGATGTTTTTCATGTTCAAAGCCCGTCGCACATCTTTGGGCAAAATATAAAGAAAGAACTGCAAAAGGTGAAAATCCTAAAAAAGTTTTAGATGATTTGGGATTAGAAAGGTATTGTTGCAGGGCACTATTCTTAGGACATGTTGATTTATTAAAAGATATTATGGAATTTAAAAAGGATTAAAATGTATGGTCGCTATAATTATGTCTCAATAGATCATGAACATTATATTAATAGTTCTATAGATGAGATATTAGAGTTTGCAAAATCAATTAATTCATTAAACGCTGGATCAAAAAAGAAAACGTTAGAAGCTAAATTAGAATCTATCAAAAAACTACCAAAATTTGTTAATGATTCTGGTTGTAGATATAAAAGACATTTTAATCCAAGAACATTAAAAGTTTGGTATGAAATGATTTAAAAATTTAGAATTAAATTTATATATAAGTACTTTTTCTTTTAATAAATGAGAGATGATAATTGGTTAAAAAAAAGAATGCTGGAGATATGGCAGTTAAGATTTATGGATGTTCCTATGCTAAATGAGGTTAAGATTAGATTTAAAGGAAAATATAAAACTAAATTCGGCCATATAAGAATGAAAAATAATACTACAGAAATTATAATTAATTCTTTATTTAAACACGAAGATGTTCCCCAATATATAATTGATTTAACAATTGCACATGAATTAATACATTATTCACATGGTTTTCAAAGTCCGTTAGAAAGAAAATATCATTATCCTCATCAAGGCGGAATAGTAAGAAAGGAATTAAGGAAGAGAGGATTTAAAGATGCAATGGAACTTGAAAAAAAAGTTTTCAGAAAAGAATGGCCTGAGATATATAAAAGAATTAAAAATTAATAAATCTATCTTTTATTAAACCTCATATACTTTTTGCAATCAAAACAATAATAAATCACTCGAGATTTATGTATTCTAACTCGAGAATTTTTTCCAGGAACTAAATAAGAATAGCAATGTTTGCAAAATTTTCTTTTTAAATTTTTTGGTAATCTCAAATTAACTTTCATTGCATTTTTTCTTGCCAATTTAACATATTTATTTGCTAATTTAGGATCGTCTTTAAATGCTATTTTAGCTAAATTAAATAAATTAATTATAACTTGCATTGCTTCTTTTTTTAATTTACCTTTATTTTTCATAGAATTAAAAATATTCTCAAATTTTTAAAACTTCTTATTAAGAAAAAATTTATAAATGACTTAAATAAATTAATAAGATGACAAATAAAGATGCAATTAAAGAAGCTTTTATAAAAATTAAACAAGAGATTAATGATTTAAAGCTCGAATTTAAAAAATTAAATGAAAAAATTAATGAATTAAATGATATTGAGGAGTAAAAATGAAAAGAAGTTCTAGACGTTGGAAAAAAAAGGGACAAATGAGATGGAAATGGCAGCGTAAAAGAATACGACGAGAAAAAAGAAAAAGAAAAGAAAAGGCAGCATAGTATAGTAAGGTTTAAATATAAGTTGTTTTCACATAATGCTTACCATATCGATGTGGAAGATAAGTGTTATATATTATCTTCTAAATTCTTATTAATGATTACTTAATATTCATTAAGTATGATGTATGAGCAATAGCAAGATGAAATAAGATTCCATAATTTTCATTGCGACCAATAATTTCCGTCGATCCTGCGGAAGATCGCTGCTATTGGAATTCGACTTAGACATGCAAGTCTTGGGGTCTCGCAAGAGACACCGGCGAAAGGCTCAGTAACACGTCGATAATCTAACTTACGGTTCAGGATAACATTGGGAAACTGATGCTAATACTGGATAGGGGATTAAGGCTGGAATGCATTTTCCTTGAAAAGCAATGCCATAAGATGAGTCGGCGGCTGATTAGGTTGTTGGTGAGGTAATGGCTCACCAAGCCGAAGATCAGTAGGGGGAGTGAGAGCTCTAGCCCCGAGAAGGACACTGAGAAAAGGGTCCTAGTCCTAAGGGATGCAGCAGTCGCGAAAACTTTACAATGCACGCAAGTGTGATAAGGGAATTCCAAGTGCTTTACCTACGGGTAAGGCTTTTGCCAAGTGAAAACAGCTTGGCGAATAAGTGGTGGGCAAGACCGGTGCCAGCCGCCGCGGTAACCCCGGCGCCACAAGTGGGGATCATATTTATTTGGTCTAAAGCATCTGTAGCCGGTTTAGAAACTCTCTTGTGAAATTGTTGTGCTTAACATAACGAATTGCAAGAGAAACTTCTAGACTCGGGATTGGGAGAGGATAGAAGTATTCTAAGGGGAGCGGTAAAATGTGATAATCCTTAGAAGACTACCAATGGCGAAGGCATCTATCTAGAACAAGTCCGACGGTGAAGGATGAAGGCTAGGGGAGCGATCCGGATTAGATACCCGAGTAGTCCTAGCAGTAAACGCTGTGAGCTATGTGTTGCATATTCTTAGGGAATGTGCAGTGCCGAAGCGAAGGCATTAAGCTCACCACCTGGGAAGTACGGTCGCAAGATTGAAACTTAAAGGAATTGGCGGGGGCGCACCACAAGGGGTGTAGTGTGCGGTTCAATTGGATTCTACGCCGGGAATCTTACCAGAAGCGACGGCAGGATGAAGGTCAGATTAAAGGTTTTACCTGACAAGCCGAGAGATGGTGCATGGCCGCCGTCAGCTCGTGCTGTGAAGTGTCCTGCTAAGCCAGGCAACGAACAAGACCTGTACTTACAATTGCTAACATTTCCTTTTGGAAGAATGAGCACAATGTAAGGACTGCCCAGGAAACTGGGAGGAAGGTGCAGGCAACGATAGGTCAGTATGCTTCGAATCTTCTGGGCTACACGCGCGCGACAATGGTAGAGACAATGAGATGCAACTCCGAGAGGAGAAGCTAATCCCTAAACTCTATCTCAGTTCAGATTGAGGGCTGAAACTCGCCCTCATGACGCTGGAATCCCTAGTAATCGCGTTTCAACATGACGCGGTGAATATGTCCCTGTGCCTTGCACACACCGCCCGTCAAGCCAACCGAGCAGGGTTTAGATAAGGGTTAACTTATTGGTTAATTCGAATCTAAATTCAGTAAGGTGGGCTAAGTCGTCACAAGGTAACTGTAGGGGAACCTGCGGTTGGATCACCTCCTATTAATATTATCAATCTTATTTCATGCTAAAAAAGCTCATACATTAATGGGCCAGTAGCCCAGCCTGGTAGAGCGCCTGCTTTGCAAGCAGGAGGTCTCGGGTTCGAAAATAAATATCTTGTAAAAAATGCAAGTATTTATCGAAGGTCCCGACTGGTCCATTCATACATTTATATTATGCTTATTTAATCAAAATAAGAAAATAATGCAGCTCAATAACTTTATGTTATGGGCTAAGGATTACTAATATTTTTAGTAATCATGCATAGGCAGATATATTCCTACGCCGTTAGGTGGATAGCTAGGCTTAAGAAAGCGATGAAGGGCGTGGCAAGCTACGATATTGCCTTGGGGAGGCGCATGCAGCCTTAGAACCAAGGATTCCCGAATAAGACATCTAATCTCTTCGGAGATGATTAGTAATAATCGCGAACGCAGGGAACTGAAACGTCTTAGTACCTGCAGGAAAAGAAATTAATCAAGATGTCGTTAGTAACAGCGAGTGAAAGCGACAAAAGATAAACTGAATCCTTTTTAGAAATATAAAGGAGATGTGGTGTTATAAGAGCCACTTAAGCATCTTAATTATTTGAATCAAAGTTAACTGGAAAGTTATACCTTAGAGGGTGATAGTCCCGTAGATGAAAAATAGAAAGATGTTGTGGATTTCTTGAGTAAAGCCTATCGGATATTAGGCTTGAATTTGGGAGACATCAACTTCCAATCTTAAATATTCCTTAAGACCTATAGTGTAGTAGTACAGTGATGGAAAGCTGAAAAGAACCCATGATAGGGTGTGAAAAGATCTTGAAACCTAACGGTTATAGTAAGGTACTGCTCTTAGGAGTTGTACTGTACGTTTCGAATAACGGGCCAGGGAGTTTATTTGAGTGGCGAGGATAATTCTTTACAAGAAGTATCCGAAAGGAAACTAAGAACTCGCAGTTTACGAGGAGTGTGGTATGAAAATGCCATAAGTCACTTGGATATGACCCGAAACCGCTCGATCTAACCTAGGATAGGGTGAAGCAATAGTAATATTGTGGAGGCCCGCAGAGGTTCTGTGTGCAAGCGTTCTTCTAATTTTAGGTTAGGGGTGAAAAGCCAATCGAGAGCGGTGATAGCTGGTTCCTACCGAAGTTGGCCGCAGTCAAGTCTTGAGGGAGATTGCTAAGACGGTAAAGCTACGGATTAGAGGTTTAGGGAAGTAAAATTCTCGATCTCTTGTCCAACTCAAAATGTTTTAGCATCTTAGAACTCAGGAAACGGCAGCAGGCGGTAAACGACTGTTGCGAGAGGGGAACATCCCAGACTAGAATTAAGGTCCCTAAATACTAATTAAGTGTTAACGGGTGAAAGGTGTGTGTTACCACAGACAGCAGGGAGGTTTGCTTAGAAGCAGCAATCCTTTAAAGAAAGCGTAATAGCTCACCTGTCTAGGTAACATGCCCTGAAAATGGACGGGGCTAAATTAGTTACCGATATTCTAGACTTAAGCAATTGCTTAATGTGGTAGGTAGGTACATTGTTAGGGTAGAAGTCTTTCTGTGAAGATAGATGGACCTATCAATAATACGAATCCTGGCGGAAGTAGGATCAAAATAGCGTGAGAATCGCTAATACCGAAAGGGCAAGGGTTTCTTAGCACTATAGATTAGCTAAGAGTAAGTCGGTCCTAACTAAGCTCATAACATGATGCTTGGGAAAGGGCAAAGGGTTAATATTCCCTTACTACTTAAGTACATATGGTAACAGAAGTTTAGTCTCTGACGCTTCTGGCTAAGTTGACATTCTTAACTATGAATGCTAACTAAGATAAATCAGGGGAGTATTGTAATAATGAGAACCTGATTAAACTTAGGAATGGCTAGCTTATGGTTAGTTCAGCTGATGCCTGGAGCCAGTGAAAAAGGGACTAAAATGGATCTTAAGTAACCATACCCAGAACCAACACTGGTGCCCCTAGGTGAGAAGCCTAAGGTATGTGGGAGTAATCTAACTAAGGGAACTCGACAAATTAGTCCCGTATCTTCGGTATAAGGGATCCCTGCGATTGTATCGCAAGATGCGATTACAGGGTGCAATAACAAGGGAGGTCCGACTGTTTAACAAAAACATAGCTTCTCGCAAGCCTGTAAAGGTGAGTATGGGAGGCCACGTCTGCCCAGTGCTAGTACCTAAAACTTTCTTTCAAGAGGGCTAAGGGCTAGTAAACGGCGGGAATAACTATAATTCTCTTAAGGTTGAACAGAAATGAACTGCCTTAAAAAAATCGAGCTATATGCTGGGATACCTGTGAATCCAACATTACTAAATTTTTAGTAAAAAAGTGATTGGTGCAGACAATCAGCAGGAAAGACTTTTCAAATTGAAAAGAATCCTCAGAGACCAAACGCTCGACATCTTAAAAAGATGAAGATAGAGTCCGACCCTTACAGCGATGTAAGGAACTAAGTAGAAATATTTAGTCACATTCAAAAGAATGTAGTAACAAATGTGAGCGAAATGCCTTGTCGTTTGAATGACGACCTGCATGAACGGCGTAACGAGATCTCCATTGTCCCTAGTTAGAATCCCCTGAACACACTATTCAGGTGCAAAGGCCTGAGACTTCTAGTGGGAAGCAAAGACCCCATGGAACTTTACTGCAACCTGTTGTTGTGATGTGGATGTTAGTGTGTAGTGTAGGTGGAAGTCATTGAGGCTCAGTCGCCAGATTGAGCTTAGACAATAATGAAACACCACTCTTTAACATCTATACCACTTACTCTGAAGAAGAGGACACCAGTAGGCAGGCAGTTTGGCTGGGGCGGCACCCTGCTGAAAAGATATCAGTAGGGCCCAAAGGTCAGCTCATCTCGGTTAGAAATCGAGAGTAGAATGCAAGAGTAAAAGCTGGCTTAACTGTGTTCCTAACAATATGGGACGCAGGAACGAAAGTTGGGTCTAGCGAACCCTTATGTCCTCCTTGATGGGGGCTAAGTATGACAGAAAAGCTATCCTGGGGATAACAGAGTTGTCGCGCCTAAGAGCTCAAATCGACGGCGCGGTTTGCTACATCGATGTCGGCTCGCCGCAACCTGGCTGTGCAGAAGCAGCCAAGGGTGGGGGAGTTAACCCATTAAAGCGGCTCGTGAGCTGGGTTCAGAACGTCAACATACAGGCGTTGCGTAAAAGTAATTTTACGAAAAATAAAATTGGCTCATATCGGTGAAACCTTAATCTTTATTAACTGTAAAAGATTATGGCAATACCGAGGGAAGGTGTGTCTTATGAGTCCAGTAATCCTTGCGATTATTGATTACTGGACTAATTTAAGTAAGGCATTACCCCTGTAGAGACTTTGGTTGAAAAACCAGGAGTGCTATTATAATATAGTGCTAATATGCCAATCGCCTATTCAGCAAGAGTAGGATGAAGGTATAGTCCATGCCATTTGAAATAAATAACATATGGATTAACATGCGTGAGACAGTTTGTTCGATATCTAGTGGGTGTGTTTGGCATCTGAGGGGAAGGATCATTTAGTACGAAAGGAACGATGACTCGTGGCCTCTGGTCTATCGGTTGTCTGACAAGGCAGGCCGAGCAGCTACGCCATAAGGGATAAGAGCTGAAAGCATCTAAGCTCGAAACCCGCCTCGAAAAGAGATGCCATTTAAGAGCTCTCATAAAAGATGAGGTTGATAGGAACAGCGTGTACGCACCAAGGCAACGAGGTGTTCAGCGTGTGTTTACTAATCGCTCTTATCTAGGTAATTTATTATGCACAGCTTTTTTATTTTTTTATAGTAATAATTCTTTGTTGTTATTAGAGGTCTGTTATATTTTTTGTAGATAGTGATCTTCTTTCACGTCATTTTTTCCCGAATATGAAATCAAATCAAAAGTGCTGTAAATATCATCTAATGCCGAGTTATAATTGTTTTTGTTTAATTTTCTTTGGTAACCTATATTGTAAGATATCATCTCATCAAGAGAATGAGTTTTATGCCTCCTTCTTTTAGTGTAATAATGCATATCATCCTTTTGCCATCTATCTGCTGTGCTTATTGAATCTGTAATCTTTATTTTAGGAAGTGCTACAAATAGTTCTTCACTTCTTGCTCTTAAACTAGAAAATTTGATATAAGACTTCTATTCCTAATGCCCCGCCATTTGTTAAATTTATATGATTACTTACATTTTTTAAACTAGACTCATAACCTTTTATAAAACCACTAGCAGCTGCTTCTCTAAGTTCAGGCATAAACGCTAGACCCGCGGATGGTACAATCATTTGAATCTCTCTTATACTCACTGGTCCTCGTCTAAAACTTTCAAGTAAAGTGTTATACTCTCTTTTCTGTAAGTATTTTATAGAGCCCGCTGTTTTTCTGTGTAATGAAGCATCAAAGTCTACAAGCCCAATTCTAAACCTGTCTGATCCATTGTATAACACAATATTTCCTATATGGGCATTTGTCCTTTCAGAATCACAACTCCATGTTTGATTATTAACATCCATGAGCTTCTTCAACTCACCAACTGCAAACCCCATACGATAGTAAAGCCATAAAGCACTATTCAATAGCAGTTCACCATTTCTTGTAAGCACACTATTAGGAGAGATTTTACTTCCTAATAGATTTTCAAATATAAGCATGAATTCATCAAGTCTTGTATCCCCTAAGACTTCATATATAGACGCTGCTGGCCTGGTTTCTCTTATTTTCCTAGACCCTTTTTCTGGCCTAGAGAATTTCCACAATCCTCTGTATTCCATTACTGGTTCTATACCATGATTTCCAAGCACCTTATTGAAAGCATCAGACATTTCCCTTTCTGTTTCTACATTAGACAATTTTTGCCCACCTATAATCCAGAAGAAGCCATCTTCAAATCTTTTAATTTCAGGATTTTCTGGATTTAATGATATACCTTTTAGCCTATAGAGTTTTTTTGTGGTTGGATCATAAACTAATGAGCTTCTATACCCGCTCCATAATCCTGGAATACTGCGCGGAGAAAATTTTGCCTTCATTGCATCTGTAAATAATAAATTTCCAACAGAAGAAAAAGAATTGTTTACAGAAACAAGATGATCCTCTATTGTAGAATAATCCGAACTTGAAGCAATCAACAAATCATCGTTGTTTTCTCTAGACTCTATTTTCATTACCTCATTTTGAT